>Ga0126305_10000003_pt1 | contig 115877 bp, 82 predicted proteins | sample Plot26_FD_92536 | JGI IMG/M metagenome (GOLD analysis project Ga0126305, IMG submission 92536) | Serpentine soil microbial communities from UC McLaughlin Reserve, CA, USA - Plot26 | ecosystem: Environmental > Terrestrial > Soil > Grasslands | place: USA: UC McLaughlin Reserve, Lake County... | reverse complement strand
AGAGGCCACTGCTCCAGGAGGAACGGCACGGAGGAGGCTTGCAGCTCGACGCCGATCGCCTCGCGCAGACTGTTGGACGCAGCCCCAGTGGCGGCCAGGGGCACTTTTACGTTCACCATCCAAAGGAGCCAAAAATTGTTCGGCAGATTGGGATGTACGAGTTGGCCGAAGAGCCAGCCGCCGGCCGCCGCCAGGACGGGCGCGAGCTCGAAACGGCGTTCCTCCCCGCTCTCCTCCCCGCCTCGCGCGAACAGGCCCGCCAGGCTCCAGGCGAATGCGTAGACGATCGCCAACCAGCCCGTGGTGTGCGTCAGACCGAAGGCCGCGCAAACCACCGCCAGCGTCCAGATCCAATACCTGGGCCGCTCCGCGGGCCGCGCGCCCCGCAAGAGAAGGCCCAGGACCAGCACGCTGAAACCAAGCATCCAGACGTGCGGCCGGACCTGTTCGATCCGCAGGATGAAGAACGGTCCCAGGCCGGCCAGGCACAAGAGCCAGCCCGCGGCTCCCGGGATCCGTTGCGACCGCAGGAACCACGCCATCGATCCGATCAGGAAGGCCTGTCCCAAAAGCGCGCCGATCAAAGCCGCGGTGCCGACTGGCAGGCTGGCGAACGGCATGAGCACGAGGTGGAACAGAAACTCCTTGTCGGCATAGCGCTCCGCCAGGAGCGAGAAGGGAGTCCAGGGGAAGGAACGCAGCGGGAACCGTTGCCAAAGCTCGCGCGCCACACCCAGGTGGTAGTAGTCGTCATATCCCCAGGGCTCCCCCACCCCGATCCGCAAAGCGCCGTAGAAGGCGATCACCAGGCCGCCCGAAAGCATTAGCTGCCAGAGGGCGGGGCCGCGGGCGGGGGGTTCGGGCGGGGGCGGCGCCTCGGGGCGCTTCGCTCGGCGGTCCGCCGGGCGCACTGAACGGTCACGGGTTTTGCCGCCGGCACCAACGGTGGGATTCATTGCCAGTTAATCTAACATGCCGCGAACCAACGCCCTGAGGGGCAGGCATGCAGGAGACCACGATGATGAACGAAACCACGTGAGACCAAACGAGCCCCACGTCCTGCTGGCACCTGGGCAGGGGAGGCACCTGGGCAGGGGGAGACGCGGTGATCGCGAGTGGTCAGAGAGGAAGTTGGGACCTCGCAAGGGCGCGGAACGATTCCGCGCCCTTGCTCCAAGCTTGCCGGGTCAGCTTCCGGATTGGTCCCAAAGCCTCTGGATCAGCTCGCCGAGCTGCTGGGCATTGAGGAGCGCGTCCAGCTCCAGGAACAGGGCGAGCGCCCCGGAGTTGCTCAGAATCTCCGCACGCGTGAGGGTGGGGTTGTAGGTGAGCAGGAACTCCGGCAGGGTCTGCTTCAGGGCCTCCGGACTGAGGGCGCTCTCCAAGGCCTCCTTGACCTTGGCATTGATGTCCACGCCGGCGATCTTGAGAATCCCCTCGGTTACACCTCCCAGAGGTCCGCCGAGATCGATGGCAGGATCGCCCAGCTTCAAGGCATAAGTGCGGGCATCCACGATCGCCACGCTGAACGGAAGTGTCGCCTCGAAGGGCTGGCTGAGGTTCCGGTTCTTGATGGGAGGATTGCAGTCGAAGAACACCACCCGGGGAGTCCGGATCGTCACTCCGAGCACCTGCCTCTCATCCCATTCGATCCGGCTGCACGGAACCGGGTTCTTGAGGCAGGTCCAGACGTCGACGTCCCCATTCAGCTTCAGCGTCGCGACGTCGCCGCTGACCGTGATCTGCTTGCCCCAGATCCTCGCGACGACGTTGTCGACGCCGAAATGCGAGCAGTTGTCCCCGGGCAACGGGATGGTGTCGATCAAGGCCCCGATCTTATTCTGGAGGTCAGACAGATCGGCGATGACGCGGGCATGGATCTGGATGCGATCGTCCACCGGCTTGAGCGAGATGAAGGGATAGATCCGGGCTGTGATCGGCACCCTCTGCACCACCTGCTCGGAGGTGCTGGGGCCGAACAGCACCTCGTCCGGCCCCGGCAGGAGAACCGAATCCTCTGCCATGGCCCTCAGTCCCTCGGCCGAGAGGAACTGGACGGCCCGCGTGGCCGGCGCCGCGGCCTCGTCGCCCTCAGCGCTCAGATCGTCGAGGGAGGTCCACACGCGCAGGTCTTCGAGCGGGCGCTGGATGCCAAAGTCCGCCGCGTTCGCCCGGATGTCCTGGTCCAACCCCTCGGCGAAGACGTCGAAGGGCCGGGGGTTCCGGTCCTTGAAGAAGGACTCGAAGCTGGCCCTGAGGTCTCGAAGCCGGTTGGGCCATCCTACGGTCATGCAGTGCTGGGCGACGGGCCGAAGCTCCTTGTTCCCCCGCACGGCGACGAACGTCTTGTCCGGGTCCGCGATCAGCGTGCCCAGGAACTTCCCCGTCTTGAGGAACTGGGCCAGGAACGGTTTCAGCAGCGGGGCGAGGCTGAAATCGATCGAGCCGCCCAGAATATCGTCGGGGGAAATCTGGAGATCCGCGAGCTTCGCCTGGAACAGGATCTCCTGGTCCAAGGCCCAGAACTGAATATCGCGCCGCTCCAAGCCGGTCTCCTGGAGGGGTACAGTCACTGCCGCGGTTTCCGGATGGACGAAGATCGTGGCCCGTGCCACGATGAAAGTCTGTCCGTGATGCGGCCCGTCCTTGAATGGCACCTCCTCGTGGTCCTCGAACGTTACGATTTGACCTTCCGGGAGTTGGAGGTCGAGCTTATAGCTCCAACCGTCCGTTCGTCCCCAGACCTGGCCATTGTGGTAAGTCTTGCCATTGGAGACCATGAGCACGAGGTGATTCTCGCGTGCGTTCAGGCGGAGGTCCGTCACGGCTGCCTGATTCGTTGTCAGCACGACCTCGCCATTGAGGATCACCACCAATGGGCTGTGCGGCCACCCAGGGGTCCTAGCGTTGATATAGACGGGGTCACGGAAGAAAAAGTCCTGAGGGAAGGTTCCCGCCTGGAAAGGCTCCTGTCCATCCGAGAAACGGGACACGTCGGCTCGTACATTGGCAAAAAAGTTCCCCAACTGAAGGCCAGGCTCCAACAGATGGCTCAAGATAGCCCTCGTATAGACGGATTTCTCCGTAGGCTTTCCCCCCTCCGCAAATTGGCCGGGGCTGGCGGCGTAAGCTTGAAGAGTGTTCGGGGGGGCTAGAGGTGGATTCGCCAGCCCCTTCGGAGCGCCGTCGGGAAGGTCCTTGTTGTTGCGGCAGGCGTCCACGAATGCAATCTTGACGGCTTCGTTGGGTGCCATGCCCAGCCTCTGGAGAGCATTCTCAAGAAGCACCAGTGTTTCGCCGCCGACCGAGCCATCCGTGGGAATGAGGTAGTTTTTGTTGTCCAGTTGAACACCGTGGCCGGAATAAAATAGGACAACCACGTCGGCATCTTCGATCTGCTCCGCGAAGGCATTCAGTGCGCCGTTCAGCGTCTCCTGATTGGCATCGAAGACGGGAGGCGACACGATAAAGCCGAGCGTCTCGAGAGCGCCGGCCATCGCCAAGGCATTCTCCTTTCCACTCACGTCGTTCCCGTCACCATAAACACTGTTCCCAATAACCAGTGCCATCTTCTTTTTTTGAGCGTTCATTGCAGGATTCATAATCATCCTCGGTGCTTAGGGATTGAAGGTTGCCATGGGACACATGGGGCGATCCATGAAGCCGAGAAACCGCTCGTCGCAGATCACAGGCTTAAGTTCATCCAGACTCTTGGATTGCGTGAATCTGACATGGGGAAGCAAGCGTTTGGAAGGCGCAACCACCCCCTGAGCCAGATCGTAAAACATAGCGAAATGACGGGCGACGCCGTCATTGCATGGGTCATCGCGATCGAGAAGCTCTCTAGGCTGATTAGAAAGGTCGATCTTGTAACCTCTAGATCCCGGCAGCAAAGCAATAGCTTGGTCATTGCCGCCGTCGAGATCGCTGACGTGAAGGCTCACCTCCGTGCCGTCGGCTGGGACGTCGAGTTGCACGATGACCAACTGGGCGAGCGCCTGGTTCATGTCGGTCTTCGTGGATGGATCATGAAGCTTTCTGAAGCTCATCGAGTGCGCGAAGGACTCCCCGGCATCCTCACGCGCAGCGAGCGCGCAGGCCGTAACCGCCTGAAGGGGCACCACCATCCTGGCGAGTAGATTCGCAGCCGGATGGTTGGTAAGATAATCAGGGTTGAGTGTAAGCCCGAACGGTGCCTGAGACAGGTTCGCGACGTATGAAAAGTCAGCCGCTTCATCGCGGTTTGCCGGGAGTCCCTTGACGGGGGAATTGTTGGGCCGTTGCGTCTCAAAATTGACTTCAGGATTGAATCCGAGAGTGATCTGTTTCCTGACCAGCACGTTTTCCGGACAACGGCATTCGTTCCCTATCGCGGTGCAATTCGCCTGGATACACTCTGCGCTCCTCCTGGCAAGGAAGCTCAACGCCGGATGATGCTCGAGCGGGCACTCCGCCGCATGGGCCATCCTTCCGTCGACCAGCAACGCTGTCATATGATTGACGCCGGCGGGGTCCGTGGTCGGTACCAGGGCCATCAAGCCCTGCAATATGATCCTGAGCGGTATAGAGGCCATCGGTTTTCCTTTCTGCTTCGTCTTGAGTGGAGGCTTGTTTGCCATGAACGGCGGAAACTCACAGCGTTTCTTTGGACGGACGGCGCGTGGTATTTCCCTGTCATTGAAGTGGGGAATTCTCAGCGTCGCCGCGATGTATTTACTGGCTTCGGGTTGCCGGAAAGGGACCCTCGATGGTGAGGATTCGCTCACGGCCGCGCTGGCCGCGGTGCGCCCGGGAGAAGGGCGTCTAGTAGGAGCTCCCCGGCTCGAACCCGGGCGCGGAGAGCCATCTCTCGAAGCCATTGTCAGGAAGGCCGCCCGCTCGTCTGCTCGGGCTCTGGAAGCAAGGGTCACCGCCGAGACACTGCGCAACGATGCGGTCACAAAGCTCCTCGCCGGCGAGGTCGGCCAAGCCGTCACCGAGCTCACCAGAGCCGCGGAGCTTGCCCCGTCGAATGCCACCGTGTGGAGTGATCTCGCGGCGACTCATCTTCAACGCAGCGTAGTGGACTCCGACTCCTACGAGCTCGTCCTGGCGCTCGCGGCCGCTAACCGCGCCGTTAACATCAATCCGGATCTCTCTGCCGGCCGCTTCAACCGCGCCTTAGCGCTCGGACGCCTGTCGCTGCACGGTCAAGCCAAGACGGAGTGGGAGTTCGTGTCCCGGCTCGAGCGCGATCCACTTTGGGCTCATGAGGCCAAGGTTCATGCGGCAGCCATCGCAAAAGAAACCGCCCCTCGGAACTGGCAGCGGGAACTGTCCGCAGCGAGAGAAGCGATCGGGCAGGGAAAGCCGGAAAGGGTGCGAACGATCGTGGCTGGCTCACCGCAAAGCTTCCGGGAGTACCTGGAAGATAGGCTCCTCGCGGAATGGGCAACGGCGGAAGATGAGAACCACGAGCCCGACGCCGCCCGAAAGCTGTCGGTCGCGCGGGCGATCGCGGCGGCTCTGGTGGTCGCCGGTGGCGATCGGATGGCAGCCGATACGATCGCTCAGATCGAACGGACTCGAACAACAGACGCCAAAGGGTTTAAGCGGTCGGTTAAGGGTTTTTCTTCTTATTACGAGGGGCTCGCTCTCGCCAGCCAAAGTCGCTTCTCGGACGCCCTCTCCCGCTTTCAAGAAGCCCGCAAAATGCTCAGCCGCGAACACAATCCCTTCAGCCATTGGGCCACCTATAGGATCGCGCTCTGCCAATATCAGAAGGCCGACTACAAATCGGCCCGTGCCTATTTACTAGTCTTGGCGAACGATCCGACCCTCAGGCCCTACAAGGCTCTACAGGGGCGTGCCCTCCTGCTGACAGGCCTCATCGAAGGCATCGAAGGCCGTTACGCCGCACCCATCACTACCCTTAAGGCCGCAGAGGCGGTCTCCCGCGAAGCGAAGGAGATTCCCTATGCCGCGAAAGCAAGCGCTCTTCTGGCGACAGCCTTCGACATCCTCGGTCAACGTAAGGAGGCGTGGCGCTGGCTTTATCCCGCCCTGGTCGAGCGCTCGGCTCTCGACAAGCCCGAGATCCGCTTCGTCATCTGCGAGTATGCCTCCTGGATGGCCCAGAGAGAGGGAGAGACCGAAGTCGCCTTGTGGTTCCAGGGGGAAGTGGTGAGGAATGCCTATGCCATAGAACGCGTGGAAGCCGTCGTGGGGGCTCTGCGCCAGCACGCCTATTTGCTCGCGGCCCTCGGCAGGAATGCAGAGGCCGCGAAGGACCTCGCGCGAGCTTGGGAATATTTGCAGAAAGGCCACGATCCCTCCTTGCACCGGATCCTCGCAGGAGACCTCCTGCTTGCCGAGAGCGAACTCGCGGGAACCCCACCGCGACAAGCCATTGCGCGGCTCGCCGAAGCTATCCGCATCTTCCGCGACACGTCCTACCACTATCGGCTGGGTCATGCGCTATACCAACGCGCCCTCGCCGAAAAAGCCTTGGGGCAGAACGACGCCGCGGAGCGCGACCTCGCAGCTGCCATCGCGGAGTTGGAGCGGCAGCGAGAGACGGTCGCGTCAACGGAAGACCGGATCTCTTATTTTGATCGGGTCAAGGAGATCCTCGATACCATGATCGCCTTCCAACTCGAGCAGCGGCACCGGCCCGACGAGGCCTTCCGATTCAGCGAACAGGCCAAGGCACGGGTGCTCTGGGACTGGATGGTGGCCCGCCCCAGTTCCGAGCCCGGCTTACCGGACCTTCAACCGAGGACGTCACGGGCGCTCGACCTTGCATCGATCCAGCGCGACCTTCCCGAATCGACGGCGGTCGTCGAGTACGCGGTCTTGCCGGAGAAAACCATCCTTTGGGTCCTTCACCGCCGCGGGGCGTTGAAGCTCGAGACCGTCGAAATCCGGACGGAGGCGCTCAGCGACCTCGTCCACAGGCTTCGTCGTGCCTTGCTCGAAGACCGTTCCGCCGAGCTCAAGCACCTCTCCGAGCAGGCCTACGACAAGCTGATCAAGCCGATAGAGGGCCACCTAGCGCCCGGCGACCGGCTCGTACTGATTCCTGACGGGGCTCTGCACGGGCTTCCCTTCTCCGTGCTCCGGAGCCGGCAGACCGGGCGCTACCTTATCCAGGATCGCGCTTTCGCGGTCGCGCCGAGCGCCCGCGTCTACTCGGAGGGCCGGCGGCGCGACAGAGCTGTGGCGCAGCACCCCGGGCGCGTCCTGGTCGTCGCCGCTCCCGATTTCGATCGCAACGTCGACCCCTCCCTGCTCGCCTTGTCGGCAGCCGACACCGAGGCCTCGATTGCCCGCATCTTCCCGGGCTCTCAGGTGCTCCGCGAAGGCGGCGCCAAGCGGGAGACGTTCCTGCAGGCTGTGGACGACTTCGAGATGGTCTACTTTGGGGGACATTCAGTGGTCAACGTGGACTTCCCCCTGCTCTCGCAGATGCTCTTCGCCAGGGATCCCGCGGACCCGACTCGGGGCGTCCTCTATTCCGGGGACTTGCTGCGTCTACGCTTCCCGCGGACCCGTCTCGTGGTCCTCGCCAGTTGCAACACCGCGCTCGGCAGGATCTCCCGTACGGAAGGAGTCGAGAACCTCGCCCGCCCCTTCCTCGCGGCGGGTGTGCCGACAGTCGTGGCCTCTCTATGGAACGTCGATGACAAGGTCACCGCGGATTTCTTCGTGCGTTTCCACCGGCATTTGAAGCAGCGATTTGACGTGGTCGAGGCGCTCCGATCCACCCAGATCGAGAGCATCGATCAGGGTTCAGGTCTTGCTGCCAATCCACGCTCCTGGGGCGCCTTCGAAGTCATCGGGGGAGGGGCCGGAGGTTCGCCACCCAGCCCCTGAAGGTCACGCCGGACGGGCAGCCCGCGCGAACAGTGCGCTGGGCAGACCGACACCCAGGGCGTGGATCAACAGGCCGTTGATCAACACGGGCCCGGCGGGAGTGCTCGAGGCCGCCGCCGACAGCGGCAGGACGACGAAGTTCATGACGGCGTAGGCCACCAGACCGTACAGCGGACCGAACACCCAGGGGTACCGGGCGAGGGCGGGCAACCGCCGGCTGGCGAAGATGTACACGGCCACGATCACGAAGGCGATGAAGTAGTGGAGCACCAGGCCGAGGGCCGCCGTGGGAGCACCGCCCTGGAAGGAGGCGCGTCCGAGCAGGCCGGAGGCGATGCTCTGCAGGATCCGAGTCGGCGAGGCGCCCAAGCGGCCGAAGAAGATGAAGGCGTCGAGGATGTCCAGGGTGCCGACGGTGAGGGTGCCGAAGAGCACGGCGCGAGCCGGCGTCAGCGGTCTCCGCGCAACGGGAAGGGCGTTCGTGGTCATGGGTAGCCTCGGCGAGAGGGTACCATGGCGGTGAGGGGATACACCACGGAGATGCGTTATCTTTAAAGTTGATGATCTCAGCTTCCATGGGAATCCGATTCCAAAGAAACAGAGGGAGAAGACATGATCAGACACCAGATCCATCGCTTCACCATGGGCCTGCTCTGCGCGCTGGCCGTCGCCGCGCTCGTTCCGTCCGGCGCCTGGGCGAAGGAGGGCGGGTTGCGGTGCGAGGAGGTGTCGTTCGACGTCAACCTCGCTCCGAACGATGCCACCGTCCATGAAGTGTTCGGCGTGCTCTGCTCGCGCGGCAGCATCCACAACAAGACGATCCAGGTCGCGCTTCACGGCGCCACCTACGGCCACCAGTACTGGGACTGGCCCTACCAGCCGGAGACCTACTCCTATGTGCGCCGCGCCACGGCCGCGGGCTATGCCGTCCTCAACCTCGACCGGATCGGGATCGGCCAGAGCAGCCATCCTGCGGCGGACGCGGTCACCATCGAGAGCAATGCGTGCGTCGTCCATCAGATCGTGCAGGCCCTGCGTGGCGGCAATCTGGTCATTCCGTCCTTCGGCCGTATCCGCGCTGAACGGGTGGCGCTCGTCGGCCATTCGCTCGGCTCCGTGATCTCGATCCAGGAGGCGGCCACCTATGGCGACGTGGACGGCATCGTGCTGACCGGCGTGTCGCACACCGTGACTCCGGCCCTGGGGGACGTCGCCTTCTTTCCGGTGAACCTGGATCCCCTCTTCGCGGGCCGGAACATCCCGGACGGCTATTTCACCACCGTCCCGGGCACCCGCGCCGGCGTCTTCTACCATGCGCCTGCCGCCGATCCCGTGGTCATCGCGATCGACGAGCAGACCAAGGAGACCGTCACGATAGGCGAGCTCAACACGGCCATTCCCGGCCTGGGATTTTCGACCGGGGTCCACGTCCCGGTGCTGGTGGTGGTCGGCGATTTCGACGCGGCGTTCTGCAACGCCCCCACGTGCACGGCTTCCGGCAGCCTGGCCAGCGAGCCGGGCTTCTACCCTGCGGATGCGTGCACGGAGGCGGTCGCGATCCCCAACGCGGGGCACGACCTGAACCTTCACACCAACGCCCAGGTCACGTACAACGTCGTGCTGGATTGGATGGACCGGCGCGTGGGCCGCAATCCGAAGGTTCCGGCCCCGTCTCCCTGCCCGTAGATCCGGATTTCTGGCGGCGGAAGGCAGGTCCTCCGCCGCCACGGCAGGCTCATCTCCTAGGGCGCCGCTCAATCCCAAACATAATTTTCGTCATAGGGCACCTGATACCGGTGCAGGAACTTTCTATACTCGTCCTGAAACGTGGTGTTGCGGTGATGCCTCTCCTGATCCTGAATGTAGCGGACGACCGCATCCGCGTCCGACTGGCTGACAGAAAATGCGCCATACCCCACCTGCCAGTAGAACGAACCCAAAGCCGAACCTTTCGTCTTCAACCATTTGGACGAGCTAGTCTTCACCGTTTCGACCACTTGCGCGACCGTGAGAGTCCGCGACAAGCCGAAAAGCAGGTGAACGTGGTCTTCGACTCCTCCCACCTGCAACGAAGGACAACCGTTGTCGCTCAAGACAGTTGAGAGATACGGGTGCAATTCCGTGCGAATCTCTGGCACAAGAAACGGAAGGCGATTCTTGGTGCTGAAAATCAAATGCACCAGGATGCGAGAGAGGGACTGGGGCATCTTTGTTCTCCTGTGGCGCCTTCGTAGAGGTCGTGCACCGGGACGGTTCGTGCATCGGGACGGTCGTGCACCGGCAACATACACCCAGGGCGTTGCCCTGGGCTGAGGAATTACGGCCCGTTGGGCCTTCGAAAGGGTTCGCCCGGCACGGATTTCCGGGCCAACGGCCCGGGTTTCCTCAGCCCGGCCCATCGGGCCGGGTGGCCGTTCGGGCCTCCACATCGTATCCCCGGCTCTGCAGTTCCCGTTCTCCATTTCCGTACCCGCCTTACCGACCAGCGATACAGCGCCCAATCCATCCAGAGCTCCTGTGCTGCCGGAGTGTGCTGCCGGGTCCGGCCGAACCCAATGATAGATTGGCGGTCTAAACGGCCGTTCAAAGCACCCAGGGCGTTGCCCTGGGCTGAGGGGTCTCGGCCCGTTGGGCCTACGACATGGTGCATCCACAGCATCCCCACACTCGCGAGTTAGCTCGTCGCCTCCTGCCCTGGCTGGCCGTGGCAAGCCTCTACACGGCCGTCACCCTCGTCTATTTCTGGCCCCTCCCCCGCCTCTGGCAGGACCACATCGGGCCCGACCTCGGGGATCCCGGCTTCTGCCTCTACGTGCTCAAGTGGGGAGTGCACCAGATCCGGCTCGGCCTTCCCGACGTCTGGAACGCCAACATCTTCTATCCGACCCGCGGCGTTCTCACGTTCTCGGAGCACCTCCTGGGGCCGGCGGCTCAGCTCGTTCTGTTCCTGGCGATCGTTCCCAACGCCATCGCCGGCTACAACTTCCTCTTCCTCTCCTCGTTCGTGGCCAGCGCCCTCGCGGTCTGCTGGGTGCTCCGGCGGAGCGGGCTCTCATGGGCGGCGGCTGTGCTGGGTGGATGGATGTATTCGTTCTCCTGCTTCCGGCTCTCGCACGTGGCTCATCTCCAGATCCTGATCGCACAGTGGATCCCCTTCACCCTCTGGTTCTGGGACCGCCTGCTCACCCGCAGGACGCTCAAGAACGCCGCCCTCTTCCTCCTGTTCTATCTGCTCAACCTCACGGGCGGCTGTTATCTCGCGTACATGATCCATTTCTCCCTGCTGGGCATCTTCCTCAGCCGGTTTGCCGCGGAGGGCAGGGACCTCTTCTCCCTCCGCTCGTTGCGGATCCTGCTGCCCGTAGTCCTGGTGGCGGGGGCGGCCGGGGCCGCGATTTTCCTGCCCTACGTGCGAGTTGCACGCTCCCAGGGCCTCTCCCGGCCCCAGGCGGAGATCGAGGAGTACAGCGCCAAGCTCGCCAGCTACTTCAGCCCTTCCGACGTGAATTTCTACTTCGGTGAAGCGGCGGACCGCCTCCTGCACAGTGCCTGGGGAGAGTCCGCCGACTCCTTCCGCCGCCCGGAGAACTCTTTGTTCGCCGGTTTCCTGCCCACGATCCTCTTCTTCGTGGGAGCCTTCGCCGCCGTTCGCGGATGGCGGAGATGGCGGGAAGGGCGGGCGGACCCCTGGGTTCGGGGGCTCGTCCTGTCGGGCCTGATCGGCTTCGCTCTCTCGTTCCCCCAGGTCTATGTGCCTCTTGCCAAGCTCCTTCCCGGGCTCTCGGGGATGCGCGTGCCGGCCCGCTTCTACGCTTTCGTTTCCCTGACGGTGGTGTATTTCGCCGCCCGAGGCGTAGACCTCCTGCTGAGCCGGTTCCCGGAACGCCGGACGCGGGCGGCGCTCGCCGCGGGTCTCGCCCTCGTCCTCGCCATCGAGCTGGCTCCCCGCCGGCTTCCCTGGGAGCGGCTGCCCCTCGAAAACGAGCTGCCGAAGGCCTATACGTGGATCCGGAACGAGCCATCCGTCAAGAGCCTCGTCGAGCTGCCCCTTTACGAAGATGGACGGGAAATCCACTACGTCTACGCCTCCACGCTCCATTGGAAACCCATCGCCAATGGCTACAGCGGCTACACGGCGGAGAGCTACCTCGAGCTCGCGCGCCGCATCCGGTTCGTCCCCAACGCCGAGGGCTTCGCTCTCCTGCGCAGGATGGGGATCTCCCACGTCGTGGTCCACGCCCGGAGGCCGACCCGGGTCGAAGCCGTGCGGCGGTGGGAAGACGAATTCGCCAAGGGGCCGAAGCGCCAGGTGGAGTGGGTGTACCGGGAGCCGGGGATCTCGATCTATCGGGTGCTCGAACGGCCCAGGGAACCCGGTTGAGGCAGAGTAAGATGTAGCTAAGATGAGCTTCGAGTTCGACGTCTTCGTCAGCTATTCGCGCCGCGACTCCACCTTCGTGGAGGGGCTGGTCGGCATGATGCGGGACGCCGGCTTCAAGGTGTGGCTGGACGTCGAGCAGGTGCCCGGGGGCGCGGACGTCAACGCCAGCCTGCTCAAGGCGCTGGATGCCTGCCGCCACGTGGTCGCCGTCATCACCGAGAACTGGCTGGCCAGCGACTACACGACCTGGGAGGTGTCGGCCTCCCACCAGGACCTGCGGGAGGAGCGCATCCTCGTGCCGCTGGCCCGCATGGCGTTCGACGCCCGGCGCCTCGGGCCGTTCCTGCACCGCCGCAACGTCCTGAGCTGGCTCGAAGGAGACCCGGACCCCGACTCCCGGTTCTGGGAGGTCTACTGCGCGCTGCTCCAGAAAGCGCCGGGACCGAAGACGGATTGGGGGCAGAACGGGCGCGCGGCGCGCAAGGCGAGCGGCGGCTCCGCGCTGATCGCCGCCACCGCGGCGACCGCGGCCGAGCGCGAGGCCCGGACCGTCCACCGCGCCCGGTGGGGCCCCGGACGTGCCGTGCTCGGCTGCGACCGCGCCCCGCAGTGGAACCAGATCTGCGCCCACGCCGACAAGCTCCAGCACGAGGCGCTGTTCGTCGTCGGCCCGCGCGGCGAGGGTCACGAGCTGTTCCTGGAAACCCTCTACGAGTGCTTCCCGGCCTCCCCGTTGCGGCACACCTACAAGGTCCTCTGGAGCCCGGCGGTGCCGTCGAGCCGCGGAGTTTTCCGCGCCGAGCTGGCCGAGGCCCTGGACTGCGGAGAGGCGGAGCTGGCCGGGGCCATGCGGTCCCACCTGCGCGACCAGAACCTGGTCCTGGTGCACCGTCCCGTGCTGGCCGCCCGCCTGCGCGACGAGGCGCTGATCGGCTACTACACGCGCTGGTTGCCCGAGCTGATGACCGAGCTGGGCTCGACCACGGGAGTCATCAAGGTGGTCCAGGGGATCGACTGGTGCGCCGCGCCGAAGCTGACCGGCGGGCTGGCACGCTTCGCCAGCCGTCTGGGAATCGGCGGCCAGGGCTGGGTGGAGGAAGCGCTGCAGCAGGACGAAGCCGCGCGCGCCCTGGAGCGGATCCGCAAGGAGGCCGACGCCGAGCGGATGCCCGTCGTCCTGCTCGAGCCGCTCCGCCCCATCACCCGCCAGGAGGTGGAGACGTGGAGCGAGTCGCTGCCGCCGGGCGTCGACCGCGCGGAGATCGTCCGCGACGCCCTGAGCGGTGCCAACGACTCGGCCGACATCCTGCGCAAGATCGTGGACCGGCTGGGTGCCTGAGAGGAGAGAACGGATCATGACCGAGCCTTCCGAATTTAAGCAGTACCGGGGCGATGGCACGACTCGCGGCGGGCAGCCGGCCGCAACCCCGGGCGAGCAGGGGCGCTATCTCGCCTCTCCCGACGTGGTGCACGCCGTCAACGCCGCGCTGGCGGTCGAGCAGCCATTGCTGGTCACCGGCGAGGCGGGCACCGGCAAGACGATGCTGGCCTTCTCCATCGCCGCCGAGTTGGAGCTGGGCGAGGTCGAGGTCTTCACCGTCCGCAGCGACCATCAGGGCCGCGACCTCCTCTATGAGATCGACAACCTGCAGCGCTTCTACGACGCTCAGGTCAACGACGCCGCGGCCCGCGAGCGCGGCAACTACCTGCGTCTGGGAGCGCTCGGCCGGGCCTTCCGCTCGGAAGTGCGCCGGCTCGTCCTCATCGACGAGATCGACAAGGCGCCTCGCGACTTCCCCAACGACCTGCTGTACGCCATCGACCGGATGGAGCTGCGCGTCCCTGAACTCGGCATCGCCGAGGCGGCCCGGAAGCGTCCGGTCGTGATCATCACCAGCAACCGCGAGAGCCAGCTCCCCGACCCGTTCCTACGGCGCTGCGTCTTCCATCACATCGAATTTCCGGACCGCGGCCAGCTCCGCCACATTCTCGACGAGCGGCTGGGGAACCTGCGGATCGCGGAGACCCTGCGCGACCGCATCGTCGACCGGTTCCTCGAATTGCGCGGCGTGGACGGGCTGCTCAAGAAGCCGGCCACCAGCGAGATGCTGACCTGGGCGCGGGTGCTCCACGCCGCCCAGGTCGGCGGCGGCGAGCTCGAAGGGAGCCTGCGGGAGCTCCCCTACCTGAACGCCCTGGTCAAGACCCGAGAGGACATGGCCCGCGTGAAGCCGTCCGCCGCCTGAGAGGGACCCGATTCATGCCCGAGCCGCTCCCGCTCGCCGACCTGCTGGCCTCCCTGAGGGATCAGGGACTGCCCCTCGGCGTGCGCGAGCACCTGACCGTCGGCCGCCTCCTCGCCCGCTGGGACGACACGGACACTTCCTCTCTCCGGATCGCCCTCTCCGCGGTGTTGGCGCGCAACCCCGACGAGATCCGGCTCGTCCGCGACACGTTCGACCGGCTCTACGGCGCTCTGCCGGATGAGGCGGCGCCGAAGCCGGCGCCCGCCGTCATCGCCGCACCCAGGCGCTGGAGGCTGAGCCGGGGCTGGATCGCCGGATTGACGGCCGCGGCCCTCGCCCTGGCGCTGGTGCTCGGGGCTCTGCTCCTGAAGCCGGCGAAACCGCCGGAGCAGGAGCTCCTCTCCAACCAGGAGCTCGCGGACTTCGAGGCGTCCCTTCCTCCTCCCGAGATCCCCGACACCTTCTTCCAGCCGGATTGGCAGCGCTCGTTCGGCGCCGCCGCGGGTCTCTCGGCGGTCCTCTTCCTCTGGCTCTTCGGCGTGCGGCTCCGGCGCGAGACGCAGAGCCGGGCCCGTCGCAGGCTGGCCGACGAGTCGGACGCCCTGCCCGGACCCCACAAGTACGATTTCGCCCTGGGCGACCTGGCTCTCCCCTTCTCCCGAGACCTTCTCGACGACGCCGCCAGCCTGCTCGGCCGCCGCACCTCCATCCCGCCGCGCCACGGCGACCTCGACGTCGAGCGCACACTGGCGCGCACCCTCCGCGCGGGTCTCGCGCCGCACATCGTGCTCCGCGCCCGCGCCTCGACCCACCCGATCCTGGTGCTGGAGGACGTCGGCGACGAGATGCGACCCTGGCGGCGGCGCACGTCGGCCCTGCTCGACGGGCTGGAGACCCGCGGCGTGCCTCTCGACCGTTACCGTTTCCACGCCAGCGCGGGCCGGGTCTTCCGCTATCTCGGGGCACCGCCGATGACCCTCAAGCAGCTCTTCCGCCTGCGCGGGGAGAGCCCGCTGCTGGTGGTCAGCGCCGGCGAGGGGATTCTGGAGGGGTTCGACGGCCGGCCCGCTCCCTGGGTGGAGGCGCTCCAGGGCTGGCGATACCAGGCGTGGCTGCAGCCCGTGACCGATCCGTCCTACTGGCGTCCGGCCCTCCACGACCCCTCGCTCCACGTCTGGCCGATGACGCAGGCGGGAGTCCTCGCCGCCGCCCGCCAACTGATCCATGGCGGGCCAGGCCGTCCGGCCCGCGAAGACGCCCGCGCCGAGCGCCGGGTCAGTCCGCTCGACGTCGAGCGCCTGCGCTGGTTGCTGACCCTGGCCCCGCGGCGCGATCCGGACCTCGCCGAGCTGCTGCGTCAGAGGTTCTGCCCGCACGTCCCGCCGGCCGCCCTGCTCGAAGCGCTGGAGGCGCCGCCCCTCACTTCCGCACCGGGAGTCGGACCGTCCGCCGAAGAGGTGCACACCTTCCTCGCCGGCGTGCTCGGAGCCTCCGAGCCGCCGTCCGGCACCGCCGCCCACGAGCGCTGGCGACTCGACCGCGCCCTTCAGGAGATCCACGTCCCCGTCCGCCGGGAGCCCGCGACCCGCGAGTTGGCAAGCCTGGCGCAAGGTCCCTTGGCCGGCGAGGTGGTGAGCGCCGTTGAGCGGATGAAGGGTCCGGAGGCTCCCCGCCTGCGCAAACGGGTTCTCCGGCCGGCCCTCGCCCATGCAGGCCAGGCCGGAGGGAAAGGCTGGCGCTGGACGTGGCCCGACCTCGTGGAGATCGGAGCGGCGCTGGTCTGCCTGGGATTTTTGGGATGGGCGTTGCCTCATGTCTCCCTGGAATTCGCAGACGAAGTGCCGGTGACTTTGGAGAAGGTCTACAGCCTGAGCGTGGGCGAATCGGCCGATCCGAGCTTGGCATCGCTGACGGCGCGACAGATTAAGTTCCGTCTGGATCCTCCCTCAAAGGTAGACGCCCCCTGGAGGGCAGACCTCTACCAGGACGGCAAGAGTCTCCAGGCCGTCTATTTCACCCAAGGTTTTACGGTTGGTGAGACAGTTGAGGTCGCCATGGGCCACTGGTACGACCTGCGCGCGCCAGCCGGGAAGGGGCGGCTGGCCATCAGCGAAAAGCCGGTCTGGGTTCCGAATTACGAAGCCCAGGCTCAGGAGCCCATGAGCACGGATCTCAGCACGGACTACCCTCCTCCGACTGTAGAGCCCGAGCCCACGCCCGAACCCGTGGCGGCAGCACCAACCCCCAGGCGCAGGACGCCGACAGCCAGTCCCTCAAGGCCTGCAAAGGCGCCCTCGGCCCTGGAGCCGCCCAAGGAGCAGGAGGCCTCGCAGGAACGCCTGAACAGCACCCGTGCAAGGCTCACGGAACTGCTAGAACAGGCTCCGCTCTCCAGGAACCCGGCTCGAAACGGTATTTGGGAACGCTTGCAGAATCTGCAAGCGCAGTTGGACGACTCACTGCAGCCGACGTCCGCGATGCTTGATCGGATCGAGAGTGAGATGAACGAGCTCGCAAAGAACATTGCGAGTGGACGCACCACAACGGGTGGAAACGATCCCCAAGCTGCTCAGGAAGCTCCTCAAGAGCCATCTCTGGAGCTGGCCGCAGAATTCTCCTTCGTTGCACCTGGTGGCCAACTGGACGTCAGAGTCCAAGGGTACAATGAAGATGTCAAAGTGACCATCTCCGGAGAAGGCGTCTCCGTCTTGCGCTGCGGCTACACAAGGGCGTCAGGGGTAGGCGTGTGCGACATCGAAGTCGCCAAGGACGCCGCTGAAGGCCCGCGCGACGTCACCTTGATCTATGCGGAAGGGAAGTCCAGGGTCTATCCGAACCTGTTCACGGTCAGGAACGAGCCGAAGAAGGATTAGGAGTGGCCGCCTTTTCGGCGGAACTGCGTCCATGGAAGTGAGACGAGGAACAGTCTCACGAGATCCGTCCCAAATACAAAGGAGGAATCACATGGTCCCACACCAAATCGCAGTGTCCTTTTCTGCGCAAGATGAAGTAAGTGCCGAGCACAATCCTTCGCCGAACGACCCCGATCCCGTAGGGCCTGGGGATATCGTGACCTGGGAGTTCACCCCGAGTGCTGTGGGACGCAATCTACGGGTGTCGTTCAGGCAAGTCATTGATTTGACCACTAAAGAGCGCGAATCTTGTCAGGATCTGGGCCCCTTCTCCAGCCTCTCGCGCAATGGGTCCACCATCGTCGGCACGATCCGCTCGGACGTACCCTCAGGTACAACGAAAACACACCGTTACATCTACAAGATTGTCGATGATTCCTCAGATCTCCAATGGCTTCTTCCATTCAATAGCGGCGGGCTCGACACTCCTGGAAAGCCGCCAGGGAATTAAATCACACCTTGCCGGACGGGCGGGAGGCGAGGAGCTTCTGGAACTCCGGGTTGTTCTTAAGGGAGTCAAATTCGGGGATCGTGAGCCACTCCCGCCGTAGCCCCTTCTTGAGGGCTCGCTTGGTGTAGTGAAGGGCCTCTGGGCCATCTCCCAGGATGGCATAAAGCTGGGCGGCCTGGTTGATGACCTGGATGTCCTCAGGCGTCTGCTCAAGTACCTCCTCGGCCAAGCGGGCCGCGTCGGCGCTTTTCCCCAGTCGCGCGAGACATTGAGCATGCAGCATGCGGGTGCGTGCATCCGGCAGTCTGGGCGCCGCCTGTAGTTCCTTGGCCAGCGTCCGATAGAAGCGCCGTGCCTGGGCCTTATCGCCTCCTGCCTCCAGAGCGGCGGCGAGACTGAAGCGGGTGGATAGGTGATCGGGCTCCAGGACGAGGGCCTGTCGGTAGGCTTCCGCGGCTCCGACAGGGTCTCCGAGGAGGTAGCGCACGAAACCGAGGTTGGTGAAGGACGTACGCGTCGGCTGGGCAGCGATCAATTCTTCGTAGAGTGCCGAGGCGCGCTTCAGGTCTCCGGACAGTCCCTCGAGCCTCGCTAAGTGTTCCCGCGCGTATTGATTGTTTGGCTGCTCCTTCAGGAGAGCTCCGAGCCTGCGGCGGGCGCTGTCGCTCTCTCCCAAGTTGGTCTCCAGCACCGCCAGATCCAAGATTGCACGCCAAGTAGGACGCCGCTCGGCGACTTTCCGCCGGAGCACGAGAGCTTCCTTTAATTTCCCCCGTGCTTCCAGCAGATCGGCCTCGGCGCTCATTACGCGAACATCACCGGGAGCCAAGTCGGCAAGCTGTACCAGCGTCACTTGCGCCGCGTCGAGTTGGTTTCCTTCCACCTCGATGCGGAGCCGGGTGAACAGCGGCCGCGGATCGTGGCGAGCAAGCTCCTCCGCCCTCGCTGCAGCCCTCTCTGCATAGCCAAGAGCGCGATCGAAGTCTCGTTGTCGGCGGGCAATGCCAGCGGCGAGCAGGTAAGCCCCCAGGAGATCAGGGGAGGTATGCAGCAGGGCATCCAGCTTGACAAGCTCTTCCGCTCCGAGACTCTTGCCGCCGTCGACACGGCGCTCGAACGCGATGTACTCGGCGTAGTCCTGGGGTTTAACCCGCCTCTTTGACGTCCCCGGACTAGAACTACGGCCGGAATACACCTGCTCCAGGGAGACCAAGATCCCCTCGTCGAGCTGAAAGGCATTCTCTACGCCAACCTGAAAATGAAATGGCTTCGCCGTCGCGAGAACCTCATCTCCACGGAGACGGCGCAAGGTCATCCGGCACCAGCGTCCGGCGCAGCTCAGGCGGGAGGACAGCACCTCATCCGCGTCGGCAGAGCGACGCCTCTCCACCTCGGAGCCTTTCTTTTCGTCCGGCTCGGGTGGATCGATGGGACGCAGGCCCTCGAAGGAAAGGAGGCCCTCGATGGCGGCGTCCACCACCTCGGACGCCACGAAGGCGACCTCCGGATTCTTCCCCACCGAGGTCACGACCGGGCGCAGGACCGCCACCCGCAGCTCCACGGGCTTCCAGAAGGACCAGGGCAACCAGCCGCGGAAGGCGGCGAAGATCAAGGCGGACGCCAGCACCGCCGCGAGGAAGAGACCAGTCCGGAGCATCCTCCTTCTCGGCGTCGCCACGGAACTCGCCTCCAGGTCGGCAAGCAGCTCTGCGGCGGTCTGGTACCGAGCCTCGGCACTCTTGGCCAGCGCCTTCACCACGACCTGGGCTAATGCCGGCGGCACCTCGGGCCGAACGCGGCCGAGCGGCTCGGGCTCGCGGTTCAGGATCGAGAAGACGACCGCCCGGTCATCCGCCGGAAACGCCCGCCTGCCGGCGAGCATCTCGTAGAGCACCGCGCCCAAGGCCCACAGGTCCGTGCGGCCATCCACCGGCGCCCCCCGGGCCTGCTCGGGAGACATGTAGGCGGGAGTCCCCGGCGAGTCTCCCGTACGGGTCATCGAGGCATCGCCCTTGACCTTGGCGATGCCGAAGTCGAGAACCTTAACTTCGCCCCTGCCGGTGATCATCACGTTGGCCGGTTTGATGTCGCGATGGACGATGCCGGCACCGTGCGACCTCACCAGCGCCCTGCACACCTGAATGGCAACCTGCCGGGCTTCCGCGGCCGGCAGAGGCCCGCGCTGAAGCCTTTCCTTGAGGGTCTCGCCCTCGTAGAAGGCCATGACGATATACAGCCGCCCGTCGCTCTCACCGATATCGTGGACGGTGCAGATGTTGGGATCGTCTAGGGCCGAGGCAGCCCGCGCCTCGCGCAGGAAGCGCTCCTTGGCGGCGGGATCCCGGCTGAGCTCCGGCGGCAAGAGCTTGATCGCCACCCGGCGCCGGAGCCTGGCGTCCTCGGCTTCATAGACGACACCCATGCCTCCGGAACCGATCTGGCGGAGCAGCCGGTAGGGTCCAAGCTCCTGTCCCACGAGGGGCTCTTCGGAGGAAGCCTCCGCGAGGAGAGCCGCGGCGGCTTGGTGCGCCGGCGTGGCGAGAAAACCGCCGGCCTCCTCGTCGGCGGCCAGCAGGGCTTCCACCCGCGCGCGAAGCTCGGGATTCCCGGCACAAGCTTGATCCAGAAAGGCGCGCCTCTCCCCCGCTGGAAGCTCGAGCGCCTCGTCGAAGAGGGCCTCGACCCGCTCCCACTGCTCGGAATCCGTGGGCAGATCGGGTCTCATCCCACGGCCTGCTGGCGTAGGGCATCGAAGAGAAAGGCCCGGGCCTTTCGCCAGTCGCGCCTCACCGTCCGTTCCGAGGTTCCCAGCGTCTCGGCGGCCTCCTCTTCGGTCAGACCGGCGAAGAATCGCAGCTCCACCAGGCGGCTCATCCGTTCGTTTCGCGCTGCCAGGGATGTGAGGGCCGCATCCAGCGCGAGGACTTCGACGGCCTGGGCATCGGCATCCCCTGCGCCCCGGCCAGGCCAATCTGTGAGGGGGACTCGTATGCCTTCACCTCCGCGTTTCTTGGCCACACGGCGGCGGGCGGCGTCCACCAGGATATGGCGCATGGCAACTCCCGCCACAGACAGAAAGTGGGCCCGGTCCTGCCAGGACGCTCCTGACGCGTCCACCAGCTTGAGATAAGCCTCGTGCACCAAAGCTGTGGTGTCGAGGGTGTGACCCTGACGCCAGCGGCGGAGCTGCCGGCGAGCCACGGCGCGCAGCTCCTCGTAGACCAGAGCCATGAGCCGGTCCATGGCACCGCCGTCGCCTTGGCGGGCGGCCGCCAGGAGCTGCGTCACCTCCCCAGGAACTGCCGGACCATGAACGCTCTGGGTCACCTGCCCACCGCCTTTTGAAGATCCTGATTCCAGACAGGTTATCTCTCGACGGGCGTAATTTCAACAGTAGCGCCAAAGTCGTTGGCCGCTTTTCCGGCGGACCTGCGTGCATCCGGATGAGATGAAACGCTCCGAACTTTGAAAGGAGGATGCAATGAGAGTCTCGATTTCAGCCTTGCTCTGCACGGCCTTGCTTTTCCTTTGCAGCTCTTCATGGGCACAGGAAGAGCCAACGAAGGAGGAGGCGGACTGGGCCTCGTACTTCGTTCTGGAGGAGGTTCTCCTGCGAGGATCCAATGATGCGGACCTTGGCGCCAAGCGTGCGAATCCCCAACCAACGCTAATACTTGAGGCCTCAGAAGGGAAGGATACGCAGGTCAAGGCTCGAATAGGCGTAGAAATGGGCAAGCAGTTCATCCTGGCTCTGAAGGTGGAAAGCCCGAAAAAGTCCGAGGAAACCACACTCGCCTCGCTCGACGGGCTGACCGACTCGAGCACGGCTGAACTCGATCTCACTTGGATGACCGTAGATCCCACCAAGTATGCAGACGACATGCTTAAGAATATGGCCAAAAACGTGGCCCGAAAGATGAAAGCAGGCTGGGAAAAAGAAAGGGAATTGGCTGCCACCCAAGGGGAAGAGAAACCGGCTATGACTCCGGAAGAAGAAAGCATTCTCATAAGACAGGAGGTCAATAGTATGGAGGCACGATTTAAACTTTATGCCGAAAATCCTATGTCCAGGTCTGCCGCCATGGAAGCGCTTAGTCCGGAGCTCTACCGAGAGGCTATGGTCGAAGCACGGAATGCAATAGCTGGCAAGGCCCCCTTTTTTCTGACGGCAAGCGCGAAAGCTGGCCCGAATGAATTCCGCTTTGTGGACTCAGTGACTCTCGAACCCGGCAAGGAAAATCACACCAGCCGGAAGCTGTCAGCCGAGGTTGGAACGTACCTTGTTGGCAGGTATTACCTCTCTCTGAGCTACGGCCAAGGCAAGACTTTCTCGGCCGGACGGACAGCGGAAATCTGTGTTCCCTTTGGAAAAAACCGCGCCCTCGAATGCGGAAAGTTCACAGTGGGGTCGCCAAAGGAAAAGGACACGGAGGATCTCGCATTCGAGTTCCGCAGGTTGTTTAAGAACATCGGCTTCGCCGCCCGATTCAAGAGGGACCTGGAGAATGACGTCACCGGGGTCGAGCTCCCGATCTATTTTCTTCAGAAGCTGGGCTCGTCTGAGATGGAGCTGAACGGTGGCGTCGCCATCAAGTGGCGTTCCGACACCAAGGATTACGCGGTGAGCGCATTCATCGGCCCCGCTCTCTCAACGGTCCTCCGTCTGCCAGCGAACTAGAGCGACTTACAGCCTGGAGATCCACCGTGTCACCGCCGCCAAGGTCCGCGGCTCGTTGAGCACTCCATCATGACTGGCGCCCTCGACGATCACCACCTCGCCCGTGCTGTACGGACGGATGGCTGCCTCGAACTGATCGGCCTTGAAGGCCTCGTCCTTGCTGCTGACCACCACCAGGAGCGGCTTGTCGACCGCCTTGAGCGCCGGCCCATGATCCGTGGGGGTGCTGCCCGTCATCGCACGGTAGCTGTAGGAGCGCAGCGGCATCTCCTTGGGCAGGTTGAAAAACAGCGTACGCAGGCCGTTGAAGCCCGTGAAGCCCACGCTGTTGAACAGGGCCAGCCCCAGGATGCGGGGGATGTGGACCTGCAGGAACGCCTCCCCCGTTTCCGACTTCTCCCAGCGGTTCGTGGGCGACTTCGGGCCCAGGTGCGGGGCGAACAGTAGATATCCATCGACCGGCGGCACGCCGTCCCTCATCGCGTAGCGGAGGGCGATGCCGCCGCCCATCGAGTGGCCGGCGAGGATGATCCTGCCGCCGGGTGTGGCGGCCCGGATTTTCGCGATCACGTCCGCGACGTCGTCTTCATATTGGCCGATGTAGTCGACGTCGCCGGGCACGCCGCCGGACGCTCCATGTCCCCGGAGGTCGATCGCCACGACTTCGGCGGAGGCAGCCTCCCGGAGCAGGCCCGAGGTTCGGTTCAGCGGAAAGCTGCTGCTCAGGACGCCGTGGATGAGGACGACGGTCGTGCTCGACTTCCCGGAAGATAGGGCGGGAAAATACTGCGAAGCCAGCACGGTGCCGTCCCGCATGGTGAATTTCCGCTTTACGGCGGGGTACGGCTGCTCGAAGCGGGCCGCGAACGCCGCCATGTCCTCGGGGGTCATCTTCAGAGCGGCGGGAAATTCGGGATCGCCAAGGAAGACCATCACGAAGGCGGCCGTGAAGACGAGGCCGGCCAGGGCCGCGGCCACGCCGAGGACGATCAGCAGGGGCTTGCGAAAGGTTTTCATCAGATGAAGTCCGTCTTCCGGCTCTGCAGCCAGAACGTCAGCCCGAGCAGCAGCAGGACCGCGGCGAGCTCCGCCAACAGCAGCGTGACGGCGGCCTGGTTCCAGATGATGTCAGGCCCCTTCATCGTGCTGCCCATGCTGGGGATGTGGGAGACGAAGTAAAGAAAGCCATTGAAGCCGAGGTTGCCCAGCACGATCGCGCCGATGGTCCAGCCCTGGGATTCGCTGACCAGGGCCACCGCCAGGATCAGGCAGGTGCTCACGAAGATCTCGGTCAGCACGACCGCGGTGAACGGGATCAGGCCGTCCGGCAGCGCCGCGCTGCCCGCGATCAAGGCGAAGCTGGCGATCAGCAAGGTCCCCCATGGCACCAGGAAGATCAGCAGGTTGGCCAGGATCTTGGCGGTCGTGTACTCCCGGGCGGAGATCGGCAGGCTCATCACGAAGGGGAGCGTCATCTCCTTGCGCTCCTCCACCACCGTGGCCATCGTCAGATGAATGCCCAGCGCGATCAGAACCGTCACGAGCAGGATGGTGCCCGCGAAGAATGCTCCCTCGTTCCCCATCCCGAGAAGAACCAGGGCCACCGCGCCGGCGGCGATATAGGAGACGATCGTCCAGCGATTGAAATACCAGTCCTTGAGGATGAGGCGCTTCACCATGTATGTGTTCATGCGGCCTGACCTTCCCTTCTGCTCTGGACGTTGGCGACGAAAATCTCTTCGAGGGTCATGGTGTCCACGGCACGCACGGTAGCGCCCGCGCTCTGATAGGCGGCGGCCGTGGCAGGGTCGTAGCTGCTGGTGGTCACGACGGTCAGCCGGCCGCTGCCGGCGGTGCCGACGATTCCAGGAAGCGCGGGCAGGACGACGCCGGGGGGCACCTCGAGCCGGACGCGCCGCCAGCGCTCGAGGAAGGTCTCCTTGTCGTCCGAATCGACGATCCGGCCGCGGTCGATAAAAGTGATCAGATCCGAGATCTGCTCGATGTCCAGGGTGTTCTGGGACGAGAAGAGGACCGTGCGCCTCTCATCGGCGATCACCTCCATCAGCCCGCCCAGGATCTCCTGCCGGGCCACCGGATCGAGCCCCGTGGTCGGTTCGTCGAGCACCAGCAGCCGGGGGCGCCGGGCCAGGACGAGCAGGAGCGCCGCCTTGACGCGCTGCCCATGGGAGAGCCCCTTGATCTTCTGCTGCGGCTTCAGGTCGAAGCGCTTCGCCAGGCTCGCCGCGTACGCCTCGTCCCAACTCGGATAGATCGAGCGGATGAATCCCATGTGCCAGGCGAGCGTCGCCGACTTGTAGAGCCGCATGTCTTCCGACACGAAGCCGATGTCCCGCTTGGCCGCGGCCTGCTGCGCCGGCATGTCGGACCCGAGGACGTTCACCGTCCCGCGGTCCTGGTGCACGAGCCCCATCAGGATCCGCAGCGTCGTGGACTTGCCGGCGCCGTTCGCGCCGATGAAGCCCATGATGCTTCCCGTAGGGAGCTCGAGGTGGATGTCGTCGAGCGTAAAATGGCGATACTTCTTGCCCACGCCCTCGAAATGAACGGCGAGGTCTTTCATGATTGATCCTCCATGAATCGGTTGGCGGCTTCGCGCAGCCGGGTTTCGAGCTCATCGGGCGTGAGGCCGAGCAGCGCTCCGAGCCGAGCGGCCTGGCCGAGGTGCTGCGCCAGTTCCTCCTCCCACAGCCGGGGGCTCAGGGACGCGCCGTCGGCGACTCTCGACCCCTTGCCGTGCTGCGTGACGATCACGCCTTCCCGCTCGAGCTCCAGGTAGGCGCGCTTGACCGTGATCACGCTGACGCGGAGGGCCACCGCGAGTTGGCGGATCGAGGGGATCTCCTCCCCCGCAGGCCAGTCGCCGACGGCGATCCGTTGCTTGATCTGCTCCATGATCTGGAGGTACATCGGCCGGCCGTCCGATCGGGAGATGACCAGATCACTGTGTATATTCATATACTCAGTATACACAGTCTGAGATCGGCGTCAACTCCCCGGCCGCCGCCTGGAAGAAACGAAGGACCGCAAGGACTTCAAGGACAGCAAAGACGGCCCCAATGCCTGAGGCCGTCTTCCGTCCTTGTTGTCCTTGAGGTCCTTGCAGCCTTTGCTTGGGCTTTCTACTGCCGCGCGCCCTCAGGGCGCCAGCACCCCGGCGTCCCAGACGGCCTCGCCGCCGACCAGGGTGAGCACGCTCACCGTCGCCGGCACCGCAGGCGGCGGAATGGTGAAGATGTCCTGGGAGAGCACGGCCAGGTCGGCGAGGTAGCCGGGCTTGATCGAGCCCTTCTGCCACTCCTGGAACTCGGCGGTGGCCGAGCCGCGGGTGTAGGCCGTGACCGCCTCCTCCATCGTCAGCGCCTCCTGGGGATGGAATGGATGCACGACGGCGAAGAACAGGTCGACAAAGGGATTCGGCTGGGGGCTGTCCGAGCCGAAGGCGAGCCGCACGCCGTTGTCAAGCAGCGATCGCAGCGGCTGGGCCGCCGCGGCACGGCTCGGCCCCAGGGAGGGCTCGAGCTCGAGCGTGAAGTGGGTAGGGTTCTGCACCACGATGGCTCCCAGGCGCCGGGCCTTGTCGATCTGCCCGGGCTGGAGCATGTCTCCATGCTCGATCCGCGGCCGCAGCAGGCGCCAGATGAAGTCGGGCGCCGACCGGTCGAGCTCCCCGAGCAGGTTGTCCAGGGCCCGGTCGCCGAAGGCGTGGAAGAGGAGCTGGTCTCGAACGGGCAGTCCGAACAGGCCCTGCTGAACGATCCGCGACAGCTCGCTCAGGGTCGGGTTGAAGCGGCCGGTGCTGGGATAATCGGCGTAAGGCTGCCGCAGGGCTGCGCTGCGCTCCACCGGGGTGCCGTCCAGGATCCACTTCGTCCCGCCCGAGGTCAGCCGGTCCGTGGGGTCGAAGAGCGTGGACCGGCAGGACTCGTTGACCGCCATGGGCACGCACATGCTGCGCAGCCGGACCTTGAGCTGGGCGCCGGCAAGGATCCTTTCGCTGCGCTCCCGGGTCAGCCCGATGGTCATCTCCTGCACCGAGGTGAACCCGACCTGCGCGATCAATCCCGTAAAGGCTTCGAACTGGGCGCGCAGCGCCTCGTCGGGCACTTCCGCCCGGACGGCCCGGACCAAGCCGAACAGGGCGTACTCGTTGATCACGCCGTTGACGACGTTCGTGCCGGGGAAGCGGTCGTAGGAGCCTCCGAACGGATTGGGCTGAGTCTGGGCGATGCCCGCCGCCGCCATCGCCCGGGTGTTGATCACGGCGCTGTGAGAGGACCAGGTGATGAGGGCGACCGGGTTATCGGGCGCGACCGGGTCGAGCACCAGCCGGTTGGCGCCCGGATCGAGGATCACCGCGTCGCCGACGAACGCCAGGATCCACTCGCCCGGCACGGCCGCGGCCACCGCCTGCGCCACCTGATCGAGGGCCTGCTGAAGCGTCGGACCCGGACCGGGGATGTTGATGGGAGGCAGGGTCAGGCGCGGGAAGCCGACTCCCAGGTGGGAATGGGAGTCGTTGAACCCCGGCACCACCACCCGTCCGCCGAGGTCGATCGACCGCGTATGAGGACCGGCCAGGGCCCGCACCGGCCCGTCGTTGCCCACGGCCACGATCCGCGAGCCGCGGATGGCCACGGCCTGGGCCCAAGGCCGGCCGGCGTCGACGGTGAAGATCTTGCCGTTGTGGAGGACGATGTCGGCCGGGTGCTCCGCCCGCGCGGCGGCAGTGAGGAAGAGCAGGATGAGGGCGGACAGCAGGACTGGGCTTTTCAAGCGCATCGGTTGAGCGGCTCCTTTCTAGAGACTCAACCTACAAGGTGCGCCCGAAAGGGCCGTGAGGGTCACTTCGGGACCGTCATCTCCAGATACAGGGGAACTTCGTCCTCCAGGAGCTTGCCGTCCTTCATCTTCGCCGGCAGCTTCTCCTGGCAGGGCACGATGCCCGACTGCGCCAGCAGTGCAGCGTTCTCCGGGCTGTCGGGCAGGGTGTCGACCGCCTGGCCGGTGGGGAGGAAGACGCGCCCCTTCGTCCTCTCCTGGAGCGCGCGAACGACCGGATAGAACGGCATGGGGCAGTAGCCCATCAGGTCCTGAGCGACGGGGACGCTGACGGGGATGAAGGCCACGAGGTCGTCCCGCGTCATCTTCTCCAGCCCCTTTTCCTTGATGGTGGCGTTGTGGCTGGCGTGATGCCCGACTTTGTAGAAGGCCACCCGGCTCAGCAGGTTCTCCATCAAGGTCTGCTTCTTGTCCCCGTTCTCATTCGGGGCGGGCGGATTGCCGGGCACGGAATCGCGGAAGTTCCACGACTCGATGGTGTGCCACGAGAGCCAGTTCCCTACCTGCGCGTCGCCGGGGAACAGCAGCATCTTGTCGGAGCCGGGAATGTCGAAGGCCATCACCAGGCTGACGTTGTTGGTGTAATCCCCGGCGCGCAAGGCCAGGTTCGCGGCCCCGCCGAGCCAGTCGGTGTCCACACGCCGCCACTCACCCTCTTCGCCCTTCTCTTCCGCTTCGCCGTAATGCTTCTGGAAAAAGCGGGACGACACGGCGTTATCCCAGTCGAGGCGGATTTCCGGAGCGAAGGGGCTGAAGGCATCGTCGCTCTCCCGGCTCAGGGTGCCCATGGCAAGCAGGCCGGAGGCCATCGCCGGCAGGCTGCGGTCGTCACTCAAGGCGAAGGCATTGGCGCCGCCGGGTTTGCCCGTATCCACCTTCATGCCGAGCGGACCGTAGGAATACATCACTCCTTCGGCCTCGTCCGCCAGAAGCTCGATGTACTTCTTCCCTTTCGGATTGACCTTGTCTGGCAGCGGCGGACCCAGTACATAGCCGTGCGAGTCCGTCCCCGGCAGGCGGAACACGTCGCCCGGCTCGAAGTAACGGATTTTGTCAGGGGCGCACAAGTCGCGGGCGAAGGCCATCGCCTCGTCCATGTCGGCCGGACCGCCGGCCGCGCCCAGGTCGACGCCGAGAAAGTCCGCTTGCGCCCGGAATCCAAGGTGGGCGTCGAGGTCGCCTTCCGCCGCCGCTTTCTCGAGCGCCTTCTTCGCGGCCTGGTCGAGAACCTTGCGAAAATCGCTGGTGCTCTTGTGCTCGCCTTTCTCGGCGGTGGTCTCCGTCCAAGGCAGGTGGAGGGCATCCACCGAGATCGTTTTCCACTCCTGCCAGGCGTCCTGAAAGCCGCTGATGTGATCGTAGTGCTGGTGCGTGATGGCGAGGATGTCAACATGTCCACCGGTGGCGTCGCGCAGGTTCTCGACGATCCTTCTGGTACGGAGCCCCTTGTCGGGCGTGCTCTTCGCGACACCGCAATCGATCACCAGATAGCAGGGATTCGCCGGTGCGCCCTCGCGCGGGAAGGCCAGTAGGAAGCAGTCGCCGAGGCCCTGTCCGTAAAGGCGCATCTTGATCTCGTCCGCATTTGGGAGAAGCCTTTTTTCGCCAGACATGTCGAGATCCTTTCAGGCGTCAGCCCCGGTGCAGCAGGGCGAAGGGTTCGTTCAAGACAGCCTTTTTCTTCTCGGCCTTCTCTATGCTGAGGCGTCGACAGGCGCAGGAGGAAGCGCGCATGTCTTCGCGGTCGCTCGTGCGCCCCTTGAGCCATTCTGCCCGCACTGCATCTTGGGTGTACCAGCCCGCGGGCAGGCCGTCGGAGGAGTACTCGGCGGCGTCGGAGCTTCCCGTTCCTCCCGCGCGGAGCATGAATTCGCGTTGCCGGGCTTGGCGGGCGGCGCTGTCGAGCCGCTTGTAAATGGCGTAGCGAACCCTGTACTTGCTCTCGTCCATTCCGATGATCAGCGTGACACCGCCCCGGAACGGGGGGAGGTCTGGACCCTCCACCTCGCCACGCTCAAGCCTCTCCTCCTTCGCCGCGCTCCGCCGGTCCGACTCCTCCTTCTTCTCTTGCTTGTCAGAGGGCAGGGCATCCTGGCTCTGGAGGATCTCGACCACCATTTCGGTCAGGAACTCACCTCGGGGACCGATGCGGCGAGCGGGGCGCAGGTTCGCCACCTGGAAGGTGCGCCGGGGATCGATTCCTCCCAGCAGATTCCGTTTATCCTCCTCAGGCATTGCATCTCGGATGTAGTTCCAGAGCATCCTTTGCGCCTCTTTGATCTCCTTGAAGACGTCCGCGCGAGGCTGTCCCGGTTGCCAACTGAACAGCGCGCGCCGCACCCGGCCGAACCCTTCCGGAAGGTCCGTGGGCACATGAGACGGCGACGACCAGCGCAGGCTCTCCTCGGAAAGGGTCCGCACGTCGCGGGGGTAGATGCCCCATTTGCGAAATGCTTCGATGAAGGCAACGCGATAGCGGCGGTCGTCGTCGGGCACGAGATCGGAATCCGCCGTGATCAGTGCGCGGAGGAACTCGCCGAAGGTGATGTCCGTGGGCGGCACGTAGTCCATCGCCCGGATGCACATCTTGAGGACATGGCGGGCGGACTTGGCTGCTTCGTTCGCCATGCGGTTCACCAGGTCGGGATGCAGGTCACCCTCGGGCAGTACGCCCGTGCCGCCGGTGGCGATCCGCTTCAGGTCGGCGACGCGGTCCTCGTAAATGCGGAGATAGGCGTCGAACACGGCGGCGACCAGGAAAGAGCCACGCTCGTGCGGCTCCTCGACCTCCGCCAACAGCGACGGATCGGCCTGGAACCGTCTCCACATATAGCGTGCCTCCTCGTCGAAGTTGCGGGCGGCATCGGCGATCGTGACAGGCGTTTCGCCATCCTCGCGCTCCTCTCTGCGGTCGCGCCATTCGTGCTCTTCTTTCGCGCGCTCCTGCCGGACCACGTGCCCCAATGCGTCGCGTAAAGCCTGATGCCGGCCGGTGGCCTGCCCGAACTGCAGGGCGAGGCGCGTCATCAGCGTCCCGGCGTCCAGACGCCCCCGCGCTCTGGCGATCTGGTCGCGCAACAGCTCCGGGTAGGTGAAGCGCTGGAAAAGGGCCACGATGTCGGCGAACGCCTCGTGGAAGGCGAACACGTCCGGATTGGTCGGCTCGGTGAAGCGAACGTGCATGCCGTCCAGAATGGCGTGGGTCGTCTCGTGGGCGATGATGTCGTGCGCCAGACAGGTAAAGACGACCCCGCCGGGGTATTCCGCCCCGGGATCGCCGTCGCCCGCCGGAAAGTATCCGAAAAGGATGGCCCGTTTCTGCGGTGAATAATAGGCATTCTGATCCCGCAAGGCATGGGGGTACAGGCGCAGGCGTTGAACGAACTGATCGGTTTTATCCTTTTTCTCCTGCCCCTTCGTATTCAACAGGACGTTGCCCTTCTCATCCCTTTTGGGAGGTAGCACGGCGCGGTCCTCGTCGCCGCTGCGCCAGTCCCATGGACGCAGGGGCGACCAGAAGATGGGGCGGCCCAGCGCCTCCTCGAAGTGGCTGATGGTCTTCATCGCGACGGCATAGACCATCTGCTGATGGAACTGTGGATTGCCCTCGGAGCGTTGCAGGCCGTCCTGGGCCAGCAGGAACGGATGGTTGAGGTCCACGGGGGCGTAGGCGCAGTCGGAAGCGGGGTCGACGTCGACCACTTCGAGGTAATCGCCGACCGGTCCCGGCTCCAGGGCGCGCTCGAAGACGACGGGGATGGTGATCTCGTTGATGGCGGCGTCGGAGCTCTTCGTTGCAAGGCTGGGATCGAAGGCGAAAGCGCGGAGCCTCCGAGTCGGCGGCGGCGCGATGGCATAGGCGGTTTTCTTCTCTTCGGCTTCGACGGGCGGCAGTCTGTGCGGCGAAAGCTCGAGATGGTTCTGGCTCCACTTCGCCTGGGCGACATCCCGGGCCGCCGTCAGCTTGCCGCGCAGGGGCGCCGAAAGCGGCACGCTTTCCCGCAGCAGGTAGCGGCGCAGGGCGTTGGCGGAGACGGCGTTGCGCCCTCCCTGGCCAACTTTCGCCAGCGAGTTCGAGAGGAGGATGTCCGCCCCGGCCAGCGCCCCGATCTCGGCGCGGTCGATCTCGTCCAGGGAGTTGGGAGCCAAGCCTTCGCCGCCGGTCAGGAATTGCTCCAGCCGGTCCCGGCGTTCGTCCTGCGCGGTCCCGGTCTCGGCGAAGACCGGCCCGTTCTCGGTCAGGGTCGGCAGGTTCAGGATCGTCCACCAGGAGGTCACAGGGAACTTGACCATGCCGCCAGGCTTCCCTGAGAGGATCTTATTGCGCAGCTCCGCCGCCTCCTCGGGGCTGGGCAGCGCCTCCTTCAGCAGATCGTCCGCCCGCGCAATCCCCTCCCCGAAGCCGCCCTTGCCGCCGCGCAGGAATACCGGCTTCTTATCGGCCGACCTCTGGAGACAGAGCCGGAACAGGAATGGCAGCAGCTCCGCTTTGCCTCCGCAGTGGCTGTCGATGAGGTTCTTTCGGCCGTGGTAGGACAGCCAGAGCGCGGCGAGGCCGGCGACGTTGGCGGTGGCGAACGACGTGCCGTTGCCGTTGATCTGATCGTCCACCGGCTGACCATTCGGGCCGATGCGCGCCCAGTCGTGCCAGACCAGCTCCCCGGGAGCGGTGATGGCGACCGCTTCGCCCATCCCGGAAAAGCGCCAGGGCGCTCTCAGGGCATTGCTGGCGGCGCAGGCGGTAACGCCAGGAAGGAGGGCCGGGAAGACCACCGTCGGGGCGTTGTTGCCGGCCGCGGAGACGACGATGATGCCCTGGTCGAGCGCCTTACGGACCAGGGAATTCAGCAACTGGGAGCCGAGAGGCCCGCCGAGAGACATGGAGATGACGTGCGCCCCGCGGTCCATCGCCTCGACGAAGGCGTCGCAGACGTTCTGGAAGCTCAGGTGGATGACCGAGGACGACACCCGGAGCGGCAGGATCTTCGCACCCGGCGCGACGCCCCACGGCTGGCCAGCCGGGCTGTTCGCGGCCGCGATCACACTGGCAGTGCCTGTGCCGTGGCCAGGGAAGTTGCCGAGCGTCCGGTCCTCCATCGGGTCGAAGCCGTTGGTCATGGCGTCGGCCCGGTCGCGCTCGACGAAGTTGCGGCCGTGGTGGCCGGGCGGGTCTTCCGGGCGGGTCGCGAGACAGGAGGCCAGGCGGGCATGCCTGGTGTACCCGGTGTCCGGGTGGGCCACCAGGATTCCCTCGCCCGGCTTCTTGTTCTGATTCCCCGGCTTCGCCTTCCAGAGGGCCCAGGCGCCGCCCTTTCCTTTCGCGTCGCAGACGCCCATCTGCATCAGCGACCAATGCCGGTCCTGGGCGCCGCTCGCCGCCTTGATCTCGGCCAGGCGGGCATCGCTCACCTTCCCCCACAGCCGGAAGGCCCGCTCGGCTTCGGAGCCGTTCGTCATCAGCAGCCGGGTGACCAGCAGCGGCTCGGCGCTCGCGACGCCCTCCAGATCCTCGAGCTCGCGGACAGCCTCCCACGCCTCGCCGAGCGGCGGGGTGTCGGCGGCGGTGGCGCGGAACAGCAGCCACCCGTCCGGCAGCTTCTCTTGCTCTGCTTTCCAGGCGTGCTTCGGAAATCGGGCCTTGAGCTTCGACGTGATTCCGGCGCCCACGGCCGCCGCGTCGGCGCCGGCCTCGAGCTCGACGGTGAACCCCTCCACGACCGGCAGCCCGGTCGCGTCCACCTTCTCCACTGCCTGGGCGAATGTCAGCATCTCAACTTCCTTTCAGGCGCGCTCCGTCCAACCACGATGACGGTCTTTTGTATGGACGGACGCACCCACGAATTTTCCACAATGCCGGTCAAAGAACATCCTGACAGGACAGCCTTGAATTCGCCAGCCGGCCCCGCTACACTCCAATCGCTGAACCCAGCACACAGTCGTCAGGCAGGAATCTGTGGGGTCACTCCCACGAGGTGAACGGGCCGATATGAAACTCGGGCGGGCACAGGCGGTGACGATGGCGGCGGCGCTGTGGTTCCTGCTGCCCGCCCAGGGCTGCACGCCCGCCCAGAAGTTCAACGGCGAGGTGGTCGAGCCCGCCAGCCAGGCGCCGGAGCTCACCGGCGTCAACTGGGACGGCAAACCCTTCAAGCTGAGCGACCACCGCGGCAAGGTGGCGCTGGTCTTCTTCGGCTACACCTACTGCCCCGACGTCTGCCCCTTCACGCTCGCGAAGATGAAGCAGGTCTACCGCGAGCTCGGCGACGGCGCCGACGGCATGGAGGTGGTCTTCGTCTCCGTCGATCCCAAGCGGGACACGGTCGAGAAGCTGTCCCGCTACGTGCCCAGCTTCGACCGCCGCTTCTACGGCCTGCGCCTCGAGCCGCAGGAGATCGAGGCCGTGTCCAAGGCGTTCGATCTTACCGTGCAATACGGCCAGCCCAAGGAAGGGCCGGAGACGGACAGCTTCTACTACGTGGACCACACCGGCACCTTCTTCGTCATCGACCGCGAGGGGCGGCTGCGGCTCAAGTTCCCGCCCAACGCCACCGTTCAACAGATGGTGCCGGACCTCCAGAAGCTGCTCGCGGTCTGAAAGGGGTGGAAACATGCCGGCATCGGTCCGAAGCACCCGAAGCGCCCGAAGCGCCGGCCTGCCTTGGAGCCTGTGTCTGGGATTAGCTCTCCTGGGAGCGGCGAACGGCTGCGGCCAGCCGGCGGCGCCCGGTTTGGAGATCCGTGAGCCGCGGGCCACCCTGATGCCGGAGATGGGAGCGGTCTACCTGACCGTCGTCAATCCCGGCGCCGAGAGCGACCGCCTGCTGCGCGTCGAGACCGCCGCCGCGCGGGCCGCCGAGACCCACGAGAGCCTGGAGGAGAACGGCGTCATGCGCATGGTGGCCCACCCCGACGGCTTCGAGGTTCCCGCCGGCGGGACGCTGGAGCTCGCGCCCGGCGGCAAACACATCATGCTCCTCGAGCCCAAGGCGCCCCAGGATGCGGCCGGCACGATCCCCCTGACCCTGCATTTCGAGCACGCCGGAGCCATCGAGGTCCAGGCCGTCCGGTCGGCCATGGGGGGCATGGAGCCATGAGCGCCCCGGCCCCACCGGACGCCCCCGGACGCGGCGCCGCACGGCGCCAGACGGCCCGCGAGCGGAAGACGCTCAGCGCTTCCCTCCGCTGGTGGGCGAAGCCCGGGGTCCTCATCTTCCTCGGCGTCCTGGGCCTCGCCGTGGCCGGCTGGGCGCTGCTGATCCAGGCCACCCGCCGGCTGCCGGTGCAGGATGCCACGATCGACGGCCTCAACGTGCGCCTGGGGGAGGCGCGCTGGATCCTCGACCAGATGGACCACGGCGAGAACTTCAAGCAGCCCGCGACGATGATGCCCGACATGCCGGCGTGGGGCTCGCAGCGCGTCACCATGTATCTCGCCCTGGAGAACCGCGCCGAGGACCTCCGGGAGTACCGGGGCGAGGAGTTCTTCCTCGTCCCCGAGATCGGCGAAGAGGTGCCGCCGTTCGGCGCCGTGATCGGTCAGGCCACGCTGGAGCCGGGCCAGACCATCAACACGGCGATCCACTTCGACATCGACACCCGCGAGCCCCACGGCCGGCTGCTCGTCGAGTGGCGCCATGGCAAGAAGACGGCGTACTTCCCCGTGCCCGAGCCCGCCGAGCACTACCACCTGCGCCCGCGCGGCGGCGACGACCTGCCCCCCGACGCGCGGTTCCTGATGGGGATCGGCAAGGCGGCGCGGGGCGAGCGGCTCTACGCCGGGATCTACGGCTGCGCCGCCTGCCACGGCGATCCGAGCGTGCCCGGCAGCAACAACATCGGCCCCCATCTGGCCAAAATCGGCACCCTGGCCGCCAAGCGGATCGACGGCATGCGGCCGGAGCAGTACATCTACGAGTCGATCGTCCAGCCGGGCGCCTTCATCGCTCCGGAATGCAAGGGCGGCGTGCCCTGCGAAAACCCCAGCGCCATGCCCGAGTACGCCAGCCTGGTGACCAATCAGGACGCCGCGGACCTCCTGGCCTTTCTGCTGGAGCTCCAATAAGGGCGGTTAAAAAGAGCCAGAGGAGGTCCCGATGCGCGTTCGCCTGTTCCTCCTGCCGGCTGTCCTCCTGGCCGGCGTCCTGCCCGGCGCCGCTCCCGGCCACGGGGTCACGCCCCATCTCGTCAAGGACATCAACCCGGTTCCCGTGGCCCAGGGCTCGTCTCCCCGGGAGTACGCCACGCTCGGCGCTCTGGCGATCTTCGCGGCGGACGACGGCGAGTCCGGGCGAGAGATCTGGCGCTCGGACGGCACCGTGGCGGGGACCTTCCAGCTCGCCGACGCCTGCCCGGGGGAGTGCTCCGGCCATCTGGAAGTCGTGGCCCGCACCGGACGGTCCTTGTTCTTTCGCGCCTTCGGACGCGGCTTCGGACCCTTGGACCTCTGGGTGACGGACGGCTCGCGAGCGGGCACGGTGCGCCTCGCCGGGCCTCTCCTATTACCTGAATCCCCCCGCCGGAGCGCCTGGATCGCCAGCCAGGGCTTGCTCTACTTCGCCGCCGACAACCTCGTCAACGGCATGGAGCTCTGGCGGTCCGACGGGACGGCCGCGGGGACCTTCCAGGTGACCGACCTGCGGCCGGGCGTCGGCGGCTCCGAGCCTGACGAGCTGACCGAGGCCGGCGGCCGCCTCTTCTTCCGCGCCGACCGTGGCGAGGAGCCCGCGCTGTGGACGAGCGACGGCACGGCCGAGGGCACCCGCTTGGTCCGGCAAACCGGGCCGGCCCTGCTCCGGGCCGTGGGAAGGACGCTCTTCTTCGTCGCCCCGGTTGCGGCGCAACTCGACGGGCTGTGGACGAGCGACGGCACGCCGGGCGGCACGTCGGCTTTGCGCACCTTCGCCTCCACCCCGGCGGCGCCAGCCTTTCTCGACGTCACCGTGCTCGGAGACCGCTTGCTGTTCGTGGCCTTCGATCCGGTGAACGGCGCTGAGCTGTGGGCTTCCAACGGCACCCGCGGCGGCACCCGGCCGTTGAGCCGTTTCGCTCCAGGCTCGCCATTCCTGCCGCTCGACAATGCCACCGTCCGCCTGCTGCCGGAGGCTTCCTTCGGAGGCCGCATGGTCTTCCGGGCGGACGACGGCGTACACGGCGTGGAGCCCTGGGTCACGGACGGCACGGTCCGCGGCACCCGCCTGCTCCACGACGTCTGCCCCGGCCCCTGCTCCGGTGCCGCCGCCACGGACGGCGCCGGCATCGCGAGGCTCGCGGCCGGAGAGCGCCTCTTCTTCTCCGGCGACAATGGCGAGCGCGGAGCCGAGCTGTGGGCGACGGACGGCACGGAAGCCGGCACCCGCCTCGTCCGGGACCTCTGCCGGGGGAGCTGCGGCTCTTCGCCGGCCGTCCTGAATGTTGGCGAGGGAGAGCTGTTTCTCCTGGCCTTGAACGGCCAAAGCGTCCCCCAGCTCTGGCGGTCGGACGGCACGTCGAAAGGCACCGTCCGGCTGACCAGCTTCCAGACTCAGGCCGCCCTTGCCGGCGGTGCCACGGGAGCTTTCCTGGGAGATGTCTTCCTCTTCTCCGCCGGCGACGATCACGGCCAGGAGCTGTGGGCTACCGACGGCACGCCCCAGGGCACCCGGCTCTTCCTGGACATCAATCGCGAGGACCTCGGCGGCTCCTTCCCCACAGCCTTCCGGTCAGCGTCAGACAGGGGCTTCTTCTTCGCCCAGGATGGAATCCATGGCTCCGAGCTGTGGGCGAGCGACGGCACGGAGGCGGGCACGGTCCTGGTCGACGAGCTCTTCCCGGGCGGCGAGCCCGCCGCTCCCCCGGAGATCCGGAGCAGCGCCGAGAGCGCCGGCCGGCTCTTCTTCGTCGCCCGCCTCCCAGGCGAGTCGGGCTTCTCGCTCTGGCGCTCGGCAGGCACTCCAGGCAGCACCTCGAGGCTGACCCCGGAGTCGCTGCGGGTGCTCACCCTCGAGCCCCTCCGCGCGATCGGCGCCCAGGTGTTCTTCGTGGCCGCCGACGCGGACCATGGCGAGGAGCTGTGGACGAGCGACGGCACGGCGGAGGGCACCCGGATGCTGGCGGACCTCGAGCCGGGCCTCCAGCAGGGATCGCAGCCGCGGAGCCTGACGGTGTTCGGGGGCCGCCTCTACTTCACCGCCAGCGTGGGCGAGGGCGGCCGCGAGCTCTGGCGGAGCGACGGCACGCCCGGCGGGACCGTCCTGGTAAAGGACGTCGATCCGCGGCCGGGCCGCGGGTCGGAGCCCCAGAACCTGACCGGGCACGCGGGCCGGCTCTACTTCTCCGCCGCCGACGAGGAGCACGGCCTGGAGCTGTGGAGCACCGACGGCACCGCGGCCGGTACGGTCCTCACGGCCGAGCTCACGCCGGGGCCCGACGGCTTCTTCATGACCCACCTGATCTCCGCCGGCTCCCGCCTCTTCCTCTCCGGCGGCCCGGCCGACTTCACGAAGCAGGGGCTGTACGTCAGCGACGGGACGGCGGCCGGAACCCGGCGGATCAACCCGGTCCTGATCCAGATCGATGCCCGGGAGATCGCGACCCCGGCCGTGTTCAACGGCAGGCTCCTGTTCGCCTCGACGGGCGACCAGGTCCTCTGGGCGAGCGACGGCACCGAGGAGGGAACGGATCCCCTGCTCAACGCCGACGGCATGGAGATCTGCGAGCCCGAGTCGTACCGCGTCCTCGCCGGCCAGCTCTACTTCACCACCGCCCAGGAGGGCGGCCTCTACCAGACCGACGGCACGCCGCCGGGGACCTCCAGGATCCTGGAGCTGTCGGCCCCCGCCGAAGCCGCCTCCTTCGAGCTGGTGCCCGCCGGCCCCCGCCTGCTCTTCCGCAAGTGGGACCGGCTCACGGGCTCGGAGCTGTGGGCGCTGGAGGCTGAGTAGCGCTCACCACCGTACGGAAACCCATGTCCGTGCTCCGGTCGAGCTCGGAGAGCCAGTAGCGGTTGGACGTGCGCATGAACCGGGAGTCCAACTGGAAGGCGCCGCCCCGCAGGATCCTGGGATCGCCCTTGGTTTGGTTGACCGGGTTCTTCTCCGGCGACTTGCCGTAGAAATCGTGGCGGTAGGTGTCCTCGCACCACTCCCAGACGTTGCCGGCCATGTTGACGGCGCCGTAGGGGGAGGCTCCGGCCTGGCAGCAGTTGACCGGCGCGGTGGAGGTCTCCGCCAGCGGGTGATCGACCCACATCGCGCGCTGGACGGTGGGCGGCTCGTTGCCCCACGGATAGAGGCGGCCGTCGGTGCCGCGGGCCGCCTTCTCCCACTCCGCCTCGGTGGGCAGCCGCTTGCCGGCCCATGCCGCGTAGCTCTTGGCGTCCTGCCACGTGACGTGGACGACTGGGTGGGCGTCGTTCAATCCCCAGTCCGGGGGCTGGACCATCGGCACCCTTTCGTTGGGCTCCTTGAGATAGGGCAGCCCTGAGCCCTTCCACTTCCGCCAGGAAACCTCGTACTTGTCGATGTAGTAGCCGTCCAGGTCGACCTGGTGGACCGGCTTCTCGTTCGCGTCGCCCTTGTCGCTCCCCATCTTGAAGGGCCCGGGGGGGACGTAGACCATGAGGGCCCCGTCCTTCTTCCAGACGTACTCCCCCTGTTTCTTGCCGCGCACGAGCCCCTCCGGCATGGCCTCGCCATGCCAGCCCTGGCGTGTGCCGGCGGCGGCGGCCGGCCAGAGGACCGCGACGAGAGCGGCGCCCGCGAAGATCGATTTCAGACCCGCTGCCTTGCGCATTGCACGTCTCCTTCCTGGATCGAAAAAGGCCCGGATGCCGAAGCACCCGGGCCCTGTACGGCTGGAGCGGCAGAGGCGTCTACTCCTCCTCCGCCTCCAGCGCCTCCAGCTCCGCGAACTGCTTTTGGAGCTGCACCTTCAACTGCTTGGCGCGCTGCATCTCCTGCGCCTGCGCGGCCACCCTCTTCGTCCGCTCGGTGACCAGACTGGCGACCGGACCGCTCGCCATTCCTCCCCCGGGAGACTGGAGGCAGAGCTGCTTCGGCGCCTGCTGGCCGAGGTCGAGCGTCCAACGGCCGCTGCCACGGTCGACCTTGACCGTGCCCAGCTTTTGGCCGGTGCACTTGCCCCCGGCTTGAACGCCGTCGAACACCGCCAACCGGCCGACGGTGTCGCCGGCCGGCTTGGTGCCGACGACGCCGCGGACGGTCGTCCTGCCGCCGCCGCTCGCCACACCCGTGACGGTGACGGTGTCCACCGCGTGGAGAGCGCCGCCCAGTGCCGGATCGGTCACCCGCAGGATGTTCCACAGGCCGGTCTGGAGGAAGCCCTGGCCGCGATCCAGGAACAGGTAGTCCCCAGGCGCGTTCAGGTCGCCGCCAGCCCCGCCCACGAGCTCCATGTTGAGCGTCATGCCCGGAGCCAGCACGTCGTTGAACAGCACTTCCGAGCCGGCCATGCCGGGTTCCTGACGATAGCGATGGCCTTCGACCGTCGCCGCGTGAGGCATCTCACCCCAGGGTTGGCCAACCCGGTAGACCAGGGACGCTCCCTTCGGCACCGCGACGACGTGCCGCGGGTCGCCCCACAGGGGGGTACGGAAGACGTCCGCCGGCGCCAGCAGGAAGTTGCGCAGCGACAGCGGCTCGTTGCTGTAGCTGACCGAGTTGGTGAACTCCGGACCGGCCGGGTACGGCATCCGGTCCTGGGAGAACTCGTCCTCGGCGTCCATGAAGAGCGCCACGAACTCGCGGGTGGCGAGCCCGCCCGTCACGATATCCGCCTGAATGCCGGTACCGCCGCCGGGCAGCGGAGTGAGCGTTCCCGGACTGCGGTACGTCGAGCCCTGCGGCTCGACCACCACGCCTCCCCAGGCTCCCAGGGCGAGCGAGTCGGGGTCGGCCAGGTTTAGCGCCAGGGTGAGGCCGAGCTCCTTGTCGGCGAAGTACTCGTAGGTCCGCGTCGCGCCCGGAGCCACCGTCGAATCGTGGTTGAGCCCGATGGCGGTGCCATAGGAGCGCTGCGGGTCGAAGAGCAGCTCGCCGACGTTCCACCCCGACCGCCTGGTGGCGCGCAGGTTGGTCAGATTGACCCTCAGGCACTCCCCCTTGTTGACGCGCACCACCATCGGCGTGCGGGTGTTGGTGATGGGATCGCCGTTGAGGAAGTAGGCCACGCCGGGCTCTCCCGCGGGTACGGCGTCGTTGTAGATGATGGCGGTGTCCGCGATGGACAGCCCATAGGTCTTCACCGCCGCCCCCGGCGGACAGGCATTGCCCGGCCCGTCGGCCAGGGAAGGCGGCGCCGCACCGGTCTGCGAGAGCGTCGGGAAACCCGTGCTCCCGTTGGCGGATGGGCGGCCCGGCAGCGGCTGGAGATCGCCCTTCGGCTGATCGTAGACCCGCAGCAGGCCCCAGGCGCCGGACTCGAAGTCCTTGGCGAGCGTGGAGTAATACATGTAGTCGCCCGGATAGCCCTTCGGTCCTCCCGCTCCTCCCTCGAGCGAGAAGTCGTAGCGCTCGGAGATGCCGAGGAAGCCGGCGTCCCGCAGGTCCGAGCTCTTGGTGAAGCGCTCGATGTTGAAGCGGTGTCCGGTCACCCGGATGCCGCCCACCTTCTCGACCAGCCCCAAGCCGCGGAAGACCACCGGGTCGCCCGCGTAGGCTCTGACCTCCTGGGTGAACGGATCGCCGTGCGTGACCGACGAGAAGCGGTAGGCCGGATCGCCCGGACGCAGAGACCATGGCTCGGCGCGCAGGTTGATGGTGCCGCCTCCCAGGTCGAACTGGCCGACGACCGGGCTCTGGTTGTGGAGGAAGAGCATGAACTCGCGGAACGAGCCCGTCACGCCGTCCGCCACCGGCTCCCCGCCGAAGAAGCCGTTGTTCACGTGGATGTCGGCGATGGTGCCGGAACGGATCTCGGCACCCGTCGTCGGGTCATGGTAGGTCGAGCCCTTCGGCTCCACGATGTGGGCGCCGAACAGGCCGTGATCCCAATCCTTGCTCTCGACGTGGGTGTGGAAGAAGACCGTGCCGACGTCGACGTCCGAGTACCAGTTGTATCGTACGAACTCGACACCCACCGCCTCGCCCAAGGCGTGGTTCTGCAGCAGCGGCAGGTCCAGTTGGATGGTGTCGGTCCCCGTGATGGCCACGATCCTGCGCACCTCGGTGGTCGGCAGCGGCTGGCCGAGGAGGGAGCCGGAGGTGCCCTCGCCCAGGCCGATGCCGATGTCGATCCCCACTCTCAGACGGTTGACGTTGGTCACCTTGAGGGTCGAGGAGAAGCGGGCCGCCGCCTGCGTCAGCGTGCGGTTCTCGACCGCGTACGGGCGCACCGACTGCTCATAGGAGAAGCCGGCGATCACGCCGTCCGAAGCCTGGGTGTCGAACTGCACGAAGTGGCTGTGGATGTTCACCTTCGAGAAGTTGTTGTTGAGCGTCCCGTCGGGGATCTCGCTGGTGAAGATGACCTCCACGCAGTCCCCGACGTTCGAGCGGATGGTCAACGGCTCCCGGGGCATCAGGCCCGCGAGGACGTCGGCCTTGTTCTCGTTGAGCACGAAGAGCATGCCGTTGGGATCGTCCGCCGACGGCCTGCCGGGCGGTGTGGCGCGCGTCACCTGGATCGGCAGCGTGATGGCGCTCACCGGGAAGAACCGCTGGGCCTTGAGCCCGACGAACACGTCGGGGTGGACCAGGTTGTTGGCGCACAGGCCGTCCATGCGCCCTGGGATCATCTGCTCGCCGAGCCAGGGAGAGCCGGTATGGCGGGCCGTGAACGGCGGCCGTGCCGCCATGTGGGGCCGGAAGAGGGGCCAGGCGTAGCGGCCGTTCTTGGCGTTGAACCGTACCTCGGGCCGCACTCCCGGGCTGGACGATTTCCAGTTGGCCATCGGACGGGTCTCTTCCGCCTCGCCGAACACCTGGAGGGCCGCTCCCGTGCCCGTCATCTGCCAGTCCCACACCGTGGCGTCGTTGTCGTCCAGGCGCACGCCCGGCGGCGGGAGCTGGTTCTTGATCCAGTCGGTCAGCCGGACCTGGGTAAGGGGGTTCGAGAAGCTGCTGTCGGCGACGATCGTCCGGTTCCAGTCCACCTGGACGCCGATGAGCTGCCCGGCCGAGACCCCGGGGAGAGGCGGCGTGTTGGACGGCGCCTCGCTGTTGGAGAACACGTTGTCGTGCTGGAACAGGCGCGGCTCGACGAACAGCGCATCGCCGTGGAGGTCGGTCTCCGCCGTCTGCTCGGTGGCGAAGACGCGCCAGAACGACCACATGCCGGCGACGTAGTGGTGGCCGATGTGGCAGTGGTAGAGGAACTCGCCCTCACCCTGCTGGCAGCCGCCCGCGCCGCACTCGTGCTCGAGGTTGTAGCTGCTGCCGGGTCCGATCGACTGCGAGTCGAGGTGGACCGACTTGAGCTCCTGCTTCGGCACCTTGGTCAGGCCCTTCCAGAAGTTGCTGTTGGGATCCGCGTCGGGATTGCGCCGCCAGCGGTCGCCGCCGCCGTGCAGGTGGTGGACGTGGAAGACCTCCGCGCCGGCGTGGAGCACCCGCGTCTTGGTCGCTTCCCCCAGGTAGGACCGGGGGATCGGCGTCGGCGGATCGCCGAACGGGTACGAGGCGTACGCCAGGCTCTTGCCGTTGCGGATCGAGCCGGGGGTGTTGCCGTGGATCTGGTCGTTCAGCTCGATGCGGCGGCGGAACGGCTCGCTGCGGTAGTTGAGGCCGCGCGCCCCCAGCCGGTAGGCGCCGGAGAGCGTGGTGGCGTCCAGGTGCGGCAGGATCGCGCCCCGGAAGTCGAAGATGGCCCGGAAGTTCTCGTGGCCGAACTCGTGATACATGATCACGAACTCCCGGAAGCTCTTGCCGTCGGGCCGGCTGGCCAGGTTGGGATCGATGATGATCGCCTCCCAGTTGCTGCCGGTCACCGTGTCGAGCACCGCGCCGGTCTCGACGTCCAGGTAGGTCGAGCCCGCCGGCTCGACGACCAGGGCGCCGAACAGGCCCATGCCCTGGCGCACCCGCCAGTCCACCCGTCCGCCGACGTTCAGCGGCGACACGCCGGCGCCGTGGTCGTGGAAGTAATAGGCGCGCTCCGCGGCCGGGTCCTTGGGCACCGGGATCTGATAGGTGACCGTCTGCCCGGCGGCCGCGTAGGAGACCGGGTTCACGCCGACCGCGCTGCCCGCGTTCAGGACCGTGTGCGAGAGGCCCAGCATGTGGAGCGAGGCGGGCTGGCCGTCCGTGAGGTCGTTGGTGAAGTGGATCTTCACGCAATCGCCCAGGTTGGCCCGGATCGCCAGCGGCTGGATCGGGTCCTTGCGCAGGCCCGGCGTCACGCGGGTCAGGCCGGGCACGTCCAGGTTGACGTCGTTGGCGGCGAGCACCTGCGCGCGGCTGGTGATCAGCGCCTGCTCGAAGGCCCGGATCGCCGGGATGTTGGCCTCCAGGGCGTACATGAAGCCCGGCGCGTGGTCGAAGTAGCGGTTCAGGGTGATGACCACGTTGATGGCGTGGACCTTGTACTCCTTGACCGGCCCGCCATCCGTGCACGCGTTGTACGGCGCGGTGAGCAGCGCCGCCGGCTGCGCGTAGATCTCGTCCGTGCCGTCGCCGAAGCAGAACCCCAGCAGGGCGACGAGGCCGAGGGCCCCGAGGCGCAGCGGCCGGGCGCACCAGCGCACCAGCATCAGGGGCTGCTGCAGGTCCGCCCGCGGCAATCCGGCGCGGTGCCGGACGAAGAGGCCCGCCAGCAGCAGCGGCAGCAGCGCCGCCAGTTGGATCAGCAGGGCGCTCGCGGCGGCCTCGACCCGGAACAGGACCGGGATCTCGGCCGCATCGAGGTTGCCGGCGAGGCTCGGGTTGCGCAGCGAGGTGAAGGAGCAGAGCTGTTTCGGCTCCTGGACCGTGAGGCCGGTCCGCACCTGGGTGATCTGGACCTGGGCCAGCGACAGGCCGTAGGTGTTGCCCATCCACTCATGGGCGAGGTCGCGGGTCGCGACCACCGGCGCCATCGCGACCAGGAAGACGAGAGACACCAGGCCGGCGATCCCCAGCAGGCCGGCCCACTCGGTGGCTTCCATGCGGAGCCGTCCCCCCAGCCGCCGGCCCGCCATCAGGGCGAGCGCCGCGATGGGCAGCACGATCGCCACGTCCAGCGCCATGTGCGCGGCGACTCCGGCCGGGTTCCAGTCCCCCGGGTTCATCACGGCGTTGAGCAGATACTCCCAGACGACGATGGCGATCGACAGGAACGCCGCCATCCCCAGCCAGCGGGGTCGAGACCGCCCCTCGTCCCGCTTCTTCAGCACGGCCTCCCCGTGCTCCTCCGGCAATACCACCACATCCAAGGACTCCATACCTCCTCCTTTCTGAAGAGGACCGCCTCCCGGGAGGAGACGCCCCTTTAGACGCATTGCGGAGGTCTTGGGCCCAACAGGCCCCATGGACAGGGACACGCTCCTCGAGGAAGGAGTACCTGGAGTCTTTGGCAGCGCTCGTCCTGTCCGACCGACAGCTCATCTGGCGACTCGCTACCGGGGATGCTCTACGAGAGTTCCTCGAGTCGATCTGGTGTGAATCTCCCTAAATCCTGCGCTCGTTCATGCAAGCTGTCAAGAGCACAAATAGGAGAATTCCATTTCGTCTAATAGGATAACTACGAGGCTGTATCCGGATTTCAGGAGCTCTTTCCTGATTTCAACGATCAGGGGAGGCCGGTCCCGGGAGAATGGCGGCCCGCGGGGTCGTCTTCAGACCCGTCCTGCCAGGAGCGACACAAGGGTGCCCGGCTGATCGGCCGGCGGATAGAGCGCGGAGTAGCCGTACTTCTCCTGGAGATCCGGTCTCTCCCACACCTCGTTGTACCCGCTCTTGTAATTGAAATACAAAGCCGGCCGATTGCCGTCGCGCCGGCCATACTTGATCAGGCGCGCGACCGCCTGGCGGTCCGGATGGCAGAAGTGATCGCCGTTGGTCGACACGATGTAGCGGGAGCAATCGAGGAGCTTCACCAGCTCCGTGCTGACGTTGTTCTGGCTGCCGTGATGCGACACCTTGAAGACGTCCACCTTCAGCCGGTCGCCGCCCCGTTGCGCCAATAACGCTTTGATCGATTGAACGAGCACCGGTGCGTGCGAGTCGGCGGCGAGCAGCGCGCTGGCTCCGCCGTACTCCGCCAGCACGGCGATGCTCGTGCCGTTCGGCGCGCCGTTGTCATCCCCGAAGGCCTCGTCCGCGAGCTCGTCGACGTTGGTCGACGTCGACGGCGTGCCCCTCAGGAATTTGCGGTAATCGACCCGGGAGCCGGGCTCCAGGCCGTACCGTTTCATTTCGCGCGTCCACACCGGAGCGAGCTTCTTGAGCCTGTCGGGTGTTGGCGACAGCAATGTCAGCTTCATCCCTCCGGGCAGGACGTGCACCGGCAGATCGCCGTCCGCCACCACGATCGGCCCGCCCTCGCGCCAGACGTTCCAGGGCAGCTCGAGATCCTGGAGGGCGGTCGAGAACATTTCCCCCTGCCTCGCGCCCAGCTTGCCGGAGAGCTGACGCCAGCCGTTGAACCAGACGTCGCCGAACCGCAGCCCCTGCGTGACGGCTTTGAAAAACGGCAGCGCCCCACCGATGTGATCGGAATCGATGTGCGACATCACGAACAGCTCGAGGAACCGCTCGCTGACCGGCACGGCGTCCACGCGCCGCAGCAGGTGCCGCGCCGTCTGCTGAGTGCCGCAATCGATCAGCCATCGATGGGTTTTCGCGGCATCACCGTACTCGATCCACAGGCTGTCTCCATGGCCCGCGGGCAACACCTCGATATCGAAGAACGCCCCCTCGCGGCGGCGCGGAGCCTCCGGCGGGGCCGCCTCTTTCGACAACGATTTGGGCTGCGCCGAGCGCGCAGAGGAGCCGCCTGCGCCGGACGCAGACCCTGACGGAGCTCCGGACGGTCCGGACGGTCCGGACTGTGGCGTACCGCCACCCCCTGAAGGCTTTCGATTGCCGCCTGCCGGCCTTCGCCGCAGCAACTCCACGAGATGCTTGGCCGTCTCGATCACTCCGAACTTATCGCTCCACGGCGCAAGCCGCTTGGCCCCGCGTGTCTCGAGCGCCTTCTCGAAGTCCGGATGGCCCCACCAGTGCACATACCGCTCGAACTGGCGCCGCGTGGATTTCACCGGGAACTCGTCATCCCCCGGATAGAAACGCCCGAGCTCCTCTGCATGGTGAACGGCGTGCTGATGGAGCTTCTCCCTGGCGGCCTCGTCGAGGCTCGTCTCGCCAAGCCGGATGAGCCAGAGCTCCGCCAGGCTGGCATGCGCCCATGCCCGCTGCTCGGGGTCGGAATGATCCCGGTAGCGGTCGGCGCTGAGCTTGGCCGCTTCCCATGAGCCCTCGTCACAGTTCTTTCCCAGGACCATGGAAAGCGAGGCCACCTGGACCAGCACCCAATGCAAAGTGGCGAGACGCTGCAGAATCCGCGAGTCGTTCACCATCAGACCTCGGACGGCCCGGTCGTAATCGAGACGGGCTTCTTCGAGGAGGTCGTACGGATCTCTGAGCGGCGTGTCCGGGCCTTCGGGAAGCGTGAAGGCGGCTTGCGCGACCCGCTTGCGCGAGCTGGCCCGAAGCCCGACGCACTCCACGCCGTACTGCCCCTTCAGCGGCAGCCGTTCGAGCGCATACTCGACCGCCTGGTCGAGATCTTTGAGCGAAATGACAACTTGATTATCAGGTTTGATGGCATTGTCGATCCGTTCGAGCGCCGAATTCATCGCGCGCTTGGTCTGAAAATATTTCAGAGCATCCAACTGATCGGCAAGCACATGAGGCAACGCTTCGTACACGACCAAGCTTGCCCAGTCGTGCCAGTTCGCCGTATAGCGGGCATGAAGCTCCGCACGCGCCTTCTGGAGCAGCACCAGCGGATGCTCCCCCCACAACAGGCCGTCGTAAAGCCTGGCGGTCAGCGGAATGGAACCCTCGATGCTGAGTGGGAACTGGGCGGCGATGACGAGCGGGATGCCAGCCTGATGGAGCTCGTGAGCGAAGCTCGCGCCGGGGATGACGACCGAACCGACATTGGCGCTGTCGCAACTCGCCACCGTAACGACCGAGGGCCTGTGGCCCACGGTGGTGATGGCCGCCCTGAACCGGTCGCCCGACACCACGTCGGGCGCGCCATCCGGCCCTCGAAGGACCAGGCCGTACACCCCGGGAGACGTCTCGTCACCATGAGTCAAGATATGGATGTGAGTATAGCGATGGTCCTGGCACTCCTGAAACACGTCGGCCAGGGTCGGATGGATCAGGATCGTCAGGAGGTCGCCGTACTGCTCCCTGCCGCGTTCGGAATCGGATTTCTTGTCATCGCGGTCCGGGTACCGGAACCGCCGGATCGCCTGCTTGAGAACACCACGGTGGTCCTTATAAGGCACGTTCTCGGGATCGCCGGCAATAAACAGGATTCGCGGCCGCTCGGGCCAGAGAACCCCTTCCGGTGAAACCGTCCGGATGTTGCGGGTCACGCAGACCGGAGGACGGGTCTGGAGGGCCAACCAGCTCTGGCCCGACACACTGGCCGTCACGGGCACTTTCGCCAGCTCGAACGGCAGGAGCGCCAGCTCCGACGCCGAGAGCGTCAGGCGCAGATGGACGAGCGTGCCAGGCCGGCTCAGATCGTTCGTCAGCGCGCCGGGAAGCCCCGGTACGCCTCCGAGAAGCTTCCCCATGTCCGTGCCGAGATCGTGCAGCAGAGCCTGGCGGTCCTCGGGGTCCCCCTCATAGCGCAGCTCCTTCAAGAGCCGCTCGAACCGTCCGTGCTCGTACGGCACGGTGACGACGCCGGCTCCGGCATCGCCGCAGACGGCCAGGTACTGGGTGAGCGGCGAAAGGAGCTGATTGTGAGGCGGTCCCGGCCGCAGGAACTCGACGCTCACCAACCGGATCTGGGCTTCTTCGGACATCATGGCTTCCTATTTTAGACCTGTATCCCGTCGGCGGGCAGGAGTTTCGCGTATTCGGCGCCCCGCTGGTACGCCGAGTTGTGGATCAGCGAGCCGGGCGGAATCGTGCGGCGGCGGTAGAGGTTCATGCGCCGCCCCTCTTTGCGCGTCTGCCAGTTGAAGTGCCGCTTGGGCACGAGCTCCGCCACGTTCCACCCGAATCCCTTGAGCGACTCGTGCCTCTCCGCTTTCGGATCGGGTGCCGCATTCGAGGTCCCCGGGGCGCGGCCGAGCACGTCCTGCTTCCGCCCCTGATCCACCCGCAACCCGAACTTCTCCGCTTCCTCCAGCATCCACTCGAGCGCGATCTTCGCCAGTCCGCTCTGGGCCTCGGGATAGCCGCCGCCGACGTCGGAATGCACGCCGGGGAACCAGACCTGCAGCAGATCCTTGGGCCCGTGAGGCCGCGCCGGATCGGTTCCCGGCCGCCACAAGTTGGTACGGAAGAAGGCGCGGCGCTCGTCGATCGCGATCGCATGCCGGCCGACCTCGATGTCAGCGTTGTCGGCGACATGGGGCAGCTTCAAGGGATTCTCGATCCATCCGACGGAGCTGACCGTGTCCCACACGCCGACGAACCAGGGCTTGCAGTCGCCGCGCGACAGCACCGCCTTGAACTCATCGACGAGCCTGAAGGCCTCCTGGACCGCCGCTGGGCCCTTCGCCCGCTGAATGCCGTTGAGCACGCGGATCGCGTAGGGGATGAGCGGCTCGTTGTTCGGCCGCAGCAGCCCGCACGCGCGGAGCAACGAGGCCACCGCCCGCACGGTGTAGGCGCCCCGGCTGAACCCGAACAGGAAGACCTTGTCGCCAGGCTCGTAGCAATGCATCAGAAAGGCGTAGATATCGCGGATGTCGTGCTCCAGCCCGTAGCCGAACGCCTTTCCCAGCACGCGCATGAACCGCCGGCGCAACGGGCTGAGCGCCCCCACCGGCTCCATGGTGCCCAAGCCCGGATGGTAGTACGTGACCTGGTCCGGATCCTGCTCCAGCACGGAATAGAGCTTGATGACGTTCGTCCGGTTCTTGGCGAACTCGTTCGCCGTACCGTCACAGCAGATCACTATGTTTTTTGGCATGGCAGCCCTCGTGGCAGTTTCGCCTTCATCGACGCATACTATTCATTCTATGGGACATAGATATTCTACGCCCCTGGCGGAGCGCCGTCAACGAAGGAGATTCGAGACGCTGTCCACTTATTCGTCGGACCTGGGGGATCGAGGAAGCCACCGGTGCACCGACGACTTGTAGTGCAGATAGGGATCGCCAAACCGGCTGCCCAGAGACGGTTCTTCATAGAGCAGCACGAGGAGGTGAACGAGCAGAAGGAACAGCACTCCCACTCCGATGATCGAGGGTGACCGCAAGGCCAATCCCGCTCCGGCGAGAATGCCGAAGGCGCCGATGTACATCGGATTGCGCACGTAGCGATACGGACCCGCGGCCACGAATTCGCGTGGAGGGTCGAAGGGGGCCGGAGTGCCGCGCCCCCTGGCCACGAAGGTTCCGATGCACCAGAGGACGAGAAGGGCACCCGCGAGAGCCAGGGCCAGGCCGGGAGGGCGAGCCCAAACGGGGATGGTGAGAGGCAGTCGAGCGTCCAGCGGCCGTGCCGATGCCGCGAGCCATGCCCAGAGGAGCACGAAGGCTGAAGAGTAGAGAACGGCCCGCAAGACGACGAGCATTCCGAAAGGCGCTGGGGTACGGTGGAGACCGGAGCTGCTCAATCTGGGCTCCTTGCTGCTCTCAAGATCCGGCGTGAACAGCGCCGCGGTCCGGGGCTTCCTGGGAGAGGAACTCGCGGATCAGCCGCTGCTCGTGCTCATCCTTGATACGGGTGAACAGCTTCTCTCTCAGGTGGACGATCGTCTCGGCGCGATCGAAGGGCAGGAGCTGGTAGAGTTGGCCCCCTGGGAAGTGGCAAGGCTGACACCGGTTCTCCAGGATAGGTCGGACCTGCGTCGTGAAGTCGACGCGGGGGGCGGCTTCCAGGGCGGAGGGATGCGCCGCGATGCTGGCCTCGTGGTGCTCGGAAAGGCTCTGCGGAGAATGCGCACAGGCGACGGCGCCCGCGGCGAGCAGCAATCCCGCGATCAACCGGCGGATCTTCATGTCTCAGCATTCTACGCTCGTCTCGTTCAGGGCGCAAAGCAAGGCGATCCCCGCGCACACGCCCCCATTCCCCACTCTTTCCGTCGCATTCCCCACGGGGAATGGCGATCGAGACGTGGGGAATGGTACGTTTTTTAGCCGGCGTGAGGCGTTCCCCATGGGGAACGCCTCGTAAAGGCCGGGGAATGCCTTGTTCCCTGTTCTTTCGATTTCGTGAACGATGGGGAATGAGGCATTCCCCGTCCATTGGACGGCGTTCCCCAGGCGTTACGAGACGTTCCCCACGGGGAATGCTCCGTTGCGGGGTCGGCGTGCCTCATTCCCTACTCTTCATGCCACATTCCCCGTGGGGAACGCGGCACGCAGAGCGGGGAACGCCTATCGAGAGACGGGGAATGCGGCGTGCCAGACCCGCTAGTTGGTCACTCGCGTGTCGATCGCGATCCAGTTGGCTTCCCAAGTCTTGCCCCCATCCTCCGAGAAGGACTGCTCGAACCGGCAGGACGTCGGGGTGATGTCGGAAATTACGAATCGAACGAAGATGGCTCGGCCATTGAGCGTTTCCTGGGCGAAGAACTCCCCGCGTCCATTCTTGAACCCGCCGATCGTGGGCGGGCTCAGGGTACCGCCGCCGCTGCTGGCAAAGTTGAGGCTCCATTGACGGGAGTCGGGATTGTACAGGCGCAGGCTCAAACCTTCGATGTGACCCGCTGGGCCATCGACCACGAGCTCTACCAGATTGGCACGGCCATCCCAAACCTTCCGAACGACGGTCGTCCCCTTGTACTCGACCCAGGTGGTCGAGCCCGTCAAGGGTTTCTGGAGACGCCTCAAGTGAGTTTTCCAAGTGCCGATCTCGAAGTCGAAATCGTGTTGCCCGTCTCGTTCCTGTGCAAACCCCTGAAGGGGTTGCAAGGCGAGCACCAGGCTGCCCAGCAGGAGATACGCTCGCAAACGGTTTGGCGCGTTCATTTCTGCCGTGTATTCTCCATGATCCAGTTGATTTCCCAGGTCTTTCCCCCGTCGGCCGAGAAGGCCTGCTCCCAGCGGCAGGAGGTGGGCGTGATGTCCGACCAGATGAAGCGGACGTAGATGCTGCGGCCCTCGAACATCTCCTGGTCGTAGAACTCGCCGCGGCCGTCCTTGAACTCGCCGATCATCGGGTTGTCCATGGCGCCGGTCGTGCTGTTGGCCCAACGGATGCTCCATTGCCGCGTGGCGGGATTGAAGAGGCGCAGGGTCATGCCCTGGATGTGCCCCGACGGGCTGTCGGCCTCGTATTCGTCGATGTTGGCCAGGCCGCCCCAGACCGGCCGCGCGACCGAGGTCCCCTCGAACTCGTCCCACTCGGTGCAGCCCTTGAGCCGCTCCCTCAGCTTCCGGTTGTGGACCTTCCAGGTGCCGAACCAGAAATCGAAATCGGCCTGACCATTCCGTGCCTTGGTTTCCGTGATCTCCTCGAGCAGCATGTCTTTCTCCTCTTGGTTGGCGGAGAGGAGTCTGTCTCCTGGAGTGGCTGCCGACAATGGCCACTTGCGAGGATCTGGGTATGACCACTATCCTGCCACGGGAAGTCCGGCCTTCGTGCTTGCTACCCAATCCGCTACGCAGTCCAAGTACTCCGGTATCGGCATCCTGGCAATATCCTCCCTGACCTCATCCTCAGGGATACCTTCCGCGAGTCTCGCCTCGAAAAGACTTGTCGTAAAGTCGCTGAATCGGAACCATATGACGTTGGGGTAGGGGACGTCACGAAGGCCTACCGTTTCGTAAAACCAGTCACGGACAGCTCGGACGACCTCTTCAGGTTTATCACCGTGACTCTTGATATCGACGCCAGACAAGTCGGACAGCGCTCTCTTAAAATCGTGCTTTCCCTTCTCCAGAATAAGACACTTCTTTCCCCTCATAAATTCTGGACCATGCTGGCGTGATCCATAGTCGATGCCAAGCTCAAACGGCATGTTCATGCGATAAACCTCATTGGATCGAGACGCTTTCAAACGAGAAAGATCATGAATACTGAACTTGGACTGCCGAATCAGCTCGCAAATCTTATCGAGCCGATTCTCTCCAGAATCTGACCGCTCAGCGGCTATTCTGGGATGGTAGCCTATATATGCAATGGTAAAAAGAAGGGGACGAAGGAGGATCAGATACTTGGGGTCGAAAGGGCAGTTGACAAAGACGTTCGATTCATAGCCGTCGATTGAACCAGCAAGTCCGGCACTGCTCAACTCTTATCTTTCGGTGGGTGGGGATCGTTCCCATAGGAGTCTTTGCTACGGATCATCCCGTCGCGTCCATGCACGTAGAACTCAGAGCCTTGAGTCTTGCTGACTTTACGCCCGTAGCTGATGGCTTCCTTCTGGGTCTCGAACCGTCTGGTGGCCTGGGTAGATCCACCTTTCTTCACGCTCCACCCACCATCAGGATGCGGAACGACGTGCTGTGAGTTCTTAGACATTCTTTCCCTTCTCTATCCACCCTTACCGCCAGCAGATGCTCGCGTACAGGCGATGCGCCTAATTCTACACCAGCATGGCATACCCGTCGAGTGGAGTACTCGTCTGAGCCCGCTCATGCGCGGAGCGGAATCCGCCTCCTGGAGTGGCTGCCGACAATGGCCACTTGCGGGGATCCGGGCATGACCACTATCCTCGCCCCCGTGAAGAAAGCCCCACAGGGAATCCCCCCCGTCCTCGCGGTCGACCGGACCTCCCCCACTCCCCTGCACCGGCAGCTCTACGACGGCTACCGCGAAGCGATCGTCGAGCGCCGGTTGCGCGCGGGCCAGCGGCTGCCGTCGACGCGCGGCCTCGCCGCCGAGCTCGGGATCTCGCGCATGCCGGTCCTGAGCGCCTTCGAGCAGCTTCTTGCCGAGGGGTATTTCGAGAGCCGGGTGGGGGCGGGAACGTTCGTGGCGAGCTCTCTGCCCGATCCGCGGCCGGCGGCCGGCGGGGGGGCCGGCGCGCGGCAGCCGGCGGCGCGGCCCGCGGAACGACCGGTGTCACGACGCGCGGACGTGCTTCTCCGCGAGCCCGATCCATGGCTCGGAGGGTGGGGAGCGTTTCGCGTCAGCCAGCCCGCCGTCGATCGATTCCCCTTTCAGGTCTGGTCGGCCCTGGTCGCCCGCCACAGCCGGAATCCCCGCGCCAGCGCTCTGCTCTACGGCAATCCCATGGGTTATTTGCCTTTCCGCGAGGCCGTGGCCGCCTACCTGCGGACGGCGCAGGCCGTCCGCTGCGAGGCGGAGCAGATCATGGTGGTCAGCGGCTCCCAGCAAGCCTTGGAGATCTCGGCCCGGGTCCTGCTCGATCCCGGCAGCCCGGTCTGGGTCGAGGAGCCGGGCTACAGCGGAGCGCGGGACGTCCTGACCATGGCCGAGGCGCGCCTGATCCCCGTGCCGGTGGACGGCGAGGGGTTGGACGTGGCCGCCGGGATGGCCTCGAGCCCGCGGGCGCGAGCGGCCTACGTCACACCTTCCCATCAATACCCGCTCGGCGCGACCCTGAGCGCGTCGCGCCGGCTCCAGCTCCTGGACTGGGCCCAGAGGAGCGGCGCCTGGATCCTGGAGGACGACTACGACAGCGAGTACCGCTACGAGAGCCTTCCCGTGGCGGCGCTGCAGGGGCTGGACCGGGATTCCCGCGTGATCTACATCGGGACCTTCAGCAAGGTTTTGTTCCCGGCCCTGCGGCTCGGCTACATCGTGATCCCCACCGACCTCGTGCCGCGATTCGCCGCGGTCCGCGACGCGATGGATATCTTTCCATCCACCTTGCATCAGGCGGTGCTCGCGGACTTCATCGCCGAGGGGCATTTCGGGCGGCACATCCGGAGGATGCGGATGCTCTACCGCGAGCGGCGGGACGCCCTGGTCGAGGCCATCCGGAAGGAGCTTGGCGACCGGCTCCAGGTGCACGATGGCCAGGCCGGCCTGCACCTGGTAGCGACGCTGGCTGAAGGATCGAACGACCGGCAGATTTCCGAGAACGCCGCCCGGCAGGGCCTCTGGGCGATGCCGCTCTCGGCGTGCTATCTCGGCGAGGCCGCTCTCCAGGGCCTGGTCCTGGGCTATGCCGGGACGGGCGTCCCGGAGATCCTCGAGGGAGTGCGCCGGCTGGGGCCCTTTCTCAGTGCGGCTCGGTAAACCAGGCTTTCAGTACCTTCATAGATAGAGCCGCGCCACCGAGGGATCCTACCGGTGGCGCGGAGTCCTCTACTCTCGTCCTTTAGGGACAAGGAGGTTTGCGTGAGAAGTCGAAGGATTCTGGTTACGGTCGTCTGTTCGCTCCTGCTCGGTCTCTCCCCCCTGGCCGCCGATTCCGTGATTCAGAGCGGCACCGACGTCTTCACGACCGTGGGAGGCAAGACCTTTTACGACTTTGCCGACGGCCCGATCCCTGCCGGCTTCTTCTGCAAGGGCTCCAAGGCGTTCACCGGACGGGTGACGTTCAAGGGCTTGCCTCTCGCCACCGAGACCCCGGGACAGCTCGGGGGTGGCGACACGGTCATCGAGCGTCTCGACGACGCCGTCTTCGACGCCAAGGGCATCGCCCGGACACGCATTCAGTTCCGGGCCCTGTCTCTGGTCAGCATCGCCCCCGTCAAGACCGGCTGCGGTGCCTTCCACGTCTATGTCTCCCTGGCTGGCAAGCAGCGCGTGACGTCGATGAAAATCCTCCGCACCCAGGAGGGAGGCGGTACCTTCGCCGCGCCTCTGGCAGTCGATGTACGCATGGCGTTCACCCCTGTGAAGCCGGCACGGAAGGCGCGCAAGCTGGAGCTCGTGGGAAGCTTCACCTTCCCTGCCAATCCCGTTCCGTGGAGCTTCGCGAGGGGTGAGATGACAAATCGGATCGGCGACGCGGTCGTCGACACCAACGGCGATCTGGCTCCTGACACCCTGGTTCCCGGCACCTCGAACTTCCTGCCCGGCTGGCAACCAGGGCAGTCGATGAACAAGGCATGCTGCAGAGAGTACGTGTGCCATGAGGAGTCCAGCGGCAAAGAGCACTGCTACTGGGCCTCTCTTCCCCCCGAGTGCTGGGATCGAGAGTGCACATTCGATCCGTATTGAGGTAGCCGGAACATTCCTCCCGGTCTGGGGCGACTCCCCAGGCCGGGGCACGAGGTGCGGGATCGCCGGTTTCGCGCCGGGAGAACGGCTCTTAGCTCCCCGCCGTGAGCACGACCCGCACCGTTCCCGTGACGCCCGTGTCCTGGGCTCCGACGGTGATCGTCACCGGGCCCGCCGGCCCCGCTCCGGGGAGGAAATCGGCCGTGGCGACGCCGTTCGTGGTGGTGGTGAGGTTGGTGAAGAGGCCGACCTGGGTGCCGTCGGGCCGCGCCGCGCGGAAGGTCACCAGCGTGCCGTCGGTGACCATGCCGACGTTGCGCAGGAGGGTGGCGGTGACCTTGATCCGGGTGCTGACGGCGGCCGTGGCGATCGGCGTGTCGACGTTGGCCGTGATGACGTTGGGCAGGGCCCGCTCGAAACGGATGGCGGCCTCGCGGGTAACGCCGTTGACCGTCGCCGCGACCCGCCCGGTGGTGATCTGACGCGGGCTCACCAGGTCCGCCGAGGCCAGTCCGCCGGCGTCGGCGCTCACCTGGACCGAGGGCATGTTGGCGGGCGCGAACGTGCCGGCCGTGGTCTGGAAGGTGACCATGCGCGAGCCGGCGGGCAGGGAGGGCGAGATGGCGGCCGTGAAGGTCGAGAGCGTGGCCCCGTCGGCGGGCGCCCGTTCCGGGGCGGCGACGAACTGGAGGGTCTGGTCCGGCTCGGCCGCCCCGAAGTTGACGGTGAGCGACGCGGTGATGCCCGGGGCGGCCTCCGGAGTCGCCCTGACGACGGCGGTGCCCACGCGCTGGGAGCTCACCAGGTCGATCGAGGCCCGCCCGCCGCCGTCCGCGGCCACCCTGCGGCAGCCGGTGCAGTTGTCGACGGCCGTGCCGCCGTCGAGGGTGCCGTTGGAGGTCGAGAAGACGATGTTGCGATTGGTGAACGAGGGCTCCCCCACCAGCCGGGCTTCCAGCCGCAGACGGGAAAAGCCGTCGGCCGGCAGGCTCGTGGCGCCATTTGCCGCCGTGAGGACCACGATCTTGTCGACCAGCGCCTCGGTGGGCGAGAAATCCGACTTGTCGTAGCAGGCGGCGAGCGGTGCCACCAGGAGGACGGCGGCGAGCGGTAGGAGGCGGCGGAATCTCATGACGGCCCTCAACTCAGGATCGCCAGTGTAACGCTGTCGCGGGCGTTGTTCTCGGCCCGGATCGTCTGTTTGATGATGATCTCGCCGAGGTCGGTGCCGCCGCCGACCTCCACCAGCGCGATGGTGTCCGACCGCTCGTTGGCCCCTCCGGGGATCTTCAGGCCGTTGATCTGGATCTGCTTGACCTGGCCCTGCGCCGTCTGGAAGCAGACGTTGTGGCGTCCGTCCAGGGTGTAGGTGATGCTGGCCGTCTCGCCCCCCAGGTCGGAGTGCAAAATCTGCCGCAGGATGATGGGTCCGCTGGGCAGGCGCGTCTCCGCGGGAGAAGCGGTCAGGTTTTCATCGATCACGATCGCCATTGGGATTTCCCCCCCAAGTCAGTTTCCCCGACGTCAGTTGCCGGGCAGGGCCGTCCTGAACAGGCTGCCGATCCCCTGCAACGTCGGCACGACGTCGATGTCAAAAGAAAGCGACAGGAAATAAGTGGTGGTCAGGGACTCGTCGTTCGCCAGCGGGTTCGGATCCAGCTCCTTGAACACCAGGCCGCCGGCCGTCATCCGCACCGAATTGGTCAGCCGCGCGCCGAGTCCCAGCAGCAGCGACTGCTGGTTGAACAGGTCGACGCGGGTCTTGCCGTCGCCGATCCCCTGTACGGTGAGCCCGAGGGTGACCGAAACCCGCCGGTCCAGCGTCTGGAAGAAGCCTCCGAACTGGTTCAGGGGAGCGGCCTTGTTGATCGGCCGGAAGTAGATGTTGGTGCCCGCGTAGGTGGTGCAGTCGCTGAGCTCGGGGGCGCAGGCGATGCCGGTGTCGGCGCTGATGTAGTTCCGGCTCTGGGTGGCGAAGCTGCCGGTGGTCGAGCCGGAGATGATGGTCATGCCCTCGACCTGGGTCCGGTAGGCCTCGGCGATCGCCGCGACCGCCGCCGCGCGGCCGGCGAGGAGCCTGGCGAGCCGGTCGGCCAGGAGGTCCTCCCCCACCCGCTTCAGGGCGCGGTCCGCGGTGCCGACCGGCTGGGTCGGCTGGCTCAGGGCCACGAGCCGGGCGAGAGCGTCGCTCGGGATCTGGCCGGAGGCGACGAGAGGCTGGACGAAGGACTGGGGCGAGCCGCCGTCGCCAACCAGCTTGCCGGCGAGCAGGTCGCGCAGCTTGGACATCTTCGCCGAGGCCTCGGAGTAGTAGGCCGCGCTCCTCTGCGCGAAGCCGGCGAGGGCGCCGGCGCTGGTCCGGTCGCTGCGCCGCAGCACGGGCGCATCCCCCACCGCCAGCGCCGCGGCCACCTCGTTCGCGTGGTCCTGCGCGCTGGGATCGGCCGCCGCCCGGCTGGCCAGGGCCGCGGCGAACCGCTGCAGGTCCGGATTGGAGCGGAGGCTCGCCAGGAGCGGGTTCAGGTTCGCGATCTCGTCCTCATACTCCTCGGCGGTAGCCGAGAGCTGTCCCTGGAGGTTGCGGGCCGGGCGCAGCAGCCGGTTGAACTGGTCGCGGACGGCCTCGAAAGAGGTGTCTTCGCTGAAGATCGTCCCGGGCTGCGTGATGCGGTCGGCACCCGTCACCTGCTTCAGCGCCTCGATGAGCTTGCCCCGAAGGGCCTGGATCTCGTCCACCGTGAGGTCGCCGCTCAGGGGCAGGTCCGCCGTGGCGTTCGGATCGCCCCAGAGAGTGGCGTCGACGATCCCCTTGACCTGCTGGGAGAAGGCTTGGGCCTCCTCCGGCGTCACCGTCTTCTCGAAGCTGAATTTGAACTGGTAGTAATTCTCGGCGTCGAGCCGCGGCACCATCAGGCGGAACCTGGGATTGGCGGCCTGGGGATCGATCGTGTTGCGCCATTTCAGGGCGCCGCCGGGCCAGCAGTCGCCCTCCGGCTTCGCCTTCAGGGCCTCGTCGGTCAGCACGGCCGGGTCGCCGCGCCGCTTGCCCCTCTCGCGAGGGAGCACCCAGCAGCGCACCTCGAGCGTCCTGGCGCCGCTGGGAACGGTGCCGGTGAGGATGAACGGCACGTCGAACGGCAGGACACGGTTGAAGAGCTGCCCCTCGAGGTCGACCTCGACGACGTCGAAGTCCGCGTCGGCGGGCACCGGCGGCGGCGCCTGGGCCAGGGCGCCCCGTGCGGCAACCCCTGCCAGCAGCAGCCCCCAAAGGACCAGCCGCGCCAGCCTCCCGCCCGCCCGTCTCCTGCGATCGCTCTCCGATCTCACGCTACCCCCCCAGCCGCGGAGTCCAGACGGACGATCGGCCCGGCCCCCCCCGCAAAACGGCCCCGCGGGGCCTCGTCATCTATGCCGTGAAATGCAGGGAAAGCGTACCACAGGTTCAAGACGCGTCGTGGGGGGCGACGAGCTTCTTGGGAGCGATGCGCCGCCAGGAATCCTCGAGCAGCTCGCGGAGCTGGTCCGGATCGACGGCCGGGAGCCGCACGAGCATCAGGGGATAGCCGCGGTAGTGGTCCGTGACGAAGAAGACCTCGGGGTTGGCTTCCATCAGAACCTCGCGCTCGTCGAGGTCGACCCGGACGACGAGGGTCTCGCCGTCTTCCCGCATGCGGGCGAAGAATTTCTTGTGGACCCGGAAGGCGGGGGTGCCGTACGACTTCCCTTCCTCCACCCCGGGCAGCGCGAGGGCGAGATCACGGACGGTGTCGAGGGTGACTGGCGCGGCGGGTTGGGGCATGACTCTCTCCTCGGGGCCTGAAAAACGGGGCCCTGGAGGAGGATATTACAGCGGCCCCGAAGGGGCCAGATTTGAATAGCCCGGTGCTTCAGCGCCGGGAACGGGAGATCCTACCTTTCCGCCGCCCCGAAGGGCCGGTACCAACTTGCGCGGATTGAGCATGGCACCTTGGAGGCACCGCCCCTTCAGGGCGGATAAAGGGGGATGGGGGCACGTACCCGGCGCTGAAGCACCGGGCTATTCAAATTGGGCCCCTTCGGGGCCGACCTGAAAAGAGTTCCGGCCTGATCTGGCAGCCGCCATTTCATGATCTTTTGTAGTCGATCTTCACCTCATAAGAGGACCCGAGCTTTTGGACCACCGTCAGGATTCCAGAGGCTACGCCTTCGGAGAACGGCAGGCTTTCGCCGACACGGCAGGGTGCCATATACAAGTTGCCGTAGTCAGGGCTATGGCCGTCCGTCTTCGGAATGACAACGACAGGAGATGATCCGGAAGGGATCGTCGCGTCCACCGTGTAGAGCAGAACACCGTCTCCCCAGTACTGCCCGTTGAGGCCCAGAAGCGGTTGGGCCAGCTCGATCACAAAGACCTTGGACGGATTCACACCTTGATCGACAGGGAGAACGATCATCGACAGACCGCCAGGATTGGAGAGAGGGTGGAGGGTCGCCGACCATCCCGCTGTCGTATCGGGTATATAGGTGGTTCTAGAGGAATTCAGCCAGCCATTCTTGTATCTCTCGAAGCCCAGGAAGCTCGACGACCGGTATCTATCCGACATGACCGACCAGGAGCCGGCGCTCGATTTTTCGGCGGTCATCCCAAGAGGATAGAGATCCGGCAATCCGAACAGATGCCCCATTTCGTGCACCAGGCTTACATAGCTCTCATGACTACGCTGATCGAACGTGACCGCCAATCTGACCTCGCCGCTCACCGACTGAGCCCCATGCCCTGACCTAACCGTGAAAGAGGATGCTCCACCTAGATCAGCGTTCCCCGGGGTCGCGACAAGGACCAAAGCGTAATCCGAGAATTTGACTTCCGCCGAGAACAGGCGAGCCGCATCTTCAAGGTATTTCCTATGTTCCTCTGAAGTGCCGTGAGTCTGGTAAGCCGTGGTGCACTCCGGCATCCGCCTCCAGCCCAGGTCCGACCTGACGGTCACATCCAGAGTCATTTTTTGATAGGACTGATCCCGAAACAGCTGCTGGGCGTGGCCATTGCCGAGCATATGTCGAGCCACTTCGTCGGGAGAGCTCGAGCCGGCGCAAGCGTCCCCAAAGTCAACGAAGATCATGACCGCTGTCACGACGCCTTCCGGCTTCGCGTAGAAGTTGAAGTCAGTGAGAAACTGCGAACCCATGTCACACCCCTCCCCACCTATGTTAGACGGCCCGGAGATTTTCTTTCACAACAGCGGCCGGGCAGAAATGAGAAAGGGGGCCCGAAAGCCCCCTTTGACACCAGACTTCAGCCTGCGCCTGCCTTACGGGCAGACCGACTTCGGACGTTGCGGCTCTGGGTCCCCCCCACGGAGAGCACAGTGGGCGCGGGCGCCCCGCCCCAGTTGGGGCTACTCCACTCCGCGCCACGTGCCCAACTCGCGCTCCACTCGAACATCACTGCGGGGCGTGTTCTAGCTCACCGGTGGTGCTAGGGAGCAGCGGCGCGGGTTGTGACTGGTTCTGGACAACTCCTTCATCCCCAAAGATATCGAGTCCACCAAAGCGGGCCGTCTCCGAACAACCGCATGCCCAGTGCCCGGACAAACAGTTGCAAGCGCCATTACAGCCAGTACAGCGGACTATAGTTGTCTGAGTACCGCTGCATGTGTTTCCATGGAAAAAGGAACATGGCGCCAACGCATGGGCTTGATCCCCCTGGACTAGCCAGAATGTCAGGAGCATAACTGCGGTGAACATGAGCCGTAGCGTCTTTCTCCTCATCGGAATCTCCTTGGTGACTACCAGGGGAGCCGTTCCCCTCGGCGCACACTATTATAGCATAATATTAAATCAGGTACACTGCACGTGCTTGCGCCTTCCTTCAGAGCGTTGTCTCCCGCGTCCGAAGAGCCACTCCCGTATGCAGAGCCCCTTACCCTGCCGCGTTGCCTTCTCGACAAGCTTGAGGCGACCGCGGAGAAACCTTCTCGCCGATATCCTAGGCCCCGCCACCTAGGACCTGAGAGTCGCGGCGGACGAGGACGGGAAGGCAAACAGAAACGAAAAGGGGCCCCAGCGGGACCCCTTTCAAAAATATTTCCAACCCGCTCGCCTTACGGGCAGACCGACTTCGTCCGCTGCAGGTTGGTCAGCAGGCGCTGCAGGACGGCCGGGAGAGCGGGCAGCGTGAAGTGGTTCACGGGTTCGCGCCGAGCTCCGGCGTGTTCGTCAGCTCGAAGCGGTAGCAGGCCATGTTCTGCCAGGAATCCCCTCACTGTTTCCAAAAATTCTAAAATTTCGATGCCGGCGGACGGCCCGCGATTTACAAGCCGCCCCTCAGCTCCTATCCTCCGGGGTCACATGGCATCGATCTCCCGGCTCCCGAGCCTCCGGCTCCGAACGTTCTTATGGGTCTTCCTTATAGGCCTCCTGGCCGGGTGCGGACGCTCCGGGCGGACCGAGGCGCCCCGCGGCGCGACGGTGCGTGACCTGATCACCGATCTGGACCTGTCGGAGATCCAGAGGGAGCCGGGGGTGGTGGACCTGGGGACTCCCGAGGCCCGGGCTCTGCTGCGCCAGGGGTGGGCGCAGGACGAGAACGACCGCGGGCGCACCTTCGTCTGGAGCGATGGGCCGGAGTCGGAGCTGCGGTTCTTCCTTGCCGCCGCGCGAGACGTGCCGCTGAGCCTCCGGGGGAATTCGTTCTCGGCTCCCGGCGCGCCGGCGCAGGAGGTGACGCTCCTCCTCAACGGTGAGAGGGTGGACCGGGTCGCCGTCTCGCCCGGCGGCGACGAGGCCCGGGTGGTGCTTCCCGAGGGTATCCTGCGGGCCGGGGAGAACCGCCTGGTCCTTCGCTACGCCTGGACGCGCTCGCCCTGGGAGGCGAGCGGGGGGACGGACGGCGACCGCCGCCGTCTGGCGGTGGCCTGGGACCTCCTCCGCTTCGACACCGGCGCGGACGAGCAGGCCCGGGCGCGGGCGGCCGGCGGCCAGCTCGCCCTGCCCTTCGGCTGGCGGGTCGACACCTACCTGCGTCTGCCCGCCGGCGCCGTGCTGGCCCTCGACGGCCTGCGGTCCCGCGGCGGCGAGCCGGGAGAGCTGCGGGTGACCCTGCAGCCCGAGGGCGGCAAGGAACGCGAGGTGGCCCGTCTCGATCCGGAAGACGGTCCGGTAGCCGTGGAGCTGGGCGACGCGGGAACGGGGCTGGCGCGGGTCTCCCTCGCCGCCATGGCCGAAAAGCCGGGAGGCCCGGCGGGGAGCGGCTTCCTGCTGAAGCGGCCGCGCATCGCCGAAGCCCAGCCGCGGGCGGGCTCGACGGCGGCGGGCGCCCTGCCTCAGACCCCTCCCGCCGCCGTGCGGCAAGCGGCCTCGGGTGGGCGGCCGCCCAACGTCATCGTCTATCTCGTCGACACCCTGCGGGCGGACCACCTCGGCTGCTACGGCTACACGAGGCCCGTGTCGCCGCGCATCGACGCCTTCGCCCGCCAGGCCGTCCGCTTCCGGCGCACGGTGGCCCAATCGCCCTGGACCCGCCCCTCGGTCACCACCATCCTCACCGGCCTGCTCCCCCGCACTCACGGGGTCAACGGGCACCGGGACGCCCTCGCACCCCAGGCCGTCACCCTGGCCGAGATGCTGCGGGAGAAGGGGTACCGCACGGCCGGGTTCGTCACCAACGGCAACGTGGCCCGGAGCTTCGGCCTGGGCCAGGGGTTCGAGACCTATGAGCTGCTGCACCGCCGGCACAGCGCGGCGACGGACGTCAACGCCGAGGCGGCCGGCTGGCTGGAGACGGGATGGAAGAAGGACGCGCCCTTCTTCCTCTATCTCCACACCGTGGAGCCGCACGCCCCCTACGCTCCCCCGCTCCCCTTCCGGCAGCGCTTCGCCCCCGGCGCCACGGACGAGCGCCTCACCCGCATGAACCTCCTCCGCCGTCTCCACGAGGGCAAGATCGCGCCGACCCCGGAGCTGCGCCGGGACCTGATGAACCTCTACGACGCCGAGATCGCCGCCAACGACGCGGCCTTCGGCGCGCTGATCGACCTCCTGGTCCAGCGCGGGCTCTGGGAGGACACGATCGTCGTCTTCGTCTCCGACCACGGCGAAGAGTTCCTCGACCATGGGGGATGGGAGCACGGCAAGACGCTCCACGCCGAGATGCTGGACGTCCCCCTGATCGTGCGGGTCCCCGGGATGGCGGGCGGCAGGGTCGTGGAGCGGCAGGCCCAGCACGCGGACGTGACGCCGACGATCCTCGCTCTCCTGGGATTGCCCGCTCCGCCCCAGGTGGAAGGCCGCAGCCTCCTCCCCTGGCTGGCCGGCGGCGGCGCTCCCGGAGAGGAAGGAGCGGAAGAGGCGGCCTTCTCGTGGCTCGACGAGCACGGCTACCGTGCGGGCTCCGTGACCACTCCCGAATGGCGGCTGATCGAGAACCACGCTCCCATCTCCAGGCGCCTCCTCTACGACCGGCAGGCCGACCCCACGGAGCGCCGGGACCTCGCCGATCAGCGTGCCGTGCGGGCGGGCTATCTCCGGGCGCGTCTGCGGGCCGCCGAGCGGCAACACAAGGGCCGGCTCCAGGCCGGCGAAGGCACGATGGACGCCGAGCTGCGCAAGCAGCTCGAGGCGCTCGGGTATCTGCGGTAACCCCCCACCCCCAGAATTCGCATCTCCCGTCCGTCTCAGTTAGAGACGGACCAAGATCCGATCAAGGAGGTGCGACATGGCACGGCAATCTAAAGGATCAGCAGGTAACGTAACCCGGTTCGCGGCGGATGTCGGGAGCGCAGATTTCATCGTGCTCAATGGGCAACGCCTGGAGCTCATCGAGCACCCAACGGACTTCTCCATGATAGGGCCGTCCCGCGCCTTGGAGAGCGCCGTGGAAGACGGCGAGGCCGGTGTGCGCCCGCTGTCCCGGGGGATTTCCCGAGTGCGCGCCGAAGACGCGCAGAATCGTGACGCCCTCATGGATACCGTCCGCCAGGAGAACGTCGCCCACCATATCTATCAGGTTGCCGCCACCGGTGAGGAGATCGCGATCGACAATCGCATCCTCCTCACGTTGCGTCATGACGATCCCCAGTTGCTCGAAGAAATCATCGAGGAGTTCAAGCTGGTTACCGAAGGACGAATGGGGGATGCGTACGTTCTGCGCGTAACCGAGGCGACCGGACGCAATCCGCTGCGCACGGCGAACGCGATAGAGCAGAAGGACGGCGTCGCATCATGTCAGCCGCAGGTTCTCATACCCTTGGAAGCCCATCAGGCAAGCTTCGCCGAAACGCACCGGTTGTTTCGCCAGCAGTGGTATCTGAGCGGTGACCTGATGACTCATCCGGACGTTCTTCCGGACTCCGGGATCCGCGCCCCGGAAGCCTGGCAGATCACGCTGGGCCATCCGGACGTCGTCATCGCCGTGATCGACGATGGTTTCGATCTCTCGCATCCGGCCTTCCGGAACAAGCGAATCCACTCCGCGGCCCGTGACTTCGCCGTCAATCCAGGGGATGCGTCGCCGCTTTCCGAGGGCGCGGATTACCATGGCACCTGCGTGGCCAGCATCGCGACCGGCGCGCTCGACGGCGACGGTATGGTCGGCGTGGCGCCCGGCTGCACGCTCCTGCCCATCCGGATCGGATTCGGGCCGCTGGCAGCTCCCGTGGACATCCTCGAGGTCTTCCGCTACGCCTCCCGCCACGCCGACGTGGTGAACTGCTCCTTCGGCACCGGCCCCTCGTCATTCGATCGTTTCTCGGCCGCTTTCCGGCAGGCGATCACGGATCTCACGCGAACGGGGGGCCGCCGCGGCAAGGGCCTGGTGATGGTCTTCAGCGCGGGCAACGACGACGCTCCGACTTTCCTCCGTAGCACGGAGAACCGCAACGGCGTCTTCTTCACTCAGAATAGCGGCTTTGGGATGAACGCCGTCCAGATCCCGCCGGACAGCGCCGTTTTTTCCGGCTATCCCTTGACACAGGGAATCATCGTTGCGGGGGCCATGACCTCACTCAAGCGCAAGTCCGGTTACTCGAGCTGGGGCCCGCACATCACCGTGACGGCGCCGTCGAACAACATGCACTACATCACGAGCTTCATCGCTCGCGGCGTCAACGATCAGGTCCGCGACCGTTTCGTGGCGAACTACCGCGGTCTCGGTCAGGTGGCGGCGACGAACCGGCCAGGCAACGGGCACGCCTTCTCTCCGTTCCTGGACGATCAGGCCACCCCTGATTTCCGCGAAGATCATTACACCGGCAAGTTCGGCGGTACGAGCGGTGCCGCTCCGATCATCAGCGGCGTCGCCGCCCTGATGCTCTCCGTCAATTCTGATTTGAGCGCCGCGGAAGTGAAGCAGATCCTCATGACGACCGCCGATCGGAACCTCGACCCGCGGCTCGATCTCGCCGCCGATCCGAATATCCAGGGCCTCTCCGGGGCCTTCGTCAATGGCCGCTCGCCTTTTTTCGGTTCGGGCAAAGTCGACGCCTTGAAGGCCGTCGAGCGGGCCCGCTCTCTACGTGGGCCCGTGGTCCATCCGAGCGGGACCCCGGCGACGCCCGAGCGCCCGCCGCTCGAAGATGTGGCGCTAGCGGCGTTCGCCATGACATCACAGCCAGCCTGGAACACGACGCTCACGGCACGCCACCTACGGGAACGCCCGGGTAAAGTGATCGGCGTGGTCCTGCACGACACCGCGGGAAGTGGGAGGCACAACGACACCCTCTATCTGGCGAACCCCTCAGATGGCAGGACGGTCAGCGTCGACTTCACGGTCGAGCGGGATGGCAGTATCTGGAAGCTCAACCCGGACCTCAGCCGCAACCACTGCCTCCACGCCGGCCGGGCGACGGCTTGGCGCGGCCTGCGCAACCATCAGGTGAATCAGGCGACGGTGGGGATCGAGATCACGCAGAAATCCGATCTGTCTCTGACGCCTCTCTATCCAGTGGCTCAGGTGCGGTCCGTGGCCCAACTCTGCGCCTGGCTGGTGACGCATTTCGGCCTCCAGGCGTCGGATGTCACGACCCACCAGGCGATCATCACCGACGGCTCACGAAGCGATCCGCGCCGCTTCCCATTCGATGGCCAGGAGGGCTTCTGGTTCTTCTTCCGGCAAGCCCTCGGCCAAGAGCGGGCCTTCCTGGCTTCTCTGCTTCCCGAGAGCGAGATCCCGCCGGATTTCGCGGTCCGTGACGTGGTGGCGGGCGAGGGGGAATTCTACGGCGATATTGCCATGTAGCTCGCGGCATTGCGAACTCGATCCCATGTTATGATAGCAATTGCTTATTGAACATAGGAGGATGCAAAATGGCCAATGAAAGAGACAGGCGGAAAGCGGGGTCGGAGCCGGCCGGCGGCGGCGGCGGCGGTGGTGGTGGCGGTGGTGAGGGGACGCCGGACCTCACTCCACATCCTCTGGTGGCGCGGCTGCGGGGACCCGTGGAAGACGACGAGGCGTCGCCGCCCAACGTCGTCGCCCTCACCGGTTACCTGGGACCGTCGAAGAGCGGGGACAACGTACGGCTCTACACGGATCTGACGTTCCGGAGCTACTACGAGATTCCGCGGACGGCGGTGCGGAACACCATCCCCAGCAAGGACGAGGACGGCCCGAGCCAGGTGTGGGTCGACGCCGGTGCCCGGATCGAGATCGTGCAGATCTCGCGTCAGAGCGTCGAGGCGGGCTACCTCGCGGGCTCGATCACCGGCAGCTTCATGGGTGGGGCCGGACGGGCCGCGGCGGCGGTTGGAGGCCAGCAGCCCCTCTGCCTGACGGTAGTCACGGCCGTGCCGACGGACTGCGGCCCCTGCCGCACCATCCTCACGGCGGTCCCCACCTCCTGCGGCGGCGGCACACAGGCGCGGGCCGCGGCCGGGGGCCAGCTCTGCCTCACGGTCGTGACCGCCAATCCCACCGATTGCGGCCAGGTCTGCCTGACGGTCGTCACGGCCAACCCCACGGACTGCGGTCAGGCGTGCATCACGCGGCATACGGCGGTCCCGACCTGGTGCGAGCCCAAGCCCTGCGACACGCGCAATCCCACGCAGTGCCCGATCTGCCTGACGGTCGTCACGGCCAATCCCACGGACTGCGGCCCGAGAGCTGGAGCCGGCGTTGGCTTCATGGCGGCGGCGCAGCAGCCCCAGCAGTTCTGCATCACGCTCCACACGGCCCAGCCGACGTGGTGCGAGCCGCCGGTCTGCATCACGCTCTACACGGCGCGGCCCACCTGGTGCGGCGGCGGCGGTGGATTGGGCGGCGGCCAGGTCTGCCTGACGGTCGTGACCGCCAATCCCACGGACTGCGGTCCCCGTCCGTGCCTGCCCTACCGCACGGCCAACCCGACGCAGTGCCAGATCTGCCTCACGGTGGTGACGGCGGTGCCCACCGACTGCGGTTAGAGCTGGGAACCTGCGCGGCAGAGAGTGGAAGAAAGGACTTCAAGGACGGCAAAGACAGCAGGGACGACAAGGAACAGCAAAAACAAAGACGAGGAAGAATCGGTTCCTTGGAGTCCTTGCTGTCCTTGGAGTCCTTGCAGTCCTTGATGCCCGGGCTGCTGCCGCGCAGGCTCCACCCCTCTTCTCCCCTGGGGTAAGATCACCGAGCGTATGCTGAACATCGACAACGCCGCCCCCTACCTGCTGGAGCGCGGCCTGGTCACCGTCCAGTCGATCCTCGAGGGGGACCTGTCCGTCGTCAGCGTCGCGCGCCGGAACCGCAACCTGCGGGTGGAGCGGCGCGACGGCATCGGCTATCTCATCAAGCAGCCGGACGGCCCGTCCGAGGGGACCCGGCACACGCTCTGGCGCGAGGCGGGGTTCTTCGACCTCTGCCACCGCGAGCCGGCCCTGGGCGAGGTCCGGGAGATCGTGCCCCGGCTGGTCCACTTCGATCCCCAGGGGCCGCTGCTCGCCTTCGAGCTCCTGGAGAGGCCGGCGAACCTCTGGGAGCACTACAGCGCGTCCCAGGCCGCGGCGTTCCCGGTGGAGACGGCGCGCGCCGTCGGCCGGGCGCTGGGCACGGTCCACCGAGCCCTCCAGCCTCTGCTGGCGGCGAACGACCCGCGCCTGGGCTTCCTGCCCCGGGGCATGCCCTGGGTGCTGCGCGTCCACAAGCCGGGGCCGGAGCTGCTGTCCACCCTCAGCCAGGCCAACTACCAGACGCTGCGCATCCTCCAGACGCAGGAGCGGCTGAGCGAGAACCTCGACCGTGCCGGTAAGCTTTGGAAGACCGAGACCGTGATCCACGGCGACATCAAGTCCGACAACGTCCTGGTGCTGCCGGACGGGGTCCGGCTGGTGGATTGGGAGCTGGCGCAGGCGGGAGATCCGGCCTGGGACGTGGCCGGCGCCCTCCAGGACTTCGTGCTGTTCTGGGTCTTCTCGATGCCGGTAGGCGGCGGCATGTCCGCCGAGGAGATGGCGGCGGCGGCGCGGTTCCCGCTCGCCGTCCTGCAGCCGGCCATCCGGGCGTTCTGGCGCGGCTACCGCGCGGCGGCCGGCCTGGCCGGGGAGGCAGCCAATGCCGTGCTCGGGCGGGCGGTGCCGTTCTCCGCGGCCCGTCTGATCCAGTCCGCCTACGAGCTGGCGCACGACTCGGCGGCCCTGCCGGCCCACTCCGTGCTCCTGCTCCAGATCAGCGCCAACCTGCTGGGCGATCCGGAGAGGGGACAGCTCGAGCTCTACGGCCTGCTCCAGGAGCTGGCCCCGGTATGAGCCTGCCTGACGACCTCGTCGGCATCGCGGAAGCGGTGCGGATCACCTCGCCCAACAGCTACGTCCTGCGCGGCGAGGAGAGGGTCTTCCCCGAGGCCGAAGCCGATCCGCCGCCGATGCTCCGGTCCCTGGAGACGGAGCTCTACCTATGGCTCTACACCCGGCTCAGCCCGGGCGCCGCCGTGGGCGATCCTCTCGGCTCGCGGGACCTGGTCAACGCGCTCTCGGCGGCCAATCAGGGGACCGGGACTTGGGAAGCCGGCTGGCGCATCGTCGCCGTCGAGGAGGACGGCAGCCTCGCCGTGGCCCGCGACGAGGTCACATTCTGGGTGCCGCCGGCGGGCGTCCGCACGGCGAGCGGCCGGCACGACGCCGGCGACTACTGCCGCGTGCGGGTGGGCAAGGAGCTGCGCAACCTGATGCCGGGGTTCTACGTCGCCATCGGCAACGGCGAGACGGACCGGGACCGCCCCCGGCCGCTGCTGCGGCTCTACTGGCACCTCACCGCGGAGGCCGCGGCGCCCTACATGGCCGCCATGACGGGAGCCCTCAACGGCCTCGGCCTGCCGTTCCGCACCAAGGTGCTGGCCGATCCCGCGGCCTACCGGCGGGCCGACGCGGGCGTGCTCTACGTCGAGCGCCGCTTCTTCGGCCGTATCCGCCCGGCGCTGCGCGAGGTCCATGAAGCCCTCGCAGGCGGCCTCCGTCCGGAGGTGCCGATGTTCACCCGGCCCCTCGCGCCGGGGCTCGGGGCGGCCGAGGATCCGGGAGACGGCCAGAGCTTCGGGCAGGCGCGCTGCCGGTCGGCCAGCCGCGCCCTGTGGGCCGCCTACCAGTCGAAAGCCGAGGACGTCGAGGCCCGCGCGGCGGCCCTGGCCGATGTCTTCGCACAAGAGGGGCTCGATGTCGAGAACCTCCATCTGGCCCCCGGCTCGAAAAAGGTCTACGACCTGGCGCGGGGGAAGAAGCGGTGACTGGTGAAGCGCTGGCGGCGGCCGTCCGGATCGGCCGGTCTCTCTGCGAGACGGCGTACTGGGACGAGGAGAGGCGGCACTGCAACTGGATGGGGCGGGCCGACCGCGAGGGTCCGACGCCGGGCAGCCTCGCCCCGGGGACGGCGGCCCTGGAGCCGGACGTTTATCGGGGAAGTGCGGGGGTGGCGCTCTTTCTGGCCGAGCTGTTCGCCGTGACCGGCGACGCCGAGCTCCTGCGGACCGCCGCCGGGGCGGTCCGGCGCTCGATCCGCGTTTTCCTGACCAGGCCCTTGGAGAGGGCGCGCCCCCTGTCGTACTTCCTCGGCCACCTCGGGGCGGCCTGCGTGGCGCAGCGCGTCCTCGAGCTGGCGCCCGAAGCCGCCGATCTCGAAGCGGCGATCGATCCCCTGCTCGCGGAGGTGGAGAGATCGCTCTCCGAGCCCCACCCGCTCGATCTGCTCGGCGGCAACGGCGGCGCCATCCCGGCCCTCCTGCGCCTGGCGCGGACCCCGGGCCGACAGGACTGCGCGGCCCTCGCCGAGCGCTGCGGCCGCGAGCTGTGCGCCGCGGCTGACCGGGACGGCACCTACGCCCGCTGGCCGCCCGAGCGCGCCGCCGGACCCGAAACCGCTATGGCGGCCGCCTCCCTCCCCCTCACCGGCCTCTCCCACGGAGCCTCGGGGATGGCTCTGGCCTTGGCCGAGCTGTCGGCGTGGACGGGAGACGCTTCCTACCTGGAGATCGCCAATGAGGCGTTCGCCTACGAGGACACTTTCTTCAACCCGGCGGCGAACAACTGGCGGGACGTGCGCGATGCCGTGGGCGTCGGCAGCTTCCAGACCGCCTGGTGCCACGGCGCCCCCGGCATCGGTCTGGCGAGGCTCCGGGCCATGGAGCTGGACCCCTCGCTGCGAGACGCCCACGCGGCGACAGCCCGGATCGCAGCCGGCACGGCGGTCAAGGCGCTCGCCGTCTGGCTGGCCGCTCCGCGCTACGACGCGACGCTCTGCCACGGCATCGCCGGGCTCTCCGAGATCGTGCTGACGGCGGGGCACCTGCTGGGCGACGGCTCGTACCTGGCCGCCGCCGCCGAGGCCGCGGGCGAGCTGATCCGCCGCTACGGCCCGGCGGGCGACTGGCCGTCCGGCATGCCCTCGGGAGGACCCAGCCCGGCCCTCATGCTGGGCACCGCCGGGATCGGGTACCACTTCCTGCGGATTCATGATCCCGGGCGAGTGCCGCCGGTGTTGGTGGTCGGGCGGTAGGGCCACATATTCGGATTAAGCTATAATGCTCTCAGCCGAGGGCGCTTCCCCCCGGCATACACACACAGGAGAATCTCATGAAGGGAAAGTTGCTGTTGGTCGCTCTTGCCGGACTCATTCTCGCCTCTGTATTCCCAGCGTTGGCGCAGGACGTGCCCCAAGCCGTGGAGGGGAAGGCAGCTTCTTGCGAGATCGCCGCGATGACTTTCCTGCCACCGGTCACCCTTGCAGCCGCAGGCGTAAGGGCCTGTGAATATGATTACTATTATGATGCCGCCCACACGCAATGGGCAGGATACTGCAAGGGGGCCTGCTATGCGGGCGGGGGTTGGTGCACTGGGGTGACAACGGACTACTCCGTCCGCATCGCATGCGTGCCCTGCACTTGCGGATTCGGCGGCGGGGAGTGCTGATAACTCACGGTCGCGGGTAGCCCTCTCGGCTCAGCTCCCTCGCACAGGGCCGCCCGGTAACTGTGCGAGGACTTCGACCACCTCCGCCAGCTCGATCACCGGCTGCTCCGCCTCCTCCGCAATCATCTTCCTGGCTCCTTGCGAGGAGCTCGATATCTGTGCCATGCGGAAAAGCCGGCAGCAATCACAACGAGTGTGTCGATGGCTGCCACAATTGCTCGCAGGCTATTGCGGCACTCCATTTCGCTGGGATGCCATTTAACGATTTTGGCACCGAGGAAGGATAGCGTCGCGAGGCACTGAATGTGATTCGTGAAGAATGCAGCCCAATTGACGATCGCCCAAAGGCAGAAGACTATAGCTCCGAGCGTAGCGCTAGAAAGGCGGGGTTGGTGCAGTCCTGCGGCGATGACATGCAAACCACCCAATACGAACACGGCTGGCGCGAGCAAGGCCATCCAAATGGGCCAAGCGGGATTGAGACCCTCGGGGTGCGTGTACATGAAATAGCCGCTTACCACCCCGACGGTCAGGCTGAGTATTCCGAAGGCAACCTGTGCGCGATCCACGAACGCCTACCCTCCTCTCGATCTTCTACCCGCCCGGCCTCTGGCGTAATCCAGGATTTGCCCAAAGTCGTCATGGGCGGGAAGAGTAGCCGGCTGACCGAACAGCGCCTGGTACCATTTGAAGCTGCCCGGCACGTCGCCTACCCCTATGATCGTCCACGTGCGCTTCATCGGGTTCCCCCTGCCGCCCAACGCCCCTCATAGGTGAGAGGTAGAACCGCGCTGTTTGCGGTTTCCGTCCGCTCGACCGTAGGTGTTATGCGGCGTTCACTAGGGCTTGTTTGCATCACTGGGCCAAGACCCAAATGGATACGATAAGTATGACTGAAGGGTAAATAGCAAAAGCCATAAAGGTGGCATACAGCTTATTCATGCCGAAAGCGAAGTGGCTGGCGAACTCCGAAGCTATTTCGCCTTCGAGATCCGTCCCCAACCTAAGCCACAGGCGCTCAAGTTTGACCAAAGACTTTTTTCTGGACTTGAGAATTCCCAGCATCATGACCATGACTTGAACCGAAAAAATTGCCGCAACGAACGCCAACAGTTTAATATCGACCCCATGATTGGCAGCACTTGCGAGTTCCTCACCTGAGGCGCGCTTCAAGAGCACACCGCCAAGTAGAACCAAGGTTGTTCCGATATAGAAGCGCCCCAAGGAGATGGCTTGGTCGAGAGTGATCTTGTACTTCTCAAATTCCATCTTATATCGTTCAAGCAGAATGCTCATCGTATGCTGTCTCCCCTTCTATGAGGCCCGCCAACTCCTACGAATCGCGCCACCTTGCACGGATAGTCGCCTGAATCGCATAATTTTTAGTTTAACTGTCCCGCCTTTCGGCCCAGAATACATATCGTGGTTACGATTTCCGTTGAGCCGGCTTACTCAGACTTCTGTATGTCTCATTCTATGAATGTATCCAATTCTACGCCCCTTCCTAATCCTCGTCAACACCGAGGCGCGCCAACGTAGAAGGCCACCGGTCCGAGGGTCAACTCTGCCTGAGTTGGCAGGCAAGGTCCGGGAGGTTATCTTGATGAGACCTCTAGGGCTTCATAGAAAATCCGTACGGATAAGAAGCCAGGCCTGGAACGCTATACGCGCACGATAGGCACATTCCAGGCTTGGGAGGACCGGCTCGGTATCTCTCTTCCATTTAAAGAGTTGGGCACTTGGTGCCCATCGACATAGGATTGAGCTCGATACCGGCCTCCTTCGAGTGATTGGGTCACATCACTATAGCGGCATCGCCGGGCTCTCCGAGATCGTGCTGACGGTGGGGCACCTGCTGGGCGACGGCTCGTACTTGGCGGCAGCCGCCGAGGCCGCGGGCTTTTCCGTATACCGTGACTCCCACCCGACCCAGGGCGTTTGCCCACCCTCTTACACACATCTAGCCGGACGTCGGCCAACAGCCTGGCAATGGGAGCGTCGCCCTGGAAGGGCGGAACTTGACCAGCCCGGGGTGGCAACCCCGGGAATGCAGGCCCACCTCCTCCCGTACCAAGTCCCGAAGGGCCGACATTCCGTCGAGCGGTGGAAGGGAAGTCAGACCTTGGCTCTGCCAAGCGGTTCCGGCTCGTCGACGAGATCTGCCGAACCCTTCGGGGCTTGAGGGGGTATGGGACTACCGTTTCCCGGGGTTGCCACCCCGGGCTGGTCAAATCCCGCCCTTTCAGGGCGACGCTGCGGCTCCGAGTCTGTCTGCCGAGGTCCGGGCGAGATGTGTGTAAAAGGGTGGCCGTTGCCCTGGGCTGAGGGATCACGGCCCGTTGGGCCTCCTAAAGAGCAGGGCTCTTTGGATCAGGCCGAAGCTCTGCAAGCGTTGTCGCAGGTGTTCGGCCATCGGTGGTGTCCAGATCCCGCCAGCCCCCGATGTCACGCCAGCGTCTTCGTGCTCACCCTAAGAGATGAACGGACTCCGTTGCCGCCGCCTTTGGCGGCCGTGGACGCCGAAACAAGGAGAAAGACATGAGAAAGCTTCTGCTGTGCCTGGTCCTGGTCGGTGCTTGCCTCACCCTGACCAGTTCCTCGAATCAAGCGGCCGCCGACGATCCCTGTGCCAAGTGCGGAGGGTGCTGTGTCTGCGTGCCTTCGCAGCCTAGCGGCATTTGCCGGTGGTTTTGCTGTTGAGACCGACTTGACCGCCCCCCCTGGGGCGGCGCTCTCTACGAAAGGTCACAGCGGTCGGCTCCAGCGGCGGGTTGGCGTCATTGTTTCGTTGGCACTGAATACGTGAGCTCGGCGAAGCCCGGCCCTACAAACTTCGCGCCTGTGAGCTCCAGAGATGGCGACACGATTCGGCGAGGAAGCAGCGGCCGTCCTGAGCTCAAGGTGACAGATCCAACTTGAACAATGATCTCGTCAAGCAGCCCAACGTCATAGAACTGACCAGCAAGATCACCACCGCCAACAATCCAAACGTTTTTTCCGCCTGAAGCCAGCACCATTGCCTCATGTGCAGGCCTAACGTCACCTCGGACGAAGTGAATGGTGGCTGAGGGAACGCCAGGAAGCTCTCGATGGCTGAACACCCATGTTGGCTGCTCGTAAGGCCAAGCTGCTTGATCCTTGGTGCCTGGCTTTACGACGTGACGCAACATCCACTCGTATGTTGATGAGCCCATCGCGAGTGCTCCAATGCCTTGGATGAAACTCGGATAGCTGGTGTCATTGATGTCACCGAGCGGGAATAGCCATTCCAACGAGTGATCATCCGTCGCAATGAAACCATCCAGGCTGCAGGCGGTGTAGTACTGGGTTTTCATGTCGGCCTCGCAATATGAATTTGGTGACCCGTCAGCCTGGGACGCCCGTCCCGCGGATCAGGCTGAAGCTCTGCAAACGTTGCCGCAGGAGCTCGGCCACCAGCGTGTTGGCGAGCGGGCTCAGATGCGACGGGATGAGCTCGTCGATCGAGAGGTTGCGGCCGGCTCCATCGAACACCTCCATCGCATCGACGACCCGGTAGCCCTTGCCGCCGAGGAAGCTCAGCAGCGGCGCGTAATTCTTCCGGCGGCCGCTACGCCAGTTGGTCACCTCCTCGCGAGTGGGGAAGATCAGGATGACCGGTTGCGCGCCGTCCCGAAGCGCGGTCTCGTAGAACAGGCTGAACAGGCGAGTGGTTACCGAAAAGGCCTCGTCGGCACCGTAACACCTGTCGCGATTCTTGGGTGACCACTGCGCGGCGGCAAGCTTCACGAGCCGCACGGTTGCACTGCGGTCCCACGGCTTGGCGCGGGGACGCGTGCGGTAATAAGCGTCGTGCCGGCCCAGCTCGGCGAGGGAATCGGCGGGGTTCGCCAGCAGACGCCGGTAGCTCTCCGGGGTCGGTAGCGGGTTGCGGAGGAGCCTCAGGCCGCGGCCGCCCAGCAGGTAGCGCGGCTTCGCGAGGGGGAAGACCGTGGTCGGGTTGTAGAACGGCCGAAAGACACTGACGTTGCGGCAGATGTTCTCGGACAGGTAACCGATGATCACCACCTGGGGACGTGCCGCTCTGCGCTCTTTCAGGTACCGCAGGAACGCCTGGTCGAGCCCGTAGGCCGGCACACCGTAGTTGACGATGTCGATCCCCTGATCGAGGCGCGCCAACGCCTCGGGGAACGCGTCACGGTCGACCACGTCGCCGCCGAAAATAAAGGAGTCTCCGAAGGCCGCGAGCCGCACGGCGTTGCTCTCCGGCGGCGGTCGGTCGGGGGCGCGGCGCCGGCCCACGGCATCTACCGCGAGCTCCGGCGAACGAAAACGGGGCCGGAGAGTCCACCCCAGGACGCTGTCGAGTTGGTAGGGTGACTCGCGCCCCCCCAGGAAATCCTCGATCGCCTGGCGATTCTCAGCGCTCAACCGGTCGCCGAGGATCGGTTGATAAGCCACCCCGCGGGCCTCGAGAACCGACAAGCCCCCGCACGCCAGGAGGTCCATGCCTAGCGCGACGATCGCGACAAAAACGGCTCGCGCCAGGAGCCGCGCGGCGGGGTTGCGGGTCATCTGGTTGCGGGTCATCCCTAGTGCCCGCCGAGCGGCGGGTACATCGCCGGCGGGCGGTCGAGGTCGACCTGCTCGACGTCGGTCCAGGGCACGTACTCGGGGCGCTGACGGGCGTCGACGAAGATCAGCATGCCGGCATTCCCCTTGCCGAGGTCGCCGGTGCCCTCGAGTCGCAGCTCCTCGCCGCTATGGAGGGTCACCCTGGCGCGCTGGGCGCCGCGCTGTTCGCGGCCGGGGGGCACGATCGAGGCGATCAGGCCGAAGGGGAGGGTGTAGTCCACGCCGTGGGATGGGGCATCGAGCGTCTCGGTGGTCTCGCTCTCGTCGAGGTCGTAGACCAGCCGGCCGGCGAGGCGGCGGCCGGCGCGGGTGGTGACGCTGCCCGTGAGCGGGCGCCCCGGCGGGAAGTCGCCGTAGGCGGGGCTGCTGCCGCCGGGGCTGAAGTCGACGCGCTCGAAGGCGTCCCAGGAGATCAGCACCCGGCCGTAGCGCCGGTCGTCGACGTAGGTCCCGCGGTTGCCGTCGCCGACTTCGGAGGTGTCGGAGAGCACGATTTCGCGGCCGTCGAGCAGCGTCACCAGGGAGCTGTCGCGCGAGGCCCGCGCGATGGAACGGATGGTGTCGAAGCGCAGGCCGAGCTCACCGTCGGCGGTGCGGCCGTCGAGCTCGTCGGTGCCGACGCACTCCTCCCGGTCCCACTGGACGAAGCCGGTGAAGTCGCCCTGGCGTGTGTGCACCGTACCGTGCAGCCGGTAGGGGGCGGCGCCTAGCGGCGGGGTGGGTAGGAGCTCGATCGTGCGGATCCGCAGACTGTCGAGGTTGACGACGCCCCGCTTGCCGTCCCACACCCGCACGCCGTCGTCGAAGTCGCTGGTGGCGAAGCGGTCGAGGTCGACGATGGTCCCGCTCTTGAGAGTCACCCGCACCTCACGGCCGCGCGTCTCGATGCGCGCGATCTCGCCGAAGCGCGTCAGGAGCTGCCTGCTGACTTTGCTCTGACTCTCCCTCTTGGCAATCTTGATTCCGAGGATCTCGATCGGGTGGCTCTCCCTGGGCAGCCGCTCTGGCGGAACGTGGGCAAGCCAGGGGTTCTCGTGCTTGGTGCCGTTGAAGTAATCGCCCCAGAACGCCTCCTGGCCGCCCCCCCAGCGCAGCCGCCCCTCGTAGGTGGCGCCGTCGACGGTGGTGACCCGGCCGTAGAGGAACCCCTGGTGGGTCGCCGCCGCCGGGTGGGCCGCCGCCGCCGGCGCGGTCGAGGGTCTGATCGCGGGCGATGCCGCCACGGCCGGTCGGACGTCCTGGTCGAGGGCGCGGTAACCGGCGGCGAGGGCTAGGAGGATGAGCACGGTGGCAACTGCCCCGCCGGCGATCTTGGCTCTCGTCATGGTCGGTTCTCCCCAGAAGATACGAGTGTCATGCCGCGTTGCGGCCTACTGTCTTACGCATGGGGCGGCGAGAGATTACGCTGGGAAGAAATGCAAGTCACGGCGCCAACTCGATCACCGGCTGCCCCGCCTCCTTCAACCGGGCGTTGAGCACGGCCAGGTCCTTCGCCTTCAGCTCGTCCCAGCCCGTCAGAGCCGAGGCGAGCGTCTCCTGGATCTTTTCGAAGCCCTCCACGGCGTCGGGCGATGGCGCGGCGTCGGCGCCGTCCACGGCTGTGGCGAGCGCTCCCAGGGCGTTGCTCAGGAAACGCAGGCTGGTGGCGGTCTTCGGGGGCAGCCACCAGAGATTGATTCCGTTGGGCGACAGCACCTCGCCGGAGATCTCCAGGACGCGTGCCTGAAGCGCGTCGATCGCCGAGCCGGTCTCCCGGCTTGCGCCCTGCCGCCGCTCGGCCAGCGCCTTGACCAGCTTGGAGGCCTCTCCCGAGGCCGCGTCCACCCGGCCTCCCGCGTCCTCGATCCGGCGCGCCAGGGCGAACTGCTCGGCATAGGCCTCCTGCGCCAGGGTCACGCGCGGATCGGGCGACACCGTCAGCGGCTGGGTGAGGCGGACGCCGTCGGCTTCGAATACGAGGGTGTAGCGGCCGGGCGGCGCCCAGACGCCGTCCTCGTAGGCGGTGCCCCCGGGCTTGGAGTAGCGCAGGGGCCAGACGAAGCGGTGGTGGCCGGGGGCCGTGGAGAGCGTCGAGGCCGGCGCCACCCACTCCGGCGCGGTGCTCAATTTGGCGAGGTCCGCCTTCGGCGCCGGGTCGTCGCTGCTGTAGCGCCGCACCAGACCGCCGCTCTCGTCGCGGATCTCCAGCGTCACCGGCGTCTTGGCGCCCGCCTTGAGCACGTAGTCGACGAACGCCCCGGCGGATGGATTGACCGCCGCCGCCTCGTCCTTCGGGAACGGCGTGCCGGTGAAGCCCGCCGGGCGCAGCCGGACCGCCTCCCCGGGCGCGAACAGGGTGGCCGAAGCGAGGTCGGCGCCGCCGTCGAGCTGGCGCAGCGGCGTCACGCCGTCCAGCACCCAGAAGGCGCGGCCGTGAGTGGCGATCACCACGTCGTCGCCGTGCACGTCGATGTCGCGCACTGAGGTCACGGGCAGGTTGGCCTGCAGCGACTGCCAGTGATCGCCATCGTCAAAGGACACGTAGACGCCCTTCTCGGTGCCGGCGTAGAGCAGGCCCTTGCGCACCGGGTCCTCGCGCACGGCGTTGACGAAGCTGCCGTCCGGGATGCCGTCGGCGATCAGGTCCCAGCTTTTGCCGCCGTCGTGCGTGCGGTAGATGTAGGCCCTGAAGTCGTCGAGGCGATGGCGGTCGATGGCGGCGTAGGCTGTGTCGGCGCCAAAATGCGACGTTTCGAGGATGCCGACCTTGGACCACGGCGTGAGCGGCATCGGCGTGACGTTCGTCCAGTTCCGGCCCTCATCCTTCGTGCGCCAGATCAGGCCGTCGTCCGTGCCCACCCAGAGGTCGCCGTCGGCCAGCCGCGACGGCGCGATGGCGTAGATCACGCCGCGCCGGGGGCCGATCTGAAGATGGTTCGCCGCCGTCGGCGGGTCGAGGTTGGCCGGCGTGCCCGGGTCCTCGCGGGTGAGGTCGGGGCTGATCACCGTCCAGCGCTCGCCGCCATCCTCGGTGCGGAAGAGCCGCTGGTGGGCGAAGTACAGCACCCGCGGATCGCGCCGCGAGAAGACCAGCGGCAGCGTCCACACGTCGCGGTAGAGGTCGGGATGAGCCAGGGTGGGATTCACCGAGCGGGTCTGGCCGGTGCGCAGGTCGAGCTTGTCGACCCGGCCGCCGAAGATCACGTTCGGGTCCTTCGGATCGGGGGCGATGTTGTCGCTCTCGCCGCCGGCCGTCACCTCGCGGAACTCGGTGAGGTTGATGCCGTCGTAGGTGTTGGTGCGGCTGGGCACGCCGGCGGCGCCGGAATCCTGCTGCGAGCCGTAGACCCAGTAGGGAAAACGGTTGTCGGTGATGACGTGGTAGAACTGGCCGGTCGGCTGGTTGTACCAGGAGCTCCACGTCTCGCCGCCGTCGACGGAGACCACCGCGCCCTGGTCGACCCCCAGGATGCGCCGCCGCGGATTCTGCGGATCGATCCAGAGCTCGTGATAGTCGTCGCCGCCGGGCGCGCCCTTGATCGGCACGAAGGTCTTGCCGCCATCCTTCGAGAGGTAGAGCGCGGTGTTGCAGGCGTAGACGGCGTCGGGATCGTTGGGCTCGACGGCGACGCCGCCGAAGTACCAGCCGCGCTGCCAGATGCGGGGATCGCCGCTGGCCCGCGTCCAGCTCGCGCCGGCGTCGTCCGAGCGGTAGAGCCCGCCGCCCTCCTCCGCGTCGACCATCGCGTACACGCGTTTGGGCTGGGACGGCGCCACGGCCAGGCCGATGCGCCCCGGTTTCCCAGGCAAGCCCTTGACCGGCTTCCAGGTGTCGCCGCCGTCCGTCGACTTGTAGAGGCCGCTGCCCGGGCCGTTCGACGGCGGATAGATGTTCCAGGGCGTGCGCCGCGTCTGCCAGAGGGCGGCGTAGATCACCTCCGGCTTCCCCGGCTCGAAGGCGAGGTCGATGGCGCCGGTGTCGTCGTCCTTGCCCAGCACCTTGCGCCAGCTCTTGCCGCCGTCCCTGGAGCGGAACACGCCGCGCTCGGCGTTGGGGCCGTAGGGATGGCCGAGCGCCGCCACGTAGACGACCTCCGGGTTGCGCGGATGGATCAGCACGCGCCCGATCTGCTGCGAGTCCCTGAGGCCGATATGGTTCCAGGTCTTGCCGCCGTCGGTGGACTTGTACATGCCGTCGCCCTGGGCGATGTCGGAGCGCATGTCGGCCTCGCCCGTGCCGACGTAGATCACCCGCGGGTCCGAGGGCGCCAGGGCCAGAGCGCCGATCGAGCCGATCGGCTGGCCATCGAAGATCGGCCGCCAAGTCCGGCCGGTGTCCTGGGTCTCCCAGACGCCGCCGTTGACGCTGCCGAAGTAGAAGTGCTCCGGCTGGCCCGGCACCCCGCTCACGGCGAGGACGCGGCCGCCGCGGAACGGGCCGATCAGGCGCCAGCGCAGATCCTGGAACAGGGCCGGATCGACGGCGAAGGCGCCGGAGGCGGTGAACAGGAGGACGGCGGCGGCGAGGAGGCGGCGCAGGGGCATGGGGAATCTCCGTAGAACGACAGTGATCATAGACGTCTTGGCCCGGCGAGGCGGCATGCCCTCCGGACTCCGCGGCCCCTCCGGGGCCGGCCCTCACTCCCCCAACCCCCTCTCTCCCATCCTCCCTCCCGCCAGCCGGGAGAGAGGGGGCTTAAAGAAAGAGGATTCATTCTTCCGACAAACCACTCCCTCTTCTCCCGGCTGGCGGGAGGGAGGATGGGAGAAGAGGGCAGGGGTGATGAGGGCTTCCACGGGGAGAACCCGCTCATCTGTGGGATCACGGCACGAACAACTCCAGCCGCGCCGAGTAAACCACCGACTCCCCCGGCTCCAGGACTGCCATGCCGGTGTCAACACCCGGCCCCCACTGGGCGCCGAACGGGTCGGCCCAGTTGAATTGCGGCTCGAGGACGATGAAATCCTTCTCCGGCGGGCCGTAGACCTGGAAGGCGCGGATGGGCGGCGAGGCCGCCACGACCCGCAGGCCGTACGCCGCTTCCCCGTCGACGACCTCGGCCACGGCCTGCCCCGGCGTCCCCTGGAGGTCCACGAAGCAGTCGTCGAGATAGAGATTGCCCAGAGGCTTGCCGCCGGGCATGGAGAAGTCGTACGGCGTGCCGGCGACCGGCACGACCTCGCCCGTGGGCAGCACCTCGTCGTAATCGTTCACCAGGGCTCGGCTGCGGGCCGGGATGTGCATTCGAGCCTGGCCACGCCGGCCGCTCGGGAGATTGAAATAAGGGTGCCAGCCGATCCCCATCGGCAGCGGCTCGGAGCCCACGTTCCTGGCCCTGATCGTGAGATTGAAGGAGTCGCTCCGCAGGACGTTCTCGAACGTGAGCTCGGCGGCCGAGGGCCAGCGCCCGCCGAAGTCGCCCGCCTGGAGGAACGCCACCACGGCGTCCTCCTCGTCGGAGGTCCGCCGGCGGACCTCGTCCATGGGCGCGTCGAGCACGAGGCCGTGCATGGCGTACTGCTCCGCTCCCGGCCGCCGGCCGCCGGCGTTGGCCGGCAGGTGGACCGTCTTGCCGAGAATCCTTGTCTCCACCGTCTTGCCGTCCGGCGACAGTGCGCCGCGGATCCGGTTGGCGTAAGGGATTAGAACCGCCCCGCCAATGAGGTAAGACGGGTTGCCGGGGAAGTCCCTCGGCCCGCCGCCGAGCATCTCGCGGGCCCTATCTGAGGAGGGCGCGTAGAGCAGGTCCGTCTCCCCCACCCGCGGGAGCAGGGCCCTGATCTGCAAGGTCATCATGCCCCGCCCGGGCAGGACCTGGGCGCTCAGGAAGGCGGGCTTGCCGGGGTCCGAGGGCTTCGGCCTTTCGAGATTGATGATCTCCAAATTGCTCTCAGGTAGATCGTGCTCAGGCATCTCTTCCCGCCTCCTCTCCGGGAAGAGAGCCTATCGGAAATCATCAGGAGCGGGTGTCTCGAAAGTCCTTTCCCTGCCAACGCGGCATGCCCTCCGAAAACCTCACCCTCGGTCCCTCTCCTAAAGGAGAGGGAGGTCTAGTCCCAGAACGTTCTGCCATGAGATCCCTCTCCTTTAGGAGAGGGGCAGGGGTGAGGTCGCCGAAGGGCACAGCGCACGACAGGCAAGGTACTTTCGAGACAGCCTCTGAGAGGACGCCTACTGGAAAGGCACATGCGCCGGCAGTGTCCCCGGAGTCAATGCCGGCGGACTCGTGCAGGTGTTGGCGCAGCCGGTCTTGCCACCCCTCGTATCCGCCTCGAAAAAGAACGGAAAGAGGACGACGTGGCTGACGAACAGGGTCTTCGCCTGGTTGACGACAGGCGATGAGCCCGCCAGGGAGGCGAATTCGCCCGGGAACTGCGAGCTGTGGCAGCCGAAGCAACTGACGTTCTGCTTGAACGTCTCGAGGGTCGTGTTGGCGAGGAGCGGCGAGCCCGCGGGGTCCTGCAGGTTGACCGTGGGCACTCCCTCGGGAGAGGGATCGGACGCCCAGACGGTCCCCACCAGCTCGTAGAAGCGCCATTTCGAATCGCGGGGCAGATGGTTCTGGACGTCGCGGTTGAGGGCCGCGATCTCCCGCCCGATCTGCGAGCTCGCTCCGCCATGGGGATACTGGCGGCAGACGTTGATCGGATTCGCCGGCCCGGCGGCGGGATTGGGCCGGTTGCACGGCGCCGGCCGGCCTCGCCGGCAATCGGTCGTACCGTCGTAGAAGGCCCAGGGCCCCGCCTGGGGTGTCGACTGGCAGTCCGGCGCGTTGCGGACGTGCTCGAAGGTCGCCCAGACCAGCTCGGGATGGTTCTGCACCCCGCCGGTGATGTGGAATCCCACCAGGGCGATCTCCGCCACGAACTGCTTCGGCTCGCCCGCGGCGGGATGCTCCGGCACGACACAGGCCTCGGTCGTGTAGTACTGCGCCTTCTCGGCCGGGCTCATCTTCCTGGCAAGCCGCCAGGACGACTTGATCTCGAACGCTCCCGCCGGGAAGGCGGTCCGGGGATCGGCGTCGCCCTGCACCTCGGGATCGTAGAACTGGTTCCGGGTGACGAAATCCACCCATCGCGGATTGACGTGCGCCGTGAAGTAGACCGGCTCGCCGGCCTGATCGATCAGCTCTCCCGAGGTATTGGCCCGCACGAACCCCGGCTGCGTCGTGGCATTGACCACCTCCTGGGTCGCCGGACCGCCGCAGGGGTTCCTCGGCTTCTGGTTGGCGATGCCGCAGAACCGGTTGCAGAAAAGATCGGTCATGGTGGGATTGGGAAGAGCCCAGTTGAAGTAGCGGGCCGTCGGCTGGCTCCGGTCCGTCTCCAGCAGCGCGAGGAAGCTCTGCCAGGCCCACTGCTGGAACTGGCACGAGCTCCTGGGCTCGAACGCCGGCAGGGAGGGAACGCCGGTGAACCATTGAGGCTGGGCCGGGCAAGCCGTTTCGGCCGCCGCGGCGGCGTGAGGCAGCAGCAGGACCACGGCCAGCAGGACGGGAACCAAACTCACCCTCATCCGCAAAGACATACAAGCCTCCTTTTTCGATGCTCTTCACTACACCTCTGCCGCGAACGGCAGAGGTATCCCGCCCGTATACTTCGTATACTTGAAGAAACTTGGGGAAACCATGCGCCTATGCCGCCTTGGCGGCGCCTCCCGCAGGCGCGTCCTGCTCAAGAGCACGGACGAGGGCGACGCTGAGCGACGGCCTACAGAGGCTCACCCAGAGGCGTTAGGTGCCTGCGCGCCAGAACGCCGGATCGCAGCGAGACCTTCCATCTTGCGGCACCCTCCCGTAGAGACGCCCCACCCCCGTTACGACACCATTTCGGGGACAACGGGGACGACGGGGCGTCTCTCTCGAAGGGTATGCCGCCGCCCTGCCACAATCGTCGAGAAGGCAGAAGGCCGCGAGAAGGCGCCGCCCACCCTGGTCAGGTGGGTACATGTAGCGCACGGGGGAAGGCTTGAGGTTCGAGGTGGAGGTGGAGGAGCCGGCAGGGCGGAATCCCCGAGGTCACCGGGATTTTCCCGTGACGCTTTGGCCTGGACCTGACCGGATCAGGCCTGGGATCTGGGCACGGCGTGCCCTCCGAAGAGACGGCCCGACGTCCCCGTGGTCCTGCGGAAGGTGTCGTAACGGGGATGGGCCGTCTCTACCGGTACGGTGTCTTGAGACGGGAAATCTCACGGTGAACAAACGTTCGGCCGCCCCGCGAAATGCGCCGCGCGACCTGCGGGCAGAACGGCGGCAGCGCCGCATGGCCGGTTCGACCTGCGGCGTCTCCGTCCTGCCCTGCGGGGCGGACCGTCTGACCTGCGGGGCGGACGGTCTGACCTGCGGCGTGCGACCCGTGTTCCCCACCTCGAGGGTCTGACCTGCGGGGCGGGACTTCCGCCCCACGGGTCAGACCGGAGACGCCGCAGGTCGAGTTGGCGGCCCCGCAGGTCAAGAGCTCGACCTGCGGGGCAGACCGTCGGACCTCCGGGCTAGGCGGCCTGCCCTCCAGGGCAAACCGGCCACGCGGGGCCGCTAGACCACCCTTTTACCCTGGATGAGCCGCACCACGACCACGATGACGGCGATGACCAGGAGCAGGTGGATCAAGCTCCCGGCGACGTGGAAGGCGAAGAAACCGAGGAGCCACAGGATCAGCAGGACTGCAACGATGGTCCAGAGCATTGACTTTCTCCTTTGAATTGGACAGCGAGATAGCCCTTTGCAAGCGGTGAGCCACACTATAATCCAGGACCGATGACGGATCTCCTCCTCCCCGACCTCCCGGACGTCCTGGCAGCCCGCCGAGCGCTGGAGGGGGTGGTCGTCCGCACACCCGTGCTGCGCTCGGACGCCCTGGACCAGCTCACCGGGGCGCGGCTCTTCTTCAAGGCCGAAGGCCTGCAGATCACCGGCTCGTTCAAGGTGCGGGGGGCCTACAACCGGATCCGGTCCTTGTCGCCGGCGGAAATGGCTGCCGGGTTGATCACCGTGAGCGCGGGCAACGCCGCCCTCGGTGCGGCCTGGGCGGCACGGGCGGCGGGCGCCCGGCTGGTCGTCGTGATGCCCGAGAACGCGGTGCCGGAGAAGCTCGCCGGGGTGGCGGCCCTGGGCGCCCGCATCGAGAAGGAGGGCATCACCAACGCCACCCAGGCCTTCGAGCGGCTGGACCGGCTCCGCCAGGAGCACGGCTACACCCTCGTCCACCCCTTCGACGACCCGTTCGTCATCGCCGGCGCCGCGACCGCCACCTGGGAGCTGCTCGAGGACGCGCCGGACCTCGAGGCCCTGGCGATCCCCTGCTCCGGCGGCGGCCTCCTCTCCGGAGCCCTGCTGGCGGCCCGCGGGCTCGCTCCGGCCGTGCCCGTCCACGGCGTCCAGCCGGCCGGCGCGGACGGCATCGTGCGGTCGCTGGCGGCAGGCAGGCCCACAGCGCCCGAGAGGGTGCAGACCGTGGCCGACGGCCTCACGGCCCCGAAGCCAGGGGTTTTGAACTTCGAGCTGATCCGGCGCTGGGCCGCGGACGTCTTCACCGTCACCGACGAGGCGATCCTCGAAGCCATGGGGCTGATCCTCCGCCACCTGAAAGTCATCGTAGAGCCCGCCGCCGCCACCGCCCTGGCCGGAGTCCTGGCCGACGAGCGCTTCCGCGGACGGCGAGTGGGCGTACTCCTGAGCGGCAGCAACACCAGCGCGGAGCGGGTGCGGGAGGTGTTGGGGGCGGAGACACATGAAGCTCGCGTCCGCCACCTTATTGGCTCCTTGGATACAGGCGTCCCCGACTTGGCAGAGAACCACCGCTTCCATGTGCTCGAATCCATCAAACATGGCAGGTGAGCTACTGCTCGACATCGATCAATAACGCTTACATACCTGCCGACCATGAATCTCCGGCTCATCCGAAACGCCACACTCCGCCTCAACTACGGCGGACACGAACTGCTCACCGATCCCTATTTCGCGCCCCGGCACTCGCGGCCCTCGTTCGCCGGCCGCTCGCCGAACCCGCTGGTGGAACTCCCCTGCTCTCCCGAGGAGATCATGGCCGGGGTCGAGTTGGTGATCGTGTCGCACCTGCACTCCGACCATTTCGATCCCGAGGCCCAGCGCCTCCTGCCCAAGGACCTCCCCGTCCTTTGCCAGCCGGGCGACGAGGAGGCCATTCGTCAGCACGGTTTTCAGGACGTGACGTCTGTGGCAGCCTCCGTCGAGTGGCGAGGTATTACGATCACCCGCACGCCGGGACAGCACGGGAGCGGCGCCGTGCTCGACGACATGGGCGTGGTCTCGGGCTTCGTCTTCCAAGCACCCAGAGAGCCGACGGTCTACTGGGCGGGGGACACGATCTGGTATGAGCCCGTGCGCGAGGCGATCGAGCGGTTCCGGCCCGACGTGATCATCACCCACTCCAGCGGCGCGGTCTGGGGCGAAGGCGTTCAGATCGTCATGGACGACGCCGGAACCGTCGAGGTCTGCCGGGCCGCCCCGGCCGGCACCGTCGTCGCCATCCATCTCGATTCCCTCGACCATGGCCTCGTCTCCCGGACGGACCTGCGCGCCCATGCGCGGGCGGCGGGTATCCCTGATGGGCGGTTGCTGATCCCCCACGACGGAGAGAGCCTCGACCTGCGATAGATCGCCTCCTCATCCCACTCCAAGGTCGGACCAGTTTTCGACCCCAGGAGGTTCGTCATGAACGGGATGAAAGCCACGAAGAGTCTCACGCTGACAGGTGCCCTGATCCTTGCCCTGCTCGCGGGACCGGCCTCCCGGGCCGGCAACGCCCAGACCCTCACTCTGCTGAGCGGAAGCAACATCAGCAACAATTTCAGTCCGGAGTTCCCGGAGGCTTCCGGCCTGGGACTCGCCAAGAACAGGACCACGCTCTGGTCGGTGAGCGACGCCAACTTCACCATGTATAAAATGGAGCTCAACAGCACTGCCGTCGAATCTTTCACTCCCACGCGGGCGAGCGGTGCGGCTTTGATCGGCACTACGGACTTCGAGGGCGTCACGTTCGGTCCGCCGCCGCCGAACATCGTCGACGATCACTTCATCTACCTGGTCAACGAGGCGGAGAACTCGATCGTGCCGGTCAACTACAACACGCGGAAATACTACTCGCAAGTGCCTCTGTCCTCGATGGCGGGCTACACCAGCGTCACCTGCCTGGGCGGCGACAACAAGAAGGTCTATGAGGAATTCGCCGGCTCCGATATCAACAGCGGCCTCGAGGGGATCACCTGGAACGGCGATCTCCAGTCTTTCTTCGTGGTCAAGGAGAAAGGCCCCGGGTTGATGATCAAGATCTCCGCGGACCTCAGCACGATCACGGCCTGCAGGCGCCTCGGCTTCAGCGGCGGCGACTACTCCGGCATCGGCTACGACCCGACGCGCGGGCAGTACTGGATCGTCAGCGACGAGGCTCAGGCCGTCTACCTGTACAACTGGAGCACCGCCACGTCCGTGCGGTACCCCCTCGGCTACGACGGCGGCGAAGGCGTGTCGTTCAATCCGGACAACAGCCGCCTCTACATCGTCACGGACAACGGCGGCGGCAACGACTCGTTTCTCTATACCTACCGCGTTCAGTAAGGGCAGGGGGGTGCTATCTTCTCCCCTCCGGAGAACGACACCCTGCGCCCCCCCACGGACCTCCTCGACTCCCGCCGCCTGACCGGCCCCAGCCTGCTCCTCGACCGGCCGGGGGCGGTGCTGGAGGTGGCCCTGTCGGCGGGCGAGGAGATCGCGGTCGGGATCTGGCAGACGAAGGTGCGCCGGCTTCTCGACGAGATCGGGTGGGCGGACGAGGTGGTCGCCTCCCGCCTGTTCGTGGGCGGGGCGGTCCTGGCGATCTCGGCTCCCATCGATTCGCTCTATACGGCGACGGAGGTCAACGAGTGGGCCTGGGACTCCACCGAAGCCGTGCTGACCGGCGGGGAGGAGCCCGCGTCCCTGAAAGAGACGGCGGAGCGGCTGCTGGTGGAAATGGGGTGGGAGGCCAATCCCGAGCTGCTGGCGCTCCGCGATGCCGCGGCGGCCCGGGGCGTCGCGTTCCTCTTCGACCAGCACCGGGCTTCCGTGGGGCTCGGCACGGGCTCCCTGGCCTGGCCCGTGGAAGACCTGCCCGATCCGGAGGCGGTCGACTGGGGAGCGGTCCACGACATCCCGGTGGTGATGGTGACGGGGACGAACGGCAAGACGACGACGGTGCGCCTCCTGGCGTCCATGGTGAGCGCCGCCGGCAAGGCCGCGGGGACCACGTCCACCGACCGGATCGAGGTCGCGGGCGAGGTGCTGGACGAGGGGGACTACTCCGGCCCGGGCGGAGCGCGGACGCTGCTGCGGGACCGGCGGGTGGAGGTGGCCATCCTGGAGACGGCGCGCGGCGGCATCCTGCGCCGGGGGCTCGCCGTCGACCGGGCGAAGGCCGCCCTGATCACCAACATCTCGGCCGACCATCTCGGCGAGTTCGGCGTCCACGACCTGCCGTCCCTGGCGTCGGCCAAGCTGGTGGTCACCCGCGTGGTGGAGCCGGGCGGGCGGGTCGTGCTGAACGCCGACGACTCCGAGCTCGTGGCCGCGGCCGGACGGATCGCGGCGCCGGTCACCTGGTTCAGCCTCGATGCCGCCAATCCCCACATTCGGGAGAGCCTCGCGGCGGACGGCGAGGCCTGCTTTCTTGAAGAGGGTGCGCTGGTGCTCGCCCGGGGCGGCGAGCAGATCGTCGTGGCGCGCGTCGAGGAGGTCCCCATCACGTTCGGCGGCGCCGCCCGCCACAACGTGGCCAACGCCCTCGGCGCGATCGGCCTGGCGGCAGCCCTGGAGCTGCCGGTCGAGGCCATGGCGGCGGGGCTGCGGCAGGTCGCCGGCACGCCGGAGGACAATCCCGGGCGGGCCAATCTGATCGAGCGGAACGGCGTCCACATCCTGGTCGACTACGCCCACAACCCCGAGGGCCTGCTGGCGCTGCTCAACATCGCGCGGTCGCTGCCCGCGGAACGCCGGCTGATGGTGATCGGTCAGGCCGGGGACCGGAGCGAGAGCGCGATCCGCGATCTCGCCCGCACCGCCTGGGGGCTGCGCCCGGACCGCGTCATCGTCAAGGAGATGGTGGAGCTGCTGCGCGGCCGGCCGGCCGGCGAGGTGCCGGCCCTCCTGGTGGACGAGCTGCTCCGGTTGGGCGCCCGGCCGGAGAGCGTCACGCAGGCCGGCTCAGAGCTGGAAGCGGTTCGCGACGCCCTGGCATGGGCTCGGCCGGGAGACCTGCTGGTGCTGCTGGTGCACGCCCAGCGGGACGAGGTGCTGGCGATGGTGCGGGGCGCCTGACCTGCCCCGGCGACGCCCGGCCGGGCAACCGGCCCGGGGGTCTACCCTCCAAGAGGAGATCAGCCGCCTTAGGGCAGCCTGTACAGCTTCAATCCGCTCCCGATGTTCTGAGGATTACCGCCATCTGCTTGGCTGGGAAGGTTTGCATGAGAATTGGCAACGAGATTCTTCTCATCGTTCTGCTGGCGACTCTCAACGGGGTGCTCGCCATGGGCGAGATCGCCTTGGTATCGGCCCGCAAGGTCCGGCTCCGGCAGCGCGCGAAGGCGGGAGACCGCGGAGCCCAGGCGGCCTTGGAGCTGGCGAGCTCTCCCGGGCGCTTTCTCTCGACGGTCCAGATCGGCATCACTCTGGTCGGCATCCTGGCCGGTGCCTTCGGCGGTACGACTCTGGCCGAGGAGCTGGCCGCGGGGGTCGCGCGGTTCCCTCTCCTGGCTCCCTATGGCGAGGTGATCGGCGTTGGCATCGTGGTGATCGGCATCACATACGTCACCCTGATCTTCGGCGAGCTGGTCCCCAAGCAACTCGCCCTGAATGCGCCCGAGAAGATCGCGGCGGTGCTCGCGCGCCCCTTGAGGCTCCTGGCGAGGATATCGGCACCCGCCGTCTTCATCCTGGACAGCTCCACGCGGCTCATCCTGCGGCTCCTCGGCACCCGTCCGTCCGAGGATCCGCCGGTAACGGAAGAGGAGCTCAAGCATCTGATGAGGCAAGGCACCCGGGCCGGGGTGTTCGAAAAAGGCGAGCAGGAGATCGTGACGCGGGTCCTCCGGCTCGGAGAACGCCGGGTCGGCGAGCTCGTCACCCCGCGCTCGTCCATGGTAGCCCTGGAGGTGAATGCCCCACCGGAGGTGAACTGGGCCAAGGTCGCCGCCAGCCCCCACTTCTTTTTCCCGGTCTTCGAAGGAGTGCCGGACAGGATCCTCGGCTTGATCTCGGTCAAGGATCTGTGGATCAAAGTCATGGCGGGCGAGGAGCCGGACCTGCGTTCCCTCCTCAGGGAGCCGATTTTCCTGCCGGAGGGCGTGTCGGCGTTGCGGGCGCTCGAACGTCTGCGGGAAACCGGCAGCCATCTCGCCCTGGTGCTCGACGAATACGGCGGCGTCGAGGGGCTCGTGACCCTGCACGACGTGCTGCAGGCCATCGTCGGCGAGCTGCCCCCCGCGGAGCAGGACCAGCAGCCCATGGCGGTGCGGCGGGAGGACGGCTCCTGGCTCCTGGACGGCATGCTCCCCATCTCCGAGCTATCGGAGATCCTGGACCTCTCCACGACCGACAACGAAGAGCTGTCGGAGTTCCAGACCCTGGGCGGCTTTTTCATGGGCCGGATCGGACACCTCCCCCAGACAGGCGACCACTTCGAGTGGGCCGGTTGGCGCTTCGAGGTGATCGACATGGACGGCCGCCGCGTCGACCAGGTGCTCGTGGCCCGGGCGGACGTCGCCGTTGCCCCGGGGTAGAAGCGTTGGAGGACGTCCTACACCCCCACCAGCGCCCCCTCCCGAGTCAACGCCTGGGGGAGCTGCGACGGCTGGGGCTTGAAGCTGACGATCAGGTCCCAGACCCGGGCGAGGCGGTCGCCGAAGATGACGACCAGGTCGCCGGGGCAGGCCGTCTCCAGAGCCTTGAGGACCGCGTCCGTCTCGCGGTAGACCTCTGGGATGATCCGCTCTGCCGGGAAGCCGGCGGCGATCAGGCCGCGGCGGAGGACCTCGCCGACCTCGCCGGGCGGACGGCCCCGCAGGTCGTCGTCCTCCCGGATCATCACCAGATCGAAGGCCGGGGCCGCGGCGGCGGCCAGGGCGAGGATGTCCTCGTCGCGGCGGTCGCCGGGCGATGCGATCACTCCGATGCGCCGGCCGTGCACGGCCAGCTCGCGCACCGTGCGCGCCACCGCCTCCATGCTGTGGGCGTTGTGGGCGTAGTCGAGCAGCACCCGGAAAGGATGCTCGTTGTAGAAGTTGAGCCGGCCCGGGGCCTGGAAGAAGTCGGTGGTGAAGGTGCGCAGGCCCTGGCGGATGTTCTCGACGCCGACGCCCATGCCGTGGGCCACGGCGGCGGCGAACATGGAGTTCTGGATGTTGTGGAGGGCCCGGCCTTCGATGGTCGCGGGAACGTGGCTCGCCCAGAGCAACGGGATCTGCCGCTCGCCCTGATAGAACACCAGCATCCGGCCGTTGAGCCCCTCCTCCAGCACCACCGCCTTGCCCTTGTTGCGCACGTGGTCGCGGACCCGCTCGTTGTTGCGGTCCATGGTGACGTAGATCGGCTCGGCCGGGCTGTGCTCGGCCATTTGCGCCACCCGCTCGTCGTCGGCGTTCAGCACGCAGTAGTTCTGGGCCACCTCGGCGATGATCTGCTTGACGGCCGCGAGATCCTCGATGCTGTCGACGCCGCCGAGGCCGAGGTGGTCGGAGGCGACGTTGAGCACGGCGCCGACGCTGCACTTGCGCCAGCCCAGGCCGGAGCGGACGATGCCGCCGCGGGCCGTTTCGAGCACGGCGGCGTCGATGGTGGGATCGCGCAGCACGATCTGGCTCGACCAGGGGCCGGTCATGTCGCCGCGCACGGTGAGCGTGCCGTCGATGTACACCCCGTCCGTCGTCGACATGCCGACCCGGTAGCCCGAGAGCTTGAGGATGTGCGCCGTCATGCGGGTGGTGGTGGTCTTGCCGTTGGTGCCGGTGATGGCGGCGATCGGGATGCGGTTGCGCGTGCCGCGCGGGAAGAGCATGTCGATGACCGGCCCGGCCACGTCGCGCGGCTTGCCCTCGGTGGGCGCGACGTGCATGCGGAAGCCGGGAGCGGCGTTGATCTCGACGATCGCGCCGCCGACCTCCTTGTAGCTGCGGGTGATGTCGGGTGAGATGAAGTCGACGCCGCCGACGTCGAGGCCGATCGCCTTGACGGCCCGCTCGGCCATATCCCGGTTGTCGTAATGGAGGACGTCGGTCTTGTCGATCGAGGTGCCGCCGGTCGAGAGGTTGCCGGTCGAGCGCAGGTAGACGACCCGGCCCTCCTCGGGGACGGAGTCGAGGCTGAGGCCGGAGAGCTCCAGCAGACGGCGGGCCTGGTCGTCCACCTCCAGGCGGGTCAACACCTTCTCGTGCCCGACGCCGCGGCGCGGATCGGCGTTGACGGTCTCAATCAGCTCGGCCACGGTGTGCCGGCCGTCGCCCACGACGTGCCCCGGCACCCGCTGGGCCACCGCCACCACCCGGCCGTCGACCACCAGGATGCGGAAGTCCTGCCCCGGTTGGCAGGCTTCGACGATGACGCGGGAGCAGTGGCCGCGCGCCTTCTCAAAGGCGGACCGCACGTCGTCGGGAGTCTTGAGGTTGATCGCCACGGCGTTGCCGTGATGGCCGTCGAGCGGCTTGATGACGACCGGGTAGCCCAGCCGTTCCGCCTCCGCGACCGCGTCCTCGGCGTCGTAGACCATCGACTGGCGCGGCACCGGCAGGCCGAGCTGCTCCAGGATCTGGTGGGTCAGCCGCTTGTCGGAGGCGATCTCGACGGCGATCTGCCGGGTCTCGCTGGTGATCGTGGCCTGGATGCGCTTCTGATATTTCCCGTAGCCGAGCTGCACCAGCGAGCCTTCGTTCAGGCGGATCCAGGGGATGTCCTGCTCCTCGGCGGCGCGCACCAGGGCGGCCGTGGAGGGCCCCATGGCGTAGCGCTGGGCGATGCGCACCAGCTTCTCGAGCTCGGCCTGGAAGTCGAGCGGCGCGGGATCGTAATCCTCGCGCTCGGGCGGCAGCAGGTGGCGGATGATGCGCAGGGCCAGCTCGGCCGCCGCCAGCCCGACCTCCTCCTCGACGTAGCTGTAGACCACGTGATACTGCCCGGTCGGCAGGCCGGTGCTGCGCGTCTTGCCGAAGGTAACGGGCGTTCCCACCAGGACCTGCAATTCGAGGGTGACGTGCTCCAGCACGTGCCCCATCCAGGTCCCCTCGTCCTCGTTCATCCGCCGGATGAACCCGCCGTCCTCACCGTAGGAGCAGCCGTGCTGGGCGAGGCTGGGAATCATGGCGACCAGGCGCTCGCTGAAGCCTGGAAGCTCAACCGTGGGGAAGGTCTCCAACTCGCCGAGGTCGACCCGCAGCCGGATGACCGGCCACAGTGCGTAGAGGTTGGGGCCGCGGTAGACACGGGTTTCCAGGATCTTCATGAGGTTGGCTCTCCGAAAAGGTGTATGACGGACATGAAGGTAGAAAAGATCGATCTGGCGGACTGAAAAACAGCAAGGCCCATGCCAGTAACTGCATTCAAAAGGTTATTGGACCCGTTGGCTGGATCTGCTGATTGGGGCTTTCTATTCGCCGCCGTCCTCCGAGCCCACGGCAATCTCTTCCGACATCACCGGCGACCGGTCCGGGGCGCGCCGGTCCATGGGATCGGAGAGGTGGAGCATCGGAGGAGGCGCGATGCCCATCCGGCTCTTGAGGTCGTAGCGGCAGCCGGTGGTCAGGAAGTCGAGCTTGAGCCCCATCATCGCCACCGCCTGCCCGCGGTGGATGGCGTGGCTGTCGGTGAAGCGCATGGCGGAGGCGTCCACCACCGTCACGGCGCCGGCGCCGAGGACGGAGATCTCGCCGTCGCCGCTGATGATGGCGGCCGTGTCCTCGTCGATACCCACGCCGAGAGGCGCGGGATTGTAAGAAAGCGCCGTCAGCAGCCGGCCGAGGCGGTCGCGGCGCCGGAAGTGCTGATCGATCACGAGGTCCGGAGCGAGGCCGAGACCCTTGGCCAGGTGGACGAGGCGGCGGCGCGGCGTGGCCCCGCTCTCCCCCAGGGCGATCATGTGCTCGGAGAGGAGCGCGGCGCCGGCGCTGGTGCCGGCCACCACCATGCCGGCGGCGTGGCGGCGGCGGACGGTCGACGCGATCTCGGTCCCCCCCAGGGCCGAGGAGAGCTTGAGCTGGCTGCCGCCGGTGATGAAGAGGCCGGTGGCGTATTCAAGAAGATCATGAGCCTCCGCGCCGGCTTCCATCGCGTCTTCTCTTGAGTCGATCTTGAGGACCTCGACGTTCTCGGCCCTCAGCGCCAGGAAGAGATCGGCGTAGCGGTCGCCCGTCTCCGGCACGTCCGAGGCGGTGCCGAGCACGACGACGCTGGCGTCCGGGCCCCCGGCCGCTTCGAGGAAGTAGCGCAGGATGACGCGCTCGCGGGTCTTGTCTTCGGCGCCGCCGATGGCGATCAGCATCCCGGGGTGGGTGACGTGGGGCTTGGGCAGGATGTCCATGGAAGTAACTCCTTGAGGCAAAGAGAATGCCAGATCCCCTGCTTTCCGGCTCAGGTAGCGATCAGGCATGTTTCGTGCTTTCTACTAACTCGGGCACAGGAAACCGTGCACGCTGATACGGAGTTACGGTGATCTTTTCCCGAAGGGAGGACGGCATGAGCAGTCTCGGGAACCTAAAGGCGGAAAAAAGCTCGGGAGTGGTCTTGCAGCGGCTCCTGGAGATTGCGGCCCAGCGTCAGGAAGGCGTGTCAGCCTGGCAGAGCAACCCTGTCGAACCGGCATCGTACGACGGGATCTTCGACCGGCTGGCCCTGGGCGTCGAGGAGACGCAGAGTCGGCTTGCCGCCGAGCGGAAGGCGGCGGGAGCGCGCTGGGAAGCCCTGCTGGGTCATCCGCAGGCGCGGCGGCTGGTGCGGATCCGGAACGACCGCCGCTTCCAGACCTGGGGCTTCTACGAGTTCCTCCTCGCGAAGTCCCGCAAGCTCGCCGCCAACGATCCCCGGACGGCCCTGCAGGCCGCCGAGCTCGCCCTGGCCGTGGCCCGCTGCCTCGATCCCGCGGAGCACGGCGAGGAACGGACCGCCGACTTCCAGAGCGAGGCCCACGCCGCCATCGCCGAGGCCCGGCGCGGCCTCTCGGACCGCGACGGCGCCTGGCAGGCTTTCGAGGAGGCGCTCAACTGCATGGAGGATGGCACCGGCGATCCGCTGGTGAAGGCGGAGCTGGAGCATCTCCGGGCGCGTCTCCTGGGCGACTCCGGCCGCGCCGAAGAGGCCACGGAGGCCGGGAGGCGGGCAGGCAACCTCTTCAGGAAAATTGGCGACCTCCGCATGCAGGAGGGTCACCTGAGCCATCTCGAGCGGCTGGTGGCGCGGCGGTAGGAGGCACCTAAAAGCCAAAAAGGACTGCAAAGACCTCAAGGACTGCAAAGACGACAGGAATCAAGAAATCCCGGTCTCGTTGCTTTTCTTGCCGTCCCTGCAGTCCTTGAGGTCCTTGCAGTCCTTGGTTCTACCCGCCTACCCCTCCCCGTCCGGCCGCAGCGCATACCCCACCCCGCTGACCGTCACCAGGTAGTGCGGCTCGGCCGCGTCGCCTTCGATCTTCTGTCTCAGCCGGTGCACGAGCTGCTTGAGGAGCTGGCGGTCGCCCGCTCCCCGCGAGCCCCAGACGTGGGCGAGCAGCCTCTCGGCCGGCAAGGTGTGGCCGGCGTTGGCGAGCAGGATCTGGAGCAGCCGCAGCTCCAGGCGGGTCAGGCGGACGGGCTCGCCGCCCCGCACGGCGACCGCCTGCAGCTCGAGGTCGAGGCTGAAGGCGCCGACGTCGAGGGGCGCCGGCCTCTCCTCCCCCGCCCGCCGGAGCAGGGCGCGGACGCGGGCCAGCAGGGTCCGCGGGCTGAACGGCTTGGTCAGGTAGTCGTCCGCCCCGAGGTCGAGGGCCTGCACCTGGTCTTCCTCGGCGCTGCGCACGGTGAGCATCATGATCGGCACCTTGGACTGGTTGCGGATCCGGCGGCAGACCTCGAGGCCGGAGAGGCGCGGCAGGTTGACGTCCAGGATCACCAGGGCCGGCGATTCACGCTCGAAGGCCTCGACGGCGGCCTGCCCGTCCGAGGCCTCGACCACCATGTAGCCGGCTTGCCGCAAGGCGTAGCCGATCAGGCTCAAAAGCTCGAGGTCGTCGTCCACCACCAGAATCTTCACGCTGCCGCTCCCTCCTGATTCCGCTGTCCCCTGGGCAGAACGACTCTCATCCGGGTGCCCCGGCCGCCGCGGCCCGCGACCGCCTCGACCCGGCCGCCGTGCCGCTCGACGATCGAGCGGACGATCCACAGGCCCAGTCCCATGCCGCCGGTCTCCGGCTCCTCGCCATCCCCGGCGCGCCGCACGAACCGTTCGAAGAGCTCGCCGCCGCTGGCGTCCGGACCTGCCGGCAGGCCCGGCCCTTCGTCCTCGACCCAGAGGGCCACCGTCCCCTGCTCCACCGCGCCGCCGACGTGCACCACGGAGCCCGCGGGCGAGAACTTGTTGGCGTTGGCCAGCAGGTTGACGAACACCTGCGTGAGGCGCGGAGCGTCGCCGCGGAGGGCAGGCATGGGGTACGGCAGGTCCACGTCGATCGACTGGCCGCGCTGGGCGAGCAGGGGCCCGGTCAGCTCGACGGCCTCCTCGATCACCTCGTCGAGGGCCACCGGGCGGCTGCGGAGGGAGTCCTGTCCGGACTCGATGCGCACGCTCTCCAGGAGGTTGTCGATGAGCTGGGTCAGGCGCAGGCTCCCCCGTTCGAGCGAGAGCACGAGGCTGCGGGTCTCGCCGTCCAGCCCGCCGGGGGTCTGCAGCAGGCGGTCGCGCAGCAGCTCGATCGAGGCGAGCTGGGCCGAGAGGGGGGTCCGGAACTCGTGGGAGATGTTGGCCAGCACGGCGTCGCGCTGGCGGCGGGCGGCCTCGACGTCGGTCTCGTCGCGCAGCACCTGGACCTGCTGGTCCTCGGCCGAGGGCGCGCTGGTGATCACCACCGTCCGCCGCCCGCCGTCCGGCCGCAGCAGGTGCTCGGTGGCCGTGGCGCCGCCGCGGAAGCGGGCGTGGACGATCGGGCAGCTCTCCTCGCACGGCCGCACGCCGTCCCGCCCCTGGGGGTTGAGCACGTCGCCGCAGAAGCGGCCGACCGCCGCCGCGGGATCGACGCCGAGCAGGGCCGCGGCCTGCGGGTTGAGGTAGCGGATGCGCCGGTCGCGGTCGACGCTGTAGACCCCCTCGACGATGCCGGTGAGGATGGCCTCCCCTTCCGCCTGACGGCGTCGCAGCTCGGAGGTGAGCTGAAGGAGGCGGCGGCGCATCTCCTCCATGGTGGCCGCGAGGGTGCCCAGCTCCATGCCCGGGGCACGGGGGGTCGGGGTCGAGAGGTCGCCGCGGCCGATGCGCGCCGCGGAGGCGGTGAGCTCCTGGACGGGGCGGGTCAGCCGGCGGCTGATCACGAAGCCCGGCAGGGTGGCGACGGCGGCCACCAGCAGCGCCAGGAGCAGGAGGTTGCGCACCAGCCGGGTCAGCGAGGAGGCGACGGCGTCGCGCGGGAGCTCGGTCTCGATCAGGGCCGCCACCTCGCCCGCGGGAGTCCGCAGGGGGCGCACGGAGAGGAAGAGCCCGGCGGACTTGAGCCGCCCGGAGGCCGGCTCGCCGGTGGCCAGCACCTCGGCCCGCAACGGCATGCGGGGGTCTTCCGCGTCGGCCAGCGCCTGCTCGGGGTCGAGGATCGCGACCGGCAGTCCCACCTGTCCGGCGATCTGGCGGGCGAAGGAGGGATCGAGGACGAGCGCCGCCGCCGACACGGCATCCCGGGAGGCGGCCAGGGGCGAGGCCGCGCCGAGGAGCAGGGCGCCGCCCGGCAGCCGAACGACCGAGGACACCCCCTCCTCCCCGGCGCGGCGCAGCACCTCGCTCCAGGGCAGGGGGGCGCCGCTGGCGGCGAACCGCCTTCCGCCCGAGAAGATGGCGGCGCCGGAGAGCCCGCTGGTCCGGCGGAAGCGTTCGAGGAAGGCGGCGAGGCCGGCGGCATCGCGCTCCGTCACCAGGCGCCTCACCGTGGGGCGCTCCGCGAGGAGGTGCGCCGACGTCCGCACGTCGCGGGCCGAGCGCTCGACCGCCTCCTGCGCGCTCGCCCCCGCCAGGTTGACCCGCGCCAGGCCCTGCTCGTCCGCGAACCGCTCGATCAACCCCATGGCCGACACGGCGACCGCGATCACCGCCAGCAGGACGAGGCCGGTGTTGAGGCCGATCAGGAGGGTGCTGAAGCTGGCGCGGCGCATGGACGAGTCAGATTAACGTTTTCATCTGCCCGTCCGCCACTCGATCACGCTCTTGATCGCCAGCGTCGCAAGCGCCAGCAGAGCCAGCAGCGACGCCACCGCGAAGGCGGCCGAGAACTGGTACTCGTTGTAGAGGATCTCGATGTGCAGGGGCATGGTGTTCGTCAGGCCCCGGACGTGGCCGGAGACCACCGAGACGGCGCCGAACTCGCCCATCGCGCGGGCGTTGCAGAGCACCACGCCGTAGAGCAGGCCCCAGCGGATCTTCGGCAGGCTCACCCGGAAAAAAGTCTGTATCCCCGAGGCGCCCATGGTCAGGGCCGCCTCCTCCTCGTCGTTGCCCTGGGACTGCATCAGGGGGATCAGCTCGCGGGCCACCATGGGCGAGGTGACGAACATCGTCGCCAGCACGATGCCGGGCACGGCGAAGATGATCCTGATGTCGTGCGCCTGCAGATACGGCCCGAAGAAGCCATGGGCGCCGAAGAGGAGGACGAACATCATCCCCGAGATCACCGGCGAGACGCTGAACGGCAGGTCGATCATCGTGATCAGCAGGTTCTTGCCGGGAAACCGGAACTTGGTGATGGCCCAGGCGGCGGCCAGGCCGAAGAGCAGGTTGATCGGCACCGCGATGGCCGCCGCGGTCAGCGTCAGGCGGACGGCGTCGAGGGCCACCGGCTCCTTGATCGCCGCCAGATAGGTCTGCCAGCCGGACTCGAACGCCTTGGCGAAGACCAGCGCCAGGGGGATGAACAGGAAGAATCCCAGGAAGACCAGGGCCGTGCCGAGCAGCAGCCCGCGCACCCAGCGCGGCTCGGTGAGCGCGGTGGCCACGCCATGCTGCCCCGGGGAGCGCTGCCGGCCGAGAGCCGCGACGCCGCCAGCCATCAGACGACTCCTTTCATCATTCGCCCCCGTCGGCGGTGCGCAGCCGCCGCCCTCGGTGCCAGGCGAGGAAATTGATCAGCAGGAGGAGGGTGAAGGAGAAGAGCAGGAAGACGAGAGCGATCGCCGTGGCGCCCGCGTAGTCGTACTGCTCGAGCTTGATCATGATCAGGAGCGGCGTGATCTCCGACTTCATCGGCATGTTGCCGGCGATGAAGATCACCGAGCCATACTCGCCCATGGCGCGGGCGAAGGCCAGCACGAAGCCGGTGAGGGCTGCGGGCACGAGCTCGGGCAGGATCACCCGCCGGAAGGTCTGCAGGCGGCTGGCGCCCAGGCTGGCGGCGGCCTCCTCCACCTCCGGATCGAGGTCGCCGAGCACCGGCTGCACCGTGCGCACGACGAAAGGCAGGCTGATGAAGGTGAGGGCGACCACCACGCCCAGACGGGTGTAGGCGACCTCGATCCCCAGCGGGTCGAGCCAGCGGCCGACCCAGCCGTTCTTGGCGTAGAGGGTGGCGAGCGCGATGCCGGCCACGGCCGTGGGCAGCGCGAACGGCAGGTCTACCAGAGCATCCACCAGACGCCGTCCGGGGAACCGGTAGCGCTCGAGCACCCAGGCGACCAGCACGCCGAACACCAGGTTGATCGACGCCGCCGCGAAGGCGGCCCCGAGGCTCAGGCGGTAGGCCGCGAGCGCCCGGGGCCCGGTGACGGTGGTCCAGAACGAGCTCCAGGTCAGCGTCGCCGTCTTCAGGAAGACGGTCGCCAGCGGGATCATGATCATCAGGCCGAGGTAGAGCAGCGTGAAGCCCAGGGAGAGGCCGAAGCCGGGGAGCACGCTGCCCCCGCGGAAATGCCTGCCCCTGCGCCGCGCCGGCACGGGCAACGGCGACGCCGCCATCTCTGCCTCGGCCGGCTTCACCTACTGACCCGCTCCGTAGATCTGATCGAACAGGCCGCCGTCCGCGAAGTGGGTCTTCTGCGCCTTGGTCCAGCCGCCGAAGACTTCGTCGATGGTGAACAGCGCCACCTTGGGGAACTGCTGAGCGTACTTGGCGACCACGTTTTGGTTGCGCGGCCGGTAGTAGTGCCGGGCCGCGATCTCCTGCCCCTCGGGAGTGTAGAGGAAGTCGAGGTAGGCCTTGGCCACCTGCGTCGTCTTGTGCTTGGCGGCCATCTTGTCCACCACGGCGACGGACGGCTCCGCCAGGATGCTGACCGAGGGGGCCACGATCTGGAACTCCCCCTTGTCACCGAGCTCCCTGACGGCGATGAGGGCCTCGTTCTCCCAGGCGATCAACACGTCGCCGATGCCTCGCTCGACGAAGGTCACGGTCGAGCCCCGAGCCCCCGAGTCGAGAACCGGGACGTTCTTGTAAAGCCGCGTGACGAATTCCTTGGCCTTGGCCTCGCTGCCGTACTTCTTCAGCGCGAAACCCCAGGCCGCGAGGTAGTTCCAGCGGGCGCCGCCGGAGGTCTTGGGATTGGCGGAGATGACCGAAACCCCAGGCCGCACGAGGTCTTCCCAATCCTTGATCTTTTTCGGGTTCCCCTTCCGCACCAGAAAGACCACGGTCGAGGTGTAGGGGGCGCTGTTGTTGGGCAGCCGCGTCATCCAGTTCTTGGCGATCAGACCGGAATTCGCGACGGCGTCGACGTCGTAGGCGAGGGCCAGGGTGACGACGTCGGCCTCCAGGCCGTCGATCACCGAGCGGGCCTGCTTGCCCGAGCCGCCGTGCGACTGCTGGACGGTGACGGTCTGCCCGCCCTTGGCCTTCCAGGCCTTGGCGAAGGCGGCGTTCACGTCCTGGTAGAGCTCGCGCGTCGGATCGTAGGAGACGTTGAGCAGCTTCACCTGCGCCGCCGCCGGCCCCGCGGCCAGGAGAAGGGAGAGCAGCGGAAGAGCGAAACGGATTCTCATGACGGTTCTCATGACGAGAGGGATTCCTTTCCTCAGAAAGCGATCTGGAAGCGGCTGAAGACGATCTTCTCGTCCTCGCGGTCGCCGGTCGCGGCGCCGCCCTCGAACGAGGTGTCCTCGTAGTCGAGCATCAGCCGCAGGTTCTTGTTGAAATACCAGTTGAAGCCCACGGCCCAGGCCTCGGCCGCCGAGGCGGAGCTGGCGATGTTGGCGTAGGTCGGGAAGGTGTCCTCGTCGAGCTCCTGCTTGTGGTAGCGCGCGGCGAGCTCGAAGGCGCCCCAGGTGTGGGCGGCGGGGTCGAAGACCTTCTTGGGATTGACCGACCGGTAGGAGGCCTCGCCGCCGGTCAGGACCCAGTTGGCCGCCACCTGCCAGGCCGTGTGCTCCAGGTCCTGCGCGGCCGCGCCGCGGCGCACCGCCTGCTTCGAGGCCACGTACTCGGCCAGCAGGCCGAACGGGCCCGTGTAGAAATAGCCCTGGGGCGACAGGCGGGTCCGGTCGCCGTCGGCGATCACCGTGTTCGGCGCCGTGCCGTCCGCGCGGTAGGAGAAGAACGTCTGCTGCGCGGGGGTGCGGAAGGCCGGCAGGCCGGGAGCGGCCAGCGTGCCCTCCTGCTTGCCCGTGCTGCCGGAGACGCCGAAACCCAGGTTCTTGAGCGGTCCGCCCGCCTTGACGAACGGCTGGAAGAAGATCCGCGCCGCGTAATCCTTGTCGTCGTTGGTGTCGCCGTCGGCGCTGCCGCCGTCGGGCACGCCGTTGAACAGGCCCACGGCGTAGCTGGCGACGCCGCCCGAGAAGTCGCCGGAGATCTGCACGCCGAGGTCGCGGTTGGGCACCAGGTTGGTGGGGAACGCCCGCTCGACGAACAGGATCTCGGTCGCCGACTGCAGGCGCTCGAAGCCCACCGGGGGCTTGAACTTGCCGCCCCGCACGCGGAAGGCCGGGTTGAAGCGGCCCTCGATGTAGGCGTCCTGCAGCACGGTCTGGCCGCCGCCGAAGTCCGGCATGATGCGGAAGTCGAAGATCTTGTAGACGGTGCCCTCGAAGATCGGCCGCACCCGGCGCAGCGTGAAGGTGTCGGTCGCCGGCCGCTGGTCGTCGCTCTGGAAGAAGCGGCCGTCGAAGTGGGTGTAGCCGCGGAGCTTCAAGACGAAGTTGCCATCCGCCGACTTGACCGAGAAGCCGTCCTTGCCGGCGGTCGCCTGGCCGGCCGTCTTCGCCTTCTCGGCCGCCGCCTCCTTGTCGATCTCCGTCTTGCGGTCGAGGACGCGGATCTTCTGGTCCAGCTCGTCGAGCCGCTCCTCGACGGTCGGCGGCTGCACGGGCTCCTGCGCCTCTTCCTGCGCCGTTTCCGCCGGCGGCTCCTGACTGGCCTCCTGCGCCCGGGCGGCCGGCAGGGCCAGCAGGGCGAGGCTCAACATAATGACTGCATATCTCATCGCGATCTCCGAAAACGCAATCCTCCGGGTGTCCGGCCGGCCGCGAACGAAAAAGAAGAACGGAAAGACGCCTCGGGGCCTCCGGTCGTCCGGCAGGCCGCCGCGCGCGTGAAATTGAAAACAACCGGGAACGCCACGCTCACCGCCCCTCCCTGCCTTCCCGGTCGAAACGGACTTTTTCGCGGCGCTCGATCTGCACCACCCGCGAATCCTGGATGACGATCTCGATCGAGCCGTAGCGGATCGAGGAGAGCGCGAGCCGCAGCTCGGCCTCGATCCGGCGCAGCTCCTCGCTCCCCCTCTCCGGGCTCACGACACCGCCTCCGGCGAGCGGATGATCAGCACGGGCAGGTGCGCCACCTGGGGCAGCAGCTTGCCGATGAAGCCGCCGAGGGGGATCCGGCCGTCCTGGCCCGGCAGGGGCGAGCCCAGCACCAGGAGGTCGTGGCCGCCCTCCGCGATCTGGGCGAGGATCTCGTCGCGCACGGCGCCGCGGCGGATGCGGGTGGCGACCGGCACGCCGATCCGCTTCAGCGTGCGGGCGCTGCCGGCCAGGAACCGCTCCGCCTGCGCCTCGTCCTGCCCGATCCGGTCCTCCGGGGCCAGGACGGTGAGGATGGTGGCCTCGGCGCCCAGATGACGGGCCAGGCGGCCGGTGAACGAGACGTCCTCCTTGCCCGGCTCGCCGACGGCGACGCAGATGAGCAGGCGCGCCGGCACCCGCGAGGCGCCGTCGTGCGGCGCCAGCAGCAGGTGGTGATGGCCGGCCTCCAGGACCCTCGCCGCCATCTCCAGACCCTCGCGGGGCGGCAGGGAGAGGACCACCAGGTCGCACGGACGGCGCGAGACCTCCTCGGCGATGGCCTCGGCCGGCCCCTCCGCCGTCAGGCGGGCCTCGACGGCGGCGATGCCCGTGCCCAGCAGCTCCTTGGCGTCCTGGAGAGCCTGCTCGCCCGCCTCGCCGGAGGCATGGCCGAGCAGGGCCACGCGGGCCTGGGAACGCCGGGCCAGCTCGCCGCCGAGCGCCAGCGCCGCCCGCGAGCGCTGCGAGCCGTTGGTGAGCATCAGGAAGCGCAGGCCGGGGTGGACCAGGGCGTGGACCCGCTGCACCCCCACCCAGGTCGAGTCGCCCGGGCGGAGGGGGAACCGGCGCGCCTGGTCCTGCGAGCGCGTGGCCTCGATCCAGATGTCGTCGCTGCCGAACGGCGCCGCCGGCGCGATCGCCCGCACGCCGGGCAGCGGCGGCAGGCGCAGCCGCAGCCGCTCGAAGGAGCCGACGAACGAGCGGTGCTCGATCACCGCCTCGCCCAGCATCGGGCAGGCGAGCTCCGCCGCCGAGTCGCGCACGGCCACGTCCTCCGGCCGGAAGAGCACCTGCACGCGCCGCGTGGCGTCGGCCGGCTCCGTCCGGGTGGTCAGGGGGAAGTGGACCGGCCCCAGGCGCACCCCCTCCGCCGTGGCCTCCCCCACCATCAGGTTGGCCGTGCCGAGGAAGGTGGCGACGAACTCCGTCTCCGGACGCAGGTAGAGCTCGTCCGGCGGCCCCGCCTCCAGCAGGCGGCCGAAGCTCAGCACCGCCAAGCGGTCCGCCAGCTCGAAGGCCTCCTCCTGGTCGTGGGTGACGAACAGGGTCGTGATGCCGAGCTCGCGCTGGATGTCGCGGATCGTCCGCCGCAGCTCGATGCGCACCTTGGCGTCCAGGGCGCCGAACGGCTCGTCGAGCAGCAGCACCTCCGGCTGGTGGGCCAGGGCCCGGGCGAGGGCGACCCGCTGCTGCTGGCCGCCGGAGAGCTGGCGCGGCGTGCGGCCGCCCAGGCCCGCGAGCCCCACCAGCTCCAGCAGCTCGTCCCGCCGCCGCCTTCTCTGGGCCGGCGCGATGCCGCGCACGGCGAGGGCGAACTCGACGTTCTCCGCCACCGACATGCCGCGGAACAGGGCGTAGCTCTGGAACACGAAGCCCACCCCCCGCTTGGCCGGTGGCAGATCGGTGACGTCGCGGCCGTGCAGCAGAACCCGGCCGGCGTCGACCTCGGAGAGGCCGGCGATCATGCGCAGCAGCGTGCTCTTGCCGCTCCCCGAGGACCCCAGCAGCACGAACAGCTCGCCATCCCCCACCTCCAGCGAGATGCCGTTGACCACCGGATGGCCACCGTAGCGCTTGGTCATGTCTTCCAGCACGATCGACATCAGCACGCCTCCGCGGGCTCGGATTTCGCATTTCCGGAGCCGGATGAAGGTCGAGGATAGGCAGCGGGAGTGACACTGTCAGTCGCAAGCCGGTGACAAAACTTCGGGCTTTTGGAACCTCGGAGCTCCCAAGCCGGACCAAAATCATCTCGTGCCCGGGTTTTTGTCCCCTTTTGGCGTCTTGCGGCAACTATAGTTATGAAGGCATCCAATAGTTTGCTACTTAGAGGAGTGATGACGTGACGGATAAACCCCCAAACGACGCTCGTGCGGAACGTTTCCTCGACTCGGGGCTCTCCCGGCAGGATTCCCGCGACGTGGTCCGCGGGCTGCTCGCCGGCGCCACCGAGCGCTCCCTGGCCTTCGACCGAACGGCCCGCGACCGAACGGCCCGCCTCGGCGCCGCCGTCGACGAGACGGCCCGCTACGACGAGCCCTTCCGGAAAACCGAGCTCCGCCTCGCCGAGGCGCACGAGCGGGTCAAGCGGGAGCGTCATCTGGCGACCCTGCAGTGGGGCACGCTGGAAGGCCATCCGCCGGCCCGCCGGCTGGTGATGGTGCGCAACGACGAGCGCCTGCAGCACTGGGGCCTCTACGACCTCCTCCTGGAGAAGAGCCGCGCCGTCCAGGAGACGGATGCCGCCGCGGCCGTGGGGCTGGCCGAGCTGGCCCTCTCCGCCGCCGATCGGCTCGACCCGGATATCTACGGCGTCGAGCGCGTGGCCGACTTCAAGACCGGGGCGCTCGCCGCGCTCGGCGACGCCCGCCGGCGGGTAGGAGACTTCGCCGGCGCCCGGCTGGCCTTCAGCCAGGCCCGCATGTACATGGAGATGGGCACCGGCGACCTCCTCGAGGAGGCCGGCCTGCTCGGCGGGCTGGTCAACCTGCTCTGCGACCTCGGGGAGTACGAGAAGGCCGCCCAGTCGCTCGACCGCGCCAGCGCCCTCTACCGCCGGATGGGCGACTCCCACCTCGACGGCGTCACCATCCTCCGGCCCGTGGAGGACGAGGAGGCCGGCACACTGGGAGGCTGGCAGGGCATCGGGGTCGGGTAGCACTGGCTGCTGTGTAGGGGCGGCCCTATGTGGCCGCCCCCCCCCCGCCACTTGATACCTGATACCTGGACACCCCGCCCACCCAGGGCGGCCACATAGGGCCGCCCCTACAAGAATCCACCAGAGCGAGCGAATACCTCACCGATCGGTCAGGCGGAGCACAGGCAGCAGCCGGGCCTCGCGCAGACGCCATAGCCGACGCCACCGCAGAGTGCATCGCACTGGGCGTTGGCGTTGCTGGCCCCGTAGGTGCACTGAGGAGGGCCGGCGCCGCATCCCCAGGAGGAGGAAGCCTCCGGCAGGGCGGCGTGGAACGCGAGCAGCGAGGCGGCCAGCAGACAGAGAACCATGAATCGCTTCATTCATTTCTCCTCGAGTGGATCGGACGCGAAATCGCGCCCCTCCATCCTCCAAGGTGCCGGCGGTCCCCTTTTCCGGGTCACGCGCCGGGCGGAGCGGGCCGGTCTCGGCTCGAATCGCCGGGCTTGAGAAAGCTATTCGATCGATCAAGATTCATGCTGCCATTCCTAACGATCAATCTCCTTGCCCGGACGCGTGTTCTATGACAGCGTGACGGGTTGACCGAACAATACATCGTTCTCGGGCAGAGGGTTCTTTGATCCGAAATCTCTTTGCGACACAGCAGAAGAGATCGAAGGAGTCCCATGAGAAGAGCGAATAACTTCTATCTACTTGCCGCATACGCTCTCTTGTCAGCGATTTGCGGTCGCCCCGTTTTGGCCCACACGGCGATCCTGTCGGACCGGCAGATGGTGCACGAATCCCGGCACATCGTGGTGGCCGTCGTGGAGGGAGCGCAGGCCCGCTGGAATCCCCAGCACACCTTGATCTTCACCGATTACATCCTGCGGATCGAAGACCGCCTGAAAGGAAACGCGCCGGCGCGGATCACCCTCTCGCTGCCGGGCGGCACTCTGGATGGCGAGACGCACACCACCAGCCTCGACGTGCAACTCGTGCCCGGCAGCCGGTATCTGCTGTTCCTGGGAGATCTCGGCCAGCCGACCCTGGAGCCGGTCACCGGGGCCCAGAGAGGCATCTTCCGCGAGGCCGCCGGCAGTACCGCGCTGCTGGAATTCGGGGATTTCGTGGCCGCCGTTCGCGGCCTCGCAGCCCGGGTGGCCGAGCATCCCGAGCCCGGGGACCGCATCCTCAAGGCGAGCGGTGGAGCGCGGCCGTCTCTACCCGCCAAAGACTACGATCCGGCCACCATCCCGGAGAAGAACCGCTCGCTGGCAGACCCCGCCTCGGAGCCCGCCGAAGTGCCGCCGCCCCCATGGACCAGCCGCTTCGAGACCGGCGGCGCGCCTCGGGACGGCGCGTCACTCCGTTCGATCAGGGACCTGTACGTGTATCAATACGAACCGCCGGCCTCGATCGCCTTCGACAACTTTCCCAAGACTTCTCCCTATTCGCCCCATGATCAATACCAGATGGCCTACTGGAACGTCTATGCGAAGAACCTCTTCCGGGTCGTCGCGACTCCCAGCAGCACATGGGCCTTTGGCAACGGCGTCTTCGACCTCGCCGGATTCCCGGCCAACAATCAGATGATCCGCCAGTTCGGCAGCGGGTGGGGGTCCACGACCCTGGGGATCACCTGGACGCGGATCGTGGACGGGAAAATCGTCGAGGCCGACATCGCCCTGAATCCGGCGTTTTCGTGGACCCTCGACGAGCGGGTCTCGACCCGGACCAATCAGCCCGCCTCCTTCCAGCACACCTTGCTCCACGAGCTCGGCCACGCGTGGGGCCTCCAGCATCCCTGGGAAACCCAGGACGTCTGGTGGGACTCCGTGATGAACTACGCTCCTCAGCAGTACCGGCTGGCCCGGCTGCTCACGGACGACGCCATCGCCGCCAGGCGCGCCTATCCGGGCCTCGCAGTCCGTGATGGCGCGCTGAGCGCCTACAGCACCCAGGATGCGCTCAACAGCAACCATCCAACATACGTCAGGATCTTTCCCTCCCGCAGCGTCGTGCAGGCCGGCGAGAGCTTCTCAGTGACCAACTCCCTCAAGGTCGACAACACGGGCTCGGTCAGGCTGGCCAATCCCGTGATCGAGGTCTACCTGGTGCCCCAGCGGTTCAGCTTCTCGGGCTCCATCTTCCTCAAGTCCATCCGCTACGCGGCCACGGTCAATCCGTCCACGACGACCCGGCTGGGCATCAACACGCTGACCGTTCCCCGCTCCGCTCGAGCCGGCACCTACTATCTCGCGTTCTTCCTCCGCGACCCCACGGATGCCCGCCAGGGCAACAACTCGGCCTGGAGCAACCATGACGTGACCGTGGTGGTGACACGGTAAACGGTTCCTCTCCTCTCTCCTCACCAGGCAGCGGCGCCGGAGGGCTTCCTATACACTTCCCCGCCATGCGCCTGGCCCTCCTCCTCGCCGTGCTCCCCCTGGCCATGTTCCTCCCCGGCTGCGTCTCCCTCCGCCCGTTCTCCGACGTCCGCCGCGAGATCCCGGCCGACCGGTTCGTGAAGGTCGGCGACCAGCTCGTCCACACCGAGCAGGCGGGCGCGGGCGAGCCCATCCTGCTGATCCACGGCTTCGGCGGCTCGACCTACACGTGGCGCAAGGTGATGCCGGCCCTGGCGGAATCGCACCGCGTGGTGGCCCTCGACCTCAACGGCTTCGGCTACACCCAGCGCCCGAAGTCGCCCGACAGCTACACCCGCGAGGGGCAGGAGAAGCTCGTGCTGGGCGTCATGAACGCCCTGGGGATCGGCCGCGCCCACATCTTCGGCCACTCCTACGGCGGCGGCCTCTCCCTGTTCATGGCCTCGCGCCACCCCGAGCGCTTCCGCTCCCTGGTGCTGGTGGACAGCTCCGCGCCCACCTACGCCAACGACCGGCGCAACCGGGCCGCCGCGTTCCGCCCCCTGAACAACCTCTTCCTGCGCTCCTTCGCCCTGCGCCCGAAGATGATCCGCAAGGCCCTCGAGCACTCCTATTACGACGACTCCCAGGTCACGCCGGAGCTCGTCCAGGCCTATCTCGACCGCGTGCGGATCGAAGGCATCGGCGACGCCTACTACGGCCTGACGGTGCCCGTGCGCACCCCGCAAGAGCGCGTGGACCTTTCGAAGATCGACGTCCCCGCCCTGGTCATCTGGGGCGCCCACGACGAGCTGATCTCGCCCGCGGCGGGGCGCCGGTCGGCCGGGCTGCTCCCCCGGGGCGAGTTCGTCCTCTTCGCGAACAGCGGCCACCTGCCCATGGAGGAAGAGCCGGAGGAATTCCTGCGCGTCGTGCTCCCCTTCCTGGAGCGCCACCGCGGCTGACTCCCATGCGTCTGGGACTCGTCGCCACCTGCGTCCTCGGCCTGGAGGAGATCCTCGAGGCAGAGCTGCGCGCCCTGGGTGCCCGGGACGTCGAGCGCCAGCGCGGCGCCGTCTCCTTCACGGGCGACTGGCGGGACGTCTGGCGCGCCAACTGGCGGCTGCGCACGGCCAACCGGGTGCTGATCGAGCTGGCCTCCTGGGACGCGCCGGACGGCCCCGCGCTCGCCGCCGGAGCCCGCGTCCTGATCACCGGCCGGCCCGGACCCCGGCTCCAGCGCGGCGGCCTCGACGCCGTCACCCTCTTCCACCCGGACCGCACCTTCGCCATCCAGGCCACCTCGACGGCCTCCGGCGTGCGCGACACCCGCTGGGCCGCCCTCTCCCTCAAGGACGGCCTGGTGGACGGCCAGCGCGACCGCTGGGGCCGGCGCTCCGACGTCGACCGCGAAGATCCGGACCTCTACCTGCGTCTGCGCCTCCACCGCGACGTCGCCACCCTGCTCCTCGACACCTCCGGCGAGCCCCTCGACCGCCGCGGCTACCGCGCCGTCACCACCACGGCCCCGGTGCGCGAGCAGCTCGCCGCCGCCTGCGTCCTGGCCTCCGGCTGGGACGGCCGCGGCCCCGTCGTCGATCCCATGTGCGGCTCCGGCACCCTGCTCGTCGAAGCCGCCTGGTACGCCCTCGGCTGGCCCCCCGGCCGCCTGCGCGCCCACTGGGCCTTCGAGCGCCTCCCCGGCTACGACCCTCACGCCTTCACCGCCCTCCTCAACGAGCCCCTCGCCGTTCCCGGCCCGGACGTCCGCGTCTACGGCAACGACCTCTCGATCGAGGCCCTCTCCGCCGCGCGGGACAACCTGGAGCGCGCCAACCTCCTCGACCGCGCCGCCCTCAACCGCGGCGACGCCACCGCCTACGAGCCCCCCGAAGGCCCCGGCCTCATCCTGATCAACCCGCCCCACGGCGAGCGCATGGAGACGGACGCCGACCGCTGGCGCGCCATCGGCGACCTCCTGAAGAAGCATTACAAGGGATGGAAGGCCGCCATCCTCACCGGCGAGGACCGCGGCAAGAGCATCGGCCTGAAGCCCCGGCGGCGGATCCCGGTGATGAACGGGCCGATCGAGGGGCGGATTCTGGTGTTTGAGCTGTACTGAACCTTGGATGCTGGTTCCCTTTAGTCCCCACACCCGGTGGCGATCGACAAGGCTTGGCAGACAGCGGCTACCGAATCGTTTTTGAGCTCTTCTTCGATTCCAACCTGAACTTCACTGGGTGCGCCGTGGGCGGAAGAGGTGATCGGCGCCACGAGCACAGTACGAAGCAGGCTGATGGCCTTCTGTCTAGAGAGCACCAGCACCGGACGGCGCTTGTCTGGGGACCCGGAGGTGTAGAGCCAAATCTCGCCCCGGTTCACTCGGGGGCCCATACACCCTCTTCCTCCCACCCCTCAAAGTCCTTCCCGAGAGGATCTTTGACTCCCTCATAGGCGCGCTCGTATTGAGCGTCGACTTCCTTCTCTCGATGCTTCCGGAGGAAGTCGCTCGTGAGCTGCCGCAGCACGGCGGATCGCCCTTTCTCCCGAACCTCGGTGGTCTCATCCAACTGAGCAAGGAGATCTTCATCTAGCATGATCTGTACAGCCTTCATGTGGAAATCCTATGTGGACTCAGAGCTTGGATCAAGCTCCTGTGCCAACCCCCGGATCGTCTGGGCCAACGGGATGGAACCTGGGGTCGACGCGCCGAGTTGGCAAGCAGGCTGGCAGAGTCCTGGTCTCCGCTGGGACGACTACTGCCCCGTCGTCGATCCTATGTGCTCCGGCACCCTGCTCGTCGAAGCCGCCTGGTACGCCCTCGGCTGGCCCCCCGGCCGACTGCGCGCCCACTGAGCCTTCGAGCGCCTCGCCGGCTACGCCCCCCAAGCCTTCACTGCCCTCCTCAACGAGCCCCTCGCCCGTCTCCGGCCCGGACGTCGCGTCTACGGCAACGACCTCTCGATCGAGGCCCTCTCCGCGGCGGGGGAACTGATCCTTTCCTTGTAGGTTCCTAGGACCTCGTTGATCCGCCACATCAGCTTCGAATGGCGGATGTAGAGGTGCCAGATGAAGACCAGGTCGAACAGAAGCGCTGCGAGCCACCACAGATAGAGGAAAGCTACGGTCGCCAGGAAAACCGGCCAGATCGGCCCACCGGAATCTTTGACGTGATAGGCGACTATGGCTCCTACCGCCATCGTGCCGATCACCATTAGTGGAACCAGTCCCCAGGAAGGGCACTTCACGCTTACCGCGAAGGCAAGCAATACCACCAGGATGGCTAGGCCGAGCGTGATTCCACCTGGGGGAATCTGCGACAGAGGCGCTTCAACAGCGCGCACGCTCCACATATAGACGATGGCTCCAAGCCCGGCGATGGCAAAGGAGGTCGCCCGCCAAAAAGTGCTGTAGGTAAGGCGGGGGATACGCGCCACGACGGTGGCGCCATACAAGAGCGCCGCAAGGCCCACAGACCGAGTGAAGATGAGACTGGAAGCCTGCGGTGCCACGCCATCCATGGCTTCGGTAACCGCCTTGTAAAGAACATAGGCCGCGACGAACAGCAGAGCAAACACTCCCACGTAGGGAACGACATAACTGAGCCACTGGTTGCCCCGGAGACTGCTCGGCACCGGTTTGACCTCCCTGCGTTTCTCCCCGACACCAGAAGGTTGAGAAGAGAGAGGCTCCGCCTTCGTTCTGTCTACCCCGTCCGTCTCGTCTGCGTCCGCCTCCACTACCGTCGAGATGAAGTGCCCGAAGACCGCCCGGTCTGTCCAGTAGTCCACGTGGGCCTTGCCTGGGAACGGATAACGCGTGAATCCGTAGTCATGTTTGTCGCCCTGGAAGTTGAACACGCCATGCCAGTGGTTCACCTCGATCCAATCACGGATGCTGTCGAGTTCGAAACCGACCGGATCGCCGAAGTCGTAGTAATTGCGCCACTCGATCTTTCTCTGTGGGTCCGTGCTCGGCCGACTATTGCCAAAGAGCTCGGGCCAGAGGGCCAGGTGCTTGTCGATCGGTGAGCCCATTGTCATGAGCCCCCGTACCTTCTGGGTCCAGCGAGGAGAATCCGGCTTGCGGAATGCTTGCAGCAGCCCCAGTAAGGCGACGACCGTCCCTTCGCTGTGCGCAACGAGGTAGATGTCTGCTTTCGGAAAGGCCTTCTCCACGTCTTCCAGAAGCTTTGCGAAAGTCGCCAGAATCTTGTCTCGGTAGTCTTTGAACTCGGCCACGATCTGCACATCGCCCAGGTAGTCGTCAAGCAGCTTTTTGAGATCGAAGGTGAAGAAGCCGGCCTTATCGGCCAGGAAGCAGAGGCGGTCTACAACTGCTATCGTCTGGATCATCTCGCCGAGCACCTGCTGGGTCAACTGGAAATCCTGGTCGCGACAGGCCTCCTTTTTCCTCTCCCCCTGCCCCTCTTTCTTCTTCTCCTCCTCGTGCCAGCGCAAGCGGAGTCGCTCGACGATCGTGTGCGCCCATCTCTTGGCCTCTTCGAGCGTGTGCTTCTCATCGGCCACATTGCGCGCGATTGGAGCCCAGTAGACCTCCGCGAAAGCCAAACGCTCGAACGGCTCCGGCGGATAAGGCGGCGAAAGCGAGTATGCAGGCTGACCGCTATGGAAGTTGCCCAATGGAACCGCGGCCGGTTGGCCGTAATAGATGCAGAACTGGTTGACGACCGATTGGATCGTCGCGAAGCTGTACTGGTCTCCTATTCCGTGCACCGCGACGATGACTTTCTTGACGGCCGGATTTGGCTCGGACACGGCTGGCATTGACGACCCAACCTCAATGCCGCTCCCGCTCACTGGGTGACCCTGCTCAGTCCCTGGTACCATCACTTCGTCCATGGAGTTCCTCCAATGCGCGTTGCGCGATCGTCCGTTCTGGGGGCAGGCCTAGCCCCTTAAGCTGTGGACGGACAACGATCCAGAATTCCACTTTTCCAATCGAGACTCCGCGGAAGAGGTGCCACATGAGTGGAGCGGGACTCGCGGGCCAAGCCAACTCCTGCTGGACGAAGAGGGCCAAGATCCACCTCGCGGGCATCACCTGGAAGTCGATCGAGGAGGTACTATCGATTTCGGACAGGATTCTGGAGGCGAGTATCGCGGGAACGGCTCGAGATGGAGGACCCGCGTGCGCAACTGACCCTCTGCTCGGGGACGGCTGAAAATTTCTGTAATGCGAAAGGCGGATCCTGTCGTCTACCCCGCGCTGTCGTAGGCCTGCCGGATCCAGGCGAACAGCTCGTCGTCCACGTGGGTAGCATCGGTAACCTTCACCTTGTAGTTGCACATGCCTCCCGGCGGTACGGCCGCCAGCCGGTCGGTAGGCTCGACTCCCTTCATGTTGAGCCCGACTTCGACCCGCGAGTTGGTGGCTGGACCGATCATGGCGAACTGCTTTTTCCGGCGCAGGCTGAGATAGCCCTTTTTCGGCGCGATCTCATAGGCGCCCCACTCGCTGATCCCAGCCATCAGCTTGTCGTGGATCGGGCGCAAGGCGGCCTTGGGACCGGAGTAGAGCTCGTCCAGCACGTCGGCTTGGCCCGCTCCCTGCTCCTGGGCGGCGCTTGCATTGTCGATTTTCAGCACAAAGTGCGCCAGCGTGTTGGCGTCGCCGTAGCCCAAGCCGAGATCGCGCTTCAACATGTCGCGGATCTCCCCGTGCTTGTGGAGGCCGCTCTTCTTCACCAGAGCCGCGAGCTCGTCAAAGGACTTTCCCGTCTTCGCCTGAATGTTCTTGAGCTGCGTTTCCAGGGCCTGCTCCGGAGTGCTCATGGACGGACTCCTTAAGATCGTGGGTGATCGCTACGCGCTGAGACGTAGCTTCGAGTACGACCCGATCCTACAACCATCCTCCTTGAGAGCGTACAGGACGCTTGTGCGGCTCCTGGCCACGAAGGGCGGCACCCCGAGAACCTGGCTTCCCGCCTCCTGACTCTCCGCCGTAGCTTCCTCTCGATCTCGGCGACCAAATCGCGACAAGCCGTCGTAACTTGCCGACGGGTCACCGTAAGTTACGATTGAGCATCGTCAACGTACGACGGATCGTCGTCAACTCAGGCAGAACGCCGTAAGCAGACAACGGTTCGTCGTACTTGGACGACGAGCTGCCGCCACCGGCGACAAGCCGTCGTACATGGATGACAGGCCGCCGCCAGCTACGACGGAATGTCGTCCACATACGACGGATCATCGCCAACTCAGGCAGACCGCCGGAATCAGACGACGGTTCGTCGTACTTGGACGACGGGCTGCCGCCACCCGCGACAAGCCGTCGTACATGGACGACGGGCCGCCGCCAGTTACGACGGAATGTCGTCTACGTACGACGGATCGTCGTTAACTCAGGCAGACCGCCGGAAGCAGACGACGGTTCGTCGTACTTGGACGACGGGCTGCCGCCACCGGCGACAAGCCGTCGTACATGGACGACAGGCCGCCGCCAGTCACGGCGGAATGTCGTCCACGTACGGCGGATCGTCGTCATCTCAGGCAGAACGCCATAAACAGACAACGGTTCATCGTACTTGGACGACGAGCCGCCGCCACCGGCGACAAGCCGTCGTACATGGACGACGGGCCGCCGCCAGTCACGGCGGAATGTCGTCCACGTACGACGGGGCGTCGCCAACTCAGGCAGACCATCATAAACAGACAATGGTTCGTCGTACTTTGACGGTGGGCCGCCGCCAGTTACGACGGAATGTCGTCCACGTACGACGGGCCGTCGCCAGCTCAGGCAGAACTGCTGTACAGATGACGGTTCGTCGTCGGCCTTATCCGCCCATCCGGAGTTTCGTCTGCCAAAGGTTCACGACCGCGCAGTCCTTCACCTCCACCGCTCCCAGTGTGTGTAAGCGCCGCGAGCCGTGCGAAGGCACGGAGAACCCGGAACAAAATTCGGGACGTGGTACTAGTACGACGTGCCCGAAGTTCGTTCCGGGTATCCGGGACTTGTGACGTCGGGAGGTGTTGGTGGGATCCCACGTCTTTCCCGCCGCGGAGACGCCCCGACGTTGTCGATTCCGAAGCGGTAGGGGTGACTCGTCTGGGACGTCTCTACGGGACGATCACGCGTTGGCGGAGGGTGGGGTCAAGGCGACACCGTGCCCTCAACCCCGTT
>Ga0126305_10000002_pt1 | contig 119335 bp, 90 predicted proteins | sample Plot26_FD_92536 | JGI IMG/M metagenome (GOLD analysis project Ga0126305, IMG submission 92536) | Serpentine soil microbial communities from UC McLaughlin Reserve, CA, USA - Plot26 | ecosystem: Environmental > Terrestrial > Soil > Grasslands | place: USA: UC McLaughlin Reserve, Lake County... | reverse complement strand
GCTGCGCCCTGGTGTCGTCGAAGCCCAACATCGGGCACCTGGACGCCGCGGCCGGGATCGCGAGCCTGATCAAGGCCGCCGTCGCCGTGCGCGAGGGGCTGGTGCCGCCGAGCCTGAACTTCGAGCGGCTGAACCCGGACATCGAGCTCGACGGCACCCCCTTCTTCGTCAATACCGGGCTGCGCGGCTGGCCTCTCGAGGACGGTCCCCGGCGGGCCGGCGTCAGCTCGTTCGGCATCGGCGGCACCAACGCCCACCTGGTGCTGGAAGAGCCGCCGCCGCCCGCCCCCGCGGGCCCGTCGCAGCCGTGGCAGCTCCTGCTGCTGTCGGCGCGCACCGAGGCGGCCCTGGAGAGAGTCACGGAACTCCTGGCGGCGTACCTGGAGGACCACCCGGAAGCCGATCTGGCGGACGTCGCCTACACGCTGCGGGTGGGGCGCCGCGCCTTTCCCCACCGGCGGATCGCCGTCTGCCGCGACATTGCGGACGCGATCGCCGCGCTGCGAGACCCGCGGCGGATCGTCACCGGTGTGGCCGTCGACGATCCCGGGGTGGTCCCCGAGACGGAGTCCCAGGAGCTGGAGGATCTCCTCGGCTCGTTGGGCCGCTTCTGGCTCGCCGGCGGGCAGCCGGACTGGACGCCCGTCCACGGAGGCGAACGCCGGCGGCGGGTCGCGCTGCCGACCTATCCCTTCGAGCGGCGGCGCTATTGGATCGCAGGGGCGGCCCCTTCAGGGCTGGCGAAGCGGCCCCTCCAGCAGTACGGGGATCTGCTGCGCCGGCTCCTGGAGAGCGGTCAGCAGGAGGTCGTGGTGCCGGCGGAGCAGCTCCGCGCCCTGCTCCGCCTCCTGGAGCCCGAGGGGGAGGCGGCGGCTCCCCGTGCCGCCGGCGCGCGCCACCCCCGGCCCGCCCTCACCATCCCGTTCGTGGCCCCCCGCTCGGAGCTCGAGGTGCAGGTCGCCGGCCTCTGGCAGGACCTGCTCGGCATCGACGGGGTGGGCGCCGACGACAACTTCTTCGAGCTGGGCGGCCACTCGCTGCTGGCGACCCAGCTCATGTCGCAGATCCGCGACCACTTCGGGGTCGAGGTGAGGTTCGCGCGCTTCTTCGACGCTCCGACGGTGGCTGGGCTGGCGGCGGAGATCGTCGGGCTGCAGGCCGCGCGGCTCGAGGAAGCTTCCCTGGCCGAGTTGCTGGCCGAGATCCAGGGCCTCTCGGCCGAGGATCTGCAGGATCAGCTCGCCGCCGAAAAGCAATCGATGATGGAGGACGGTTCCTGATGGCGGACCTTTCGAATCTGCTCGCGCAGCTCTCTCCGGAGCAGAGGGAGCTGCTGCAGCTCCGGTTGAAGAAGCAGCAGGGGCGCGCCGGGGACGCTCCCGGCAAGAACCGGATCCCGCGCCGGGATCCGGCCCGGCAGGACCTGCCGCTCTCCTTCGGCCAGCAGCGCCTGTGGTTCCTCGACCAGTGGGACCGGGGCAACCCGGTCTACAACATCTTCGGCGCCCTCCGCATGGAGGGGATGCTCGACCTGGCCGCGATCGCCCGCACGTTCGAGGAGGTCGTGCGCCGTCACGAGGCGCTGCGGACGAGCTTCACCGCGACGGACGGCAAGCCCAGGCAGGTGATCGCGCCTCTCACCTCCGTGCCGGTGCCTCTCTTCGACCTCTCCGCCCTGAATCCCGAGCGGGCCGAGGCCGAGGGGCGCCGTCTCGCCAACGAGCACGGCACGCAGCGCTTCGACCTGGCGCGCGGGCCGCTGGCCCGTATGTCGGTCGTGCGGCTCTCTCCGACCGAGCACTGGGCCTGCCTTTCCTTCCACCACATCGTCTCAGACGGCTGGTCGTGGAGCGTGTTCAACCGCGAGCTCGCCGCCCTCTACTCCGCCTTCCGGCAGGGCGCCCCATCGCCGTTGCCGCCGCTCCCCATCCAGTACGCCGACTACGCCGTATGGCAGCGGGACTGGTTGCAGGGCAAGGTCCTTGAGTCGCAGCTCGCATTCTGGAAGGAGCTGCTTGCCGGAGCGCCGTCCCATATCGAGCTGCCGTTCGATCATCCCCGGGCGGCCGGCCAGGGCGCGCCGGCTGGACAGCTCCAGATCCTGCTGCCCAGGAGCCTCGCCGACCGGCTGCAGGCACTCGTCGCCAGCGAAGGGGGCACGCTCTTCATGGTCCTGCTCGCGGGCTACGCCCTCCTGCTCGCCCGCTACGCCGGCTGCGAGGACGTCGTGGTGGGGTCTCCCGTCGCCAACCGCAACCGCTCGGAGATCGAAGGGCTGATCGGCTTCTTCGTCAGCACCCTGGCCCTGCGGGTTAACCTGGCGGGCGATCCGACCGGCCGTGAGCTGCTGCGCCGGTCGCGGACGGCGACCTCGGGGGCCTACGATCACCAGGACATGCCCTTCGAGCTGCTGATCGACGAGCTCGACCTGGAGCGGGATCCCAGCCATCCGCCGCTCGTCCAGGTGGCGTTGAGCCTCCAGAACCTGCCGCCGGCGGCGATGCAGCTAGCGGACCTACGGCTGTCGCTTGTCCGCCTGCCCAGCGTTGGTGCCAAGTTCGATCTCCTGGCGGCCCTGAACGAGGTGCCTGAGGGGATCAACGGCAACATCGAGTACAACTGCAACCTGTTCGAGCGGGCGACGGTGGAGCGCATGAGAGGGCACTTCGCCATCGTGCTCGAAGAGATGGTGAGCCACCCAGATCGGCGGATTTCCGGCCTGGCTCTCCTCTCCGCCGGCGAGCGGCACCAGTTGATCTTCGCCTGGAATGACACCGCGGTCCCCTACCCCCGCGAGGTGCCGGTGCACCGCCTGGTGGCGGCGAGGGCGGCGGAGGCGCCGGACGCTCTGGCGGTCGCGGCGGACGGGTCGCGGATCACCTATGGCGAGCTGGTGGCGCGGGCGCGCCGGCTCGCCCGCCGGCTGCGAGCTCTGGGAGTGGGGCCTGAGGAGCGGGTAGCCGTGCTGATGGAGCGCTCGGCCGGGATGGTGGTGGCGTTGCTCGCCGTGCTCGAGGCGGGGGGCGCCTACGTGCCGCTGGACCCGGCCCATCCCTGGGAGCGCCTGGCGTGGCAGCTCGACGACGCCTGGCGCGGCGGCGCGTCCCGCGTGCTTCTCACCCAGGAGCGGCTGGCGTTCCCCGAGCCCGCCGGTGCTCGGGTGCTGTGCCTCGACGGCGGCAATTTTTCAGGAGACGATTCGGGGGAGTGGGAGCCCGCCCCGCTGGCGCCGGAGAGCGCAGCCTACGTCATCTACACCTCGGGCTCGACCGGCCGCCCCAAGGGAGTGGTGGTCCCGCACCAGGGGCTCGCCAACTTGGTGGAATGGCACCGCCGCGCCTACAGGGTGATCCCGGAAGACCGGGCCACCCAGATCGCGGGCCCCGGCTTCGACGCGTCCGTGTGGGAGATCTGGCCGTACCTGGCGGCGGGTGCCAGCCTGCACGTCCCGGGCGAGGAGGTGCGCTCCGCGCCGGACCGGCTGGTGGCCTGGCTGGCGGAGACGGCGGTCACCCTGTGTTTCCTGCCGACTCCCCTGGCCGAGGCGGCGCTGGCCGAACCCCAACTCCAGGGGATGCCGCTGCGGGCCCTGCTTACTGGCGGCGACCGTCTGCACCGCAGCCCGCGTAGCCTGCCGTTCGCGCTGTTCAATCACTACGGCCCCACCGAGAACACCGTGGTGGCCACCTGCTGGGAGGCCGTGCCCGGAGCGGCGGCGCCGCCCATCGGCGGGCCCATCGCCAACGTGCGCGCCCACGTGCTCGACCGCACCTTCCAGCCGGTCCCGGCCGGCACGCCCGGCGAGCTGGTTCTTGGTGGCGAGAGCTTGGCCCGGGGCTACCTGCACCGGCCCGAGCTCACGGCCGAGCGCTTCCTGCCCGACCCGTTCGCGGCGGCAGCGGGGGCCCGGCTCTATCGCACCGGCGACCTGGTCCGCCGGCGGGCCGGGGGAGAGCTGGAATTCCTGGGCCGGATCGACCACCAGGTCAAGGTGCGGGGCTTCCGCATCGAGCTGGGGGAGATCGAGGCGGCGCTTCTGGCCCACCCGGACGTGCGCGAGGCCGCCGTCCTGGTGCGGGAGGACGTGCCGGGGAACCGCCGGCTGGCCGGCTATGTCGTGCCTAAGGCTGGAGCGGGGGTCGCGGCGGCCGCTCTCGGAGCGTTCCTCGGCCAGACCCTGCCTGACTACATGGTCCCCGCGGCCTGGGTGTTCCTGGAGGTCCTGCCGCTGACGCCCAACGGCAAGGTGGACCGCCGGGCGCTGCCCGCTCCCGAGAACGCGGCCGGCGCGGAGTGGATCGCTCCGCGCAACACGACCGAGGCCCTGCTCGCCGGCCTCTGGGCGGAGCTCCTGGGGGTCGAGCGGGTCGGAGCGGAGGACGACTTCTTCAAGCTAGGCGGGCATTCGCTGCTGGCGACCCAGCTGATCTCACGGATCCACGACACCTTTGGAGTGGATGTGAGCTTCTTCAGCTTCTTCAAGGCCCCCACCGTGGCCGGGCTCGCCGGCGCCATCATCGAGCAGCGGGCCGCGCTGGTCGACGAGGCTGACCTGGCCGAGGTGCTGGCCGAGCTTGAAGGGCTGTCGCTCGCGGATTTGCAGACGCAGCCAGCCGCCAAGGGGCAGCCGGCTCTGGAGGATGATTTCGCATGACGGATCTGTCGAAGCTCCTTGCTGAGCTGTCTCCAGAACAGTGGAAGCTTCTGCAGCTTCGCATGAAGAAGAAGCAGGCCCAGGCCGAGCCGGAGAAGGCGGGCAGGATCCCTCGCCGCGACCCGGACCGGCAGGACCTGCCACTCTCGTTCAGCCAGCAGCGCCTCTGGTTCCTCGACCAGTGGGAGTCGGACAACCCGGCCTACAACATCTTCGGGGCCGTCCGCCTGGAAGGGACGCTCGACCCCTCCGCGCTGCTCGCGGCGATCCAGGAGATCGTCCGCCGGCACGAGTCGCTGCGCACGACCTTCACGTCGGAGAACGGCAAGCCCCGCCAGGTGGTCGCGCCCGCCGGCCCGGTGCCCGTGCCGCTGATCGACCTGTCGGGCCTGGAGCCCGCGCGGGCCCTGGCCGAGGCCCGCCGCCTGGCGGGCGCGCATGCCGGCCGGCCCTTCAACCTGGAGCGCGGGCCGCTGCTGCGGGCGGGGCTGGTCAGGCTCTCTCCCACCGAGCACTGGGCACTCTTCACCATCCATCACATCGTCACGGACGGCTGGTCGATGGGCGTCTTCAACCGCGAGTTCGCGGCCCTCTACGCCGCCTTCCGCCAGGGCGCTCCGTCGCCGCTGCCGCCGCTCGCCGTGCAGTACCCCGACTATGCCATCTGGCAGCGCGAGTGGCTCCAGGGCGAGGCGCTGGAGCGGCAGCTCGCCTTCTGGCGCGAGCTGCTCGCCGGCGCGCCCCCTCTGCTCGACCTGCCGCTCGACCACCCCCGGGGATCCCGTCCGGGAGCGCCGGCGGGGAACTTCCCCCAGACCGTTCCGCGCGAGGCGACGGACCGGCTGCAGGCGCTGGCCGCCGACGAGGGAGGCACCCTGTTCATGGTCCTGCTCGCCGGCTTCGCCGTCCTGCTCTCCCGCTACACGAGCAGTGACGACGCGGTGGTCGGCGCTCCCGTCGCCAACCGCAACCGCTCGGACATCGAGGGGCTGATCGGCTTCTTCGTCAACACCCTGGCCATGCGCCTGAGGCTGGCCGGGGACCTGACGGGCCGGGAGCTGGTGCGGCAGGCGAGGAAGGTGGCCTCCGGCGCCTACGACCACCAGGACGTCCCCTTCGAGCTGCTGGTCGACGAGCTGCAGCCCGAGCGCGACCTCAGCCATCCGCCTCTGGTCCAGGTCGCGCTGAGCCTCCAGAACCTGCCGCCGCAGGCGCTCGAGCTCCCCGGCCTGCGCCTGTCGGCCATCCCGCTCGAGAGCACCGCCGCCAAGTTCGACCTGGTGTGGGCCTTGAGCGAGACGCCGGAAGGGCTGGCCGGCGGCGTCGAGTTCAACTTGAGCCTCTTCGAGCCGGCGACGGCCGCCCGCATGGCCGGGCACTTCGGCGCCCTGCTCGCGGGCCTCGGCAGCCGGCCGGATGCCCGGATCTCCGAGCTGCCGCTGCTCTCGGCGAGCGAGTGGCAGCAACTGGTCGTCGACTGGAACGCCACCGCCACCGCCTTCCCGCGGGAGCGCACGATCGCCGAGCTGTTCGAGGCGCAGGCGGCCGCGGCGCCGGGCGCGACGGCCGTGGTGTTCCGCGATGACAGCCTGACCTACGGCGAGCTCGACGCACGGGCCGGCCGGCTGGCCCGCCGGCTGCGCCGCCTGGGCGTCGGCCCCGAGGTGCCGGTGGGCCTGTGCGCCGACCGCTCGCTCGACCTGATCGTCGGCCTGCTGGCCATCGTCAAGGCGGGCGGCGCCTTCGTGCCGCTCGATCCCGCCTATCCCGCCGAGCGGCTCGGCTACATGCTGGAGAGCTCGGGGGCGCCGCTGGTGCTGGCGCAAGCGGGGACGCGGTCGTCACTGCCCGAGGGCTCGGCCCGGGTGCTCCTCCTCGAAGACGTTCAGAGGGAAGAGCACCTCGACGGCGGGGACGCGCCCGCGGCGCGGCCTCACCCCGAGAACCTGCTCTACATCATCTACACCTCGGGCTCGACGGGGCGGCCCAAGGGCGTGGCGGTGAGCCACCGCTCGGCCATCCGCCTCGTGCGCGACACCGACTACGCCCGCTTGGACGCCTCCGAGACGTTCCTGCAGATCGTGCCGCTGTCGTTCGACCCCTCGATGTTCGAGATCTGGGGCTCGCTCCTCAACGGCGCCCGCCTGGTGCTCTTCCCGGTCCGGGTGCCGACCCTGGAGGAGATCGAGGAGACGATCCGCGACCAGGGAGTCACCACGCTGTGGCTCACCACGGGCCTCTTCCACCAGGTCGTGGACCATCGCATCCAGGCGCTCTACCCCCTGCGCCAGCTCCTGGCCGGCGGCGAGGCGCTGTCGCTGCCCCACGTGCGCAAGGTGCTCGAGCACCTCCCCGGCGTCCACATGGTCAACGGCTACGGCCCCACGGAGGTGACCTGCTTCACCACCTGCTGGGTGGCGCACGAGCTGCCGGCCGAGGCCACCAGCGTGCCGATCGGCAAGCCGATCTCGAACACCCGCACGCTGGTGCTCGGGCGGAACGGGCAGCCGGTGCCCGTGGGCGTCTGGGGCGAGCTCTACGCGGGGGGCGAAGGCGTCGCCCGCGGCTACTTCGGCCGTCCGGACCTGACGGCCGAGCGCTTCGTGCCCGATCCGTACCCCCCGGCAGGAGAGATGGGCGCCCGCCTGTACCGCACGGGCGACCGCGTCCGCCTGCTGCCGGACGGCACGCTCGAGTTCTCGGGCCGCTTCGACAACCAGGTCAAGGTGCGGGGCTTCCGCATCGAGCTGGGGGAGATCGAGACCGCCCTCGCCCGGCTCCCGGGAGTGCTCGAATCGACAGTGCTGGTGCGCGAGGACTCGCCGGGGGTGCGGCGCATCACGGCCTACGTGGTGCCGAAGGAAGGCGCGGCGCTGGAGCCCGACGGCCTGCGGGCCGCGCTCGGCGAGACCCTGACCGAGTACATGATCCCCACGGCGTGGGTGATCCTCGGCGCCCTGCCGCTGACGCCCAACGGCAAGGTGGACCGCCGGTCCCTGCCCGCGCCCGAGCACGAGCGCGAGGCGGGGGCGGAGTACGTGGCCCCGCGCAACGAGGCGGAGGCGCTGCTCGCCGGCATCTGGGCCCAGGTCCTGGGGCTCGAGCGGATCGGCGTCGAGGACGACTTCTTCGACCTCGGCGGCAACTCGCTCCTGTCGCTCCAGGTGTCCGCGCGGGCCGGCCAGGCCGGGCTGTCGTTCCACGTGCGCCAGATGTTCGAGCACTCGACGGTGGCGAGCCTGGCGCGGGCGCTCGGCGCCGCTCCGGAGACCACGGTGGCCACGGCGCCGGCCATCGGGCCCGAGCCGCGCGACAAGCCGCTGCCCCTCTCGTTCGCCCAGCAGCGGCTGTGGTTCCTCGACCGCCTGGAGCCCGGCAGCCCGATCTACAACATCTTCACGGGCCTGCGCCTGACGGGGCGGCTGGACGCCGCCGCCCTGGAGCGGGCCGTCACCGAGGTGGTGCGGCGCCACGAGGCGGTGCGCACGGTCTTCGCCGTCGAGGACGGCGAGCCGGTGCAGATCGTGATGCCGCCGCCGGAGTCATTCCCCGTCGGCATGATCGATCTCTCTCATCTCTCCCTGGAGGAACGGGGCGGGGCGGCGCGGCGGCTGGTGATCGAAGAATCGGCCCGGCCCTTCGACCTCGCCAACGGCCCTCTGCTGCGGGCCGCCCTGGTTCGCCTGGCGCCCGAGGAGCACGTGGCGCTCCTCACCATGCACCACATCGCGAGCGACGGCTGGTCGATGGGGATCCTGGTGCGCGAGGTCACCACCCTCTACGCCGCCTTCCTCGCAGGCCGCCCCTCGGCGCTGCCGGAGCTCAGGGTCCAGTACGCCGACTTCGCGGCTTGGCAGCGGCGCTGGCTGGCGGGCGAGGTGCTCGAAGGCGAGATCGCCTTCTGGCGCGAGCGGCTGGCCGGCGCGCCGCCGGTGCTGGAGCTGCCCACCGACCGGCCGCGGCCCTCCACCCAGAGGCATCAGGGAGCGGTGGCGACCCGCGCGCTGCCTATCGGGCTGCTGGCGGACCTCGATGCCCTGTCGCGGCGCGAGGGCGCGTCGCTCTTCATGACCGTCCTCGCGGCGGCCCAGACGCTGCTGTTCCGGATCACCGGCCAGGACGACGTGGTGGTGGGCTCGCCGGTCGCCAACCGCACCCGGGTGGAGATCGAGCCGCTGATCGGATTCTTCGTCAACACCGTCGTGCTGCGCACCGTGCTGGCCGGCGACCCCACGTTTCGCGAGGCCGTCGGCCGCGTGCGCCAGGGGGCCCTCTCCGCCTATGCTCACCAGGACGTCCCCTTCGAGCGGCTGGTCGAGGAGCTGCGGCCGGAGCGGAGCCTCGCCCACACGCCGATCTTCCAGGTCATGGTGGTGCTGCAGAACGCGGCGCGCGAGCGCTTCTCGCTGCCGGGCCTGGAGGCCGAGGGGCTGGCGGGCGAGCAGACGACGGCCAAGTTCGACCTCCTGTTCGCCTTTGCCGAGACGCCCCAGGGCCTGCTGGCCAGCCTGGAGTACGACACCGACCTGTTCTTCCCGGCCACGGCCCGGCGCCTGCTGAGCCAGCTCGAGGTCCTGCTCGCGGCAGCCGTCCGGGAGCCGGAGCGTGCCATCGGCGACCTGCCGTTGCTGACCGGGCCCGAGCGGCTGCAGCTCCTGCGGGATTGGAACGACTCGGCCGTCACCTGGCCGGTCGAGGGCTGCCTCCACGAGCTGATCGAGGTCCAGGTGGCGCGCACTCCGGACGCCGTGGCGGTTACGTTCGAGGACCGGTCGCTGACCTATGCCGGGCTGAACGATCTGGCGAACCGCTGGGCCTGGGTCCTGCGCGGCCTCGGCGCCGGGCCCGACACGCTGGTGGGGGTCTGCCTGGAGCGCTCGGTCGAGATGGTCGTTGCCCTGCTCTCCGTGCTGAAGGCGGGCGGCGCCTACGTGCCCATCGATCCCTCGTACCCCGAGGAGCGCATCGCCTACATGCTGGACGACTCCCGCGTGCCGGTGCTGCTGACCCAGGAGCGGCTGCTCGCGACGCTGCCCCTGCCTGCAAAGGCGATCTGCCTGGACACCTCGGAGCCGCCGGCAGCGCAGGGCCGCCCGGACTCCGGCACGCGCGCCAAGTCCGCGGCCTACGCCATCTACACCTCGGGCTCGACGGGCCGTCCCAAGGGCGCCGTCAACACTCACGAGGGGATCGTCAACCGGCTGCTCTGGATGCAGTCGGCCTACCCTCTGGGCCCCGGCGATCACGTGCTCCAGAAGACCCCGTTCAGCTTCGACGTTTCGGTCTGGGAGTTTTTCTGGCCCCTGCTGACCGGCGCCCGGCTCGTGGTCGCCAAGCCGGGCGGCCACCAGGACCCGGCCTACCTGGCCCGGCTGATCCGCGACGAGGGGATCACCACCCTCCACTTCGTGCCCTCCATGCTCCAGGTCTTCCTGGAGGAGCCGGCGGTGGCCGGGTGCACTTCGCTGCGCCGGGTGATGGCGAGCGGCGAGGCGCTGCCGGTGGAGCTCGAGGAGCGCTTCTTCGAGCGCATGCCCGCGGGCGTCGAGCTGCACAACCTCTACGGCCCCACCGAGGCGGCGGTCGACGTCACCTGGGAGCCCTGCGTGCCGGCCCGCGGCGCCTCGTCGGTGCCGATCGGCCGGCCGGTTGCCAACACCCGCATCCACCTGCTGGACCGGGCCATGCGGCTGGTGCCCGTGGGAGTGGCGGGCGAGCTCCACATCGGCGGCATCCAGCTCGCCCGCGGCTACTTGGGGCGGCCGGAGCTGACGGCCGAGCGCTTCGTGCCCGATCCCTGCGGGGAAGACTCGGGGGCCCGGCTCTACAAGACGGGCGACCTCGCGCGCCACCTGCCGGACGGCCGGGTCGAGTACCTCGGCCGCCTCGACTTCCAGGTCAAGGTGCGCGGTTTCCGCATCGAGCTGGGGGAGATCGAGGCGGCGATCAACCGCCATTCCGCCGTGCGCGAGAGCGTGGTGGCGGCCCGCGACGAGCTGGGAGGCAAGCGCCTGGTGGCCTACGTCGTGCCGGCGCGGAGGGAGGATCTCGACGTAGCGGCCCTGCGCGAGTCCCTGGCGGCCGGGCTGCCGGAGCACATGGTGCCTTCGGCCTTCGTGGTGCTGGAAGCCCTGCCGCTGTCGCCCAACGGCAAGGTGGACCGGAAGGCCCTGCCGGCTCCCGGCGATTCCGGGAGCGGCGAGTGGATCGCGCCGCGCACTCCCGCCGAGGAGCTGCTGGCGACGGTGTGGGGCGAGATCCTGGGCCGCGAGCGGATCGGCGCCGGCGACAACTTCTTTGCACTGGGCGGCCACTCGCTGCTCGCCACCCAGGTCGTCTCCCGGGTGCGCAAGGTGTTCGGCGTCGAGCTGCCCCTGCGCGCCCTGTTCGCCCGGCCGACCCTCGCCGCCCTGGCGCGCGAGATCGAGGCGGGCGCCGCCGGCGAGGCCGCGCTGCCGCCCATCGTGCCCGTGCCCTGGGAGGGCGGCCGGCCGCTCTCCTTCGCCCAGCAGCGCCTCTGGTTCCTGGACCGCCTGGAGCCCGGCAACGCCGCCTACAACCTGCCGCTGGCCTTCCGGCTGATCGGCAGTCTCGAGCCCCCGGCCCTGGCGGCGGCCGTCTCCGCGGTGGTGGGCCGGCACGAGGCCCTGCGCACCCATTTCGAGGTCGTGGCCGGCGAGCCCGCGCAGGTGGTCGATCCCGCCGCGTCCGTGGCGGTGCCCGTGATCGATCTCGCCGGCATTCCCGCGGATGCGGAGCGAGAGGCGCGCCGGCTGGCCGAGCTCGATGCCACCCGGCCGTTCGACCTCGCCCGCGGCCCGCTCCTGCGCGTCACCCTGGTGCGCCTGGCGACGGAGGACCATCTCGTCCTCGCCACGATGCACCACATCGTCTCCGACGGCTGGTCCATGGGCGTGTTCATCCGCGAGGTGGCGGCGCTCTACGAGGCCGCGCGGCACGGCCGGCCGTCGCCGCTCCTCCCGCTGCCCGTGCAGTACTCCGACTTCGCCGTGTGGCAGCGCCGGTATCTTTCCGGCGAGGTCCTGGAGCGCCAGATCGCCTACTGGCGGGACCGCCTGGCGGGAGCGCCCGCCGCCATCGAGCTGCCCACCGACCGGCCGCGCCCGCTGGTGCGGCGGCAGCTCGGCGGCCAGCGCCCCTGGACGGCCCCGGCGGCGCTCGTCGAGCGGCTCGAGGCCCTGGCGCGCGGCCGCGGCGTGACCCTCTTCATGGTCCTGCTCGCCGCCTTCCAGACCCTGCTCCACCGGCTCGGCGGACAGGCGGACTGTCTGGTCGGCTCGCCCATCGCCAACCGCAACCGCGCCGAGATCGAGGGGCTGATCGGCTTCTTCGTCAACGCCCTCGTCCTGCGCGGCGACCTCTCGGGCCGTCCCACGTTCGGCGAGCTGCTCGGCCGCACGCGCGAGTCGGCGCTCGGCGCCTATGCCCACCAGGACCTGCCGTTCGAGAAGCTGGTCGAGGAGCTGCAGCCGGAGCGCAGCCTCTCCCATACGCCCCTTTTCCAGGTCGTGCTGGGGCTCCAGAACGCCCCCGTGAGCGCCATGGAGCTGCCGGGTCTGCGGCTGGAGCCGGTGACTCCGGAGACCGGCACGGCGAAGTTCGACCTCAACTTCCTGCTCGGCGCGGGACCGGCCGGGCTCGCCGGCTCCTGGGAGTACGACCGCGACCTCTTCGACCCGGCGACGGTCGAGGCGATCGCCCGGCGCTTCACCGTCCTGCTCGAAGGCGTCGCCGACAGTCCGGACCGCCGGATCTCCGACCTGCCTCTGCTCTCCGCCGCCGAGCGGCATCAGCTCGTGGCCGGCTGGAACGACACCGCGACCGCCTTCCCGGGCGACCGCACGATCGGCGAGCTGTTCGAGGAGCAGGCGGCGGCGACGCCCGGTTCGATCGCCGTGGTGTTCCGCGACCGGAGCCTCACCTACGCGGAGCTCGACGAGCGGGCCGACCGCGTGGCCCGCCGCCTGCGCCGGCTGGGGGTGGGGCCCGAGGTGCCGGTGGGCCTGTGCGCCGACCGCTCGTTCGACCTGATCGTGGGCCTCCTGGCGATCATCAAGGCGGGAGGCGCGTTCGTGCCCCTCGACCCGGCCTATCCCAGCGAGCGGCTGGGCTACATGCTGGAGAGCTCCGGCGCTCCTCTGGTGCTGGCTCAAGGCGGAACGCTGTCTTCCCTTCCGGAGACCAGCGCGCGGGTGCTCCTCCTGGAAGAGCTGGGCGATCTCGAAGGCGAGGACGCGCCGGTCGTCCGCCCGCTCCCGGACAACCTGCTCTACATCATGTACACCTCGGGCTCGACGGGCCGGCCCAAGGGCGTCGCGATCACCCACCGCTCGGCCATCCGCCTGGTCAAGGAGACCAATTACGCCCGCTTCGCGGCGGACGAGACCTTCCTGCAGCTCGTGCCGCTGTCGTTCGATCCCTCGATGTTCGAGATCTGGGGCGCCCTGCTGCACGGCGCGAAGCTGGTCCTGTTCCCGGGGCGCGTCCCCCTGCCCGAGGATCTGGAGGAGACGATCCGGACCCAGGGGGTGACGACGCTCTGGCTGACGACGGGGCTGTTCCACCAGGTGATCGATCACAAGATCGCGGCGCTGGCCCCGCTGCGTCAGCTCCTGGCAGGCGGCGAGGCGCTGTCGCTGCCCCACGTGAACAAGGTAGTCGAGACCTTCCCGGACCTCCGGCTGGTCAACGGCTACGGGCCCACGGAGGTGACCTGCTTCACGACCTGCTGGCAGGCCCATCCCCTGTCGCCGGACGCGCCCTGCGTGCCCATCGGCAAGCCGATCGCGAACACCCGCGTGCTGGTGCTCGGCGCCGACGGCCAGCCCGTGCCGCGGGGCGTCTCGGGCGAGCTCTACGCGGGCGGCGCCGCCGTGGCACGCTGCTACTTCGGCCGGCCGGACCTGACGGCGGAGCGCTTCGTGCCCGATCCCTGCCCACCACCTGGTGAGGAGGGGGCGCGCCTGTACCGGACCGGCGACCGCGTGCGCTATCTGCCGGACGGCACGCTGGAGTTCTTCGGCCGCTTCGACAACCAGGTCAAGGTCAGAGGGTTTCGCATCGAGCTGGGGGAGATCGAGACGGCCCTCAGCCGCCATGCCGGGATCCGGGAGGCCACCGTCCTGGTGCGCGAGGACACGCCGGGCCACCGCCGCCTGGTGGCCTACGTGGTGCCCCGCGATGGCGCGGCGCTCGATCTCGCGGGGCTCAAGTCGTTCGCCGGCGGCGCGCTACCGGACTACATGGTGCCGGGCGCCTGGGTGCTCCTCGATTCCCTGCCCTTGACGCCCAACGGCAAGGTGGACCGCCGCGCCCTGCCCCTGCCCGGCGACGAGGCGGTGGGGGCCACGGGGGAGGACTACGTGGCGCCGCGCACGCCCGTCGAAGAGATCCTGGCCGGCCTGTGGGCCGAGGTGCTGGGCGCCGAGCGGGTAGGCGTCCACGACGACTTCTTCGAGCGGGGCGGCCACTCTCTGCTCGCCACCCGGCTGATCTCCGGGGTGCGCACGGCCCTCGGCGTCGATCTGCCCATGCGCAAGCTGTTCGAAGCGCCCACCGTCGGGGAGCTCGCCCTGGAGGTCGAAGAGGCCCGCCGCGCCGACCTGGGCCCCGGCGTGCCGCCGATCGAGCCGCGAGGTGGCCAGGATGGGGAGGACCGGGAAGACCTGCCGCTCTCCTTCGCCCAGGAGCGGCTCTGGTTCCTCGACCAGCTCGAATCCGATCCGGCGGCCCACGCGGCCTACAACCTGTCGGTCCCCGTACGGCTGGTGGGCGAGCTCGACGGCGGCGCCCTCCACCTGGCTCTGGGCGAGCTGGTGCGCCGGCACGAGGCGCTGCGCACGACGTTCCCATCGGTTGGCGGCCTGCCCGTGCAGCTGATCGGCAAGCCTTTCGAGGTCCCCTTCTCCCGGGCGGACCTGAGCGGCCTGCCGGAGACCGAGCTGCGGAAGCGGCTGGAGGAGGAGACCACCCGTCCCTTCGACCTCGCCGCCGGGCCCCTGGTGCGGGCCGCGCTGCTGCGCCTGGGTAGCCAGGAGCACGTCTTCGTCCTCACCCAGCACCACATCGTCACGGACGGCTGGTCGATGGGCGTGCTGATCCGCGAGCTCGCCGCGATCTACGGCGCATTCGCCGCGGGCAGGCCGTCGCCGCTGCCCGCCCCGGCCCTCCAGTACCCCGACTTCGCCGTCTGGCAGCGCCGGTGGCTCCAGGGCGAGGCGCTCGAGCGCCAGCTCGGCTTCTGGAAGGGCACGCTGGGCGGCGAGCTGCCGGTGCTCGAGCTGCCCACCTCCCGGCCGCGGCCGGCCGTCCAGACCTTCCGCGGCGAGAGCGAATTCCGCCTCCTGCCCGCGGAGCTCTCCGAGGGCGTCCTGAAGCTGGGCCGGCGCGAGGGCGCGACCCTGTTCATGACCCTGCTCGCCGCCTTCAACGCGCTGCTCCACCGGCTGAGCGGCCAGGACGACATCCTGGTCGGCACCCCCATCGCCGGGCGCAACCGCGCCGAGGTCGAGGGGATGCTGGGCTTCTTCGTCAACACCCTGGTGCTGCGCTCCGACCTCTCGGGCAACCCCGCGTTCCGCGAGCTGCTGGCACGGGTGCGCGAGGCCGCCCTGGGGGCCTACGCCCACCAGGACCTGCCGTTCGAGAAGCTGGTCGCCGAAGTGCAGCCGGACCGCGACCTGTCGCGCACGCCGCTGTTCCAGGTCTTCTTCAACGTGCTCAACTTCACCCGCGAGCGGTTCGAGCTGCCGAAGCTCGCCATGGAGGGGATCGAGGCGCCGCCGCCGCCCTCCAAGTTCGACCTCACGCTCTACGTCTCCGAGCGCGAGGAGGGGATCGGCCTGCTGCTCCTCTACAACGCCGACCTGTTCGACGCCGGGCGCATGGCCGGGCTGCTGGCCCAGCTCGAAGCGCTGCTCGCCGTCTTCGTGGCCCGGCCCGAGACGCCGGTCGACGAGGTCCCGCTGGTGACGCCGGAAGCCCTTGCCCTCCTGCCCGATCCGGCCGCGCCGCTGGCCGGGGCGCGGGGGCTCGCCCCCGTCCACGAGCTGTTCGCCCGCCGGGCGGCCGCCGCCCCGGGCCGCATCGCCGTGCTCGATGGCGAGGAGATCTGGACCTACGGCGATCTCGACGCGCGGTCCAACCGCCTGGCGCGCCGCCTGCTCGCCGCCGGGCTCCAGCCGGGCGAGGTGGTGGCCGTCGACGCCCGCCGCTCGGCCGCGCTGCCGCTCGCGGTCCTGGGCATCCTCAAGGCGGGCGGGGCCTTCCTGCTGCTCGATCCGGCCTATCCGCCGGCGCGGCGGGCGGCGTACCTGCGCCTCGCGGAGCCGCGCGCCCTGGTGCGGCTGGCGGGCATGGAGCCGCTGCCGGAGGAGATCGAGGAAGCGCTGGCCGGGCTTTCCCTGCGCTGCCGGATCGATCTCGGCGGCCTCGACGAAGGCGACGGTTCGGCGCCCGCCGTCGATGTCGGGCCGCGCGACCTCGCGTACGTGGCCTTCACCTCCGGCTCGACGGGGATGCCGAAGGGGATCCTGGGCGAGCACGGGCCGCTCTCCCACTTCCTCGGCTGGCACGCGGAGACCTTCGGCTTCGGCCCGGACGACCGCTTCAGCCTGCTCTCGGGGCTGGCGCACGACCCGCTGCTGCGCGACCTGTTCACGCCCCTCGCCGTCGGAGCGGTCCTGTGCATCCCGAGCGGCGGCATTTACGAGGACCCGCGGAGCCTGCTCGGCTGGCTGGCGGCCGAGCGGGTGAGCGTCGTGCACCTGACCCCGGCCCTGGCCCAGATGCTGGCGCACGGCGCCACGCGGGAAGCCCCGCTGCCGGACCTGCGCCGCGCCTTCTTCGGCGGCGACCGGCTGACGGGCCGCGACATCGCGGGCCTGCGGGCGCTCGCCCCGCGCGTCGCCTGCTGCAACTTCTACGGCGCCACCGAGACGCCGCAGGCCATGGGCTGGCACGCCGTGACGCCGGAGGAAGCCGCGGCCGGCGGCCAGGTGCTGCCCGTGGGCCGCGGCATCGACGGCGTGCAGCTCCTGGTGCTCAACCGCCGGGACCTCCTGACGGGCATCGCCGAGCTGGGCGAGATCTGCGTCCGCACGCCCTACCTGTCGCGCGGCTATCTCGGCGATGAGGCGCTGACCCGCCAGCGGTTTCCCGCCAACCCGTTCACGGAGGATCCCGTGGACCGCGTCTACCGCACGGGCGACCTCGGCCGCTACCGCGAGGACGGCGAGGTCGAGTTCGCGGGCCGCGCCGACGCCCAGGTGAAGATCCGCGGCTTCCGCATCGAGCTCGCCGAGGTCGAGGCCGCCGTTTCTCGCCACCCCCAGGTAGCCGCCGCGGCCGTGCTGGCGGTGGGCGACAGCCTGGTTGCCTACGTCGTGCCGCGGGAAGAGGCGCCGGAGCTGAGGCCCTTCCTGACGGACCGTCTCCCCAGCTACATGGTGCCGGCCGCCTTCGTCTTCCTCGACCGGCTGCCCCTGACGCCCAACGGCAAGCTCGACCGGCGAGCCCTCGCCCGCATCGAGGCGCCCCGCGAGGCTGGCATCGAGGTCGGTCGCGTGGCGCCCCGCACGCCCGTCGAGGAGATGCTGGCCGAGCTGTGGATGGACCTGCTGAAGCTCGACGTCCTGGGCGTCCACGACAGCTTCTTCGACCTCGGCGGCCACTCGCTGCTGGCGACCCAGATGGTCTCTCGGGTGCGCGAGGCCTTCGGCGTCGAGCTGCCCCTGCGCCGCCTGTTCGAGACGCCTACCGTCGCCGGGCTCGCCCGCGCCGTCGAGGGCGGCCAGCGGCCCGCCGCTCCCCCCATCCTGCCGCGCCGGGAAGGCGGCGAGCCGCCCCTCTCCTTCTCCCAGGAGCGGCTGTGGATCCTCGATCAGCTCGAGCCCGCGAACGCCTCCTACAACATGCCGGCGGCCCTGCGGCTGCGCGGCGCGCTCGACGTCGCCGCCTTGGCGGCGTGCTTCACGGAGATCGTCCGCCGCCACGAGGCGCTGCGCACCGTCTTCGCCAGCCGCGACGGCCGGCCCGTCCAGGTGATCGGCGAGCCCGTGCCCTTCGACCTGCCGGTGATCGAGGTCGCATCCGAGGCCGAGGCCCGCGACCTCGCGGCGGCCGAAGCGGCGCGGCCGTTCGACCTCGCCCGCGGGCCGCTCCTGCGCGCCCGCCTGCTGCGCCTCGCCGAAGACGACCACCTGCTCGTCGCCAACATGCACCACATCGTTTCCGATGCCTGGTCCATGGCCGTCTTCGTGACGGAGATCGCGGCCCTCTACGCCGGCGCTCCCCTGCCGCCGCTGCCCGTGCAGTACGCCGACTTCGCCGAGTGGCAGCGCGGCTGGCTCACCGGCGAGGTGATGGCGGAGCAGGTCGGCTACTGGCGCCAGCGCCTCGCCGGCGCGCCGGCCCTGCTCGAGCTGCCCGCCGATCGCCCCCGGCCGGCGGCCCAGACCTTCAACGGCGCCCGGCGCCCGTGGGCCCTGCCGGCGGGCCTCTCCACGGATCTGATCGCCCTCGGGCGGCGGACCGGCTCGACCCCTTTCATGCTGCTGCTCGCCGCCTTCGAGGTGCTCCTGCACCGCTACACCGGCGCGGACGACGTGGTGGTCGGCACCCCGATCGCCGGCCGCACCCGCAAGGAGGTCGAGCCGCTGATCGGCTTCTTCGTCAACACCCTGGTGCTGCGCAGCGGCCTCGGGGACGACCCCGCGTTCACCGCTCTCCTGGGCCGGGTCCGCGAGGCGGCCCTCGGCGCCTTCGCCCACCAGGATCTGCCGTTCGAGCGCTTGGTGGAGGAGCTGCGGCCCGAGCGGCACCTCGCCTACTCGCCGCTGTTCCAGGTGATGTTCACCTTGCAGAACGCCCCGCTCTCCAACCTCGACCTGCCGGGGCTCAGCCTGGCGCCGGTCGAGGCCGTCCACCGCACCTCGCGCTTCGACTGGACGCTGTCGCTCTCGGCCACCCCGAACGGCATCGGCGGCTACCTCGAATACAACACGGACCTGTTCGACGGGACGACGATCGAGCGTGTCCTCGGGAGCCTGGAGACTCTCCTCGGGGGGATCGCGGCCGAGCCGGAGGCGCGCGTCTCCGGCCTGCCCCTCCTGTCCGCGGCGGAGCGGCGGCAGGTGCTCGAGGATTGGAACGGCACGCCCGCGCCGGCCTGGGAAGGCCCGGTCCACGCCCTCTTCGCCGCCCAGGCGGCCCGCATCCCGGACGCCGCCGCCATCGTCTGCCGTGGCGAGGCGCTGACCTACGCCGAGCTCGATCGCCGATCCAGCCGCGTGGCCCATGCTCTGCGCGGGCTCGGCGCCGGTCCGGACGTGCCCGTAGCCCTCTCCATGGAGCGCTCGCTGGAGATGGTCGTCGGCCTGCTGGGCATCTGGAAGGCGGGGAGCGCCTACCTGCCGCTCGACCCGGCCTACCCCGAGGACCGCCTGGCGTTCATGCTGGAGGACTCGGGCGCGCCCGTGCTGGTGACCCAGGACGAGAGCCCGGCCTGGAGCGGCGCCTGGAGCGGCCAGGTGGTGCGCCTCGGCCCCGGCGGCGATCTGCCGGGAGCGGGGGAGACCGTGCCCGCGGACAGCTCCGGTCCCGACGACCTCGCCTACATCCTCTACACCTCCGGCTCTACCGGCCGGCCCAAGGGCGTACAGGTGACCCACCGGGCCCTCGCCAACTTCCTGGGCGCCATGCGCCGCCAGCCGGGGTTGGAGTCCGGAGATGTGATGGTCGCCGTGACCTCGCTCTCCTTCGACATCGCCGGCCTCGAGCTCTGGCTGCCGCTCCTCGTCGGCTCCCGCGTCGTGCTGGCCACCCGCGACGAGGCCGCGGACGGCGGGCTCCTGCGCGAGCTCGTGGAGACCTCCGGCGGCACCGTGCTCCAGGGCACCCCCGCCACCTGGCGGCTGCTGCTCGCGGCGGGCTGGCAGGGCGGCCCGGGCTTCAAGGCGCTGTGCGGCGGCGAGGCCTTCCCGCCGGCCCTGGCCGCCAGCCTGCGCGAGCGTGCCGGTTCCGTGTGGAATCTCTACGGACCCACCGAGACCACCATCTGGTCCACCGTCGCCGAGATCGGCCCGGTCGCCGAAGGCGCTGCGGTCTCCATCGGCCGGCCCATCGACGCGACGCGGATCTACCTGGTCGATCCCGCCGGCGAGCCCGTGCCCGTGGGCGTCGCCGGCGAGCTGCGGATCGGCGGCACGGGTCTCGCCCGCGGCTACCTTGGGCGGCCCGACCTGACGGCCGACCGCTTCGTCCCCGATCCCTTCGGCGGCGCTGGAGACCGTCTGTACCGCACGGGCGACCTCGCTCGCTACCGGCCGGACGGGGCGCTGGAGTGCCTCGGCCGCATCGACCATCAGGTCAAGGTGCGGGGCTTCCGTATCGAGCTGGGAGAGATCGAGGCCGCGCTCGGCCGCCATCCGGCCGTGGCCCAGGCCGCCCTCGCCGTGCATGGCGAGGGCGAGGCCCGCAAGCTGGTGGCCTACATCGTGCCGCGGCCGGGGGTAGAGATCGCGGACGCCGCCGGTCTGCGCGGCTTCCTGCGCGGCTCGCTGCCCGAGTACATGGTGCCCGGCTCCTGGGTCGAGCTCGACGCGCTGCCGCTCACGCCCAACGGCAAGGTGGACCGCAAGGCCCTGCCGGCGCCCGATCTCCAGCGCCGGGCGGCCGCCGAGGCTTGGGCGGCGCCGCGCACGCCCGCCGAGGAGCGGCTGGCCGAGCTGTGGGCCAAAACCCTCGGCGTCGACCGCGTGGGCATCCACGACGACTTCTTCGAGCTCGGGGGGCACTCGCTGCTCGCCATCCAGCTCGTCTCCCGCGTGCGGGAAGCCTTCCAGGTCGATCTGCAGCCGGCCGTCCTGTTCGCCGCCTCCACCGTGGCCAGCCTTGCCGCCCGTCTGGACCAGAACCAGGTGCCCCGGACGCCCGTGCTGGTGCCCATCCAGCCGCGCGGCGAGCGGCCGCCGTTCTTCTGCGTCCACCCCGCGGGCGGCAACGTCCTTTGCTACGCGGACCTGGCCCGCGAGCTGGGCGAAGAGCAACCGTTCTACGGCCTCCAGGCCACGGGGCTGGAAGCCGGCGAGCCGCTTCCCGGTTCGATCGAGCAGATCGCCGAGCAGTGCCTGGCCGCCGTCCGCGAGGTCGATCCCGAGGGCCCCTACTACCTGGGCGGCTGGTCCTTCGGCGGCTTCGTCGCCTATGAGATGGCGCGGCGCCTGGAGGCCGAGGGCCGGCAGGTCGCCTTGGTCGCCCTCCTCGACGCCAGCGTCTTCTGGCTCACGGAGCTGCCCGACCGGGATGAGGCGGAGCTGCTGTTCCACGCCTTCCAGGAGACCTTGCCCGTATCGTTGGAGGAGCTGCGTGCCCTGGGCCCGGATCAGAGCCTGGCCTACGTCGTCGAGCTTGCCCGCGCGGCCGGCGCCTTCCCCGAGGGCTTCGACCTCGACCGGGCCCGCCGCTATCTCGACCTCTACCAGGCCAACGAGCGCGCCCTGCGCGCCTACGATCCCGGCCCCTACTCCGGCCGCGTGACCCTGTTCCGGGCCGAGGGCACCGCCGCCGGCCATCCGGAGGAGCCCGCCCTCGGCTGGGACCGCCTGGCCGCCGGCGGGGTCGAGATCGAGCCCCTCCCCGGCAGCCACCAGGACGTCGTCCGGCTCCCCGGCGTGCGCGTCGTGGCCGAGGGCCTGCGCGCCCGTATCGAGGAGGCGGTCAGCGAAGCGGCCAGAAGATCGGCACCAGCAGCAAGATGACGACGACCACCAGCGCCGTCAGCGGCGTGCCCGCGGTCACGAAGTCCCGGAATCGGTACTTGCCCGGCCCGTAGACGATCAGGCACGACGGCTCGAAGGGCGTGATGAAGGAGAGCGAGGCCGAGAGCGTCACGAGCACGGCGAACGTCCGCGGGTCCAGGCCCAGCCGATGGGCCGTGCTCAGGGCCACCGGCAGCACCACCAGGGCCGCCGCGGCGTTGGACATCGGCTGCGTGAGCAGCATCGTCAGGACGATGAAGGCCAGCATCACGGCGCCGGTGCCGAGCGGCGCGAACCAGGCGACGATCAGGCCGGCCACGTACGCCGCCGCGCCCGTCTTCTGCATCGCCAGGCCGAACGAGGTCATGCCGGCGATCAGGATCAGCAGCCGCCAGTCGATCAGCCGGTAGGCTTCCTCCATCGTGATCAGCCGCGTGCCGATCACTCCCAGGGCCGCCAACAGGAAGGCGATGGGCAGCGGCAGCCACCCGAACGAGGAGGCGAGCACGGCGAGCAGGAAGATCCCCATCGCCCAGATCCCCTTCCGGCGGCGCGCGGGCTGGTGCTCGACCTCCTCGAGGATCCACAGGTCGGCGTCGTCCGCCAGGGAGCGGAACCTCTCGGGCCGGCCCTGGAGCAGCAGCACGTCTCCCGCCCGCAGCGGCAGGCCCGCGAGCCGGGTCGCCAGGGCGTGCCCGCGGCGGTAGATGGCGAGCACCGTCAGGCCGAAGCGGCGGCGGAAGTCGAGTTCCTGGATCGACCGGCCGATCAGCGACGACTGCGGCATCAGCAGCGCCTCCGCGATCTTCCGCGTCTCGCTCACCAGATCCTGGGGGCTCATCTTGAGGTCGGAAGGGATCTCGATGCCGGCGGTGTCCTTGACCTGGAGCAGCCCCTCCCGGCCCGCCTGCACCAGCAGCAGGTCTCCTTCCTCGAGCGTCACGTGGGGCTCGGCCTCCAGCCGCCGGCCTCCCCGCAGGATGGCCCGCACCTGCAAGCCCATCTGCGCCAGCCGCGACTCCCGAAGCTCTCTGCCCGCCAGCGGCGAGCCGGGGGTGACCACGACCTCCGAGAGAAACTCCCGCATGGCGTACTCCTCGGCGTAATCGGCCTCGCGGGTCTGCGGCAGCAGGCGATGCCCCAAGAACGTCATGTAGAGGATGCCCGCCACCGCCACCGCCGCGCCCACCGGCAGGAACTCGAACATGGAGAACGGCTCGAGGCCCGCCGTCTTGATGTAGCCGCTCGCCGCCACGTTGGTGGACGTGCCGATCAGCGTGCAGGTCCCACCCAGCATCGAGGCGTAGGCGAGGGGAATCAGCACCTTCCCGGGGCTCACCTTGCTCCGCCGGCAGACGCCGAGGACGGCCGGCATCAGCACGGCCGTGGTCGTGGTGTTGTTCATGAAGGACGAGATGAAGGTGCTGACCGGCATCACGCAGAGCAGCACCTTGGTCCGGCTGCCGCCCGCGAGCCGGGAGATCACCTCGCCCAGGTGGTCCATCACCCCGCCCTTCATCAGCGCCCCGGAGAGCACGAAGATCGAGGCCAGGATGATGATGATGTCGTTGGAGAACCCCGAGAACGCCTCGCCGACGTCCAGGATCCCGGAGAGGACCAGGCAGCACAGCAGGACCAGGGTCGCCACGTCCACCGGCACCCACTCGGTGGCGAAGACGGTCACGACCGCGACCAGCAGGAAGAGGACGATGAAGATGGGCAGCGTCACGGGGCGTTATTCTGCACGCTTTCTGCCAGATCCGAGCCTTGCCGCCGCTGGACATCCGGGCGTCCAGCCCTTACTCTCCCCCCGCCGCGCGCGCTCCGCCGCTGGAGCCGCCGCGAGGGGGACCCCATGGAATTCCTGAAGACACTGCTCGACTTCGTCCTGCACCTGGACAAGCACCTGAGCCCGATCATCCAGGAGTACGGAGCCTGGACCTATCTGCTCCTCTTCCTGATCGTCTTCTGCGAGACCGGGCTGGTGGTCACGCCGTTCCTCCCCGGCGACTCCCTGCTCTTCGCGGCGGGCGCCTTCGCGGCCAACGGCTCCCTCTCCATCTGGATCCTGATCGCCTCCCTGATCGTCGCCGCCGTGTTGGGGGACACCGTCAACTACTGGGTGGGCCACTTCCTCGGGCACCGGCTGCTGAACGCCAAGCGCTTCCGGGTCATCAAGCCCGAGCACCTCGCCTACACCCACGAGTTCTACGAGAAGTACGGCGGCAAGACGATCATCATCGCCCGCTTCGTCCCCATCGTCCGCACCTTCGCGCCCTTCGTGGCCGGCCTGGGCAGCATGAGCTACGGGCGGTTCATGAGCTACAACGTCGTCGGCGGCGTGGCCTGGGTCCTGATCTGCACCCTGGCCGGCTACCTGTTCGGCAACCTGCCGTTCGTGCAGGAGAACTTCTCGCTCGTGGTGCTGATGATCATCGTCCTGTCTCTCCTGCCGGCCGTCTGGGAGATCTGGCGGGCCCGCTCGCGCGCCCGCCGAGCCGCCGCGCCGGGAATTCCAGGACGGGACTGAGGGTTCTCAAGAGAGGTTCCGTGCTACCTATGGCTTGGCAAATGAGTCCAGATGTGGCACCCTACCGCCTGCTCACCCCCGGTGAGCGCAGTGCGTGTGGAACGGCTCAACTCCTGAGCCTCTGAGCGGCGGCCTCACCGGCAAGTCCCCGTTCTTCCTCGATTCCGCCGGAAGTATTGAGAGCGCAAGCGCCTGGCCAACCGGCTGGAGGTCCGTGCGCCCTCGGAAGGACTGCGACCCTTTGAACGATTTCGCTGAATTCGGCCTTCACCCCGATCTCCTGCGTGGCGTCGAGAGCATGGGCTTCACCCTGCCGACGCCCATCCAGAAGGACGCCATTCCCCCGGCCATGACCGGCCGCGACGTGCTCGCCTGCGCCATGACGGGCAGCGGCAAGACGGCGGCGTTCCTCCTGCCCATCCTCAACCGGCTGATCGGCAAACCGCGCGGCACCACCCGCTGCCTCGTTCTCGCTCCCACCCGCGAGCTGGCGGCCCAGATCGTCGAGCACCTCGAGGGGCTCGCCAAGCTCACCGACCTGACCGGCGCGGCCGTCTTCGGCGGCGTCGCCATGGGCCCGCAGGAGAAGGCGTTCCGCAAGGGCGTCGACGTGCTGGTGGCGACCCCCGGGCGTCTCCTGGACCACTTCCAGAACGACTACGCCAAGCTCGAGGGCCTCGAGATCCTCGTCCTCGACGAGGCGGACCGCATGCTCGACATGGGCTTCCTGCCCGACATCCGGCGGGTCCTGAAGCACCTGCCGAAGGCCGAGCAGACCCTGTTCTTCTCCGCCACCCTGCCGCCGCCCATCGTGACGCTGTCCCGCGAGATGCTGCGCGATCCCGCCAGCCTCAACGTCGAGCGGAAGTCGGCTCCCGCCAGCGGCGTCACCCAGGCGGTCTACCCCGTGCGCGAGGATCTGAAGCCGTTCCTGCTCGTCGAGCTGCTGCGCCGCGGGGAGATCAAGAACGTCCTGGTGTTCACCCGCACCAAGCACCGCGCCAACCGTCTGGCCGAGTTCCTCGAGCGGCACGGCGTCTCGTGCGACCGCATCCACGGCAACCGCAGCCAGCCGCAGCGTACCGACGCCCTCGCCCGGTTCAAGAACGGCACCCTCCAGGTGCTGGTGGCGACCGACATCGCGGCCCGCGGCATCGACGTCGAGGCCCTTTCGCACGTCATCAACTTCGACGTTCCCAACGTGCCCGAGGACTACATCCACCGCGTGGGCCGCACGGCTCGGGCCGAGATGGTGGGCGACGCCTTCACCTTCGTCTCCGAGGGTGAGCTGGGCGAGCTGCACGCCATCGAACGGGCCGTGGGCCAGCGGCTGTCCCGCCTGACCGTCGAGGGTTTCGACTACCAATCGAAGCCGCCGGAGCGCTTCGAGATCCCCATCGCCGAGCGCATCGCGGCCATCCGGGCCCGCAAGGCCGAGGAGCGGGCGCGGGCCAAGGCCAAGGCGGAGAAGAAGGTGCAGCGCGAGGCCGAGGAAAAGGCCCGCATGGAAGGGCGCTCCCAGCCGCAGCAACCCCGGGGCGACCGCCCCGACCGCAACAACCGCGAGCAGCAGCCCAGGGCGCAGCGGCCCGGCGGCGGGCCTCGCGGCGGCGGCCATCGCCAGGGCGATGCCCAGCCCCGCGGCCAGCAGAGGCCCGGGCAGGGACAAGGACAGGGACAGGGACAGGGACAGGGACAGGGACAGGGACAGAAGCGGCGCAGGGCCGAGCCTTACCGGCCCGTCGAGCAGGCCCAGCCCCGGCAGGTGGATCCCACGACCAAGCCCCCCGAGGAGCGGGTCGGCCAGATCCTGTCCGCCTTCTCCCCGGCGCGCTTCAACCGTTTTCGCCGATGATTGCCGGTGACTGCCGGTAAACGCATTTGAACGGTTTTTCTCTGTGCCCGGTGCGCGAAAGCGTGCCGGGCCTTTTCTTTTTCGGATGAGCGCTCCCCCCGTCCTGCCCATCCTCTACCGCGACGACCTCCTGGTGATCGTCGGCAAGCCGTCAGGCCTGGCGGTCCATCGGGGGCTTGCCCGGGAGAAGACCGTCGTCCTGCAGACGCTCCGGGATCTCCTGGGGCGGAGGGTCTATCCCGTCCACCGCCTCGACCGGGCCACCAGCGGCGCTCTCCTGCTGGCTATGGATGCCGGCACGGCGCGGCGTCTCCAGGAGCAGTTCGAGTCCGGAGGAGTGGCGAAGCGCTATCTCGCCCTGGTCCGCGGCATCCCGCCGGAGGAGGGTGTGATCGACCATCCCGTCCCCCGCGGGCCGGGAGGAGAGCGAATCCCTGCCGTCACCGAGTTCCGCCGCCTCGCCACCTTCGAGCGCTACGCCCTGGTCGAGGCCCGGCCCAGGACCGGCCGTTTCCACCAGATCCGCCGCCACTTCAAGCACCTCAGCCACCCGCTGATCGGCGACGTCCGTTACGGCAAAGGGGAGCACAACCGCCTCTTTCGAGAGCGCTTCGGGCTCCACCGTCTGGCCCTTCACGCCCTGGAGCTGGCCTTCGAGCACCCCGGCACGGGCGAGCCGTTGCGGATCGTGGCCCCGGTGCCGGAGGATCTGGCGGGGCCGTTAGGGAAGATGGGGATGAATGCTTACTTCGCGAAGATCCCGATGCCGTAGTGGCAGGGCTCCTCGGAGCAGTCCGTCATCGTCACCCGAAGGCTGACCGGGGCTGTCGTGCGCGGGGTCACGGTCACGATGGACCGGTCCTTCCTCTCGACGTCCACGGCGCCCCCTTCGTCGTTCAAGAGAGCCAGGTCGAGTCCGGAGCAGTATTCATCGCAGACGGAGATCAGGGCGTAGCTGACCCCTCTCGTCGTCACGATGTCGATACGCTCCGTGGCCTGCCGGTCCAGATGACTGACGTGGGGCGCGCCGAGGAGCCTGTATCCCTGGTTCGTGAAAGACCGTGCGGCCTGGAGCAGCTTTTTCCGGGCGGTGCCGGAGAAATCATCGGCCGAGACCCAGGCCGAGATTGGAAACGCCAGACTGGCGATGAGACAGGTGTTCAGAGCTCTTGATGTTAATTTCATATTTCCATGATGAATCCCCGTTCCTGTTGAAGTCAAGATCGCTTGATAATAGTTGCAACGGCTCAGGGCTTCCGCAGGACCAAGGTGGTCATCGATCTCTGGTTCTGAACGAGGGTGGTCTTCAGAGGCTCGGCCCAGCCCGCGGCGAGCCGCCCGGCCGCCCGGGTGAGCATGGCCACGTCCACCAGGAAGCGCTCCGTCCCGTCCGGAAGGTGGTACCGCCGTCCCTGGATGGGGGTGACGAGCCCCTCGATCCCTATGGTCGAGGCCAGCCGGGCGAAGAAGAGCCCTCCCGGCCTGAGGACGCGCCACATCTCGTCGAGCATCCGGTCGAAATGCCCCTCGTCGCGGGCGAAGTGGAGCACCGCGCTGCAGACGACCGCGTCGAAGCTCTCGTCCGGGAAGGGGATCGACGCCAGGTCGGAAACTTGGAAGTTCGACGGAGGGAGGCCCGGCGCGAGCTGCCCGGCAAGCCGGCGGACCTGGCTCACGGCCTCCGGGTGCTCATCCACGCCGAACACCTGGTACCCGTTGCGGAGGAAGTAGACCAGGTTCCGGCCGCCGCCGCACCCCGCATCCAGGAGGCTCGTGCCCGGCTCGAAGCGGCCCTTCATGATCTGATCGAGCAGGTAGATGTCGATCGGGCCCAGTTGCTCGGACAGGTTCATTCCGGCTCCCCGGCCGGCTCGGTCTCGTGGTGTACCTCGACGCCCCCGCTGGCCACGGCGAGCGAGAGATGGTGCGCCTCCCCCGGGCAGTCGTTCTGAACCGGGCCGTCGACCACGAAGTGGTGCTGGCGCACGGCGCAGAGTATCCTGCCGAACGTCCGTGTCGTCTCGGCGCGTGCCTTGTAGGTGCGGACGGTGGCTGGAGCGCTCATTGGATCAATCTTGAACTTCGGCTAAAAGGTGATGTACTTGAAGCTCAAGAGCAGGAAGCCGATCGTTCACCGTCTTCCAGAGCACTTCGAGGTCCACTCCAGAATAGTCGTGGATTAATTTGTCGCGCATACCTGCCATGAGCTTCCATGGCAAGTCCGGGTACTGTTCCCTGAACTCTGGAGAAATCCTTTTCGTGGCCTCTCCGAGGATCTGGAACGCTCGAACGACTGCATAGACTGTCTTCACATCTGAGGAGAACTCTTCGAAATTCATACCTTCAATGAATTCTTGCGCCTTCCTTACAGAGTCCAGGATGTCCTCAAGGTATTGCCTGTTGGACCGAGGCGCGCTCATACAGCGATGGCTTCACGGAGGATACGCTGTTCTAAACGAGGCTTCAGAGCACGCTTCATGACCAAGTCAACCTGGACCCCCAGGATTTCGCCGAGACGGTCTTCTATCTCGATGAACTGGAACAAGTCGGGAGCCTGATCGAACGTCACCAGCACGTCAAAGTCGCTCTCCGGGGTTTGTTCGTCACGCACGTAGGAGCCGAAGACCTCCAGGGAGCGCACGTGGTATTTCTCCGCGAGCTCCGGCAGGTGCTGGCGTAGCGTGAAGATGTAACGGTCGACAGGCTTGGTCTCCATGGGGCTATTATAGGGTGTCTCTGTCTCGGTGCGTCGGCAGGTGCATGCTACCCTTCGCCGGTCATGGAAACGATCCACGAGATCCACATGCGGCGCTGCCTGGAGCTCGGGCGAGCGGCGCTCGAGGCCGGCGAGGTGCCGGTCGGCGCCCTGGTGAGGCGCGGCGACGCTGTCCTCGGAGAAGGGCAGGAGGGCATGCGGGCCCTGCTCGATCCCAGCGCGCACGCCGAGGTCCAGGCGATTCGGGAGGCTTGCCGGAGCTTGGGGTCCTTCGACCTCTCCGGCTGCACCCTGTACACCACCGTCGAGCCGTGTGTGCTGTGCGCCTACGTGGTCCGGCGGACCGGGGTGAGCCGCGTCGTCTACGGCGTCCCGGCCGGGCAGGCAGGAGGCGTGACCTCGCGCTACGCCATTCTCGCGGACTCCGCTATGACCGGCTGGCCGGAGCCGCCTGAGATCCTCGCGGGGATCCTCGCCGAGGAATGCCGCGCTTTGCTGCGGGAGCGGCCGGCATAGGCGGAGAGCTCCGGAGTCGAGTTTGTGCCTACTCGCTATGCGCCTGACGCTAACTCAGTAGGTGAGCGGCGGGACCGCGCGAAAGCGCGGTATCCGTCCGGTTGAGGCCTTGGGTTAGGCGGCACCTCGCGGAAGCTCCGATCTCGTTCGGTTGCCCGCCGACCTGTGAGCTGCAAAGCGTGCCACAAAGCTCTTGGCTCTGCACGACAGCATCGGCGCGCACCGTGCTCCGGATTCGATCAATACCGTGCTTGAACGGGCCGCGGAGTTGCAACTGCTGGATCGCCTCGGCGCTGCTGCTCAGAAGATCTTGGCAGCGACCTAACGCTTCGAAGGGTCATGAGCCTTTTCGAACTCCCGCTTGGCTTCGTCCTCGCGACCTAGCATCATGAGCGCGTTGCCGAGGCCCGTGTACGCGTTGATGTAGTTAGGCGAGATCTCGAGCGCTCTTCGATGGCTCCTTGCCGCGCCTTCATAGTCGCGCTTGTTATACAGCGCATTACCGAGGTTCCAATGTGCCATGACATTCATTCTATCGAGCTCAATAGCGCGACGATCGGCGGCGATGGCCTCATCGAAGCGCCCCCTTACCTCTAGTAAGTAACCTAAATAGGAGTATGCCTGCGAGTTGCTAGGATCTATCATGAGAACATGATCGAACGCTGGTATGGCCTCCTCGATCCGCCCAGAATTCAGCAACCCCAACGCCTCGTTCATGGCTCTCTCGCGCTCGTGATTCGACGCGATTGGCGGTTCGCCCTTTGTGGGTCGCACCTCACCTGCCGTCGGAACTCCGTAGCGGTATGCGGCGATCGAAAGCGTGAGCGCGACACTCCCAATGGCTAGCGCGGCTGCCCAGCGTCTCGGTCGCTTTCGTCTGAGTTCGCGGAGCATTGACTCCACAGCGTCGCGAACCTCAGCGGCGGCGCTCCCACTTACCGTAAGGACGGTGGCAGCTTGAAGGTAGTTCGGCAGATCTCGGGGTTTGAGCCCGTCAATCGCGACTGGGAGAACACGGTTGATCGGACTTGGCCACCGTTCTCGAGCAAATTTGAGCTCCGTCAAGGTGAACTTGCCGGCGACTATCGAAGCAGAGGAAGCAATGAAGACGAATAGGTCGCAGTTGTTGACTGCGGCGCGTATTCGGGCTTGGTAGTCGCCACCAGGCGGAAGGCTCTGTTCGTCATAGAAGACCTCGCAACCAGCACTCGCCAACGCAAGTTGAATTGGCTCGGCGATCGCTTTGTCTTCAGAGGCGTGGCATAGGAATATTGAAGGCATCTTTGCCGCTCCGCGAGCCCTCAAGTTGGTTCGTACCGCCTAACGCTTTGCCGATGAGCGACGGGGCCGCGCGATAGCGCGGTATCCGTCCGCTCGACCAGCGGGGTCCGGCGTCTTTTTGCTTATGAAGTCTCAATCGTTCTCTCCATCGGGCCGGCCTGTGTCGCGTGGTGGTATATGTGGCTGATATTTAGCCTCTACTGTCTGGACATTGGGCAGCGTTGATATCGCTGTTGCTTGTTCTTCTGACACGAAGCTCATAACTACAGGGGCACTAGTCCAAGCCGGGTACATGATGGCGTGCCCATCTACACTACGTCTGAGGAGCACATCTGGCATAACCAGGAAACGGTTCTCGAACAAAATAGCAAGCGGGCCCTCGAACCGGTGTTGTTGGTAGAGGTCGAGTCGCCTGTAGGCAGCGGTGAACATACCCTTAGGCTGGCTCAGGTCCGCAAATGGAAGACCCGGTCGATCGACGGCCGGCAGGCTTACCATCCTGTCAGCGATTGCTGCCACAAGCACTATTTCTCCTTGGTGGCGCACGACACCGACCCATGGACGGTCGAAGTAGAGGCCTTGGCACCGTACCGCATACTTGTCCTGAATGATCATTTTCTCAGGCTCCCTGATCTGCGCGCGCACGATCGCAAGATGATCCTGTAGTACCCAGGAGTAGCCAAACTCGTGAAACCAAAGCAAGTATGCTGCGGTGAGAAATCCAACGTCTATAATGGCCTCATTTGCCATCAGCGGTATCGGTATAGAGATCTTAGCTCCGTCGAATCCTTCCATGCGGCTTCTGCGCTCAAGCTCTTTCAGCGCCTCAGGGGCAGTCCTGGTTTGATCTATATAAAACTTGAATCCGCTCTGCCTGTCGGCGAAAAACGTACCTCCGTAACGAATCCCGTCTATCTCGAAGTAGCTCGCCTTGACTCTTGTTTCAAGTAGATCCTTCTTTTCTCGGCGCAGATGAGCATATTCGCCAAACCACTTGTCTTGTTTCGCACCGAAGTTGCTATTGCAGTCCCGACAAAGATAGGTTTTCAGGCTGCCGCCAGCCGCCTCAGGGACTATATGCGCCTCACTCACTTGGGAGGCCTTTGACAGAGGGATCTTGACAAGGCAGGTAGGACAGATGAAGTGATGGGACAACTCCGGGTAAAAGCTGCGGAGGTGTTCGGCCAATCGACCCAAAACCAGGCTCTTTCTCTTATTCTTCATGCTTCCTGCTTAACGCTCTCTCTAGCGTATGCGCCGCCGAACCTCAAGATTAACCTTGCGTCCTTTTCGGCCCAGAATGCTTATCACTCGGGCTTCTCTATGTCTCTAATTCTACACGTTTATTCAATTATACGCCGATTCCTAATCCTCGTCAACACCGAGGCACGCCAACGTAGAAGGCCCCGGACCGAGGTTCATCTCGACCTGAGGTGGCAGACAAGGTTCGGGAGGTTATCTTACTGAGACGCTAGCGGTTCCAGGGTATATCCGCAGGGATAAGAAGCCGTGGCTGGAACGCTATACGGGCACGATAGGCATTTCCCACCGGGTGGACATCCCGGTATCTCACTTCCAGCGGAAGGAGTTGTGATACTTGCAGCCGATAAGCCTGGCAACTTATACGTGCGGTTGCGCACTGAAAAGGTTCTTCGCTACCATCGGCTTATACGTGCGGTTCTCTTCGCGGCCTAGCCGCCGGAGGAGGCTGGCTGCGTCTCCGGCGCGGGGTGGGCGTCTCTGGGGCGGAAGCCCTTCAAGACGAACGGGTCCCTTGTGGGGAGCGGCGGGCCGTCCGCCTGGCTCCGGCGAGCTCTCCGTTCGTCCCAACGGCCACTCGTTCCACCCGGCGGGAGGCTCGTTCCGGCCGGCGAGCCAACTTTTGACTCCGGCGAGTCGTTCGTTCCGGTCGGCGGGCGGCTCGTTCCGGTCGGCGAGTCAACTTTTGACTCCGGCGAGTCGTTCGTTCCGGTCGGCGAGTCAACTTTTGACTCCGGCGAGCCATTCGTTCCGACCGGCGAGCCAACTTTAAGGTCCGGCGAGTGGCCCGTTCCGGTCGGCGGACCAACTTTAAGCTCCGGCGAGCCATCCGTTCCGGTCGGCGAACGAACTTTAAGGTCCGGCGAGCCGCTCGTTCCGCTCAGTCTTTGGACGTCAGCTCGTCATCGTGCAAGCACTGAACAGCTACGTGTATGACTGCAGCTAGGTGGCGTAGGGAAGTGGGTGGAGGAGGTGGTGAGCCCTTCCACCGGCATCCGCCACGATGGCTTCGGTCAACGCGCGTTCTCCAATTCCTCGGCGAGCTCTTCTGGAGAGTAGCTCACCGCTGGCACTCCGGCCTGCCCGAGGATCTCGATGAGCTCTTCAACGGAGAGGTCGGCCAGCTTCGCGGCCTGGGCCAGCGTCGACTGACCGGCTTCGTAAAGGTCGAGAGCCATGGCCCTGTTGACCCCAAGGGCGAGCAGGCGCTTTCCGTCAAAGGGCCCTCCCATGGGTCTCTCCTTCCCAGTTGTGTCTACAAGCGTAGCACAATGGGTCCCCACGACACGGCTTGTCCCCGCTCGTCCCTGTGATACCTTCGCGGATTCACGTAGAGGATCCCCGCATGTCCGACACCACCCCCGCCACCCCACGAGACTTCATCCGCGAGATGGTCGAGCGCGACCGTGCTGCCGGAAAATACGGCGGCCGGGTGGTCACCCGCTTCCCTCCGGAGCCGAACGGCTACCTCCATATCGGCCACGCCAAGTCGATCTGCCTCAACTTCGGTCTGGCGCTGGAGAACGGCGGCGTCTGCCATCTCCGTTACGACGACACCAATCCCGAGACCGAGGACCAGGAGTTCGTCGAGTCGATCCAGAGCGACGTGCGCTGGCTGAGCTTCGACTGGGGGCGGAACCTCTTTCATGCCTCGGACTACTTCGAGCAGCTCTACGACTTCGCCGTCGAGCTGATCCGCCGTGGCAAGGCCTACGTCTGCAGCCTGAGCGAAGACGAGATCCGCGAGTACCGGGGCACCGTCACCGAGCCCGGCCGCAACAGCCCCTACCGCGACCGCTCTGTCGAGGAGAACCTCGACCTCTTCGCCCGCATGAGGGCCGGCGAGTTCCCGGATGGCGCTCACGTGCTGCGCGCCAAGATCGACATGGCCTCGCCCAACATGAAGATGCGGGACCCCCTGTTCTACCGCATCAAGCGCGCCACCCATTACCACCGCGGCGACGCCTGGTCCATCTACCCGTTCTACGACTTCGCCCATCCGCTCTCGGACGCCATCGAAGGCATCACCCATTCGCTCTGCACGCTCGAGTTCGAGAACAACCGCGATGTCTACGACTGGCTGGTCGATACGCTTGAATTCCCGGATCCGCCCCGGCAGACCGAGTTCGCCCGGCTCAACCTCACCTATACCCTGATGAGCAAGCGCAAGCTCCTGGCGCTCGTCGAGCGCAAGCTCGTGGCGGGCTGGGACGATCCCCGCCTGCCCACTCTCGCCGGCTACCGGCGCCGCGGCTTCACGCCCGAAGCGCTGCGCGACTTCTGCGAGCGCATCGGCGTCGCCAAGGCCAACAGCACGGTGGACGTGACGCTCCTGGAGCACTGCCAGCGTGAGGATCTCAATCCCCAGGTGCCCCGCGTGCTCTGCGTGCTGCGGCCGTTGAAGCTGGTGATCGAGAATTATCCTGAGGGTGGGCCGGAAGACCAGGTCGAGGAGCTGGAAGCGCCGTTCTATCCCTCCGACGTGCCCAAGGAGGGGGCCCGGAAGGTGCCGTTCTCGCGCACCCTCTACATCGAGCGAGACGACTTCGCGGAGGTCCCGCCGAAGGGTTTCCACCGTCTCTCTCCGGGCCGCGAGGTGCGATTGCGCTACGCCTACTTCGTCCGCTGTGAGAGCGTCGTCAAGGACGCGAGCGGCGAGATCATCGAGGTCCGCTGCACCTACGACCCCGCCACCCGCGGCGGATCGGCCCCGGACGGCCGTAAGGTGCAGGGCACCCTGCACTGGGTCTCCGCCGCCCAGTCGCTGCCGGTCGAGGTCCGGCTCTACGACCGCCTGTTCAAGGTCGAGCGTCCGGACCTGGAAGAAGGCGGCTTCGAGGCTAGCCTCAATCCGAATTCTCTGGAGACGCTCACCGGCTGCCGCATCGAGCCGGCGGCGGCGGACCCGTCGCTTGGAGAGCGGCTGCAGTTCGAACGGCAGGGCTACTTCTTCCGCGATCCTATCGACTCGCGCCCCGAGCGTCCCGTCTTCAACCGCATCGTGCCACTCCGGGACTCATGGACCGCGGAGGTCCAGAAGCAGTCGCCCGCCGCCGCGCCCACCCCTCAGAAAGCGCCCGAAACGAAGACGCCGAAGGTGCAGGAAGAGAAGGTCCCCGAGCCGCTTTCCGCGGAAGAGCTGGAGCTTCTCGAGCAGCTTCGCCCCACGGTTCTGCCGATCGTCGAAGGCGTGCTGGCCGCTCACCCGACCGAAGTGGAGCGCTACCGCGCCGGACAGACCGGCAAGCTCGGCTTTCTCATGGGGCAGGTGATGAAACAGGTGGCGCAGGGCGGCGGCAAGGCCAATCCCAAGCTGGTCAGCGTGGTGATGACGGAGAGGCTGGGCGCTTCTTAAGTCTGCTTTGTGAGGCCCAACGGGCCGTGATTCCTCAGCCCAGGGCAACGCCCTGGGTGGGCGTCGCGGCGTCCGGTTAAACCCGCGGCGATCCCAACAACCCAGCCCGATGGGCTGGGCTGAGGGAACCCAGGCCGTTGGCCCGGAAAGGACAAATTACTCCTCCACCATCGCCTCCATCGGGGAGATCCGCGCCGCCCTGTGAGACGGCAGCAGGCTGGCGGCCAGAGACACGGCTCCCAGGATGGCGGCCGTGCCGGCGAGCGTGGCCACGCTGAGAGCCGCCGGCACTTGGAAGAGGACCGCCTGCATGGCCTGGCCGGTCAGCCAGGCTCCGAGGACGCCGAGGATCGTACCGCCCGCCAGCAGGCGCAGCGCGAGAGAGACGAACTGGACGCGGACCTGCTCGGGCCGCGCCCCGAGCGCCATGCGCAGTCCGATTTCACGGCGGCGCTGTGCGACGGCATAGCTCAGCACCCCATAGGTGCCGATGGCGGTGAGCAGCAGGGCGATCCCGGAAAAGAGGCCGGCCAGCAGAGCCGGCGAGCGGCGGGCGACCAGGCTGTCGGCGATGCGGATCTCCATCGACCGGAGGTCCGTGACCGGCAGCTCGGGGTCGACCTTGCGGACGACGTTCCGCAGAGTGGCTCCCAGGGCTTCCGGCCGCAGGCTCGTGCGGGTCACGACATAGATCTGGTGATCGGGACGGTGGCCGTAAGGATAGTAGACCGCGCCCTGGGCTTCGTCCTCGACGAGCCCTGCCTGCTTCACCGCGCCGACGACGCCGACGACTGTGTACGCCTCGGCATCGGTCCTCTCTTCAGATCCCTCGAACACCCGCTGGCCGACCGCGCCGCCCTGGGGCCCGCTTTTGTCTGGCCAGTAATGACGCGCGAAATCCTCGTCGACCACGCAGACCCGTTCCGGGCGGCGTGAATCGGCGGCCACGAGGAACCGTCCTTCGCGCAGGGAGAAGCCCAGGGCGGTGAAATAGTCGCCGCCGACGCTGTACGAGTAATGCCCACGAAGGGATTCCCCCGACGGCGGCCTGTAGCCCTGGACCGTAGCCGCGCTCTTGTTGCTGATGCCGCTCAAGGGCACGTTGGTGGCCACGCCGACGGCCAGCACTCCAGGTTGGCGGCCGAGCTCATCCTCGAGCTTTTCGGTCAACGCGAGGAGGGCCGCCCCGTCCGGGTAGTTCTTCCCCGGCAGGGAGAGCTGGCCGCTCAGAACGTTCTCCGGCCGGAAGCCCGGAGAAACGGCCATGACCTTCCTGAGGCTGAGCCCCAGCAGGCCCGACCCCGCGAGCAGCACGAAGGCGAGGGCGATCTGGGCCACGATGAATCCGTGGCGCAACGCTTGAGCCGCGCGTCCCGCCGTGCCGCCGCGGGACTCGGATTGCAGCGCGCCGGCGGAGTAGCCGCGAAGGCTGAACCAGGCGATGGGCACTCCGATCGCGAGGCCCAGGACGATCGCCACGGCCAGGGCGGCCAGCGCCATCCGCGCGTCGAAGGCGATGTAGGCGCCCAACGGCAGACGATCCGCGCCCAGCACGGCCAGGAGACGGATGCCGCCCGCCCCGACGGCGAGCCCGAGGAGTCCTCCCATCAGCGTGAGCAGCGTGGTTTCCACCAGCACCTCGTTCACGACGTGCCGCCGGCTCGCACCGAGCGCCTGCCGGACTGCCAACTCCTTGAGGCGGCCGCTGGCGCGGATGAGGAGCAGGTTCGTGAGGTTGACCGCGCCGATCAGGAGCAGGAAAAGGGCGCCCGCCTGGGTCAGCAGCAAGGTCGGACGGATCGCCGCGACATGGTCCGCATGGAGGGGCACCACCATCGAGCGGAAGCCGGCGTCGGCCATCATCTTGGCCTGGGGATTGTCCGCTTCCAAGGCGTTGTTGTGCGCGTCGATCTGCGACTGGGCCTCGGCGAGCGCGGCGCCTGGCCTGAGCCGGGCGATCATGTCGGAATTTCCCGAATGCCGCTGGCTGGGCGCGTGCTCTTCCGGGTCCGACGAAAGAGGGAAGTAGAGCCGGGCCCTGGACGAGAGGAATCTGAAATCGGGTGACAGGACCCCGACTACGGTCCTGGCCCGGCCGTTCACCCGGATTCTTCGTCCGATCGCCTTGGGATCGCCGTCGAGGCGTTGCCGCCAATAGGCATCCGTGACGACGGCCACGCCGTCGGTTTGATACGTGGTCTCCGCTTCCGTGAACGCGCGCCCCATCACCGGGCCGAGCCCCAGGGTGGAGAAGAAGTCCGGGGACACTCGCGTGATCGGTTCCAATTCCGTGGCGCCGGGCTCGCCGACGACGGCCGTGCCGTCGCGGTAGGCCGCCACCGCCGTGAAGGCGGAGATCCGGCCCCGGCGCTCGTAGTAGTTGGTCAACGAGCAGCCATCGTTAGGCACGCCGGCCTTCGGATAGGTATTGAACACGCTCACCAGCCGGTCGGCGGCGGGAAACGGCAGCGGCCGCAGCAGGACCGAGTCGACGACGGCGAAGAGGGTCAGATTCGCCCCGAGGCAGAGCGCGAGCGTCGCCAGGGCGGTGGCCGTGAACCCCGGCGTCTTGCGCAGCCGGCGGGCGGCATAGCGCAGGTTCTGCCGGAGCTCGTCGAACAGGCGCAGGCCGCGCGCCTCGCGGCAGTCCGTCTTGACGTTGTCGACGCTGCCGAACTCCATGCGGGCGCGGCGCGCCGCCTCTGCCGGCGGCACACCGGAGCGCAAGAGATCGTCCGTGTATTGCTCGATGTGAAAGCGCATCTCCTCGGCCATGCCGTCTTCGAAGGGGCTACGGCGGAGGAGCGGCTGGAGCACGGGCAAAAGGCGTCCGAACATGTCACACCTCGTCCGGCGTGGCCTTCAGGGCCACGGCGATCGCGTCCGCCATGCGGTTCCAGTCCGCCATCTCCTCCCGCAGGCGGCTGCGCCCCGCCGGAGTCAGGGTGTAGAACTTCGCCTTCCGGTTGTTCTCGCTCTGGCCCCATTCGGCGGCGATGAGCCCCTGGTGCTCCAACCGGTAGAGCGCCGGATACAACGACCCTTGCGGCACCTCGAGCGCCTCTCCGGAGATCTGGCGGATGCGCAGCAGCACGCCGTACCCATGCAGCGGCTGCAGGGACACCGCCTTGAGGATCAGCATGTCGAGTGTTCCCGGAAGCAGGTCTGCGGTCTTGCCCATGGCGCCTCCTCTCCTAGCGTGACTAGGAGTGTGACGCCGGCTCTCCTAGTTTGTCAAGGGGAGCCCAGGGCCGAGCTTTTCCAGGAGCTGCCCTTGAAGATCGGGACCGACATCCGGATGTAGCGATGCCAGACGAAGACCAGGTCGAAGAGGAGCGCGACCAGCCACCAGAGATACAGGAACATCGCTCCGGCCAGGAACACTGGCCACAGATCGCCCTGGTGGGGCGGCACGCCGGGACCATGGACGGCGAGGTAGGCGTAGATCGCCACGGCGAGGCTGCCGGGGATCAGCAGCGTCCGCATTCCCCACTTTGGAAAGAGCTTGCTCATGACGTAGATCGCCCCGACCAGCACGACCGCGGCCGCGACGAGGACGAGATTCTGGCTCTGGATGGCGAGCCTGGTTCCGAAGCATCCCTGGAGCCCACCGGCGGCGTTCCTGACGATCGGGTTCACGCAGGGAAATATTCGAAAGCCGACGGCTGACAGCAGGAAAACACCGAGCCCGAACAACCGCCAGGTCCACATCCGGGTCAGGCGCGGGATGCGCGCCAGCACCGTCACGCCCGCCAGCAGGCAACTGAAGCTGCCCACCCAGCCAAAGACGGTCAGGATATCCTCTCTCCTGGGCCTCGGATCGATGTATGAATGGACCGCCTTGTAGAGGACCAGCACGGCCACGAACATGAGCGCCGCGGCGCCCAGATACGGAACGATCCAGCCGATGGCCTGGAACAGCGGCTTGTTGCCGGGCGGCTCCTTGTAGCTGTCGCTCTTGGGTTTCGGCTCCACTTTCCCGTCATAGACCACCTTCCGGATGAAGTGGCCGAACACGCCCTCATCCTGCCAGTAGTCGGTGTGGGCCTTGCCTGGCATCGGATACCGCGAGAAGCCGTGATCGTTGCCGTCGGGGCCGTCAGGGAAGTTGAAGACGCCGGCCCAATCCCCGGTCGTAAACCGCTGGCGTGCCGTGTCCAGCTCGAAACCGACGGGATCTCCGTAGTCGAAGTAGTTGTGCCACTCGATCGGCTGCTCGAGCGTCTGGCAAGGCTTCTGGAAATCTTCGAACAGCTCGCTCCAGAGGATCAGATGCTTGTCGATCGGCGAGCCAAACGTCATGAAGCCACGGACTTTCGAGATCCACGGAGTGTCCTGGGAGCAGAGCGCGGTGAGCAATCCCAGCAGGGCGACGACGGTGCCTTCGCTGTGGGCGACGAGATAGATCTCGATCTCTTCGCCGGCCGCCAGGAATTCGTCGTGCACCTTCTGCATCTGCTCCGCGAAGATCTCGCCGATCTGGCCGCCCCGGTCTTTGAATTCGGCCACGACCTGCACGTCGTCGACGAAGTCGAGCAGCACCTTCCTCAGGTCAAAGGAGAAGATGCCCATTTTGTCGGCCAGGTAACAGAGCCGTCCCAGCACGTCGATCGTCTGCAGCATCTCGCCGAGCACCTGCTCGACCATGAGCGCGTCGGCGTCCGTCAGCTTGCTATTCGCCAGATGCTGCCCATGCACCCGGCCCATGATCGTCTTCACCCACGGCTTGACGTCCTCCAGGACGTACTTTTTGTCGACCGCATCGCGCGGAACACCGGCCCAGTAGACCTCGACGAAGCCCAAACCGCTCAGATCCTTGGACCTGAAGACCACGGAGCTTCCACTCGGGTGGAAGTTGCCCAGCGGCACCGCGGCGGCTTGGCCGTGGTACCGGGCGAACTGTGACAGCACCTGCTTGACCGTGGCGTACTGGGTTTGATCGCCGACGCCATGCACGGCGACGATGACTTTCTTGGGCGTCACGTTCTCGTCCATGAAGCCTCCTTCGTGTCCGGGGATCGAAAAGCCGACTCTTGGCTACGAGTATACGCTTCCTGGGAGCTCGCATGTCTCAGCGTAGATGGCGCCTGTTGCTAACTGGCCGTAGCTCGTGTTTGGAGCCTCAGGGCTGCCCTTCTTTCTCGCGAAGGCAGGCGGCGATCTCCGTGCGCTGGAGATGCTCGGCCCAATCGAGGGGCGTTCCCTGGTAGATAAGATCTCTAATGCCCAAGTCGGCCCCGGCTTCCACGAGCGCCATGACCGTCTCCAGGGAGCCCGAGTCCACGGCGTGATGAAGGGCCGTCCCGTGCGGATGAAACCCTGGAGGGCTGTAGGCATTCGGGTCCGCGCCAAAATCGGTCAGAAGGGAGACGGCCCGCTCCTCGCCATAAAGGGCGGCGCCGGCCAGTGCCGCCTGGCATTCCTCTGCACTGGCCCCTGGCACGAGACGCGCGACATCGTCCATTCGGCCCAGGCAGACGGCGGCCAGCAACGTCAACCTCGCGCCGCGTTCGAGAAGCCGTTCCACTGCGGCCAACTCGCGGTGAGCGAGGGCGGGCACCATGGCGGCGTCGGGATCGGCGCCGGCTTCGGCGAGTACGTCGATGAGCTCACGTTGCACCCCGCACTCCCGCGGAACACGGCCGGAGCACACCAGGCCGAGCGCATAGTCGAGCTGCTCCCGAAGGCTCTCCACACCCTGGCGTTTCGCCGCCGCCAGGATTGCGCGGGTCACCTCGGCGATGTTCTCGGGCAGCTTGCCATTCCGGATCGGATTCTCCGCCACGAACCAGAGCAGATACGGTTGCCGGAAATATCCCTCGCCATAATCGATGCGATCGCGGACGAGCTCCGGATGCGTGGCCAGAAGGCGTTCCAGCGCGCTCACATCCCCGGCGTCGATGGCGGACACCGCTTCCCGAAAAAGCGGGTCGGGAATCTCGAGGTCTTCCATGGCGATGTCCTCCTTCGAGAAAGGGTAAATACCGGCTCGATTAGCGCGGCGGCCTCGTTCGGCCATCGTAGGAAAAGCCGCGAGAACGGCTTCGCAATCGGTCATGGATACCCCAGCCCACGGCTGACACCAGAATCATGATCAGTAATGTAACTACCAGGTCAAGTCGAATGGGGCCGGAGACTGTCCGACCCCAGGCCAACAGGTTGGCCTGGAGACCTATGAAGACAGCCCACTCAATGCCCACCAGCATCAACAAGATGCCACCATCGCGGTCAAGAGGGTCTCCGCCGGACAGGGCCTGAAATCCTCGGACACAGAAAATGGCGGCCGGGATCAAGGCCAGATAGGGTACGAAGGTGGATAGAAAGGCGACTGCAAATAGTAGAGCGACGACGATCAAGCCGACGAGAGTAGAAAGGGGAGGCCCGGTCGGCTGTCGATCCGTTGTCCCCTCTTTCCTAAGGCGGATCAGAACGGATCCGCCCAGAACGAGGATCACGACCATGAGGCAGAAGAGTGCCAGAAAAAGAATTCCGCCAGCCTGTTCCCGGTCTATCATCGGCTCAAGCGCTCTACCCGTAGGCGAGAGCTTCCTCCTTGTTCGCCTCCACCGCGGGCTTGGGCGCGTGCGTCCGCGCTACCAGCACGTAGATCGACGGCACCACGAAGAGCGTGAAGACCGTACCGATGATCATACCGCTCACCAGCATGATGCCGATGCTGTTGCGCGCTCCGGCTCCCGGGCCATCGGCGAAGACCAGCGGCATGTGGCCGACCACCGTGGCTGCCGTCGTCATCAGGATCGGGCGCAGACGCGTCGTCGACGCCTCGACGACGGCCCGCAGCTTGTCCAGCCCCGTCTCCTGCAGATGGTTCGCGAACTCCACGATGAGGATGCCGTTCTTCGCCACCAGGCCGACCAGCGTGATCAATCCCACCTGGCTGTAGACGTTGAGCGAGGTGAACCCCAGGAAGGAGAACAGCAGGGCTCCTGCCAGCGCCAGCGGCACCGAGCCGGCCAGGACGATGAACGGATCGCGGAAGCTCTCGAACTGGGCCGCCAGAACGAGATAGATCAGGACCGCCGACAGCAGGAAGGTGGCGAGGAACTTGCCGCCCTCGATGCGGAGCTGCCGCGACTCGCCGGCGTAATCGACGGTATAGCCCTGGGGCAGGATCTTCGCGGCCTCTTCTTCCAGGAAGCTCAGCGCCTGGTCGAGCGGCACCCCCGGCGGGATCGCGCCCTGGATGCGGACGGCGTTGAGCTGCTGGAACCGTTTGAGCTCGCGCGGCTCGGTCGTGGTCTGGAGCGTGGCGAAGGTGGAGAGCGGCACCAGCTTGCCGCCACCGCCCGTGACGTAGATACCCGAAAGCTGGTCCGGCGTCAGGCGCTCACTGCGCTTGACCTGCGGGATGACCTTGTAGCTCCGGCCCTGGATGCTGAACCGGTTCACGTAGTTGCCGCCCATCAGCGTCGAGAGGTCCCGGCCGGCCTGGGCGAGGTCCACGCCTTGCGAGCGCAGCTTGTCGCGGTCGAAGACCACCTCCGTCTGCGGCTGGTCGAACTTCACGTCCGAGTCGGCGAACATGAACAGGCCGCTGGCGAACGCCTTCTGCACGAGCTGGTTGGCGATCTCGCTGACCTCCCGGGGCTCGGCCGTCGAGGCGATCACGAAGTCCACGGGCAGACCGCCGCCGCCGCCGGGCAGGGCGGGAGGCGTCAACGGAATGACCCGCACGCCCGCGATCTTCGACAGCTCGGCGGACACTCCTCCCTGGAGCTCCTCGGTGCTCTTCTCCCGCTCGCTCCACGGCTTGACGGCCATGCCCGCGAACCCTCCCGTGGGGAAGATGATCTGGAAGGTGCTGGCCGTCTCCGGGAACGACTGGAAGGTCCGGTCGATCTCGTCCGTGAAGAGCTTGGTCTGATCGAGGGTCGCGTTGGCGGAGGACTGGACGATGGCGAAGATGATGCCCTGGTCCTCGGCCGGCGCCAGCTCCTTCTGCGAGAACATGTAGAACGGCACGATCAGGAGCATGACGATGATCCACAGGGTGAGCACGACGGGCCGGTATTTGAGCGTCCCCGAGAGCACCCGCATATAGGCGGCGCGGACGCGTTCGAACCGCCGGTTCACGAAGCCGGCGAAGCCGCGCTCGGTGTCGCCGGCGCGCAGCATCTTCGAGCTCATCATGGGCGACAGCGTCAGCGCCACCACGCCGGAGACGAGCACCGCGCCGGCCAGGGTGAAGGCGAACTCGCGGAACAGCGAGCCCGTCAGGCCGCCCTGGATGGCCACCGGCGTGTAGACCGCCGCCAGCGTGATCGTCATGGCGACGATCGGGCCGACCAGCTCGCGGGCGGCGTCGATGCTCGCCTGGAACGGGGTCTTGCCCTCGTGCAGGTGCCGCTCGACGTTCTCGACCATGACGATCGCGTCGTCCACCACCAGGCCGACCGAGAGCACGATGGCGAGCAGAGTCAGCAGGTTGATGGTGAAGCCGGCCACCAGCATGATGAAGACCGCGCCGACGAGCGAGATGGGGATGGCGATCACCGGGATGATCACCGACCGCACCGAGCCCAGGAACAGGAAGATGACCAGGATCACGATGATCAGGGTTTCGGTGAGGGTTTTGAGCACCTCGTCGATCGAGTCCTGGATGTACACCGTCGAGTCGTAGGGGATGCCGCCCTTCATCCCCGCCGGCAACTGGGCCTGGATGCCGGGCATCGCGTCGCGCACCCGGCCGATCACGTCCAGCGTGTTGGAGGTGGGCAGCACCCAGATGCCGATGAAGACGGCGGTCTCGCCGTTGAAGCGGACGTCCTGGTCGTAGTTTTCGGCGCCCAGCACCACGTCGGCGATGTCGCCCAGCCGGACGATCGAGCCGTTCTCCTCCTTGACCACGATCTGGCGGAACTCCTCCACCGTTTGAAGATCGGTGTTGGCCACCAGGTTCACCGACACCATCGAGCCCTTGGTCTTGCCCAGGGCGGAGAGGTAGTTGTTCGCCGCCAGCACGTCGCGCACCGCGGACGGCGCGATGCCGTGGGCCGCCATCTCCTCGGGCTTGAGCCAGACGCGCATGGCGAACGTGCGGTCGCCGAAGATCTCGGCCCGCTGCACGCCGCTGATGGCGGCGAGCTTCGGCTGCACCACGCGCACCAGGTAGTCGGTGATCTGGTTCTGGTCGAGGTCGGCCGAGGAGAAGCCGAGGTACATCCCCGCGAACTGGCTGTCTGCCGTTTCCAGCGAGATGACCGGCGCCTCCGCCTCCGGCGGCAGCGTGTTGCGCACCTGCGCCACCTTGGCCTGGATCTGGGTGAGGGCGGCGTTGGTGTCGAAGTTGAGCTTCAGGTGCACGGTGATCGTGCTCACGCCCTGGGCGCTCGTGGACTCCAGGAAGTCGATGCCGTCGGCGCTGGCGATCGTCCGCTCCAGCGGCGTGGTGATGAAGCCGCGCACCAGGTCGGCGTTGGCGCCCACGTAGGCGGTGATCACGTTGACGACGGCGACATCGCTGCGCGGGTACTGGCGCACGGTGAGCGAGCGGATGGACTGCAGGCCCGCGATGAGGATCAGCAGGTTGACGACCACGGCCAGCACGGGCCGGCGGATGAACAGGTCGGTGATCTTCATCTAGCTGTCCTCCGGCCGGGGAGCGAGGCTGTTCGAGGGCTGAACCTGGTTGTTGACGCTCACGGCGGCGCCGTTGCGGAGCTTGAAGACCCCCGAGGTGACCACTTCTTCGCCGGCCTTGACGCCGGAGACGACCGCGATCTGGTCTCCCCGCGCGCCGCCCAGCTTCACGAACTGCTGGCGCACGCCCCGATAGGTTTTGCCGTCCGGTCCCTTGACGTCCTCGACGATGAATATCGAGTCGCCGAACGGCGCGTAGCTGATCGCCGAGGCGGGGAGCGCGACGACCGGCCGGCTGGCGCCCATGAGGATCTCCGTCTCGACGTACATGCCGGGGCGCAGCCGGCCGTCCGCGTTGTCGAAGGTGGCCTGGACCTGCACGTTGCGCGTGGCCTCGTCGACGACCGAGTTGACGGCCGTGATCCTGCCCGTAGCCTGGATGTCCGCCTCGCCGCGGGCCTTGATCCGCACGGTGGCACCGGCCCGCAGGCGGCCCACCTCCTGCTGCGGCACGGAAAAATTCGCGTAGACCGGACGGATCGACTGCAGGGGCACGATCGGGTCTCCGCCGTTCAGATACTGGCCGAGGTTGACCTGGCGGATGCCCAGGACCCCCGAGAACGGCGCCCGGATCGTCTTGCGCTCGATGGTGGCGCGGATCTCGCCCACCCGGGCCTGCCCCTGCTGGTCTTCGGCCGCGGACCGGTCGTACTCCGACTGCGAGATCACCCCGCTCTCCCGCAGCCCGCGCATCCGCTCGAGGTTGAGACGGGTGAGGTTGCGCTGCGACTCCGCGGCGGCCAGTTGCGCCTGCTCCTGGCTGGTGTCCAGCTTGACCAGCATCTGGCCCGCCCGGACGCTCCGGCCGGACTCGAAGGCGATCTTCTCGACGATGCCAGGCAGGTCGGCGCTCACCATGACGCCTTGGACGGCGGTCACCGTGCCCGTGGCGGAAACCGTCGTCGGCCACTCCTCCTGCCGGGTCACGGTCGTGGTCACGGCCTCCGGAGGCGGCTGGAACGCCGCGCCCTGCGCCACGGCCCCCTTGACCTGGCGGTACTTGAAGAAGCCGAGGGCCGCGACGGCGACGGCCACTACGAGGAGCATCAGGATCATCCGTTTCTTCATGACGACAGTTCCCTCTATACGTGCATCTCAATACGAATTCAGGTGGGGGAAGTTCCGAACGCCATTATATCCGGCAGGCTGGTAATCCCCACGCTATACTCGCGCGCCGTGAATACCCCGCCTCTCCCGACCCTTCAGGCCTTCCGCTCCGTCCCCCGCACGGGGGTGGTGTACGTCACCAAGGAGGCGACGGCGCGGGGGTATTCGACGGGGGATCCCGCGTGGTCGAACCTTGGCCAGGGGCAGCCGGAGACGGGGCCTCTGGCCGGCGCGCCGCCGCGGGTCGAGGCGATCACGATCGACCCGAGCGACCATTACTACGCTCCGGTCGCGGGGATCTGGGAGCTGCGGGAGGCGGTGGCGTCGCTCTACAACCAGCTCTTCCGGCGCGGCATGCGCTCACAGTACACGGCGGAGAACGTGGCGATCTCGGGCGGCGGACGGGCGGCCCTGACGCGGGCCGTGGCCTCGCTCGACCGGGTGAACCTCGGCCACTTCCTGCCGGATTACACCGCCTACGAGGAGCTGCTCGACATCTTCCGGCTGGTCTCGCCGATCCCCATCCTGCTCCGGCGCGAGCAGGGCTACAGCTTCGGCGTCGAGGATCTGCGGCGCGAGGTGCAGGGGCGCGGCCTCTCGGTGCTGCTGCTCTCGAACCCCAGCAATCCCATGGGCAAGCTGGTCTCCGGCGGCGAGCTCGCGGACTGGATCGCCGTCGGCCGCGACCTCGACTGCACCCTGCTGATCGACGAGTTCTATTCGCACTACGTCTGGAACCTCGGCGAGGGCGAGCCCGGCCCCATGGTGAGCGCCGCCCGCTATGTCGAGGACGTGGACCGCGATCCGGTGGTGATCGTGGACGGCATGACGAAGAACTGGCGCTATCCCGGCTGGCGGGTCACCTGGACGGTGGGGCCGCGCCAGGTCATCGAGGCGGTCGAGAGCGCCGGCTCGTTCCTGGACGGCGGCGGCTCGCGGCCCCAGCAGCGGGCGGCGGTCGAGCTGATGAAGCCGGAGCTGGTGCTGGCCGAGACGCGGGCCATCCGCGAGACCTTCCTGCCCAAGCGGGAGATGATGCTGCGCCGCGTCCACGAGATGGGCATGCGGATCTATCCCGATCCCGCGGGCACCTTCTACGCCTTCGTCTCCGTGCGCGACCTGCCCGAGCCGCTCTCGGACGGCATGGCCTTCTTCCGCGCCGCCCTCGATCACAAGGTGATCTGCGTGCCGGGCGTCTTCTTCGACGTCAACCCCGGCCACCGCCGCTCGCAGCGCCTCTCCCGCTTCCACCAGCACGTCCGCCTCTCCTTCGGACCCTCGATCGAAGAGGTCCGCCGCGGCCTGGACCGGCTGGAGGAGATGATCGGGGAAGCGCGGGGATAAAAAACCGAGTCTTCCGCCTGGGAGGATGCCATCCCCGACTCTCACGTAAACGCCGCCACGTTCCTGGCGACCCTGTCGCCGCTCCCGGGCATCTTCGTTCCGGACACCGGGGGAATCTCCGGCCTCGGCGCCACCCTGCTCGCCGGCGGCGGTGTGCTGTTCGGCCTCTATCACCCGACCGCCGCGCGCGTTGAGGTCGTCGACAAGTCCGATCGTTGGCAGCAACCGAGGCACGAGCTGAAACTGTGCTCGGGATACTTCGGCCTCCCCAATCTATGGCTCGGCGTGGTGCCGGACGCCGCGGCGGGGGATGAATACAAGTTTTTCGTCCAGGGCGGCGTGCCGCAGGGAGAGCGCTGGGTCGAGGATCCCTACGCCCGCGAGCTTGGTCCGAGCTTCGAGGACAACAACTGCGTCGTCGTCGATCCCACGGGGTTTCACTGGACGGACGCGGGCTGGCGGACGCCGGACCGGGCCGATCTGATCCTTTATGAGCTCAGCGTGCTCGGCTTCACGGAAGGGGATCCCGACATCCAGGAGGATCGCCGGGGCAAGTTCGCCGGAGTCGCGGAGCGGGTCGAGGAGGGCTATTTCGAGCGCCTGGGAGTGACCGCCCTCTCGCTCATGCCGCTCGCCGAGTTCCCCGATCCTCAAGGTCCCGGAACCCTCGGCTACAGCCCGTCGCTCTATTGCACGGTCGAGCGCGACTTCGGGACGCCCGACGACCTGAGAAACCTGGTGAACACCGCCCATGGGCATGGACTCGCCGTCATCCTCGACCAGGTCTTCAATCACACCAGCAACGATTTCAACCCGCTGTGGCAGTTGATCCTGGAGCACCCCGACGAAGAGCTCCGCGACGGAGAAGGAGGGCTGTACTTCAACGGCACCACCCCGTGGGGAAACCGGATCGCGACGGAGAGGGAGGACGTCCAGAACCTCCTCATCGACGCCTGCAAGCTCCTGATCGCCGAGTATCACGTGGACGGCTTTCGTTTCGATGCCACGCACACGGACTACATGGATCACGGTTTTCTCGGCCGGCTGGCCCGGGAGCTCACCGCCTTCAAGCCCGAGGTGATCCTGATCGCGGAAAACCTTCCGAACCAATCCGATCTCAACCGATCGGGATTCGACGGCTTTGCTCAGTGGGCCGATCCGTACCACGACAAGATGAAGGCCCTGCTCCGCGAAGGCACATACCAGGAGTTCAATCACTACGACACCGACCGTCTGGCGGACATCTTCTATTTCAGCCGGTCGATCTATGCCGCCCACACCAACAACGTGGTCAATTACACGGAGAGCCACGACGAGACCAGCGTCCCGTTCGAGGTGGGAACCAATCCTGCTCTGAACCATCCGGCGGCCAAGGACCGCAAGGGGCGGCTCGGCCTGTTCGCCACGATGGTCGCCTTGGGACAGCCCATGATCTACATGGGGCACGAATTCAACGTCGAGCGGGACCGCAACATCGTCAGCTTCGCCTGGCCGACGGACGGCCCGTCCAGCAACGGTTTCTATCGCTGGGCGAGCCGCCTGATCCCCCTGCGCCGGCGCTATCCGGCGCTCCGGATCTCGGGCTCCGACCCGGCGGGAGACGGCCGCTTCTCCTGGATCCTGGGCCCCTGGATGGACCAGCGCCACGGCGGCGGGAAGAAGGTGCTGGGCTGGCGCCTGCGTCCAACGGCGAACGCGTTCGACACGATGGTGGTCCTGCTCAGCTTCGAGAACCACCCCGTGACCGTGGATCTGGAGCTTGGCTTGGCGGGAACCTGGGTGAAGCTGGCGGACGTGGAGAGCGCCAACGATGTCCCGCCGGAGGGGACGAATTCCGCGGGCGACCCCACCGCCCTGCACAGCTCGGACGGCCGGTTCGGCGGCTTCGAGCTGCCGGGGTCGAGTGGGTTTCTCTATAAGTGGGAGGAGTGAAAGGGACTGAGGGCTCTCAACCGTCCAGGATCTTTCGCCAAAGAAGGGCGCTTTCGGCGGGAAGCTGAGCGAGCTCCTGATCCACCTGTGAAATCAGGGTCTCCCGATCCTCCGCCGCGAGGAGTTGCTGGATGTCCCACGCGTCCTGGGGACCGCCAGCGTAGAGCTTGAGGAGGATGAGATCGACCGCACGGACGACAGGGACCTCGCCGCCCGGATGGACCAGAGCCCTCGCGATGACCTCCCGCTGCCAGACGAACTTGCCGACGACGAGGTCGACCGGGCGCTCCCCGGGCGCAGAAAAACGCACTACGCCCAAGAGGGGATCATAGAGATCGCCTTTGCGGATTTCAGCCTCGACCCCGGAGGACTGGAGACCGGCCCACGACTCCGATTGGAGACAGACCGGATCGACGGCGAGGAGGTCTTGATCGAGCGTTGAGCGGACGACGCCATGCCTTGCCATCGCCGAGGCGCCGATAAGAGCGTGCGGAATGTCTGCTCCACGCAGGATGCCGGCGATTCGTGCCAGAAGAGTCATCCAACCAGGTCGGCGATACACTTCGAGGGCCGTCGTCCCGACTGACGGCGGCGTTGGAGGAGGCGGAGCCCGGTTTCTCGATCCACTCCCTGAGCTTGGCAGAACAAGGCAAGGTCTTCATCGCCTAGCTTTAAGGCGAGCTCAACGCGGGCCTCGGAAGTCAGCGCCATCGCCACCTTCCGGTCCTGCCGTCGAAGATCGTCAGCCACCGTCCGCATAGTTCCAGTTTAGCACCGTCCGCCGAAGCCCTGTGACGATTCGGCCTTCAGCTCACGATGCGCTCACGCCTGAGGGATCTGGGGGACATAGTCGAAGTGCCGGTCTCTGGCGCACAGGATAAGATTGTGCTGCAGCACCAGCGCAGCGATCCACAGATCATTCGTCGGGATCGGCGTTCCCTGCTTCTTCAACTGGCGGAAAATCGTTGCATAGTAATGCGTCGTCTGGTCGTCGGCGAACAAGACAGTCACCCCAGGTTTCATCAGGAAGCGGCGCAGCACGCGTTCATTCTCGGCGCCACGCGTCCCGACGGCGAAGCCGGCACGTAACTCGGCGAGCACGATGAAGGGGAGGAAAACGGCTTCCGCGTGCTCGACGAGCGTGATGACTTCGGCGGCATCGCGGCATAGGTCGGTGTAGCGATTGGTATCTAGAGCAAGCCTCATCGCCACAGGTGTTCGTCGACGCGGTCCTGATCCGCGATCGCTTGATCGAACTCGCGATCCTCATGCCAGGTTCCTGTGACATCGGTGAGGTCTCGTTGGCGGATCGGACTCTCGCCCAAGCCGGAACCCCGGATCAGAGCCTCGATGGCGACGGTATTGAGGCTCTTGCCTTCGGCTTTTGCCCGTCTGCGAAGCTCGGAGTCCACGGTCGGCGGAATTTCTCTAAGAGTGTATTGCATGCAAGTAGTATAGGCGATGCATGCGCGAGGAGCAAGCGCCACCCCCGTTGCATTCCGTTACATTCCCGAAATAACCAGGAAACCTCCCTGCCCCATATTCGAGTGCACCCATGAGGGGCACCGAATGAAGAAGCTCGTCCTCACTCTCCTGATCCTCGGCGCCGTCGCAGTCGTCGTGCTCGCACGCGGGACATCCTCACGCAGCCAGGAGCCTGCCACGGAGGTGGTGCGGCGGGCGCCCCGGCGCGAGGCCGAGCCCGTGGTGACGGCCACGGGCGTGATCAAGCCGCGGAGCGGTGCGGAGGTCCGGGTGGGGTCCCGCGTTTCGGGAGTCGTCCGGCGGCTGTTCGTGCGGATTGGGGACCGGGTGGAGAAGGGACGGCTTCTGGCGGAGCTGGATGCCCGCGAGCTTGTGGCGCGCCGGGATCAGGCCGCGGCGGCGGTGGCGTCGGCGCGGGCGACCCTCGACTATGCCCAGGCCGATCTGCGCCGCAAGCGCGAGCTCGGCGCCGCCCAGCTCCTCGCGAGGAGCGAGCTGGACCTGGCGGAACGGGCCTGCGCCGTGGCGGAGCAGCAGCTCAAGGAGGGCGAGGCGAACCTCGACTTCGCCGCCGCGCAGCTCGGTTACGCCCGCATCCATGCGCCGATCGCGGGCGTCGTCGCCTCCATCTCGACCCAGGAGGGGGAGACGGTGGCGGCCAGCTTCGCCGCGCCGACCTTCGTCACCCTCCTGGACCTCGACCGCCTGGAGGTCTGGGCCTACGTGGACGAGACCGACATCGGGCGTATCCAGGCGGGACAGAAAGCCCGCTTCACCGTCGACACCTATCCGGGCCAGGAGTTCGAGGGCGAGGTGACGGCCATCTATCCGCGCGCCGAGATCCGGGACAACGTCGTCAACTACGTCACCGTCGTGAGGTTCGAGCCGCCCCGGGACCGCACCCTGCGGCCGGAGATGACGGTAATGGCGCGGATCGCGCTCGCACCGCGCTGAGGAGGTTTGATGATCGAGCTGCAAGGGATTGGAAAGACCTATACCCGGCCCACGGGCGAGCCCGTGCGCGCCCTGGAAGGCGTCTCGTTGCGGATCAACCGCGGCGAGATGGTGGCGATCGTGGGCACGTCCGGGTCGGGCAAGTCGACGTTGATGAACGTCCTGGGCCTGCTCGACCGGCCGAGCGAGGGGCGCTATCTGCTCGACGGCCAGGACGTCGCGGGCCTGGGCGTCAACGAGCTGGCGCGCCTGCGGAACCGGCGGATCGGCTTCGTGTTCCAGGCCTTTCACCTGCTGCCGCGGACGAGCGCCCTGGAGAACGTGGAGCTGCCGCTCCTCTATTCGGACCGGGATTCGATCAAGGGCCTGGGCCGGCGCGCCCTGGAGGCCGTGGGGCTCGCCGACCGGATCGATCACACGCCTTCGGAGCTGTCCGGCGGCCAGCAGCAGCGGGTGGCCATCGCGCGCGCTTTGGTCAACGAGCCGGACCTCCTGCTCGCCGACGAGCCCACGGGAAACCTGGACGCGCGCTCGGCCGGCGAGCTGATGGCGCTGTTCCAGTCCCTCAACGAGGCCGGCCGGACGATCGTCCTCATCACCCACGACGCGGGCCTGGCCGCCCACTGTGGACGGATCTGCCGCCTGGAAGCAGGACAAATCACGGAGGAAACATGCGAACGGCACAGCTCGTCCGGCAAAGCCTGAGGGTGATGGCGCGCTCCAAGCTCCGCAGCGGCTTCATGATGCTGGGAAGCCTCGTGGGAGTCGCGGCGCTGACGCTGGTCGTCTCGCTCGGCGAGGCGGGCAACCGCAAGATGCTGACCACCGTCGACCAGATCTTCGGCGGCTCGTCCATCGTCGTCTTCGCCCGCGGCGGCCGGCAGGTGGCGGGGCCGCGCGGCGAGTCGGCCCGCCTGACGCTCGACGACGTCGAAGCCATCGCGCGGGAGCTGCCCGGCATCGAGGCCTGGGACGCGCAGCAGGGGCTTTCCGACGCGGCGGTCCGGTATGGGGACGCCAGCGGGACGGCACGCATCATGGGGCAGACGGAGCGTTCCGAGCGGGTCTGGCACCGCGGAGTCTCGCGGGGCGAGTACTTCGACACGGCCGCCGTGGCGGGCTCGGCGCGCGTGGCGCTCCTCGGCGAGACCGTGGCCCGCGATCTGTTCGGCGGCGAGGACCCGCTGGGCGCGGAAATCCTGATCGGTTCCGTCCGTTTCCGGGTGATCGGAATCCTGGAGGCCTTCGGCACCGACGCGCACGGCATGGACCGCGACGACGAGGTGGTCGTGCCGATTTCGACCGCCATGCGCCGCCTGATGAACGCCGACTCGATTCGGATGGCCAAGCTGCTGGTGAAGGACCCGGACGCGGTGGCGGCGACGGCCGGCGACGTCGAGCGCATCCTCCGCGAGCGCCACGCCATCGCTCCCGGCCAGCCGGACGACTTCATGATCCGCACCTCTCTCCAGGTGCAGGAAATGGTTTCCAAAGTGCAGCGGGTCCTGTTCCTGTTCCTGCCGCTGGTCGCCGGCGTCTCGCTCCTGGCGGGCAGCTTCGTGGCGGCGAGCCTGATGCTGTCGCAAGTCAACGAGCGCGTCGGCGAGATCGGTCTCCGCCGCGCCGTCGGCGCCCGGCCGGAGGACATCCAGGTGCAGTTCCTTCTGGAAACGGCCGTGACGGCGCTCGGCGGCGGCCTTCTCGGTCTCCTGGCGGGCTGCGCCGGCGCGCAATACATCGCTCGGCGGATGGCCCTCGGCGACGTCCTCTCCTGGCAGGCGATCGCTCTGGGGCTCGGCGCCGCGGCCGTGACGGGCCTTCTGGCCGGCGTCGTGCCCGCGCGGCGGGCGGCACGGCTGCAGCCGGCGGAGGCGCTGCGGTGAGGTCTGATTGATCCTCGCCCGCGCTCTCCGCCCAGCCCTCCGGGCCCTCCTCGCCCACCGGCTGCGGGTCGCCCTCGCCCTTTCCAGCGTGGCGATCGGGGTAGCGGCCACCGTTCTGACGAGCGCCATCGGCAAGGGGGCGGCGGACGAGGTGATCCGCGGCATCGAGGCCATGGGCGGCACGAATCTCCTGGTCGTGCGGCCGGCGCCGGCGAAGCGGCTGGTGGCCCGCAAGGCGGTCCGGGGCCTGATGACCAGCCTCGAGCTCGCGGATGCCGAGGCGATCGCGGAGCTGGGACTCGCCGGCGCGGCGGTGCCGGGGGCGGAAGGGACGCTGCGGGTGAGGGCGGGCAACGGCGCCATGGTCACCAAGGTGCTCGGCACCAGCCCCGCCTTTCCAGGCGTGCGCCGTTTCCAGGTCCGCCGGGGCCGCTTCTTCGACGCCGAGGACGACCAGGCCGCCCGGCGCGTCGCCGTGCTCGGCGCCCGGATCGAAGCCGGGCTCTTCCAGGACGCGGACCCGGTCGGCCAGTGGATCCGCATCCGGGGCGTCCCCTTCGAGGTCATCGGGGTCCTGGAGGCCAAGGGCGTCACCGCCGACGGCTCGGACGAGGACGACCAGGTCGTCATCCCCATCCGGACGGCCCTGCGCCGCGTCTTCAACTCCAACTGGCTCAGCACCGTCTTCGTGAGCGTCCGCGATCCCAAGAGGATGGCGGATGCCGAGGCCGCGGTCGGCGAGCTGCTCCGCGATCGGCATAGGATTGACGAGGACGGAGCGCTGGACGATTTCGATATCCAGAACCGGACCCGGTTCCTGGCCGCGCAGAAGGAGATGGGCCAGTCGCTCACGCTGTTCACCACGGGGCTCTCCGCCCTCGCCCTCCTCGTCGGCGGGACGGGCATCCTGGCCCTCATGCTCCTCTCGGTCAAGGAGCGGACCGGCGAGATCGGCCTCCGCATGGCCGTCGGCGCGAGGCCGCGGGACATCCTCTTCCAGTTCCTCGCCGAGTCCACGGCCCTGGCGCTCGGCGGCTGGACGGCTGGGGTCGCGGCCGGAGCGCTGGGAGCGGCGGCCGTCGCGTTCGGCACCGAGTGGAAGGTCGGCGTGCCCCTCGAGGCGCTCCTCGCCTCGCTGGCGATGGCGGGCGCCACCGGTCTCGGCTTCGGGGCGTTTCCGGCCCGCAAGGCGTCGCTGATGCCGCCGATTCAGGCCCTGGGGACGGAATAGGGGATGATAGAAACCGCATGACCAACCGCCCCCCCGCCACCAACCCCAGGGTCCTCGTCATCGACGACGACGAGGGGCTGAACGCGCTCCTCACGGAGTATCTGGCCCAGTTCGGCTTTGCCGTACGGTCGGCCGCCCATCCCGAGGAGGGGCTGCGGGCGCTCAAGGTGGACCCTCCCGACATCGTCGTCCTCGACGTCATGCTCCCCGGCATGGACGGCCTCGCGGTCTGCCGCAAGATCCGCGAGGCCAGCCGCATCCCCATCGTCATGCTGACGGCCCGCGGGAGCGTCATGGACCGCATCCTCGGTCTGGAGCTGGGCGCCGACGACTACCTGCCGAAGCCGTTCGAGCCGCGCGAGCTGGTGGCGCGCCTCCAGGCGGTGCTGCGCCGGGGCGCGGCGGCGGCGGGCGGGGAGAGCGTGCGCATCGGGGCGCTGGAGGTGAATTTCGCCACCTGCTCCGTCCGCCTGGAGGGCCGCCCGCTCACCCTCACCACCGCCGAGCTCGAGCTGCTCGGGCTCCTGGTTCGCAACCGCGGCCGCGTCCTGAGCCGCGAGCGCATCCTCGACGAGACGCGCGGCATCGACTGGGAGGCCTACGACCGTTCGATCGACGTCCTGGTCAGCCGACTGCGCCAGAAGCTCGGCGACGACCCCCGGCGGCCCGCCTTCATCCGCACCGTGCGGGGCGCGGGCTACAGCTTCATCGGCGGTGGAGGCGCGGGCGATGACTGAGCGAACGCTTTTACCCGGGAAACCCGTGCCGGTGCTGCACCGTTCCATCTTCGTCAAGCTCGTGATCGTCATGCTGGCTACGGCCGCGGGCCTCACGATCACGGTGATCGTCCTCTTCGAGCTCTTCGTCAAGCCGGGCATGGCCACGTCACGGAGCCTCTTCGCGGAGTACACCCGCGTCCTGGCCTCCACCTCGCCGGATCTCGCGACCGCGAAGCGGCTCGCGGAAAGCTTCGGTTTCGAGATGCGCTACGAAGGGCCGGCCGGCGATTGGGAAACCGCTCCTGGCCTGCCCTCCGTCCAGGAGGTTCGGGAGCACCCCTGGTGGCACGACAGCCAGCTCGCGCCGGCGCCCGACGGCGGCGCCTACGTCTTCTTTTGGGACCTCGGACGGCGGACGATGGAGGCCCACGACAGGATGCTGTGGCTGCTGCTGGCGCTCATGATCGGGATCGTGCTCCTGGCATACGTCGTGTTGCGCCGCTCCCTGCGTCCCGTGAGATCGCTGCACGAGGGGGTCGTGCGGCTGAGCGAAGGGCACCTCGACGTCGTCGTGCCGAGCCGGACGAGCGACGAGCTCGGCGCCCTGACCGATGCCTTCAACCAGATGGTCCGCCGCATCCAGGAGATGCTCCGGGCCCGCGACCAGTTGCTGCTCGACGTCAGCCACGAGCTCCGGTCGCCCCTGACCCGCATGAAGGTCGCGCTTGCCCTCCTGCCCGAGGGAGACAAGAGCCGCCAGATCGCCGCCGACGTGGCCGAGATGGAAGCGATGATCACGGAGCTCCTCGAGCTGGAGCGGCTCCGCGATGGCCGCGGAGTGCGCACCGAGCGTCAGGACCTGGTGCCGATCCTCCGCGAGGTGGCGGAGAGCTTCCAGGGCCGGCCGCCGGGGGTCCGTTTCATCGCCTCCCAGCCGGAGATCTTCCTGGACGTCGACCGTGATCCGATGCGTACCGTCCTGCGCAACCTCCTGGAAAACGCGATCAAATACTCGCTGCCCGACAGCGCTCCCGTGGAGGTTGCCGCCGGCCAGGAGGGCGAGACGGTCACGGTCCGCGTCACCGACGACGGTCCGGGCATTCCCGAAGCGGACCTCGCCAGCCTCTTCGAACCTTTTTTCCGGGTGGACCGTTCCCGTTCCAAGAAGACCGGCGGCTACGGCTTGGGACTCAGCATCTGCAAAAGAATCGTGGAGTCCCACGGCGGTGGGATCACCGTCGAGAATAACGTTGAGAACAGCGCCGGGCGAGGAGCCACGTTCAGGATTACCTTGCGGAAGCCGGCGTAGGGCGCTGCTTCAGTGGTGCGTGTCGTGCCCGTACTTCTTCAGCGCTTCTTCCAGCCCCAGCTTCTTGACCCGCAGCCGGCTGCCGGCGATCTTCTCGGCGCCGTAGGGGTCGATGTTGTCGACCTCCCAATTCTTCCCGCCGAGGTCCACGATCAGCACGTCGTAGGTGAAGGCCGTGTCCGTCATGGCCTTCAGCCAGTGGATGTTGTTCCTCTCGTCCGAGACCGAAGAGTGGCTGCCCACGCGGCCGACTTGGTCGACGGTCGGCTCGATGATCATGTGGGTGCCGTCCTCCTCCACCTTCTCGTAATGCCGGAGCCAGAGCTCACCCTGGAGCACGTAGTGGCAGGAGACCATGTTCCGGTGGCCGTGCGGGATGATGGCGCGGTCCTTCTTCATCCCGAAGATCTTGCTGTGGAAGGCCAACTGCTCCGGAAGCCCGTCCAGACGGGGGAACTTCACCCACCGGGTGTTGACGCCGAGATCGGGGTAGTCGAAGCCCTGGATCAACTTGTCGAAGTCGATGCGGGTGAGCAGCTCCTGGAGCTCGACCTGGTCGAACAGCTCCTTGAGCTTTTCCTGCCACTGGCGGGGGGTGATCTTCCCGGCCTGGAGGTCCAGGCTCATCTCGTGGAGGCCCTTCACCCAGGAGTCGGTGATGGGCCGGACCGAGTCGGCGAACACGTCCTTGGCGAACAGGGTGCGGAACAGGGCGTAAGAAGCGATGCTCCCGATCAGGGACTTGGAGAATTCGCGGCGGTTCATGGAACTGACCTCGCTTCAATAGCGGAAACTGATCGTGAAGGACGCCGCCGCCGCAAGCGCCGCGGCCGTCCGAACGTGATTCCAAGCCGTCCAACTGGAAAGATACTCCGCCCACAGCCTTGCGCTGTCTGGATTGGCCGGTGCGACCAGGGCCAGCGCTTCGTTCCTGGGCACGTTGAACACCATGGTCACCAGAAAGGTTCCGACGAGATACAGCAAGCTCCCCGCGAGCAGATAGCCGGAGCCGGGAGCGTGCCAGCGCAGCACGGAGAAGACGATCGCAACGGCGCATGCCACGGCCGTTCCCACGAAGACCCCGAGAAACAGTGGGTTGAGAACGGCGACGTTGACGGAATTCATGGCGGCGATGCCCTCGCTCGGAGGCAGGCGGGCCAAGGCCTTCATCACGAACGACGAGAAGGCAAAGAAGGTTCCGGCGATCAGGCCGCAGCCGAGCGCCGAAACCAGCTTCAAGGCGAAGAGCAGCTCGTCAGCCCCCGCCATCGCCATCAAACCGCCCCGTCGAAGAAGTCCACCTCGCCGGTCTCGAGCGAGTACTCGGCGCCCACCACCAGGAGGCCGCCCTCCTGAATCAGTTGCTCGAGCAACGCGGAGCCGTGCCGGAGATGGTCGGCGGAGGCCCGGACGTTGGCCCGCACGGCTTGCCGTACGAAGCCTTCGTCATCGGGCTTGAGCCCCGTGGCGAGCAGGGTCTCCATGGAGGGCCGGATCCGGTTGACGATCGACCGCACGCTGGGAGTGTGGCTCGTGGGGCCCTTGACCTCCTCCAGCGTGGCCGAGATCGCGCCGCACTGGGTATGGCCGAGGACGACCACGAGGCGGGTGCCGAACCGGTCGGCGGCGAACTCGACGCTGCCGACCTGCGAAGGCGCCACGATGTTGCCGGCCACGCGGATGACGAAGAGATCTCCGAGCCCCTGGTCGAAGACGATCTCCGCGGGTACGCGAGAGTCCGAACAGCCAAGGACGATCGCGAAGGGTTGCTGGTCGTTGGCGAGCATCGCCCGCCGGGTATGGCTGAGCAGCGCCTCGAGGCCCCCGGCGCCCGAGACGAAGCGCCGGTTTCCCTCTCGAAGGCGCGCCAGCGCTTCATGTGCGGTAATCATCATTCCTCCATTCTCCCATGTTCCGGCCCCACTTCAGCTAAGATGTCGCGGTTGCCAACAGTTAAGAAGGAGAGCACCATGGCGGATCACCCCGATCGGGCCCGAAGGACCTGGCAGATGGCATTCCTCCTGGGCTTCGTGCTCCTCGTCGCGCTGGCCCCGGGTTGCCGGCAACGGACGGCGGACGCCCCCGAGCCTTCGGACCTGCCGCCGGGTGAATTGCCCCTCCGAGTCACCGACCGCGAGCTGGACCTTTCCGAAATCAAGTACATCATTCAAGGGAAGGTGAGCCCCGCTCTGGAGAAGGAGCTTGGAGCTCAACCGTTCCTCGTACCCAGTCAAACCTTTTTGCTCGCGAGGCAACTGTTTCCCGAGCTCTCCGGCGAGCTCTATGGGCTCGCCGACAGGAAAGCCCTGCCGAACGACGAATTCAATCGGATCACAAAAGATATCGATACCTGGAACCTCCGTGCCCCATCGCATGGGCCGGAGCTGTGGAAGTTCGCCGGTCGGCAGGAGGTCGCGCAGTTCCTGGAGGCGGACGGAGATCTCGTTTACAAGAAGATCGAGCCGCACATGCCCGATGATTTCGGGATTCTCACGCTCGATCCATCGCTGCGCCCGCCTGTCCTCGGGCTGACTCTCCGGCAACCCGGGCTGCGCGTCGCCGTCATCGAGAATACGTCGCCCAATCCCGTCAACCTTGGCAACTTCCTGGTCAAGGAGAACTATGTCGCGGGTTTTCGCCCGGTGGGCGAAGACGCCAAGGCACTGAAAGAGAAGGCGTCGGTGGAGAAGCCCTGGTTCACGCCGGTCGTCCTCCGTCCGGGAGAGGAGATCCTGGTTCCTCATGCCATCCAGTTCACGTTTCCACCTGGAACGGCTGAGGAAATGGCAGAGAAGGGCAAGCTCATCGTCCACGTTTACGGCGCTTCCGTAAAGGTGGACCGTCTGACCGTGGACGGAGTCGTCTATCCATTGGGAGAGCCTGAAAAGTAGCCCCGGAATCCTTGGCAAGGAAGGACGGCAGAAGCGGCCCCGCGATCCGCTCCTGCCGATAAGTCAATTGTCAAAGAGCCTGATCCGGGGACTGCGTCCCGGTCCAGTTCCCGCCGAACATAAGCTCGCCGAAACCTCATGTCAAGAGTTTTCCGCCGGAAAGGCTGATCGGCATCCGCAAAAGACCAGGGGCTGTCAACAAAAAGTCTTTTGGCCGAGGAAAAGACTTTTTAGACGGAGTTTAGAGTCAATAGGACGAGATTAGAGCAAGATCCTCAGGAAAAGCCTTGCGTTCGCCGGTGAATGCGGAGTAGCCTCCGGTTTCGAGGCAGTCGCCGTAGAAAAGAGGTCGATCTCGAAGCCATTGGGCTTTTGGAGCGAGGAGTTGATCTTTTCTTCGCGGAAATGAGTCTCTGGCGGACCGGAAGGGTTTTTGTCGCAGGATTGCAGGCTAATCCCCGCCCGGCAGACCTTTTCCGCGAGCGCGGCGGCTACTTCCGGCTCTTTGACAACTGATTTAAAAGAAAGCGCTCTTTAAGCGGGGCGCTCTCCGTCCGTGGAGAGGCCCCGCCTTTTTTGCGCGTGAGGTCTGCGCCCATCAGGCTGAGCCTTTGCCCTCCCGCCGGAGCTGGCCCGCGATTTCGCGGATCAGCTCGCCGGTGAGCCGCTCTTCCGTACAGGCCTGCTGGAAGAGGAGCAACGACGCCAGGGCTTCGCGATGGACCTCCCGCGACTCGAAGATCACCATCATCTCCCCGGCCAGCTCCTTCAGCTCCTCCGTCCGTCCTTGCTCCCAGAGAAGGTAGGCGAGGTCCAGGGAGACCAGCGCGGCGTCCAGTCCCTTGCCGAGACCGAGGAACTCCCGCCGGATGGAACGGTATGCCGCCTCGGCCTCGCCGGGCCGGCCCAGGCCTTGGACGATATTGCCCTCAGTCCAGCGCAGCCGCAGCCAGTCCACCGTGCCGGCTGAGGCTTCATAGAGCGTCTGGACCTCGGGGAGGAGCTCTGCGGCTTCTTCGAAACGACTGGCGAGAGTCAGAGAGAAGAGCAGATTTTGGCGTGCGCGGGCGAACAGGCCCGGCTCCCGGGCGGGGTCGATCTCGGAAGAAGCTATCTGTAGGACCATGATCGCTTCGGTCACATGCCCGCGCTGGTTGAGGATCTTGGATTTCTGGAGCAAGGCTTTGGCCGCGCCTGCCGGATTGCCCGCTTCGCGATAGAGCGCCTCGGCCCGGACCACGAGGTCGAGGGCCTCGTCGAGCCGGCGCTGGTCCAGCCGAAGCGAGCCCTTCAGGCTGAGGATCTCGGCCTCGACGCCGGGATTGCCGTTGCCTCTCTTCTCCAGAGATTCGATCGCCAGGAGGAACGAATCCTCCGCCGCCTGAAGCTCGCCCAGCACCCGCCGGGCATTGCCGAGATGGGCGTGGGAGCGGGCCCGCAGCTCGAGCACCCAATCAGGATGATAGGAGTCGCCCAGGTGACCCGCCAGCCGCACGGCCAGGTGGGCGGTCTCCACGGCCTGGACGGGATCCGAGAACACCAGCTCCCGGACCTTCTGGATCAGGAGCTGGCAGACGCCCCAGGTGTGCAGCTCTTCGATCTCGTCGGCCCGGCGCATCCGCTCGGCGTGGGTGCCCTCGCCGAGGAGAGCCAGCAACTCCGGCGCCTCGCGGGATTCGAGCACGGCGACCGTCTCGTCCCAATGGCCACTCGCCTTGAGCAGCCCGTCGATCTCCTCGCGAAGAGCGTGGCAGACCGGGCAGCTCTCCAGGAAGTGCGGCGCCAGCTCCCGCAGCACGCGCTCGTGCTCCATCTCTCCCGCCAGCCACCGGGCCAGCGTCTCCAACGACGGATGATCGTCCTTCAAGGGCGCCTCTCCTTTCTTGTCGGGAGGAAATCGTGTCCTCGCGATACTCCTCTAAGAGGATAGTTGCCGCAGGAGGTGATTTCGGGACACCGGATTTCAAAAAGCGGGACCGGCCGCCATCGCCGGCCCCGCGGGTCCGTCCTAACCGTTTGGGTCGGTCTGGGCGCCGTTGTCGTTCGTCGTGCCCTCCGGAGCGGCCAGGCCGTCTGGATCAATCTGGGCGCCGTTGTCAGTTTTCGAACCGTTCGGGTCGATCTGGGCTCCGTTCTTTTGAAGGATGTTGTTCCAGTAAAGGACGGTCCAGCTCCAAAGGGACCGCGGCAGGTTCTCCAGGGCTCCGGCTCTCAGGGCCAGATGCCGGACGCCCACCGCCTGTGCCGGATGAGGGAGTGCGAGCGCCGCCAACAAGGCCAGAGCCGGCAGGATTCGACGCGGGATACGGGGAGACATGTTTCCGCTCCTTCCAGGCGGGTCTCAAGTCCGGCGGCATCGCCGGCGGAGCCCGCCTATATAAGAAGGATGCACGGAAGGGTGAGGAACGGGCGCAGGGGGCGTGGAGAGCCTGGATTCAGGGGCCCCGAAGGGGTCCAATTTGAGTAGCCCTGCGCTTCAGCGCAGGGTAGACGTTCCGCCTTTTCATCCGCCCCGAGGGGGCGGTGCCTTTCGGCAGCGCCCTCGCACGAAGCGGGCCGAGGTGCCCATAGGACTCAGCCACGCATCCGATCCTCGCGGCGGTCCTGGAGCAAGCGCTCGATGAGGTTCTTGCCCCGTCCCATGGCGCCGGCGGATCGCGCCGGGATGCTGGGTCTGGCCCTTTTTAGTCACCGTGGCCACCATAGAGTTCTCCTTCAAGACATAATCTAGCCGAACTTCTGAGCGTTGCGTACCGGCCCTCCGGGGCGGAGAAAGGGGTTGGCTCCCTGTTCCCGGCGCTGAAGCACCGGGCTATTCAGATTTGGCCCCTTCGGGGCCAGAGCAACCGGGTGGCTTATTGCCGCTGTGTGCCCACCGATGGGAAGGGAGGAGCTTGCACCTACGCTTTCCTGAAGCGCACAAAGAGCGGCTCGATGTTTTTGTCCTGGTCTCCGGTCTGGAGCCGGTCGCCACCCAGGAGCCGTCGGTGTCCTGGACATCCGGCAGGATCGAGATGTAATCCCCCCATTCCCCGCTTTTCGGGCCGTGCACCCTTCGGCCCAAGCACCTCTACGGCTGCTGGCGTTGGATCGAGCGAGGCCATCCAAGAGCGCGTCCTCTACCCGGGACGAATAGTACTCTTTCCAGGATTGGGCCGTAATCCAGATCAGAAATTTGAACGGTGCCGATCCACGAACTTGGATCGCGCGGCTCGGGATTTTTCTCCGGCCCTTGCAAACGCTCATCCGTAAAGGATTCGTCAAAACCAGCCTGGGCTGGCATCCCGCTTGCGCTTTATCCGGGCAACACAAAGCGGGACCGTCTTCCTTGGAGGACAGCCCTCAGCATCCGGGAGGTAGATGAAATGCGATCCGTTCGGTTGGCAGCGCTCTGCTTTTTTCTCGTGACAGGAAGCGGCCTCGCTCAAGAGGCGGACCGCCAGGGCTTGTACTTCGGAGGTGAGCCGGCGCCGGTCCTCGGCACCACCGTCGAGGTGCGGGTAACGGGCATCATTGCGAGGGCGAAGGTCACGCAGATCTTCAAGAATCCGTCCAAGGACTGGGTGGAGGGGATCTATCTCTTTCCACTGCCTGAAGAGGCGGCGGTGGACACGCTGAAGATGAAGGTGGGCGACCGCATCATCCTGGGCGTCATCCAGGAGAAGGAGGAGGCGCGGCAGACGTACGAGAACGCGAAGGAGCAGGGCTCGAAGGCGTCGCTCGTGGAGCAGGAGCGGCCGGACGTGTTCTCGACCTCGGTCGCCAACGTCGGGCCGGGTGAGACGGTGGAGGTCGCCATCGAGATGCAGCAGGTGGTGAAGTGGGATCGGGGGCGGTTCAGCCTGCGTTTCCCCAGGGTGGTGCGGCCCGAGGAGGGCAAGGCCGCTCCGAAGGAGGGCCATCCCTTCTCCTTCCATACCGATCTCTATCCGGGGTTTCCGCTCGCGAAGGTGGAGAGCCCGAGCCATGCGATCACCGTCGCGAAGGGAAAGAATTTCCGATACGCCGTGGACCTGACCAAGGGTGTGGAGACCGCCGCTTCCGACCTCGTCCTGGAGTGGACGCCCGCCGTGGGCCGCGAGCCGCGGGCCGTGTTCTATTCGGAGGAGGTGGACGGTGAGAAGTACGCGCTGCTCATGGTGATGCCGCCCGACACGCCGGGAGCGGCGGCGGCGCGGCTGCCGCGGGAGACGGTGTTCATCATCGACACCTCGGGCTCGATGGAAGGGACCTCGATTCATCAGGCCCGCGAGGCGCTCCTGGTGGGGCTGGACAAGCTCCAGCCCACGGACTGGTTCAACGTCGTCGAGTTCAACTCGGCCGCCCGCGCGGTCTTTCCGGAGAGCGTGCCGGCGAGCCCCAGCGCCGTGGAGAAGGCCCGGCGCTTCGTCGCCGGTCTGTACGCCAGCGGCAGCACCCAGATGCGTCCGGCCCTCGAGATCGCCCTGCGGAAACCGGCGCCGGCCGGACTGGTGCCCCAGGTGATCTTCGCCACCGACGGTGAGTTGGGAGATGAAGGACCGGTCGTCCATTTCCTCAAGGCGAGCCTCGGCAACCGCCGGCTCTTCCCGGTCGCCATCGGCGCGGCGCCCAACGCTCCGCTCCTGCGCCGGCTGGCGGACCTGGGACGCGGCTCGTTCACCCACATCGCCAGTACCGGGCAGGTGGCGGCGACCATGAGCGCGCTGTTCTCCCGGTTGGAGGCCCCGATGCTGCGGCAGATCGAGGCCCAGTGGAGCGATCCGTCGGCGGAGGCGTGGCCCGCGCGCATCCCCGACCTGTACCTGGGCGATCCGCTGGTGGTCTCGGCCCGCCTCGGGGATGGCGCCGGGCCGGTGACGGTCTCCGGGATGCGGGGCGGCGCCGCGTGGCAGGACTCGTTCGCCGTGGCCGCCGACTTCAAGGGCGCCGGCATCGACAAGCTTTGGGCGCGCAAGAAGATCCAGGCGTTGACGGACAGCCTCCAGGAGGGTGCCGATCCGGGCGAGGTGCAGCGGGCCGTCACCGCGCTCGGCCTGCGTCATCGTCTGGTCACGGACCACACCAGCCTGGTGGCGGTGGACCCGCAGGTCACGGCGCCGTCCGGACTTCAGCCGGTGCGCCGGGTGGTGCCGGCCAGCCCGGAGGACGGACCCATGGAGGAGATGATCACCGTCACCGCCGAGTCGCCCCTGCTCGACGAGCGCCGCATCAGCTCGGGCTGCACCGTCTCGGCGACCGATCTCGAGAAGATCCCCACGGCACGGGACAACGCGGCGTGGTCCGTGGATGGCACGTTCGTGACCGACGACTTCGCCGACTTCGATGCCTTCGAGATCATGCTGGGCGTGCTCTCGGAGGCGGAGAGGGAGACCCTCTGCGCGGAGATCCAGCGGACCGGCTGGGAGAAGATCACTCTGGAGCAGGCTCTGGCCGCCGCGCCGTCGCTGGCGGAGGCATTGCGGGAGGCGGACGGGGCCGGGCTGTTGCGCGGCTACCTCGCCGTGATACTCGAGAGCAGAGGGTGCACCGAGCCGCCCGCGGAGGTGCTCGCGGAGGCTGGGCGGTACCTCCGGCGGTAGACTTGACGTCACGATGAGCGAAACCGAACGTTACTTGGCCGCCGCCCTCGCCGCTTGCCGCCGGGCGGGCGAGATCCATCGGGAGCACTTCCGCTCGGCCCATCTCCAGGTCGAGCTCAAGAAGGACGCTTCGCCCGTCACCGTGGCGGACCGGGGCTCCGAGGAGGCGATCCGCGAGATCCTCCACGGGGCCACCCCCGAGCTGGGTTTCCTCGGGGAGGAGTTTGGCCAGGAGGGGAGCGAGCGCGACCGCTGGATCATCGATCCCATCGACGCCACCAAGAACTTCGTGGCGGGCCTGCCGTTCTTCGCCACCCTGATCGGGCTCGAGCTCGGCGGCGAGCTCGTGCTCGGAGTGGTCCACGCGCCTGCCCTGGGGCCGGGATCGGGGTTGTTCGCCGCTCAGCCGGGCGGCGACGCGGCCGCTCTGGGCGAGACCTGGTGGGGAGCGCGGGGCGAGGGGGCCTGGGGCGGCACGGGGACGGTCCTCGAGACCTGCCGCCAGCGCCGCCTGCGGGTGAGCGAGACCTCGGAGGTGGAGCGCGCCTTCGTGGCCCACGGCGGCCTCAAGATGTTCCAGCGCCGGGGTCTGTGGCCCGCCTTCACCGATCTGGTCGCCCGCACCGCCCGCACCCGTGGCTTCGGCGACTGGTGGGGGCACATCCTGGTGGCCGAAGGGCGTTGCGACGCCATGGTGGAAGGCGAGGTCGCCCTCCACGACGTGGCCGCCCTGAAACCGATCCTGGAGGAAGCCGGGGGCGTGCTCCTAACCCGCGGCGGGGCGCCGCTGGCGACGGGTTTTCAGGAGGGGACGCTGTCTTCGAACCGGAATCTGGCGGAGGCGTTGCGGGGGGTTATGGGGTTCTGAGCGATGAGCTACGCCCAGTTTGCGCCCTTGATGGCGGATGAGCTAAACTCGCTCGGGAGGTTGTCATGCCCGATTTTGCTGCTGCAAGCGGAATGAACCCGAAGCTCACGGCGGTCTTGGCGCGCCTGTGTGAGCGCTTGGGCCCCCTCTTTGCGACTCAGGCGGTCAAGCTTCCCTACCTGGTCGACGTGATCGCGAAGCAGGTTCTGGGACAGCCGATCGCAAACGGCACTTATCAGACCTGGGAGCATGGCGTCGTCGCCAAGGAGGTTTTCCGCTTCATCAAGCATGGGGCGAGTGACCATGCGTTCTTTTGTGTCGAGCCCCATCTCTACTCGGAAAGCGGGAAGCGGATCTCTTTGTCGGAAAGCGTCGACCTGCGCTCGTTGTTGACTCGGGAAGAGCTTGCCATCATCGATTTCGTCGCCGAAGAGTACGGCCATGTGGCGCCCGAGCAGCTCGGCTATCTGACCAAGCGTCTCAATACGGAAATGCCGCCGGAAGCTTGGGGAACCAATCAGATCGCGGCCATGAACGAAGACGCCTTTTCACGTCTGAACCCGGAGTGGCAGGATCTCTGCCAGAGGATCAGCGAGGCGGATCTCGACGACAGGTCTCGCTGGAGCGAGCCTGTCAACCACGATCCGCTCGCGGTGTTCACCCGGGCGTTGAATGAGTAGACCGGTAAGGCAATTTGAGCCCTTATGGTTCGATCATCACTTCCGGAAAGATTTCAAGAAGCTTCCCAAGCCCCAACAGAGTGAGCGCCTGGCGGAGCTTGCAAGGCTGGCCACGGATCTCAGCCAGTGCAGCCACCCAACTCATGATCCCCGTCTGGCCGCCTGGAAGCCCAGCGCCTATCACGTTCCGAAGATCCCGCCGGGCGTCACACTCTTCGAATATCGTGGCAAATATCCATTGCGGGTGATCGCCCGCTGGATCGAGCCTTCGGAGGTGGATTCCGAGGGTGCGGTCCTTCTGGTCGCAGTGACGTTGAGCCATGACCACAAAAGGTTGAAAGAGGTTATCGGTGATCACCGGGCAAGGCTTTGAGGAGGGCGCCTCGACGGGCTCTTCGATCCCGCCGAGGCGCTTTCAGCCGATCCTCAGTTGATCTCGAGCCTGGGAGGAAACCGTGGGGTGGGAGGGGGATGGGCTCTGAGTGGCGAGCTACGCCCAGTTTGCAGGCCCTCCCAAGAAGGCGGCTGCGGGCTGTACGCGCTTACTAGCCGCGCTCCCGGTCCTCGCGACTCATGGTCTCCGCGCGAGCCTCCACCGCCTGCGCCTTCCGCTTATAGAAGGCAAGGCGTTCTTCAGGGGATTTCCCCTTGAGCTGCTCATAGTGAGCGTCTCGGATTTGCCGAGTCATCTCGACGGCCTTAATCTTGGCTCCCAACCTCGGCTAGAATCCTCCGCTCACGAACTGATTCCAGGAACTTGTACCGCCGGAAGATTACCATGCCCAATTTTGCGCACCTCGAATTCCATCGTCAGGGAATCGGCCTGGTCCCCGACCGGCCCGGCCAGAAGCACACCGCCATCTACGTCGCCCAGGTGCCGGGGAGCGGCAAGCCTCTGCGCTCGTGCACCTGCGAGACCAGCAAGCAGAAGACTTGCGACCACCTCCTGGACCTCTCCCGGTCCGTCGCCGAGATCGAGAACATACCCTCGGCGGGACGGTGGGAGGCGGCGTTCGAGGGGTCGGTCTGGCACCGGCTGGCGCGCCTGCTGTTCGAGGGGAACCCGCAATCCTCGGCCAAGGTCCGGGTCCTGCGGGTGCCGAGGGAAGGGACGCCGTTGATCCGCGTCACCTCGCCGGCAGGCGGCGAGCTGGCGGACTACCTGGAGGCATCGCCGGCGCGGGTGCGGTTCCTGGAGCGGACGGGCAAGGCCGCTCCGGACGGCGAGAGCATCTTCGACCGCGCCGGCCTGCTCGAACGGCTCGCCCTGTTCCAGGCCACCGAGCAGGAGCGCCTGTTCCACAAGGCGGGCATGAAGACCCAGCGCCAGACGTGGGAGGAGAGCTTCTGGCACCGGCTGGCCTATCACTGCGTCCGCGAGTTCGAGGTGGAGGCTGGCGGCGGCCGGGGGACGTTCCACCCGGCCATCGACGAGGTGAGCGGCCGGTTCACTTTCACCTACCGCGGCCCCGGCGGCGAAGAGGCGGTCCGCTTCACCATGCCCCGCGACCGCGTGCGGGCCGCCCTCCAGCTCCTGGCCGGCGAGTACCCGGAGCAGGAGGACCTGGCGGTGCGGCCGGTGCCGCTCAAGTCGATCTTCCGGATCACCCAGGAGACCGAGCTGGACCTCGAGGTGAGGCCCGTCATCCGCGCCCTACAGGCCAACGGCGAGGAGCGGTTCCTCGAGCGCCGCGACCTCGAGAAGTTCCGCTACGGCAGCCTGATCTACGTCCAGGCCCTGGGCGTGCTGGCCGAGCTGGAGCGCGAAGGCAAGGAGCGGAAGTTCCGCGCGCCGGTGAGCATGAAGCTCAAGCGCAGCCAGGTCGCGAGCTTCCTCGCCGAGCACGCCGAAGCCTTGGGCGAAGGGCTCCTGGTGCTCGACGAGCCACTGCGCGACCGGCGGATCTTCAAGGAGATCGACCGCGTGGAGATCTCCAGTCTCGATCTCGAAACGGCGCTGGAGAGGAGCTGGTACTGGCTGGCCGTGGAGTACGGCTTCGGCGGCGACTCGGTCGGCCTGGCCGAGATCCTGCGGGCGAAGAAGGAGGGGATGCCCTACCTCGAGACGGCCGGCGGCTGGATCGATCTCAACGCGCCGGCTTTCCGGGCGCTGGACGGCCTGATGGAGCGCCTGGACGGGGAGGCGGTCAAGGGCGACCGGCTGCGGCTGCCGGTCGCCGAGCTGCTGCGCCTCCAGGCCGAGACGGGCCGGCCGGTGCGGGTTTCGGGCGACGGCGCGTCCCTCCTCGGACGGCTCCTGGAGCTCCGGCCGGCCGAGCCGCTGGGGAATCCACAAGGGATCGCGACCTCGCTCCGGAATTATCAGCGGATCGGCGTCGACTGGCTCCTGTACCTCTGCGAGAACGGCCTGGGCGGCCTGCTGTGCGACGACATGGGGCTCGGCAAGACTCTGCAGGCGATCACCCTCATGGTCACCCTCCTGGAGCGTGGGAAGAGCCGTGAGCCGTTCCTGGTCGCCTGCCCCACCAGCGTCCTCAGCCATTGGCGGAACCAGATCGAGCGTCACGCTCCGGCGGCTCTCCGGCCCATCGTGCACCACGGCGCGTCGAGGCGGCTCGCGAAGCTGCGGCCGGGAGACGTGCTGCTGACCTCCTATGGCGTCCTGCGGCGCGACTCCGAGGCGCTCTCCGCCGTGCCCTTCTCGCTGGCGGTGTTCGACGAGGCGCAGAACCTGAAGAACCGGGGGACGCAGTCCTACCAGGCGGCGGACCACCTGGTGGCGGACGTCAAGCTGGGGCTGACCGGCACGCCGATCGAGAACTCCGTGGGCGAGCTCAAGGCGCTCTTCGACCTGGTCCTGCCCGGCTATCTGGGCACGGACGCCGGTTTCGAGCAGTGCTACGAGAGGGACGAGGACGGCCTCGGGGAACTGCGGCGGGTGATCTCGCCGTTCGTGATGCGGCGCCTCAAGTCGTCGGTGCTGGCCGAGCTGCCGGCGAAGATCGAGGACCTCCGCACCTGCGCCCTTTCGGACGACCAGGCCGAGCTCTACCGCGAGGCCGTCGCCGGCCGGGGCGCCGAGCTGGCACGGCAGGTCGAGGCCGCGGCGGACGGACATCTTCCCTATCTCCACATCTTCGCCGTGCTCAACCTGCTCAAGAAGATCTGCGATCATCCCGCCCTGGCGCTGGGCGACCTCGACAGGGCGGGGGAGCTCGCCTCGGGCAAGTGGGACCTCTACCGGGAGATCCTCCAGGAGAGCCTCGACAGCGGCCAGAAGGTGGTGGTCTTCACCCAGTTCCTGGGCATGATCGAGCTGATGGAGCGCCACCTCGAAGGGCTCGGTGTCGGGTACGTCAAGCTGACGGGGGCGAGTGTCAAGCGGGGCGAGATCGTCGACCGCTTCAACCTCGATCCGGCCTGCCGGGTCTTCCTCGGCAGCCTCAAGGCCGGAGGAGCGGGCATAGATCTCGTGGCCGGCTCGGTGGTCATCCACTACGACCGCTGGTGGAACGCGGCGAAGGAAGACCAGGCGACGGACCGCGTCTACCGGTTCGGCCAGAAGCGGGCCGTGCAGGTCTTCAAGCTGGTCACCGAGGGGACGCTCGAGGAGAAGATCGCGGCGATCATCGAGCGCAAGCGGCAGGTGATGGCGAGCGTGCTGCAGGAAGACTCGGCGGAGCTGGCCAAGATCTTCTCCCGCGACGAGCTGCTCGACATGCTGCGGCAGGAAGTGTGAGACTCAAGCTGGGAGGAGCGGCATGGCGAAAGCAAAGAAATACTGGTTGATGAAGTGCGAGCCCGAGGCGTACACGATCCAGGACCTCGAGCGGGATGGCACCACGACCTGGGAAGGGGTGCGCAACTTCCAGGCGCGGAACTACATGCGCGACGACATGAAGCCGGGCGATCCGGTGCTGTTCTACGCCTCGAACGCCGAGCCCTCGGGCGTGACGGGCGTCGCCGAGATCTCCCGCGCCGCCTATCCCGATCCCTTCGCTTTCGAGGCGGGGCACAAGTATTTCGATCCCAAGAGCAATCCTGAGAATCCCACCTGGTACATGGTGGACCTGCGATTCGTCGAGGCGTTCCCGGACATCGTGCCGCTCGCCGTGCTCAAGGCGACGCGGGGCTTGAGCGACATGATGGTGACGCAGAAGGGCTCGCGGCTCTCCGTGCAGCCGGTCACGAAGAAGGAGCTCGAGATCGTGCTCAAGCTGGGCCGCAAGGGAGGCTGGACGTCATGAGGGAGCACGACGGCTACTGGGCGGAGACGATCGAGGTGCAGTGCCCCTACTGCGGCGAGCGGCTCGACCTCTCGATCGAGCCGGACGTCTATGGCACGCTGGTGCAGGACTGCGAGGTGTGCTGCAACCCCTGGTCGGTGACGATCAAACGCGACCGGGAGGGAGACCTGGACGTGCAGGTGGAGCGGGCGCAGTAGCCCGCCCCGTCCCACTCCTACCCCGTTCCCAGCGCCTCCTCCAGCCGGTCGCGGCAGCCGCGGGACAGCGGCAGCCGCTTGCCGCTCTTCAGGACTACCACGAAATCGCCGTGCGGGCTGGGCACCAGCTCACGCACGGTCTCCAGGTTGACGATGGCCGAGCGGTGGATGCGCAGGAACCGCTCGCGCGGCAGCTTGGCCTCCACCCCCGCCATCGTGTCGCGCAGCAGGTGCGATTCGTCCAGGGCGTTCAGGCGGACGTAGTTGCCGGCCGCCTCGATCCATTCGATCTCTTCCGGGGCCAGGAAGAGCACGTTGCCGTTGTTGCGCACGGCCAGCCTTCGGAAGGTGGCCTGCTCGGGGGGCGGCGGACCCATCAAGGCGGCGAGCTGGCGCTGGAGCGAGGCCGCCGCGGCGAGCAGCTCGGCCAGCCGCCGCTCCCGGAAATCGTCTTCGAGGTTCGCGCTTCTAAAATTCATTGAATCTCCGAGAAAAAGGGCCGCCGGAGATTGTCCTGGGGCTTGTCCCTATGGGATATCCCCGGCGGCGAAACGCAACGGAGGCGCCTGCTTGCGATGACCGTCTGATGATGACCGGCTATCGGAAACTGAACCGCGCGCCGAGGCGGAGGACGCGGGGGCTCAGGATCTCCACCACGTGATCCGAGGTGCTGCGCTGCAACACGCCCTGGCGTTGCAGCACGTAGGACTCGTTGAAGGCGTTGAACAGATCGATCCCCAGCGTCAGGCCGAAGGGGTTGAAGACGAATTCCTTCTCCGCCCGCAGGTCGACGACGTGGACGTCGGGGTAGCGGAAGGCGTCCACCGAGGCGTCGACCGGGATGTCGAGGCCGCTGCCGCCGTTGTCGCTGATGGTCTGGCGGCCGATGCGCCGGACGTAGCGCAGCGGATAGCCCTGGCGGCCGGTCAGGCTGGCGGCGAGGTTGACGCCCCAGGCCTTTGCGGGCGCGATCTGGTACATGCCGTTCAGGCTGTAGGACCACTTGCCGTTGATGAACACGTTGCCCTTGGCTCCTGAGGCCAGCCCCGAGCCCTGGAGGACGCCGGTGCCGTCCACGATGCCGCCGGCGATCGTGTCGGTCGGATCCTCGTTCTCACTGTCGGGGATCTGCCAGGTCCAGTCCTGCCAGGAGACGTTGCCCCGCATCATCCAGCGGTTGGCGAGCCGCTTGTTGAAGGTCAGGGACGCGCCCCGGAACTCCTGCTCGCGGTCGCCGTTCTCGAGCCGGAAGCCGTTGCGGGTGCTCACGCCTTCGCGCAGCTCCCAGTAATGGACGGTGTAGGTGCGGCCGTCGGGCCCCACGGAGGGAGTCGAGGTCCTCTCTACGTAATCGTCGCGCCGGTGCACGCGGCCCACGGAGTCGAGGTTCTCCGCGCCGAAGGGGCGGTCGCTGTCGAAGACCAGCCGCTCCGTTTCCAGGATGCCGGTGGACTTGCGGTAGTTGACGTTCAGGCCGATCACGAGCTCGGGCAGCAGGGCGTGCTCGACGCCGAGCAGGAGCTCGTCGGTGATCGGGGCTTCGAGGTTGGGATCGACGGCGTTCGATTGCAGATAGCCCAGGGTGATCGGATGGACGTTGCCGCCGACCCCGGCGTCGACTTCGAGATCTCCGGGCTCGATCGTGGGATCGCCGTTGTTGCTGGTGTAGAAGTAATGGTAGCCGACGCCGGCGAGAGGGTTGAGGAAGCTCGCCGTACCCGTCCCGAGCTGGTCGGCGAAGCGGGAGAAGCTGGCCCTCAGCAGCGTCTTCTTCTCGGCGCCGAGGGCGTAGGTGAGCCCCAGGCGTGGAGTGATCGAGCTCCAGGTGAAGCCGGCGTCCCCGCCGCCGTAGGTCACGGCGGGCAGGATCTCCGGAAAGACCGAGTTGGCCGGCGCCGTGGAGGCCAGGTTCTTGCCGCCCTGGCGGTCGTACCGGACGCCGACGTTGGCGGTCAGGTTGCCCACCGCGAGGGTGTCCTGCGCGTAGACGTTGGTGTAGTCGGTCTTCACGCTCGGCACGGCGTCGCGGGTGAGGATCAGCAGGTCGTTGCCGTTGCCGAGGATCTGCTCGAGGCCGCCGCCCGGCCAGCGGAACAGCGACGACTGCTCGGCCGTGCGGTAGCCGGCCCCGTACTTCAGCTCGTGCGACAGGCGGCCGGTGTTGAAGAAGTTCGAGGCGTCGCCCTTGATCTGCTCCTGGGGGCGCTTGATCTGGTTCAGGAAGAAGCTGTTGTGCCACTGCAGGCCGGAGTCGCGGAAGGGCACCGCCTCGCCGCCCTGGGGGACGAGCTGGAAGCCGCCGTTGACCACCGAGTACATGCCGCTGAGGAAGAACGAGCTGCCCAGGATCTGGGTGTCTTCCAGCTTGTAGGCCGTCGGGCTGGGACCGAAGCCGGACTGGTTCCAGGTCGTCTCCTGGGGGCGCTGCGGGCTGGCGTTGCGGCCGGTCTTGACCTTGTCGCTCTCCCAGACGAAGGCGGAGGCCGAGTTGCCCGGCGTGATCTGGACGTTGAGCTTGCCGTTCCAGCTCGTCAGGGTGGTCTTGTCGCTGACGTCGTCGATGGTCAGCAGGTGGATCTTCGGCTCCGCGTAGGAGCCCCAGAACCACAGGCGGTCCTTGACCACGGGGCCGCCGATCTCGGCGCCGAGGTCGACGTTCTCGACGATCCGGTTGCCCTGCTTGAAAGCGGTCTGGGCGTTGCCGCCGTTCCAGGCCCCGGCCTGGCCGAGCTCGCCGCGGTCGATCTCGAGGTCGGACTGCAGGCTGTCGTCCGATATCAGGTAGCGGCCGGAGCCGCGCCACTCGTTGCCGCCGCGCTTGGTGACCATGTTGAGTACCACGCCGCCGGTGGCGGTGGAGGCGTCGCTGCCGCCGGTCGTCACCTGCATCTCCTCGAAGGCGTCGAAGTCGTAGTAGCCGGGCGAGGAGCCGATGGCGGACATGTCGGTGATCACCATGCCGTCGAGCGACCAGACGGCCTGGTCGCCGCCGGAGCCCGGGCCCACGTAGTTGGACTGCTGGCCGCTCTCGTTGCTGCCGACGTTGATGCGGTCCGTCAGCACGCCGGGGGTGGACTGCAGGACGGACCAGGGATCGCGGGCCGAGGGGATCCGCTCGAGGTCCGAGAGCGTGATCGTGTCGGTCCGGCCGGTCTCCTGGCGGTCGAGCAGCGGCGGCCGGTCCGCCATGATCTCGATGACGTCGCCGAAGGCCGGCAGGACGGCGTCCAGCTCGGTGTTGCGGCCGACGTTGACGCTGATGTCCGAATACTCCATGGGCGTGAACTGGTCGAGCTCCAGCTTGACCGTGTAAGCGCCGGGGGGCAGGCCGGGAAACCGGAACTGCCCCTGGGCGTCGGAGACCTGGACCTGGGGCGCTGCGGAGCCCAGGAGGGTGACCGTGACGCCGGGCAGCGAAGCGCCGTCGGTGCTCTTCACGGTGCCGTAGAGATTGCCGCTCTGGGTCTGCGCCAGAGCCGCCATGGCAAAGGTGAGCAGCAGGACGGCGAGGGAAAGCGCGCGCTTTGATGAAAAACGATGAGAAATCATGATCTCAAACCTCCACGTTGAGGATCGTTGGTGCCCTCCAACGGATTGCAGATACACCTCCACTTCGTCAGCCGCCGGGCTTCACCTCCTTCCCCTTTTTCCGGATCAACCGGATCGAACAAAATCGCCTGCGGATTCCGGGAATAGCAAGCGTTGTGCCTGATCGATTCACGGAGTCGATGGGAGTCATGATCCAAGCGAGTGGATCGTAAAAGAGCGAAGGGTCCTAATTTCCGGGGCTCGGCGGCGTGGCGGCCCCGGAATTCCAGCGTTTCGTCACGGCTGCGGGGCGTTCCGTCCCCGGCGGCAGGTGAAACGGAAATCCGATCATCGATTCGAAAGTTTGAATTGCGTGGCGATCTCGTGGTCGAACATCATGATCGATGGGCGATCCAACGGAAAAGGTTTCGAATCGTCCCCGTCCGAGGTCGGAGCGTCCTCCGTTTTCACCGGATTTTGGCGGGCTCCGCCCTCTGTTGTGGACGGCGACCCCTTGACTCCCTCCGGCTCCGGGCGACACGATGGGGCCGGCCATGCACACGATCTTCAAGGACTTCAGCTTTTCCTCCGCCCATGCCATCCGCGGCCACACCCGCGGGTGCGAGAACCTGCACGGGCACAACTACCGGGTGCGGGTCCATCTGCGGGCGGAGCGGCTGGACGCCTTGGGGATGGTGCTCGACTTCGCGGACCTGAAGGCGATGATGGAGGAGATCGTGGGCCCCTTCGACCACCGGGTGATCAACGACATCCCGCCGTTCGACCAGCGGAACACCACGGCGGAGCTGCTCAGCCAGTACGTCTTCGAGGAGGTCGAGCGGCGCCTCGCCGGCCAGGACCGGGTGCGTGTGGCCAGGGTCGAGGTGTGGGAGACGGACACCTCGTGCGCGATCTATGAGGCTTGACGGGGGTCTTCCGCTCCGATTGCGCCATCGGATAGAATGGTGGCAACTTCCGCCGCGGCAACCCGTACTATCAAGCCCGGCTCAATAGTCTTACAAGTAGAACCAGGGGAGCACAAGGAGAAGGCATGGCTTCGGAAAAGCCCTCGCTGGACGGTCTGCGCATCGATCGCTCGGAGGTGGAGACGGGAGGCGGCAAGGGGCGCCTCTGGCTCGCCTTGCTGGGCGTCGTGCTCGCGGCCTTGGCCGTGGGCTGGTGGTTCGCCCGGCCGCGGCCGGCGCAGGTGAAGGCGGTGGCGGCGCAGGCCCGGACGGGCGGCGCGGGCGGCGCCGGAGCGGTGCTCAACGCCTCCGGCTATGTCACGGCCCGCCGGCAGGCGACCGTCTCCTCGAAGATTACCGCCAAGGTGGTCGAGGTGCTGGTGGAGGAGGGGATGGAGATCCGCGAGGGGCAGGTGCTCGCCCGCCTCGACGACTCGACCCCCAGGAAGCAGTTGGCGCTGGCCGAGGCCCGGCTGCTCTCGCAACGGCGGGCCCTGACCGAGGTCGAGGTGCGGCTGCGGGAATCGAAGCTCAGCCAGCAGCGCATGCAGCGCCTGCTGGAGCAGGGGGTCTCGACCCGGGCCCAGGTGGATGCCGCCGACGCCGAGACGGACTCGCTGGCGGCGCGGCTCGACCTCGGGCGTCAGGACGTCGCCGTGTCCGAGCGCGAGCTCGCCCTGCGCCGCCAGGACGTCGACGACACCGTCATCCGAGCGCCGTTCTCGGGGGTGGCCGTGAGCAAGGACGCGCAGCCCGGCGAGATGATCTCGCCGGTCTCCGCCGGCGGCGGCTTCACCCGCACGGGCATCTGCACGCTGGTGGACATGAAGTCGCTGGAAGTCGAGGTGGACGTCAACGAGAGCTACATCAACCGGGTCAGTCCCGGGCAGCGGGCGCTGGCGACCCTCGACGCCTATCCGGACTGGCAGATCCCGTCGACGGTGATCATGCCGGTGCCCACGGCGGACCGGCAGAAGGCGACGGTGCGCGTGCGCCTGTCGTTCGACCAGCTCGATCCCCGGATCCTGCCGGACATGGGCGTCAAGGTCGCCTTCCTGGGAGACCAGGACGAGAAGGCCGACGTCGCCAACCGCGCGGTGGTGGTGATCCCCCGCGCCGCGGTGCGCAAGGACGGCGACAAGGACGTGGTCTTCGTGGTCCAGGGCGACCGCGCCGAGCGGCGGGCGGTGGGCCTCGCCGCCGGCTCCGGCGACGAAGCGGTCGTGACCTCCGGAATCGCCGCCGGCGAGCGGGTGGTGACCGAGGGGCCCGCGGATCTGAAGGACGGAGCCGCTGTCTCCGTCCAACCATGAGATAACAGGAGGAACCGATGGAGCAGAACGGCACGCTGGTCCGCGTCCACGACGTCCACAAGGTCTACCGGCGCGGCGATGAGCGGATCGAGATCCTGCAAGGGATCGATCTCGAAATCCCCCAGGGCGATTTCCTGGCGCTGATGGGGCCTTCCGGGTCGGGCAAGACGACGCTGCTCAACCTGATCGGCGGCCTCGACCGCCCGACCTCGGGCTCCGTCGAGGTGGCGAGCAAACCGATCCACCAGCTCTCCGACGGGCAGCTCGCCCAGTGGCGGGCTCGTCACGTTGGCTTCGTCTTCCAGTTCTACAACCTGCTGCCGGTGCTGACGGCCGAGCGCAACGTCGAGCTCCCCCTGCTGCTGACCGATCTCTCGGCGGCCCAGCGCCGGCAGCACGCGGCGACGGCGCTCGGGGTGGTCGGCCTCTCCGACCGCGCCCAGCACTACCCCCGGCAGCTCTCCGGCGGCCAGGAGCAGCGGGTGGGCATCGCCCGGGCCATCGTCACCGACCCGACGCTGCTGCTCTGCGACGAGCCCACGGGCGACCTCGACCGCAAGTCGGGCGACGAGATCCTCGATCTCCTCCAGGCGCTCAACCGCGACCACGGCAAGACCATCGTCATGGTGACCCACGACCCCCACGCCGCCGCCCGCGCCCGGCGCACCCTGCATCTCGACAAGGGGAGCCTGGTCACGGAGCCGGCGCCATGAAGTACCTGCCGCTGATCTGGAACAACCTCAAGCGGAAGAAGGTCCGTACGATCTTCACGGTGCTGTCGGTCTTCGTCAGCTTTCTCCTGTTCGGGTTCCTGGTGGCCGTCGACAACGCCTTCACCAGCGGCGTGGACGTGGCGGGGGCGGACCGCTTGCTGACGATCCACAAGGTCTCCCTCATCCAGCCGCTGCCGGGCACCTACGGGGCGCGGATCAAGGCGGTGCCGGGCGTCGAGGCGGTCACTTCCGCCAACTGGTTCGGCGGTGTCTACCAGGATCCGAAGAACTTCTTCGGCCAGATGGCGGTCGACAAGGACACCTTCCTCGACCTCTATCCCGAGTACGTCCTGCCGGAGACCCAGAAGAAGGCCTGGCTGGCCGATCGCGCCGGGGCGCTCGTCGGGCGTCAGCTCGCCGAACGGTTCGGCTTCAAGGTCGGCGACCGCATCCCCATCCAGGCGACCATCTACCGCAAGCCGGACGGCTCGAGCCTGTGGGAGTTCAACGTCTCCGGCATCTACGACGGGGCCGAGAAGGCGACCGACACCAGCGGCCTCTATTTTCGGTACGACTACCTGAACGAGGGCATGGGCGGACGGCTCGGCATCGTGGGCTGGTACACCGTCAGGATCGCCGATCCGGCGCGCGCCACCGAGATCTCGAAGCGCATCGACGGGCTGTTTGCCAACTCGCCGGCCGAGACCAAGACGAATACCGAGAAGGCCTTCGCCCAGTCGTTCGCCAACCAGGTCGGCAACATCGGTGCGATCGTCCGCTGGGTCTTGCTGGCGGTGTTCCTGATCATGCTGGTGGTGACGGGGAACACCATGGCGCAGGCGGTGCGGGAGCGCACCAACGAGTTGGCCGTGCTCAAGACGCTGGGCTTCTCGCGCGGCCTCGTGCTGGGGCTGGTGCTCGCCGAGTCCCTGGCGATCGCGGTGCTCGGCGGCGGGCTGGGCCTGCTGCTGGCCGTCGGGGTGATCATCCCCGCGCTCGGCAAGGCGCTGCGGTCCTTTCTGCCCGTTTTCTTCCTGCCGGCCAGCGCCCTGCTGACCGGAGTGGGGCTGATCCTGCTCTTCGGCGTCGCCGCCGGGCTGCTGCCGGCGACCCAGGCCATGCGGCTGCGCATCGTGGACGCGCTAAGGAGGGTATGAACCATGGCATCGAACTGGCTCTCTCAAGTGGCGGCGGTGACGTCGGTCAACCTGCGGACGATCCCGGAGCGCCGCGGCTCCTCGCTGGCCACTGTCATCGGCGTGGCCGGCGTGGTGATCGTCTCGATCGCCGTGTTCTCCATCGCGGAAGGGGTGCGCCACGCCCTGACCGCCAGCGCCGGGTCGGACAACGCCGTGGTGCTGCGGTCGGGCAGCGACAGCGAGATGATGAGCGGCCTGCAGCGCGACGCCACGCGCATCATCGCCGAGGCGCCGGGGGTGCGCCGCGGCGCGGGCGGAGCGGTCTCCTCGGCCGAGCTCTACGTGATCGTCGACCTGCCGAAGCGGTCCTCCGGCACGGACGCCAACGTGCCCCTGCGGGGCGTTCAGCCGGCCGCCTTCGAGGTCCGCGACAAGGTGCGCGTCGTCGAGGGGCGGAAGTTCGAGCCGGGGCGCAACGAGATCATGGTCGGCCGGGCCGCGGCGTCGCAGTTCAAAGGCCTGGACGTGGGCAACCACTTGCGCTGGGGGGAGAACGAATGGACGGTCGTGGGGATCTTCGAGGCGGGCGGCGGCCTTCCGGAGTCGGAGATCTGGTGCGACGTCGGGGTGCTCCAGCCCGCCTACCGGCGCGGCAGCAGCTTCCAGTCGGTCTACGCGAAGCTCGAGTCGCCCGCGGCCTTCCAGGCGTTCAAGGACGCCCTGACCACCGATCCCCGCCTGGACGTCAAGGTGGTCCGCGAGGACGAGTACTACGCTGCGCAATCGCAGACGCTGACCGGCTTGATCAGGATCATCGGGATCTTCATCACGATCGTGATGGGCGCCGGCGCCGTCTTCGCGGCGCTCAACACGATGTACGCCGCCGTGTCCGCGCGGACGCGGGAGATCGCGACGCTGCGCGCCCTCGGGTTCCGCGCCGGGCCGGTGGTGATCTCCGTGCTGGCGGAGTCGCTGCTGCTGGCGCTCCTCGGCGGCGTGATCGGGGCGGCCGTGGCCTGGCTCGCCTTCGACGGGTATCAGACCTCGACGCTCAACTGGAGCACGTTCAGCCAGTTGTCGTTCGCGTTCGCCGTCACGCCGCCGCTGATTGCGCTGGGCATCGTCTGCTCGCTGCTGATGGGGCTGATCGGCGGAATGTTCCCGGCCATCCGCGCGGCGCGCCTGCCGGTGGCGACGGCGCTGCGGGAGCTCTAGCCCGTTCCTTGCATGCCCGCGAAGGCGGGGGATAGAATCGATCGGTGCTCCCGCCCCCTGGAGCACCTTGCGAAGGGGAGATGATGTCTCAGCAAACCAAGGATCTAGTCGAAGAGTCTCCCGCCGTCGCGCCTCCGCCCGGCCCGGCCAAGCTCGCTCTGGATGACAAGGAGTACGAGCTGCCGGTCGTCGTGGGGACCGAGGGCGAGGTTGGCGTCGATATCGCCCAGCTCCGTGCCCAGAGCGGCGCGATCACGCTCGATCCCGGCTACGGGAACACGGGCGCGTGCGAGAGCGCGATCACGTTCATCGACGGCGAGGCCGGGATCCTGCGCTACCGCGGCTACCCGATCGAGGAGATCGCCGGCCAGGCCCAGTTCACAGAGGTCTGCTTCCTGCTCATCTACGGTCAACTGCCCAACGCTCAGGAGCTCAAGGCTTTCGAGGACCGGCTGACCTACCACAGCCTGCTCCACGAGGACATGAAGAAGTTCTTCGAGGGCTTCCCCTCGAGCGCCCATCCCATGGCCATGCTGTCGTCGATGGTGGCGTCGCTCTCGGCCTACTACCCGGACGGTCCGGGGAGCTCGGACCTCGACCTCAACATCGCGCGGCTGCTCGCCAAGGTGCCCACCATCGCGGCCTTCTCCTACAAGAAGAGCATCGGCCAGCCGTTCATGTACCCGTGCAACGAGCTCTCCTACTGCGCCAACTTCCTGCGCATGATGTTCTCGGTGCCGGCGGAGCCGTACGCGGTGCGGCCGGTCGTCGAGCGGGCGCTCAACCTCCTGCTCATCCTGCACGCGGACCACGAGCAGAACTGCAGCACCTCGACGGTGCGCATGGTGGGGAGCAGCCAGGCCAACCTGTTCGCCTCGATCTCGGCCGGCATCTGCGCCCTCTGGGGCCCGCTCCACGGCGGCGCCAACCAGGCGGTCATCGAGATGCTGGAGCGCATCCGCGACGACGGCGGCGACTACAAGAAGTACGTCGACATGGCGAAGGCCAAGGGCTCGGGCTTCCGGCTCATGGGCTTCGGCCACCGGGTGTACAAGAACTTCGATCCGCGGGCGCGGATCCTCAAGGAGACGGCGGACGAGGTGCTCGCCGAGCTGGGCGTCCAGGACCCGCTGCTCGACATCGCCAAGTCGCTCGAGGAGGTCGCCCTGCACGACGAGTTCTTCATCTCCCGCAAGCTCTATCCGAACGTGGACTTCTACAGCGGCATCATCTACCGGGCCATGGGCATACCGACCAACATGTTCACGGTGATGTTCGCTCTCGGCCGCATGCCGGGCTGGATCGCCCACTGGAAGGAGATGCTGGACGACCCCAAGACCCGCATCAACCGGCCGCGCCAGATCTACGTCGGCGCCACCCAGCGGCCGTACGTGCCTCTCGATCGGCGGTAAGACCCTCACCGCCCGGCCCTCCTCTCCCTGGGGGAGAGGAGGGAGGACCCTTCCTGGCCTGTCTTCAGCTTTTCCGGTGGAACATGCGGTGGATCCGGTCGTGGGCCTTCTCGCGGAAGTTCTCGACCCGGTCCCAGAGGTGGGGCCAGCGGGTGAACAGCCGGCGCAGCCCCCGGTAGACCAGCTCGTTGTCCAGCGAGAGCAGGGCCGCGCCCAGGAGGATGGTGACGATACCCGGCAAGGCCGGTAGTACCAGGCCGGCCACCCCGACCAGGATCAGCAGCCAGCCGACGATGAAAATGCCGACCCGGACGAACAGGCGGAGCGGTGGGCGGGGCTCAATCCGGATCTCCAGGGGAAAGTGCGCGCTCTCAGGCATCCCAACATCGGAGGGCTTCATGTCCTGAGCTTCGGGAGGGCGCCTGGGGGTCAAAACGGCATTATCCTTCATTGCTCCCCAGCTCCCTGCAGTATTCGTACCGGCACGCCCAGGCTGAACGCCAGGTTGACAAACAGGACCGCTGCGGTCCAGAATACTTATGGTTATTGAGACACTATCTCAAAAGGGTGGAGCGGACGGCAACGAATATGGCAAACGCCCGCGAGAAAGAGCAGTTCCTGCAGTTCCTGCGCGGCCGGGGACAGCGCGTGACCGGCGAGCGGCTGGCGCTGTTCGACGAGATCTTCTGCCAGCACGGTCACATCGACGCCGAGGAACTGCTCGGCGCCATGAAGACGCGCGGCCTCAAGATCTCACGGGCCACGGTCTATCGCAATCTCGACCTGCTGGTGGAGTGCGGGCTCGCCCGCAAGCAGCGGCTGGGCAGCCGGGGCTTCCTCTACGAGCACATCCACGCCGGGCAGCAGCACGACCACCTGGTGTGCATGGGTTGCGGGCGCGTCGTCGAGTTCGTCAGCGCGGGCATCGCGGCGCTGCAGTCGGAGATCTGCCGCGCTCACGGTTTTGTGCCAACGCGGCACACGCTGCAGATCACGGGCCTCTGCAACCGTTGCGCGGAAGCCGCCAAGGGCCAGGGCAGTGGTTTGCCGTCGGCGGTGCATCCGGCGGTGGGGAGGCCGGTCCATGTTTGAAGCGCTGATCGTCACCCTGCGCGAGGGGGTCGAGGCGGCCCTGGTGGTGGGCATCATCGTGGCCTTCCTGCGCCGCGAAGGGTACGAGCGCAACCTGGGCGCCATCTGGGGAGGCATCGTGGCCGCGGTGGCCGCCAGCCTTCTGGGCGCCTTCCTGCTCTACCGGTGGGCGGTCAACGAGGAGGTCTTCGAGGGGCTGCTGTACCTGGGCTCGGCCGTGATCGTCGGCTCGATGATGGTGTGGATGTGGCGGCACTCCCAATCGCTGTCGGGAGAGATGAAGGGCTCGCTGTCGCGCATTCTCGCCCGCGAGCGGGCCGGGTCGGTGACCCTGGGGCTCTTCCTCTTCACCTTCCTGATGATCTTCCGCGAGGGTTTGGAGACGGTCCTGTTCCTCTCCGCCCTGTCGCTCACCACGAACGGCTTGATGGCGGCACTGGGGGTCCTGATCGGGCTCGGCGCGGCGGTCGCCTTCGGCGTGCTGTTCGTGCGCGGCAGCCTGCGCATCGACCTCGCCCGCTTCTTCAAGATCACCGGCATCGCCTTGGGGATCTTCGTCCTGCAGCTCCTGATCAACGGCTACCACGAGCTGTCGGAGGCCGGCTGGCTGCCGGCGAACGCGACTACGATGGCGACGGTGGGCCCGCTGGTCAGGAACGAGTTTTTCTTCGTCACGGCCGTTCTCTTGCTTCCCTTGCTGATGCTGCTGATCCCGGGCCGGCAGCGAGGGGAGGCGGAGACCTCCGGCGCGGCGGCGCGGCTGGAGCGGGCGGGGAGCCGCCGGCAGTCGCGCGCCCGGGTGCTCGGTTCGGTGCTGGGGCTGGTCATCCTGGCATCCCTGGGCCTCGGGTGGGTCTACGCCCAGCCGCCGGCCGCGCTCTCCCCGGCGACGCCGGTGGCAGTCGCCGCCGACGGCACGGTGCGCATCCCGCTCTCGACTTTTCAGGGCACCGCCCTCCACCGCTTCCAGGTCACGATCGGCGGCCATCCGGTGCGCTTCTTCGCCGTGCCCGTCGAGGCGGGCGGACCGTTCGCCACCGCCTTCGACGCCTGCCTCATCTGCGGCCCGCGAGGCTATTACCAGGACGGCCCCAACATCACCTGTCTGCACTGCGGCTCCGCGATCTATCCGCCGAGCATCGGCCAGGCGGGAGGGTGCAATCCCGTTCCCCTCACCTCCCGAGTCGAGGGGGGCGAGCTCGTGCTCGCGGCGTCGGACCTCGCCGGCGGCGGTCACCTCTTCACGACCGGAGCCGGGGCCCACGCCGGGCACGCTGGCGGATAACAGGGTCAAACCGGGCCACCCAGGATGTACGCCCGCCTGCTCATCGAGTCTTTGCGCCGGGGCACCCGGCGCAAGCTGCTGGCGGTCACCGCCGTGGCCCTCGGCACCCTTGGCGCGACGGCGCTCGCGGAGGTGGTGCTGGCCTCGGGCGACCGGCTGGCAGCGGAGTTGGGCTCCTATGGCGCCAACCTCGTGATGGTGCCGGTTCGCGAAGGGGAGACCCTCCCCGTCGACGACCTCGCCACGGTGCGCAAGATCTTCTGGCGTAACAACATCGTCGCTCTCGCCCCGTTCCATGCCCCACGCGTGCGAATGGAGCCAGGCGGAATGGTGGCGCCGCTGGTGGGCACCTGGTTCGATCACGCCCTCGAGCCCGGGTGGCGGACGGGGCTCCCCCGGACCCGGCCGACGCTGAAGGTGGAGGGGCGCTGGCCACGGGAGGACGCGGGCGAGGTGGTGCTCGGCCGCCGACTGGCCGAGGGCTTGAGTCTGCGCGCCGGGAGCGAGCTGCGGGCGGCTCTGGGCACCCGCAAGGAGAGCCTGCGGGTCGTCGGGGTGGTGACCAGCGGCGGCGAGGAGGACGATCAGGCCTTTGCGCCGCTCGGCATCGTGCAGCGGCTCACCGGCCAGCCCGGGCGCTTTACCCGCGCCGAGATCTTCGCCCTGACGTCGCCGGAGAGCCGCAACACGAATTCCGATCCGGAGCGTATGAGCCCCGAGGAGTACGAGGCCTGGTACTGCACGGCCTACCCATCCTCGATCGCCTTCCAGATCAACCGGGCGCTGCCGCGGGCGCGGACGAGCATCGTCTACGGGGTCACCAACGCCACGTCGGACGTGCTCGGACGGCTGCGTTGGGTGCTGGCCGCGCTGGCCGGCGTGGCGCTCGCCGGGGCCGCCGTGGGCGTGACCGCCGCCATGACCGCCACCGTCATCGAGCGCCGGCTGGAGGCGGGACTGCTGGTGGCGATCGGCACTCCACGCAGCCGGGTGGTGTTGTTTTTCCTCAGCGAGGCGGCGCTCCTCGGCGTGCTCGGAGGGCTCACCGGCGGTGCGGCCGGGCTGGTCGCCGGCCGGCTGCTGGGGAGCGGCGTGCTCGGGGTGACGGTGCCCTGGATGCCGGTCCTGCTGCCGTTCGCGGCCCTGCTCGGGATCGCCGTCGCCGTCGTGGCGAGCGCGGCTCCCGTGGCGCGGGCCCTGGAGCGCTATCCGGCCGAAATCCTCAAGAGAGCGACCGCCTGATGATTCTCCGCCTGGTCCTGGCCAGCCTCCGCCGCCGCTTCCGGCAACTCGCGCTCATCCTCGCCGCGGTGACGGTGGCCGCGGCCACCGTGGCGACTTTGGCAGGGTTCTCCAGCCGGGCGGAGAAGCGTCTGGGGGAGAGCCTGGCGGCCTTCGGGCCGAACCTCACCGTCCGTCCGCAGGTCGGCGTGCCGGCGGGGATCTCCCCGGAGGTCCTGTCGCGAGTGCGCGAGGTCCCCGGAGTGAACGCCGCCAACGGGGTGGCGCCGGCCGTGCCGGCGAGCTTCGGCCAGAAGGCCGGCTTCGGGCTGGACCGCATCGAGGTCCGGGCAGACCCCGGCCGTCTCGCGGAGGTGGCGCGCGGCATCGAGTCGAAGGTCGAAGGAGTCGAGGCGGTGCCTCTGCTGCGGGTCAGCGAGTCGGATGCCCGCCTCACGAAGCGGCTGACCCTGGTGCTGCTGGCGGTGAGCGCCGTGTCTTTCCTGCTGGCGCTGCTCTCCGTGGGCGCCGCGACCACGGCCCTGATCGGCGAGCGCCGGGTCGAGATCGGCCTCCTCCTGGCCCTCGGCTACACCGGCCGGCGGGTCGGCGGTTTCCTCGCGGCGGAGCTGCTGGTGGCGGCCCTTCTGGCAGGCGCTCTGGGCGAGCTGGTGGGCGAGCTGGCGGCGGGCAGGCTGGCCGAGCGGATGCTGGGAGCCGGCGGCGGCCTCTCGCTGACCTGGGGCGGTTTCGCCGCCGCGGGCGCCGCCGCCATGCTGGTGGTGGGCGCCTCGATGCTGGTGGCGCTGCGGCGGATCGAGCGGCTGGACGCCGCACGGGTCCTGCGGGGCGAGTGAGACGGCCATGCCCTTCGTCGAAGTCGAGGCCCTGAGCCGCCGTTTCGGTTCTTTGCGTGCCCTGGACGATCTCACCCTGTCGATCGGCGAGGGCGAGTGGGTGGCGGTGACCGGACCCTCGGGCTCGGGCAAGACCACCCTGCTCAACATCCTCTCCGGCCTCGACCGCCCGACCTCGGGGGCTGCACGGGTCGGCGGCGTCGATCTCGCCGGGCTCACCGCCCGCGAGCTGGCGCTCTACCGTCAGCGGACGGTTGGCCTGGTGTTCCAGCAGTTCCACCTGATCCCCTACCTGACCGCCCTTGAGAACGTCATGCTGGCCCAGTACGTCCACAGCATGACCGATCGCGGCGAGGCCGAGGAGGCCCTGCGCAAGGTCGGGCTGGGAGAGCGCCTGAGCCATCTGCCGAGCCAGCTCTCCGGCGGCGAGCAGCAGCGGGTGTGCCTCGCCCGGGCGCTGATCAACCAGCCGCCGCTGATCCTCGCCGACGAGCCCACGGGCAACCTCGACGCCGTCAACGAGGCGGTCGTGATGTCGCTGCTGGCCGAGCTCCACCAGCGCGGGCACACCCTCATCCTGGTCACCCACGCCCCCTCGATCGCGGCCCGGGCCGGCCGCGAGGTCCGGCTCGAACATGGCCGCCTGGCCCAGCTCGAGCAGCCCGGGGGGAGCGAGCTGCAAAGCGTGCTGGCGGAGCTCTGGCAGCTCATCGAGGAGGACCGGGCGGGGGTCTCGATCGCCCGCCGCGGTGTCGCGGAGCTGATCGCCGACGGCCTGCTCACCTTCGTGGACGGCAAGATCGCCTTCACCGAGCGCGGGCACGCGCAGGCTCTGGCGGTGGTCCGGCGGGTGCGGCTCGCCGAGGTTCTGCTCGCGCGGACCCTCGACCGCGGCTCGGAGTGCGGGCGGGAGACGCCCGTCGCCGCGGGCTTCGAGGACCAGGTCTGCGCCTTCCTCGACCATCCTGCCGCCTGCCCCCATGGCCGGCCCATCCCCGCGGGTGGCGCCTGTTGCGCCCCGGCCTCCGCTGCCGTGCCCGAGGCGGTGGAGATGAACGCTTGAAGGCTCTCCTCGCTCCCTTGGTCCTCCTGGCAGCCTGCGCCGGCGCGCAGCCCCGGCCGGCGCCGATGGAACGGATCGAGCGGCGGGTGATGCTCATGGGCACCTTGCTCGAGATCGCGGTCGAGGCCGCGAGCCGGGAGCAGGGGCTCGCGGCGAGCGAGCGGGCCGTCGAGGCGCTGGAAGCCGCGGAGGCTCGCCTCTCCACGTGGCGAGACGACACCGAGCTGGCCCGCCTCAATCAAGCCCCTTCCGGCGAGCCCCGCTCCCTCTCGCCGGCCCTGGCCAGCGATCTCGGCGCGGCGCGGCGCTGCTGGGAGGAGACGGAGCGGGCCTTCAACCCCGCCGTCGGGCCGCTCGTCCGGGTCTGGGGACTGCGGACGGGAGGGCAGTCACCCAGCGCCGAGGAGCGGAGCGCCGCCGTGGCGGACAGCCGACTGGAGGATCTCCGTCTGGAGGGTGGCATCGCGGTCCGCGAGCGGCCGGGGCTGACTCTCGAGGAAGGCGGTTTCGGCAAGGGCGCGGGATTGGGGGACGCGATGGCCGCCCTGGCGGTTGCCGGCGTCACCCGCGCCTCGCTCGATCTTGGCGGCCAGGTGGCGGTGCTCGGCGGTGGCTGGACCGTGCCCGTGGCCGATCCGCGCCAGCGTGACCGCCAGGCCGTGGCGCTCGCGATCGACGGCGGATCGGTCTCGACCTCCGGCAACAGCGAGCGCCCCGGCCACCTCCTCGATCCTCGGACGGGGGAGCCCGTTCCAGACTTCGGCAGCGTGACCGTATGGACGGCCGATCCGCTGCGGGCGGACTGTCTGTCCACGGGGCTCTACGTCCTCGGGCCGGAGGGGGCCCTGCGATGGGCGGCGGCCCACCCTGGAGTCGAGGTGCTGGTGCTGCGGGTCGACGGGGACCGCCTGCGGGCCCTGGCGAGCCCGGGCCTGAAGGGAAAGTTGAAAGCGCTGGATCCGAAGGTGGAGATCGAGTTCGACGTTTGAGTTGAAGAGGAGACGATAGATGCCTTTTTCATTCCGCAGGATCGGGACGGCTCTGCTGGCGCTCACCCTGGCGCTCGCACTGACGCCGGCCCTTTTTTCACAGTCGACGGAGGAGCGGGTGCGCGACCTGGAACGGCAGGTCGAGCAGCTCAAGGCGGAGACCGCCGCCATGAAGGGCGGCGGGGAGCAGGGCTCTGACGCCGGGCGGATCACCGAGCTGGAGCGGCGGCTGGAGGTGCTGGCCGGCGAGATCGAGAAGATGAAGATCGGCGAGGCTGCGGTCTCCGCCGAGGCCAGCGAGAACGGGTTCGGCCCCGCCGCCTCCAAGGTCTACCGCTCGGAGCGGGGGCTTTCGATCGGCGGCTACGGCGAGGTGCGGTACCAGGACTTCGACTCCGACGAGAGCGCCGAGCTGGACCTGCTGCGCGCCGTCCTCTACTTCGGCTACAAATGGAACGACCGTTGGCTGTTCAACAGCGAGATCGAGTACGAGCACGCGGGTGAGGAGGTGGCGGTGGAGTTCGCCTACATCGACTACCTCTGGCGTCCGCAGGCGAGCTTTCGGGCCGGCCTCGTGCTGGTGCCCATGGGCTTCATCAACGAGCTCCACGAGCCCACCGTGTTCCTCGGCGCCAACCGGCCGGAGCTCGAGCGGCGCATCATTCCCAGCACCTGGAAAGAGAACGGCTTCGGCCTCTTCGGCGAGGCGGGGCCCTTCACCTACCGGACCTATCTCGTCAACGGCTTCGATGCCACCGGCTTCTCCGCCGCCGGCTTGCGAGGCGGCCGCCAGGAGGGGATCGAGGCCAAGGCGGACGACTTCGCCTGGGTGGGACGGCTCGACTACACGGGAGCTCCCGGTCTGCTCGTGGGCGGCTCGGCGTACCTGGGAAATTCGGGACAGGACCTCGAGTCGGCCACCGGCCAGGCGATCGACGTCGGGACCACGATCTTCGAGGGGCACCTGGAGTGGCGGTGGCGGGGGCTGGAGCTCCGCGCCCTGGGCGTGCAGGCGAGCCTCGATGACGTCGCCGGCCTGAACCGGGCCCTGGACCTCACGGGGGACGAGTCGGTCGGCGAGGAGCTCAAGGGCTACTATCTCCAGCTCGGGTATGACGTCCTCTCCGGCCGCGGGGCGGGCAAGGCGCTCATTCCCTACGCCCGCTGGGAAACCTATAACACCCAGGATGGAGTGCCCGCGGGCTTCCGCGCCAATCCGGCCAACGACGTCGAGACCCTCACGCTGGGCCTGGCGTTCAAGCCGCTGGAGCAGCTCATCCTCAAGGCGGACTTTCAGAACATCGACAACGAGGCCGGGACGGGCGTAGATCAGCTCAATGTGGTGCTCGGCTACGTTTTCTAGAGGCCGCCGGCTGCTCCTGGCCGTGCTGCTCCTGGCCGCCGCTCCGGCGGCGGCCAGGGTGTTCGTGACCGTGGACGAGGCGCTGAAGCTGGCCTTTCCCGGCTGCGAGGTGACGCGGCGTACGGCCTACCTCACTCCGGAGCAGGTGAAGAGGGCCCGCGGGTTGGCGGCGGCTGAGGTGCCGAGCGCGCTGATCAACTATTACGTGGCGGCGCGGAGCGGTCAGCCGGCCGGCACCGCCTACTTCGATACCCACCGCGTGCGCACCCTGCCGGAGACGCTGATGATCGTCGTCGATCCCCAGGGCAGGGTGGGGCGCATCGAGGTGCTCTCCTTCCGCGAGCCGGAGGAGTACAAGCCGCGGGGGGCCTGGTACCAGCAGTTCCTGGGCAAGACGCTGGACCCCGACCTCCAGCTCAAGCGGGACATCCGGCCGGTGACCGGGGCCACCCTCACGGCCCGCGCCACCACCGACGCCGTCCGCCGGGTGCTGGCGCTGCACCGGATCCTCGGCGAGGAGCGCAAGCCGTGAGCCGGTTCGAAGCCTGGACGCTCCACCTTGCCAACTTCCTGGTGGGGGGGACGGGACTGGTCTACGCCTGGATGGTCTTCCTGATGAAGCCGGCCGATCCGTACGCCGTGGTCAACCACCCCCTGCAGCCCGCGATGCAGCACCTCCACATCCTGGTCGCGCCGCTGCTGGTCTTCGCCACCGGCCTGGTCTGGCGGCGGCACGTCTGGTCACACTTCCGCGCGGGGGTGCGGCAGGGCCGGCGGAGCGGCCTGTCGCTGATCCTCACGCTGGTGCCGATGGTGATCTCGGGCTACCTGATCCAGACCGCGGTGGACGGCGGCTGGCGGCAGGCCTGGGTGTGGGTCCACCTCGTCACCTCAGGGCTCTGGCTGCTCGGCTATCTCGCCCATCAGATCCCGGCGGCCTGGACATGGCTGCGCCGGCGGCTCACCGGTCACCTCCGGTTGACGGCCGACCAGCGGTAGTCGACCAGCAGCGGCGCGCCCGTGCCGCTCCCCATGAACCAGAGGACGGAAGGACGGGGGCGCAGCGAGCCCAGGCGGAGCTGCCCTTCCCGGGGGCCGGCGATGATCAGGGCAGCCGCGAGCCCCTGGGCATCCACGGCCAGCTCCGTCACCGCGGCGATCACCAGCACGCCTTGCGCGGGGCGGCCCGTCCGCTGATTGACGTAAGGGGCGTTGCCGCCTTGCAGCGGATGGTCCGACTGGGCGGCCACGGAGAGCGACTGGTCGCGCAGGTAGATGCGGCCGGTGAGATCCTCCTGCCCGGGAACCTGGGGCAGCAGGACGGGCCAGCCCTTGCCGTCGGGCCCGCCGCCGGCTCCCCGCTGGACGGAGCCGAGGAGGATCAGGGAGTTGGCGGCTCCGCCCTGCCGCAGGACCTCTGCGGCGCGGTCCACGGCGTAGCCCTCCGCGAAGCCCCAGAGCTCCACTCCGCTCCCTTCCGCCAGCGCCGCGGTGCCTTTCACGGGATCGAGGGTCAGCCGGTCGCAGGCCGCAACGCTCACGGCTGTCTCCAGGCGCTCGGGCGCGGGCGGGTCCGGCACCGGCGTGCGCAGGCCCCAGAGCGAATAGAGGTCGCGGCCCATGGGGCCGTGCGCGCCCTCCGACCAGAAGCAGAAGTCGCGGGCGACGGCGAGCAGTGAAAGCAGGCGCGGGTCCACGGGTTGGGGACCCTTCCCGGCGGCGGCGTTCAGGGCCGTGAGGCCGCCATCGGGCCCTCCCCCGCTGGTCAGCCGCTCGATTTCCGCGACCTCCGCTAGAGCCTTCTGGATGACCTCCCGGGCCGCCTCTGCGGGCAGGTCCCGGACCTCGATCTGCACCGGCTTCCCGAAAGCCATGGCGGCCAGGCGGACGGGAGCGGGAAGGGAGGCAGCGGGGGGCGGGGCCCCGAGGAGCAACGCGAGCAGGAGCGGCAGCATGAGGAGATGATAGCTGGAACTACGAGCCGTCGCTTTGCAGGAAGCACTCGAGCACGGCCTTGAAGGCGGCCCGCAGCTCCGCCCCGTCGTAGCGGGCCGGGTAGCCGGCCCGCTCGGCCAGGAGCTGGTCTCGCAGAAGGCCCTCGAAAGCGCCGATCAGGGCCGAGCGGACGGCCTCGGGATGGAGGTCCTGCCGCAGCAGCTTCTGCTCGCGCATCTCCAGCAGCACCCCGTCGATCACCCCCAGCACCTGCTGGAAGCCGCGGGTCAGGAGCACCTGGTGGCCGTGCTTGCGGATGCGGCGCCCCTCGAGGAGCATGAGCGTGCTGATCTCCTTGTCCCTCTCGAGTGCGCCGATCATCAGCTCCGTCAGTGCCCGCAGCTTGTCGAGTGGAGAGCTCGGCGTCTCCTGCGCATGCCGCAGGCCCTGGGCCATCCTCTGCCAGGCATGATCGTAGATGGCTTCCAGGAGCCCCTCTTTGCTGCCGAAGTGCTTGATGAGCTGCGACTCGCTGGTGCCCGCCTTGCGGGCGATCGCCGAGGTCGTGGTGTTCTCGTAGCCGTCGACCGAGAAAAGCTCCCGGCCCGACCGGAGGATGCGGTCGTGCGACGACAGCTCCACGGCGGGCTCCTCCGCGGGTCCGATGGAAAATCGACTCTTCTTCATAAGCTTAAACCTATCGTAGTACGGACCCTCGGGAGAGGCAACAGTGGTAGCACCACTATTGACAAGGATGTTACATGAGAGGATACTCAAAAAGAATCACAATCCCCTCGGGAGCGCTTGGAGTCAACCCTTCGACTCGGGCGCTCCATCTTTTTGTTCAGGGCTGCGCAGCTAAGGGGCCGTCAGCCGGATGCGCGCGAAGCGCCGCTTGCCGACCTTGAAAAGGTAGGGCTCCGGCCGGGGGGAAAGCTCCAGGAACGGGTCGTCCGCCCGCTCGCCGTCGATCGCCACCGCTCCCTGCTGGATCAGTCGGCGCGCCTCGCCGTTGCTCGGGGCGAGGTCGGCGGCGGTGAGCAGCTTGGTAAGGGTCCAGGAGCCCGCCAGGTCCTTCTCCGGCACCTCGTCGGGCACGCCGCCGGACGCGAAGACGGCCTCGAACTCGGCCTCGGCCTGGCTCGCCGCCTCCTCGCCGTGGAACTGGGCGACCAGCCGCCGGGCGAGCTCCTGCTTGACCCCCTTCGGGTGGAGCTCCCCCGCTTCCACCCGGGCGCGGCGGCCGGCGATCTCGGACGCGGGGAGGTCCGTCAGGAGCAGGTACCAGTCCCACATCAGGGAGTCGGGAATGGACATCGTCTTGCCGTAGATCTCCTTCGGGGGATCCTCGACGGCGATGGCGTTGCCCAGGCTCTTCGACATCTTCTCGTGGCCGTCGAGGCCCACGAGCAGCGGCACGGTGAGCACGACTTGGGGCTCGAGCCCCTCCTCCTTCATGAGGTCGCGCCCCACCAGCAGGTTGAAGATCTGGTCGTGCCCGCCGAGCTCCACGTCGGCCTTGAGGAAGACCGAGTCGTACCCCTGAGCGAGCGGGTAGAGGAGCTCGTGGAGGTGGATGGGCCGGTTCTCCTGATAGCGGGTCTTGAAGTCTTCCCGCTCCATCATGCGGGCCAGGGTGTAGCGGCCGGCCAGCCGCACGAGCCCATGGGAGCCCAGGGCTCCCAGCCAGCGGTCGTTGTCGTCGATCACGGTCTCTGCTTCGTCCAGCACGTGGAACACCTGGCGCTGGTAGGTGAGGGCGTTGGCCGCCACCTCCTCCGAGGTGAGCTGGGGACGGGTGGTCTTCTTGCCGGTGGGATCGCCGATGCGGGCCGTGAAGCCGCCGATCAGGAAGATCACGCGATGGCCGAGCTGCTGGAAGTGGCGCATCTTGCGCAGCAGCACGGTGTGGCCGATGTGGAGGTCCGGAGAGGACGGGTCGAAGCCGGTCTTCACCGTCAGCGGCACGCCGGTCTGCCGCGACTTCTCCAGCTTGGCGCGCAGGTGGGCTTCGCTCACCAGGTCCACGGCTCCGCGCCGGAGCAGCTCCATCTGCTCTTCGACGGGAGGAAACTCTTTGCCGGCCATCAGAAGTTGATGTACTCGAGCTCGGGTTTGAGGGCGGGCCGCACCGGAACGTCCTCGGTGCGAAGCGCCGGCTGCTTGAGCTGCAGCACCAGGTAGGCGCCGAAGACGGCCCCGAACATCTCGAAGCGGGCGCGGAAGCCCTTGACCAGGCCTCGCTTCTTCTCTTTCACCAGGTGCTTGAGGTTGTACATCACGGTCGTGGTGGTGCGGAGCCCGAGCTGGCGGCACGCCCAGTTGAGGCCGGTCTCGATGGCGAAGCCCTCCAGGTGGCTCTCGGGAACGGCCTCGAAGATCTCCCGCCGCAGGCAGCGGATCCCCGACAGCAGGGGGCCCGTGCGGTCCTGGATGGCGTTGATCGGCCGGCCGCGGTGGCGGATCCCCACGTTCATGCCCGACTCGCCCGCTAGCACCGGCTCGATCAGCCGGCTCATGAGGTCGACCGTCAGGTTCAGGATGTCGCCGTCGACAAAGAGCAGCGTCTCCGCGTCCGTGTGGGCGACGCCGATGGCCATCGCCCGTCCCTTGCCCTGATTCTGCCGCAGATGGATGGTGCGCAGCCCCATCGAGCGGGCGATGTCGACGGTGCGGTCCGTGGAGCCGTCGGAGACGACCAGGATCTCGTCGATCTTCGGGGTGGCCTTGAGGACCGACAGCACCTCGATCAGCGTGGCCTCCTCGTTGTACGCCGGCACGATGGCTGCGACGCGGACCTCTCCCTCATCGGATTTCATCATTTCAGCCCTCCCGCTCCGACTGACGTGCAAGAACGTGGCCCGCGAACGGCGTGGGTATTGTCAGGGCTCCCGGCAGCAGATCGCCCTCGGCGACCGCGCGGGCGTCGCCGGAGAGCGACCAGAGCCCCGTGGAGGCGTCGCCGGCGACCTCGAGCTCGAAGCCGCCTCGAGTCTCGACGCGCAGCGGCAGCCGGGCCCGGCCCGCCGCCAGCCCGGCGGCGGCGGCGGCCAGCACGCCGGTGCCGCAGGAGAGCGTCTCGTCTTCCACGCCGCGCTCGAACGTCCGGATCTCCATACGGTCCGGTGCGGGAAAGCGGACGAAGTTGACGTTGGTCCCCGGCGGACCGAAGGCGGCATGATGGCGGATCTCCCGCCCCAGCTCGCGGACGGGAGCCTGCTCCAGCCCCTCGGGCCAGAGCAGCACGAAGTGGGGAACGCCCAGGAGAATGCGGTGGCCCGCGTACGTCGAGCCCGCGGCGTCCACCGCGAGCTCTTGCGGCGGCTCGGCGGGGGCGGGCAGATCGACGGCGACGCGCGAGCCGTCCAGCCAGCGGGCCTGGAAGTCGCCGGCCGCCGTCCCCACCCGCACGGTGCTCTCCGCCCATCCGAGATGGAAGGCGAGCTGGGCGGCGCAGCGGGTGCCGTTCAGGCAGAGGTCCGCCGGCAGGCCGTCGGCGTTGAAGTAGTCCATGGCCACGCCGCCCCCTGCGCGCCGCAGCATGAAGAGGCCGTCAGCGCCCAGCGAGACGCCGCGCCGGCACCAGGCGCGGATCGTCTCGGGGGCGGGGATCTCGAAGGGCTCAGCCAGAGCCAGGAAGTCGTTGCCGCTGCCGGAGACCTTGTAGAAGTGGGTCATGGCACCACGGCCCGGACCTCGCCTCCGGGCGCGCTCTCGTTGCCGCTCTGATCGACCGCCGTCACGCGGTAGCTGAAGCTCTGGCCGGAGCGGACGGCGGTGTCGGCGAATTCGGCGGCCTCGACCGGCTGGGCCGTGACGCGCTCGAAGGCGCCGCCGTCGCCCGCGCGGCGGTAAACGTTGTAGCCGGCGATGTCCTCGGCGTCGCTCGCCTGCCAGACCAGGCGCACCCGGCCCGCTTCGGCCAGCGCGACGAGGTCGCCGGGGGAGGGCGGCGCGAAGCGGTCCTGGTAGCGCACCTCGTGGTCGCTGGCGATGCCGCTCTCGACCACCGGCTCCTGCTGAGCCAGGGCCGTCACCGTGTAGATGTAGCTCTGGCCGAAGCGGGCGGTGGCGTCGAGCCAGCTCGTCTCCTGCGCTCCGGCGGTGTGGACCGGCCGTCCGTAGGCGCGTTCCTGGGCGCCCCGGCGGTAGACGTTGTACCCCGCCGTGGCTCCCTGGACAGGGGACCATTCCACCATCACCCCGTCGGCGCGGGCGGTGACGGTGACCCGCTCGGGCGCCGGCGGCGGCGCCTTGGGTACCAGCGCGGCCACGTTCGAGAGCTCGGACTTGTCGCCGTCCTTGCCGTAGGTGCGGATGGCGAAGTACTGGGCCTGCGGAGTCGGTGCCGTGGCCGCTGTTCCCGTGGTGGTCGTTCCCGTAGCCGTCGAGCCCGCCGCGGCCTCGGGCAAGGGGAGGAGGACGCTAATGCGCGTGCCCTCGGTCGCCGCCGTCAGATCGGCGCCCGAGAGCTTCTGCTGCGGCCTGGCGGCGGCGTTGAACTCCCGCGGGTCCATGGGATTGGCCTTGCCGTCCGCCGCCGGCCGCGCGGCCTGGAAGATCTCGACCGCCGAGATCCCCTGGAGTGCGGTGCCGGCCGGCGTGACCGTCGGATAGCTGAAGCTCAGCAGGAGCCGAGGGCCCTGCTGGACCACGGCCAGGTCCTTGGTGGGAGCCGGGATGGCCCTCAGGGGAGGCGAGGGCGGCCCCTGCTTGCCGCAGCCCACGGTCCAGAGAAGCGCCGCGATCGCGAGGACTGTAGGGGCGCCCCTCTGTGGGCGCCCTGCCTTCGGCGGACTAGAGGACATAGCGCGAGAGGTCCTGATCCTTGACGATGTCGGAGAGCACCCGGCGCACGTACTCGCCGTCCACGCTCTCGGGCTGTCCGGACCTGTCGGGGGCCTCGAAGGAGACTTCGTCGAGCAGGCGCTCCATGAGGGTGGAGAGGCGGCGCGCGCCGATGTTCTCGGTCGAGGAGTTGACCTCGACGGCGAGGCGGGCGATCTCGGCCACGGCGTCCGGGCTGAACTCGAGCTCGACGCCCTCGGTGGAGAGGAGGGCGGTGTACTGCTTGGTGAGGGCCGTCTCGGGCTCGGTCAGGATGCGCACGAAGTCCTGCTCGGTCAGCGCGTCGAGCTCGACGCGGATGGGGAAGCGCCCCTGCAGCTCCGGGATCAGGTCCGAGGGCTTGCTGACGTGGAACGCGCCCGCCGCGATGAACAGGATGTGGTCGGTCTTCACGGTGCCGTACTTGGTCGAGACGTTCGTCCCTTCGACGATGGGCAGCAGGTCGCGCTGCACGCCCTCGCGGGAGATGTCGGGGCCGCGGCCGCCCTCGCGGCCGGCGATCTTGTCGATCTCGTCGAGGAAGATCAGACCGCCCTGCTCGACCCTCTCGCGCGCCTCGCGGGCGACGGCGGCGCGGTCGATCAGCTTCTCGGCCTCCTGCTGCACGAGGATCTCGCGGGCCTCGGCCACCGTGACCTGCTGCTTCTTCTTGCGGCCGAAGAGGCCGGGCAGCATCTCCTTGATGTTGATGCCCACCTCCTCGACGCCCTGCGGGGTGAACATCTCGAGGCTCGGGTAGGCGGACTCGTCGACCTCGATCTCGACCCGCCGGTTGTCGAGGCTGCCGGCGCGCAGCTTCTCGCGGAACTTCTCCCGCGTGGCCGCCAGCTCGTCCTCGTTCTCCTCCTCGTGGCGGAGGTAGGCGTTGATCGGCCGGGGCGGCACCAGGAGCTGGAGCAGGCGGTCCTCGGCGCGGGCCGCGGCGGCCTCGCGGACGGCCTCCCGCTTCTCCTCCTTGACCATGGTGACGGCGATCTCGACCAGGTCGCGAACCATCGACTCGACGTCGCGTCCCACGTAGCCCACCTCGGTGAACTTGCTCGCCTCCACCTTGAGGAAGGGGGCCTTGGCCAGCCGCGCCAGGCGGCGGGCGATCTCGGTCTTGCCGACGCCGGTGGGACCGATCATCAGGATGTTCTTGGGCGCGATCTCCTCGCCGAGGTCCGGCGGGAGCTGCTGGCGCCGCCAGCGGTTGCGCAGCGCGATCGCCACGGCGCGTTTGGCCTGCCGCTGCCCGACGACGTACTTGTCGAGCTCGCCGACGATCTGCCGCGGCGTCATATTCTCGATCGCGAGGCCCGTCTGGGTCTCGCCGGAAAGCTGAATGGACATGGCGTCTCTTTAGAGTTCCTCTAGGATCAGGCGGTCGTTGGTGAAGATGCAGATCTCCGAGGCGATCCTCATCGCCTCGCGCACGACTTCCGAAGCCGGCATCGTGGTGTGCCGCAGCAGGGCGCGCGCGGCGGACAGAGCGTAGTTGGCTCCCGAGCCGATGGCCAGCACGGGCTCGTCGTCGTCGGGCTGCATCAGCTCGCCCGCGCCCGAGACGAAGAAGCTCTTTTCTTTATCGGTGACGATGATCATGGCCTGGAGCTGGCGCAGCGCGCGGTCGGTCCGCCAGTCCTTGGCCAGCTCGACCACCGCCCTCTCGAGATTGCCGTTGAACTCCTCGAGCTTCTCCTCGAGCCGGCCGAGCAGCGCCAGGGCATCCGCCCCGCCGCCGGCGAAACCCACCAGCACCTTGCCCTTGCCGACGCGGCGGACCTTCTTCGCGCCGCCCTTGACGATGGTGCTCTGATTCATCGTGACCTGCCCGTCGCTCGCCATGCAGACCTTGCCGTCGCGGCGCACGAGCAGGACGGTCGTAGACTTGAAAGTATCCATGGGAGGGGGATTGTATATCAGGGGGAGGAAAGGGCCTCCAGGAACCCCGCCGGGTCGTCCGGAGTGACGATCAGGCGCGTCTCCCCCAGGTCCACCAGCACCGCGTTGCCGAGGTCGCTGGCGTAGAGGTCGAACTCCCCCAGCCGGTGCGACTCGAAGCCGCCGGTGCCGGCCGACACCCCGCCCGAGCTGGTCAGCGTCTCGAGATGGGCGACCTCCTCCGCCGTCAGGCGCCGGGCCTCCGCCCCCCCTGCGGCGAAGCGCTCGCGGCGGCGGCGCATCTGCACCGTCAGCCTGCCGCCCCCAACCTCCAGCCAGAACGGGTCGAGGTCGCCGCTCATCCGCCAGGCCGTCCAGGGGATCATGGCGACGGCCAGGGCCAGAAGGCCGGGACCGACCCGGCCCGCCGTCAGGGTGAGCCCCCCGACGACCAGCATCAGCGCCGTGAGCCCCAGGAGCAGGTTGCGCAGCCTTCTGCGGCCTTGCAGGATGGCGCCGCCCGGCGTGCACGGGAATTGCCCTTCCATCATCAGGTTCCCTCTCGCCGCGCCCGCGGATGGGCGTCGCGGTAGACCGAGAGCAGCCGGTCGACTTCCAGGTGGGTGTACTTCTGGGTGGTGGAGAGCGAGCTGTGCCCCAGGAGCTCCTGGATCGCCCGCAGGTCCGCGCCGCTCTCCAGCAGATGGGTGGCGAAAGTGTGCCGCAGCGTGTGGGGGTGGACCCCGCGGGCCACGGCGGCGGCGTCCACCCAGCGGTCGATCACCCGCCGCACCGAGCGGTCGGTCAGGCGGCCGCCGGCATGGTTGAGGAACACCGGCTCGCCCCCGCCGCTCCCCACGCGAACGTTCTCCCAGACGTCCAGCCAGCGCCGCAGGGCCTCCGCCGCCGGCCGGCCGAAGGGGACCATCCTCTCCTTGCTCCCCTTGCCCATCACCCGCAGCACGCGGGCGGAGAGGTCGACGTCCGGCCAGTCGAGCCCCACCAGCTCGGAGACCCGCAGGCCCGCCGCGTAGAGGAGCTCCAGGATCGCCCGGTCGCGCCGCACCAGGGGCTCGTCGCCTTGCGGCGCCTCGATCAGGTTCTCGACCTCGCCCGGCCGCAGGTGGCGGGGGAGCGTCTTGGGCGCCTTTGGCGTCTTGACCCCCTGAGCCGGGTTGGCCGGCACCACCCCTTCGAGGCAGGCGAAGCGGAACAGGCTGCGCACGGCCGACAGGGCCCGCCCCTGGCTGCGCTTGCCCAACCCCGAGCGGGTGAGCGCCGCCAGGAACGAGCGCACGGCGAGGGGATCGACGTCCGACGGCCGCACCGCCTCCGGGTCTTTGCCCAGGAAGTCGCGGGCGAGGAACTCGTGGAAGGTCACCAGGTCGTGCTCGTAGGCGCGCAGGGTCTGGGGCGAGAGCTGCCTCTCCCCTTGAAGATGCTCGAGGTAGCGGTGGATCAGGCGGCGCACGGTCAGGAAGCCACCGCCGCGGTAGCCGCAGTAACCGGCAAATCGGCGGGCACCCCGTTGAGCTCCGCCCAGGAGGCCAGCTCCGCATGGGCCCGCTCGACGTAGGCAGCCCGGCGCTCCGCTTTGCGGATCCGGCCCTCCAGCTCCTCGAACAGGCCATAGTTGATGTTGGCCGGCTGGAAGTGCCTGGGGTCCGATTCCGTGAGGTGCCGCGCGAGGGCGCCGAGCGCCGTGGTGCCGGGGAAGGGCTCCGGCTCGCGGCCCGCTCGCTCCAGAGATGCGTAGAGGCCGATGGCGAGGCCCGTGGCCGCCGATTCGAGGTACCCCTCGACGCCGGTGATCTGCCCCGCCAGCCGCACCCGGGGCGCCGCCTTCACCCGGTAGTGCTTGTCGAGATGGGTGGGGGCGTTGACGAAGGTGTTGCGGTGGATCTGCCCGAAGCGGACGAAGCGGGCGCTCTCCAGGCCCGGGATCATCCGCAGCACCCGCTCCTGCTCGCCCCACTTCATGCGCGACTGGAAGCCCACCAGGTTGAACTGGCTCTTGGCGAGGTTCTCCTGCCGGAGCTGCACCACGGCCCAGGGACGCCGCCCGTCGGGCGTCCTGAGGCCCACGGGCTTCATCGGACCGTAGCGGAGGGTGTCGACTCCCCGCCGGGCCAGCTCCTCGATGGGCAGGCACCCTTCGAAGAAGACGGCCTTCTCGAAGTCGTGGGGAACCACCACCTCGGCCTCCGTGATCGCCTGGTGGAAGGCGAGGTACTGCTCGCCGTCCATGGGAGCGTTGAGGTAGTCCTCGCCCTCTCCCTTGCCCCAGCGCGACTGCCAGAAGAGCTTCGAAAGGTCGAGGCTCTCCGCCTCCACGATGGGGGCGATGGCGTCGTAGAAGTAGAGGTACTCGCTGCCCAGGAGCTCCTGCAGACGGGCGGACATGGCCTCCGAGGTGAGGGGGCCGGTCGCGATCACCACTTCGGCACCCTCTGGGATCTCCGTCACCTCCTCGCGCCGCAGCTCGATCCGCGAATGGCCGGCGATCGCCGCCGTCACCAAGGCTCCGAAGCGGTCGCGGTCGAGGGCCAGCGCGCTCCCGGCCGGCACGGACGCCTCCCGCGCTTTGCCGATGATCAGCGATCCGAAGGCCTCCATCTCCCGTTTGAGGAGACCGGCGGCATGGAAGGGGTCGTCGCTGCGCAGCGAGTTGCTGCACACCAGCTCCGCGAGGTCGCCCGTCTTGTGCGCGGGAGTCCCCCTGACCGGCCGCATCTCGTGGAGCACCACCGGCACGCCGCGTTCCGCGAGCTGCCAGGCGCATTCCGATCCGGCGAGTCCGCCGCCGATGATGTGGACGGGTGAGGGCATGCGAGGGGATTATAGGCTGGTAGCTCTAAGATGGCTGGGCGATGACGCTCCTGGTCATAGAATAGGTCGAAGGAGGAACTCCATGGCCACTCGTGCAGAACGCTTTCTGATCGATGAAGAGGGGCACCGCGTTGGAGTGCTGTTGGACATCGCCGACTATCAGCAGATGCTAGAGGATCTTGAGGATCTCGCGTCCATCCGGGCCTACGATGCCGCCAAAGAGAGCGGTGATGAGGCGATTCCTTTCGAGCAGGCGCTTCGGGAAATCGAAAGTTCTCGGGAATGACCACGGTCAGCGCCTTGTGACGATCCTCCACGTCGGGCATCGACGCGATGTCTACCGCTGAGGGACCTCCTCCACAGATCCTCATCGACACCGACAACGCCGCCGGCTCACCCCGTGGAGACGTCGACGACGCCTTCGCCCTCGCCGCCCTGTTGAAGAGCGGGCTGCCGGTCGCGGCGGTCACGGCCGTCGCCGGCAATACCTCGAAGGAGATGGCGGACCGCAACAACCGCGCTCTCGGGGCTCTCTGCGGGTATGCGGGACCGTGGGACGCCGAGGGTCTCAGCGGACCGCTACGCTTCCTCGCCCTGGGCCCCCTGACGAACCTCGCTGCCGTCCTGGGGAAGCTCGAGATCAAGGAGGCCTTTCTCGTCGGCGGCAACCTGACATCCCGGGGGCGTTTCCCTCCCTGGTGGCCCCACGAGTTCAACCTGACCAAGGATGGGGAGGCGACGCGGGCCGTCTTCGCCTCCGGACTGCCGCTCACGATCGTGCCGCTCGACATTGCCCGCCGGCTCCGGATCGGTCCCCGGGAGATGAGGGAATGGCAGGGAGAGCTGGGGGAGTTCCTGCGCCGCCGAGCCGTCCGGTGGTCCCGGCGCTCGCTCCTGCTCCGGGGCTCGCGGCGCTTCCCGGTCTTCGACCTTGCGGCCGCGGCCTGCCTGATCGACCCGTCTCTGGTGACCCTGGGGGAGACCTCGGCGCACCTTCATGCCAACCTCTGGCTGGAATTCGGCCGGGGCGGGCGGCGGATCAGGATCGTCCGCGACCTCGATCCCGAAGCGATCCGGCGGCTCTGCGCCGCTCTCGTCAATGGACCACGGGCAGGAGGCGCCGCTGCTCCGGCTCGCCCCCCTCGATGATCTCCGCGTAGAACCGCTCGCGCACGCCGTCGGCGTTCATCTGGCACATCGGCACCATCTCTCCTTTGTAGGGAAGACGGAAGACGCAGGCCGCGAGCCGGTCCTGGCCCACCGGGGTGTGCAACTCGTCGGGGCTCATGAAGTGATGGCTGGTGAGAGTGAGACCGTCGATCCGCAGCCGCCCGCGGAGGCCGTCGGCGAGGAGCCGGGAGAGCGGCATCCCGGCCTCGGCGCGGACGCGGGCGCCAATCCAGCGGCGGACGCGGCCGAGCATCCAGCCCGGGGCGGTGCGGAGCATGCCGAGCCCCCGGGCCGCCATCTCCAGCGGCCGGTCGTCCCGGAAGGCCATGCCGCCCAGGCCCAGCTCGAAGAACTCCCTCATCACGGCCACGTCCTCGGGCACGTCGCGGATGCCCTGGAAGAGCCGCGGCCCCTCGCCCGGGCGCTCCAGCGCCAGCAGCGGCACGAAACGCGTGCACTCCGTGTGGCCGAAGTGCATGGGGCCCGTCCCCTCGAGCTCCAGCCCGTAATCCGCCGTGGCGAGGCCGACCTCGCGCCACAGGTCGGTGGCGGTGACGCCCCGCTGGCTCTTGCGCGTCCGCCCCACCTGGGCCAGGGGCTGGAAGCTGACCAGGCTGAAGGCGTCGCGGTTCTTCACCAGCCAGCGCACCACGTCGGAGATCTGGGGGAGGTTGTCCTGGGTGACCGTGAGCGTCATGGCGGCCCGCAAGGCGCGGCCCGTCCGCCGGCGCGCCTCGCGCACCATGGCCGCGAATTCGTCCCGCAGGGGCATCAGCTCCAGCTCCGATTTCGGCGCCCGGTAGCCGTCCCGCCCCCGCTGGGTGATGTCGACGTGGATCGAGACCTCGGTGAGCCCGCCCTCCGTCATCAGACGCTCCAGCAGGCCCGGCCGGCGGCGGAAGTTGTCGCCGTGGGTCATCACCATGGGGATGACGCCGATCGACCGCGCGTAGCGCAGGATCTCCGTCAGCTCCTCGACGGGGCGCAACGTCACCTCGCCGTCGGTGATCTGGACGTTGCTCTTGGGCCCCAGCCAGCGGCGCATGTCGTCGATCTGCCGCAGGATGGCGGCGGTCGGCAGGGCGGGGATGTCGTTGGCCTCGGCGCCCAGGTAGCAGCCGGTGCAGGAGAAGTCGCAGCGGGGCTGGATGCCGATCGTGGCGCCGCAGCCGGTGGCCTTCTGGCCCAGTCCCTGCCCGGGAAGGCGAAGGGCGGGGTCGAGCTCCGCCCAGCGTTCCGACAGGATCTTGCTCTTCTCGTCCGTCGCCGGATTCCGGAACAGCTCGATCACGCTCTTGAGAGACCCCGGCTGCCCGATCATCCGCACCTCTCGACTTTGTCGGATCTATTTGGAAGCGTCGTTCAGCTTCCAACTGTAATCGTCGAACGCCAGCTTCACCTGGTTCCCCGCGGCATCGATCTGCTTGCGCTTGTCGGAGCTCACGTAGCGGGTGATGAAGGGGATCTGACCGCCGCCCCACTTCACGAAGTCGTCTTCGAACCAGTCCATGATCTTCGTCGTATGCAAGACCAGCGCCCCGCCGCTCTTCTCCGGCCGGACGCCGTTCGGACCGTTGAGGAACTGCCGCACCTGGTCGTCGAGCTGCTCGGAGATCCGGGAGCCGATGTAGGGCTCGGGCCGGATCGGCGGGCAGCTCTTGGCGGCGCAGTTGATGGCGAAGTGGATGCGGGGGTCCTTGAAACCCTCGCGGACCTTGGTGTTCTCGACGTCGTTGAGGGAGATCGCACCCTTCTTTGTCTGCACCGAAGGCTTCTTGAAGACGTTCAGGCGGACGATCGGGTCCGTCGAGATGTCGCGGATCGATTCGATCGGGTAGTTGTCCACCACGACGCCCACGACGTTGATGTTGTAGAGGTTGATCCAGTAGGCGAGCTGGTCCGGGCGGGTCAGCGACTGGACGTCGACCGTGCCCATCTGGCGGCGCAGGTCGTCCAGGGTCTTCTTGTCCTGGGCCTTGAGGGCCTTGTAGTCCATCCCCTTGGCGGGGTCGTAGTACTTGGCGAGCAGATCTCCCCAGACCTTGTAGTCCGGCGGCGCCGCGGCGCCGGCCGGGATCGCCATCGCCAGCAGGCCGAGGAGGATCAGGGTGAGGTTCGACTTCTTCATGCTCATGCCCTTTCTACGCGGCGGAACGCCGGGGCGGATGAGCCCGCCGGCGGCAAGACCTTCAAGTTGCTCAGATAGGCACCATAGGTCCACAGGGGGACGAAGCGCAAGCAGGCGAGCAGCTCCCGGGTCATCGACAAGTGCGAGGGGAGCCCCAGCCGCCAGCCCACCTTCTGGACCTTGGACCGGTGCCGCAGCCCGGGGAGCACGCGGATGGTGCTCGGCAACCCGCGCCGGGCGATCACCTCGTTGATCATGATCTCGATCTGGAAGCCGTTCCGCTTCGAGTCCGGGATGGCCTCGAAGACCTCCCGGCGGATCGCCCGCAGGCCGGTGATGGGCGGCAGGCGGAGGAAGAAGGGGTCGCGGAGGGGGCCGTAGCTGATCATGCCGCAGGAGAGCCAGGCCTCCCCGCCCAGGACCGGTGCGGCCAGGGCCTCGAAATGCTCCGGACGGACCTCCAGGATGTCGGCGTCGAAGAAGACCAGCACGGGGGCCGTGCTGGCCTCGACTCCCAGGGCGAGCGCCTTGGCCTTGCTCCCCGGCTCCCCTCTGGGACGGGAAAGCACGACGGCTCCGGCCCGCCCCGCCTCCTCCGCCGTGCCGTCGGACGATCCGTCGTCGATCACGAAGACCCGCCCCGCTCCCTGAGCGGCCCGGGCCGCCGTCACCACGCCCGCGACGGTAGTTTCCTCGTTCCGCGCGGGGATGACCACGTCGAAGGCTGCCACGGGGTGCGCCCTACCCCCGCTCCGCCAGCCGCAATCCGATCACCCCGAGCACGATCAGGGCGATCGAGACCAGCCGCAGGGAGCTTCGGGTCTCGCCGAGGAAGAAGACCCCCACCAGGGCCGTGCCCACGGCCCCGATCCCCACCCAGACGGCGTAGCTGGTGCTGGTCGGCAGGTCCCGCATCGCGATGCCGAGGAGATAGAAGCTCGCCACCATCAGGGACACGGTGACGAGGCTTGGGACGAGCCGGGTGAAGCCCTCCGTGTTCTTCATGGTGGCCGCCCAGGCGATCTCCAGCAGGCCGGCGATGATCAGGAAGATCCAGCTCACGGGGCGGCTTCCCCTTCCTCCCAGCGGAACTCAGTCTCGTCCTGGGGATTGACCCGCCAGGCCACCCGGTAGAGCGGCGCGGGCCTGAGGCTCCCCTCGACGGCTGAGCGCACCTCCCGGGCCGAGGGCAGGAGGTGGACCGGGGCCGCCTGCAGCGACTTCTTGAGGAAGGCGTCGAGATCGATCTCGTTCTTCCCTTCCTGCCCTTCCTGGCGCGCGCTCTCGACATAGAAGAGGACGGGGTCCGGCGAGAGCCAGCGCCCCTCCAGCGAGCGGAGCGCCTCCCAGAGGCCCGGGCTGGGCACGGTCAAGACACCTTCATCGCCCGGGACAAACCCCGTGACCTCCAGCGGCTTTCCCGGTGTCTTGACCGTCAGCCGGGCGGGGAAGGGGTCGTAGACCAGGTGGGAGACCTCGTCCGGCGAGTAGGCCTCCCCGGCAGGCACGGCCAGAACTTCCAGCACCTTGCGCATGGCCTCGTCCAGCCGGGCGACGTGCTTCTCGTCCTCAGGCGTCAGCTCTTCCAGCCGCCGCGCCTCCTCCTCGCCCAGCCGCTCGGCGAAGAGCGTGCCCATGCAGGCGCGGGAGCGCTCCGGATGGTCGGCGAGATAGGCGTAGAGGGATTCCCCGGCCTGGAGGTACTCGGCGATGGCGGTGGTCCAGGCCTCGAGCGTTTTCTCCGTTTCCTCCCACTGCCGGCGGGTGGCGCGGGTGGAGACGCCGGGCACGATCGCGAGCTCGGCCGTGCCCCGCTCGGGATCGATCGAGTAGGTGACGGAGACGGAGGTGTCACGGAAGAACGCCTCCAGGCCCGCGGGCTCCGCGAAGGCGGCGGAGCGCGTGGCCGACCGCAGGCTGCCCAGCCGCTTCTCCCAGGAGAACCGCTCGGCGGCGGCCTCCGCGGCGGCGAACCGCGCGCTCCAGGGGTCCGAGCCGTCGAGGATTGCCCGCCGGGTCTCGGCGAGCCGCCGCGCGAGAGCCGGGTTGCTCTCCTGCGGATCGGCGATCCGGACGGTGCTGGTCGCCACCACGGCGCCATTGGGTAGGAAGCGCAGCCGCAGATCCTCGCGGACCGGCGGCTCGAAGCAGGAGGAGAGGAACAGGAGGACGATTCCGGCGAGGACCAGACGGACGGGTTGCATGACGGGATTATCTCCCGTTCCCGTCATGCGAGAGTCCGTCAGGCCAGGGCTTCGACCTCCGCGGCGTCCGTGGCGTCCGTGGCGTCTTCCACGTGGCCGCAGCCTTCGGTGTTGCAGACGTACTGGGCGCCGGCTTTCTTGGTGACCTTCTCGAGGAGGAAGTTGGCGCCGCAGTCGGGGCAGTCGCGGATGACCGGCTTCTTCCAGAGGGAGAACTTGCAGTCCGGGTAGCGGTTGCAGGACCAGAAGGTCTTGCCGCGGTGCGAGCGCTTCTCCACGATCTCGCCCTTGCCGCACTCCGGGCAGGGGACGCCGGTCGGCTTCGGCGGCGCCGGCTTGGGGCCGGTCTTGCGGATGCCCTTGCACTCCGGGTAGCCGGTGCAGCCGTAGAAGGTGCCGAAGCGGCTGCGCTTGAGCGCCATCGGCTTGCCGCACAGCTCGCAGGGCGGGATCTCCTCCTCCGCGGCGCCGTTGGCGCCGTCGGCGGAAGTCTCCGAGGGCGCCACCTCCTCAAGGTTGCGGGTGTACTTGCAGTCCGGGTAGTTGCTGCAGGCGACGAACGGCCCGTAGCGGCCGAAGCGCATGATCAGGGGCGAGCCGTCCTCGGGGCAGACCTCGTCGAGCGGCACGCCGTCCTTCTTGACGTTGGGCATCTGCTCGCCGGCCGTCTCGAGGTCCTTCGAGAACTTCAGGTCGAAGTCGGCGACCGCCTGCTTCCACGGGATCTCACCTTCTTCGATCCGGTCGAGCTGGCCCTCGAGGGCGGCGGTGTAGCCCTCGTTGAGGATGTCGTGGAACCCCGTCTGGAGCATGCCGTTGACCAGCCGGCCGAGGGTGGTGGGCCGGAAGCGCCCCTCCAGCCGCTCGACGTAGTCGCGGTCGGTCAGCACGGAGAGGATGGTGGCGTAGGTCGAGGGTCGGCCGATGCCGTTCTCCTCGAGCGCCTTGACCAGCGTCGCCTCGCTGAACTGGGCCGGCGGCTGGGTGAACTTCTGCTCGGAGAGGATCTTGAGCTTCTCCAAAGTCTCGCCCTCGCGCAGGGCGGGGAGCACGCCCTCGGCGTCCTCGGCGGCGGGAGCGGCATCCTCGTCCGGCGTCTCGCGATAGACCGCCAGGAAACCCGGGCGGCGCAGCACCTTGCCCGAGGCGCGCAGCACGTAGCGGCCGTTCTCGATGTCCGCCTGGGTGACGTCGAAGATGGCGGGCTCCATCTGGGAGGCGATGAAGCGGTCCCAGATCAGCTTGTAGAGCTTCCACTCGTCCTCTTTGAGGAACTCCCGGACGGCGTCCGGCGGCAGGTCGAAGCTGGTCGGGCGGATCGCCTCGTGGGCGTCCTGCGCCCCTGACTTGGACGGGTAGACGTTCGGCTTCTCGGGCATCGAGTCGGCCCCGTAGGTGGCGCCGATGAACTCGCGTCCGCCCTCCAGCGCCTCGTCGGCCACGCGGGTGGAGTCCGTGCGCATGTAGGTGATGAGACCGAGTTGGCCACGGTCGCCGACCTCGCGCCCCTCGTAGAGCCCTTGAGCGAGCGCCATGGTGCGCTTCACCGAGAAGCCGTACCGCCGCGCCGCTTCCTGCTGGAGACGGCTGGTGATGAACGGGGCCGCCGGCCGCTGCCGCGACTCCTTGCGCTCCACCTTGCCGACGACGAACTTGCCGCTCTCCAGGTCGCGGACGATGCGCCCCGCGTCCTCGCCGTTGCCGACCTCGGCCTTGCGTCCGTCGATGCGGTGCAGGCGGGCGTTGAACGGCGGCGGCACGCTGGCTCTGAGGTCGGCGCCGAGGTTCCAGTACTCCTCGGGCTTGAAGGCCTCGATCTCGGCCTGGCGGTCGCAGACCATCTTCAGGGCGACGGACTGGACGCGGCCGGCGGAGAGGCCCTGCTTGACCTTCTCCCAGAGGAGCGGCGAGAGGCGGAAGCCCATCATGCGGTCGAGCACGCGCCGGGCCTGCTGGGCATCCACTTTCTGGAGGTCGATGGTGCCGGGGTTCTCGAGCGCCTTGAGCACGGCCCTCTTGGTGATCTCGTTGAAGGTCACCCGCCGCACGTCCTTGGAGTCCTTGAGGACCTCGGCGATGTGCCAGGCGATGGCCTCTCCCTCGCGGTCCGGATCGGGGGCGAGGTAGATGGTGTCGGCCAGCTTGGCGGCGTCCCGAAGCTTCTTGACGACGTCCTTCTTGGCTGCCAGCACTTCGTAGCGCGGCTCGTAGTCGGGACCGATGCCCATGTCCTTCTTGACGAGGTCGCGGATATGCCCGACCGAAGCCTCGACGGCGTACTGCTTGCCGAGGAACTTCTTCAAGGTCCGGGTCTTGGCGGGACTTTCGACGATCAGTAGGTTCTTAGCCATAAGCGCTTCTGAAACGCCACGAGGCGCCGGGATTATTTCTGGTGAACGGCTACCAAGGGCAGGGCCGGGACAGTACCACCGGGGTCGGCTCGCCTGCAAGCCGGGGGCTCACAGATGCGCTCACCGCCCGTACGCCATCCCCGGAAACCGCTTGACCCAGCCCTCCAGCTCCAGCCCGAGCAGCGTCCCCAGAACCTGGTCGACGGGGACGTCGAGACGGATGGCGATCTCCTCCGCGATGCGGGGCGCGCCGTGGGGGATCTCGGCCAGGACCTGGCCGGGGAAGCCGGCCGGCGGCTCCCCTCTGGGGTCCTCGGCCGGATGGAGGGGCAGGGAAATCTGGCCGCCGGCGGAGTTGGGGAGGAGCATTTCCAGGAGGTCGGAGGGGTGCTGGGCGAGCTGCGCCCCCTCGCGGATCAGGCCGTTGGCGCCCAGCGAGGTCTCGTCGAAGATCCGCCCCGGCACCGCCCAGACCTCCCGTCCGAGGTCGAGGGCGTGGCGGGCCGTGATCAGCGAGCCCGAGCGGAGGGCTGCCTGCACCACCAGGGTGCAGGCGCCGAGCGCGGCGATCGAGCGGTTGCGCAGGGGGAAATGCCAGGCCCGCGGGATCACGGCGCAGGGGAACTCGGCGACCAGAGCGCCGCGGGCGGCGATCTCGTCGGCCAGGCGGCCGTGCCCCCTGGGGTAATCGACTCCCAGGCCGCAGCCCAGCACGGCGACCGTCCGGCCGCCCGCGGCCGCGAGGGCTCCGCGGTGGGCCACCGCGTCGATCCCGCGGGCGAAGCCGGAGACCACGGTAACGCCGGCAGCGGCCAGGGTGCGGGCGAAGAGATCGGCCGCCTCCTGGCCATAGGCGTCCGGCCGGCGGGAGCCGACGATGGCGGCGGCGGGGCCGGCCGGCATTTCGCCGCGTATATAGAGGACGGGCGGCGGCGGGGAGAGCTGGCGCAGGCCGGCAGGGTAGCCGGGATCTTCCAGGGTGACGATCCTCGCGCCCAGCCGCTCCGCCTCGCCGGTCTCGCGGAGCGCGGCCTCGGCGGCCGTGCCGATCACGGCCAGCGCCTTGCGCATCTGGCGCAGGGGCACGCCGGCGGCGGCGGCCAGGCGCTCGGGCGGTTCAGGGGGACGGTCTTCGCGATCCTCGCCGAACCAGCGGTCCAGCTCTTCGGCCAGCCGGTAGACGGCCGGTCGGGAGATCTCGGGGGCGGCGTTCAGGGCAATCAACAGCTCGCGTCGGGTCGGAATGGGCATGGGCGTCAGGGTCTCCTTTGGGTCTCACCCTTATAAGACGGAAAAAAGGTCTCCCATCGCTCCACTTTTTTCGTTTGCCCGGATTTTCGTTCCCCGGGGAAGCCCTGAGCAGCCCCTGAGATCGATCCAGAGCCGGACCCATTGCGTAGGAGGGTAGGAAGGCAGGAGGGGCGCGCCGGGCTCCTCGGGAACCCCCGGCACGTGTTGTGTATACTTCCCCTTCGGAAATTTCGGGCGATGACGTCCTACCAACCATTCACGCGAGGGCCGGAGCCCATGCTGAGGTCCCTTTCGATGCGTTCGCGCGCCGCTGCCGTCTGTCTCCTCTCCGTCCTTTTCCCGCTGGCCGCCTGCGGTGGCTACGGGCGGCCGAACCAGTCTTCCGCGCAGCTCGCCTTCGGCGTCGACATGGCGCGCCGGGGGTTGTGGGACGAAGCCCTCTTCCGCTTCGCGGAGGCGGAGAGGCTCGATCCCCAGAACCCGCGCATCCAGAGCAACCTGGGAGTCGCCTACGAGGCTTCGGGGCAGTTCGACAAGGCCCTGGAGTCCTACCAGAAGGCCCTCAGGCTGTCCCCCAACGACAAAGAGATCCGTGCCAATTACAGCCGCTTCGTAGAGTTCTACCAGGGCTTCAAGGGGGAGAAGACGGCGAAGACGGGCGACAAGGCCACGGCGCCCAAGCCGGCGGTCCAGCCGGGGGCTCAAACTCCAGGCGACCAGCCCGGGGCCGTTCCCGCGCCGGGGACGCTTCCCGGGCAACCGGAACCGTCCACGCCCGAGGACACGCCGCCCCCGCCGGCGGACGATCGTCCGCCCAGTTGAGCCTGCCCGGAACCGGACGGGCCGATCAAGGAGGAATCGACATGAACCGCAACCGCACGCTCATCCTCGCGACCCTCCTCGCGTTCGCCTCCCTGCCCGCCTTCGGCGCGGTGGAGGTCAAGCTGACGCTGCCCCAGCGCGCCAAGCTCGACCTGCAGGGGCGCAAGTCGCTGGCCGTCGCGCCCTTCCTGGTGGTGAGCCAGGAGGGAGCGGAGAAGATCAAGGGCCGCGACATCGACGTCCAGAAGGAGTTCAACCGTTACCTGCTCAAGGTCCTGCGGCGGGAGACCGAGCTCAAGGTCATCGAGCCCGGGCCCATCGACTATCCGACCTACGACCTGGACCAGCTCTCCAAGCAGAGCGACTTCTGGCGCGCCCTGGGCGAGAGGACGCAGGCGGACCTGGTGCTCACCGGCGGCCTCGACTTCGACATCCAGGACCGCACCGGCTACCGGACGGAGGAGTACGTCTCCCCCTACAACGGCCGCACCTACCTGCGCCAGGTGCTCGTCGAGCAGACCGGGTTCCAGTACGACATCCTGATGCAGGTGCACGACGGCAAGACCGGCGACCTGCTGTACCAGGACAACTTCAAGGACTTCCAGAGCTTCGAAGGCGAGAACACCGATCCCCTGGCGGGCATGTTCGAGAACCTGCTCTCGCTCGAGGACCGTATCGTCAACGTGTTCACGCAGAAAGAGGTCGAGGCCAGCCGTATCCTCTTCACGCAGTAGTGTGAAGCAGTAAAAAGGAAAAGGAGATCTCGTTGACCCGCTCATTCCATCGGCCGTTCCTGGCGGGCCTGCTGGCCGCTGGCTCGCTGCTGCTCTTCCTGTCGCCGCTCGAGGCTCAATACGGGTCCTCGTTCTCCGGCGACAGGTTCGGCAAGAACAAGATCCAGTACCGGGACTTCGATTGGCAGATATACCACTCGCCGCACTTCAACCTCCACTTCTACAAGGAGGAGGAGCCCCAGCTCCAGAAGGTGGTCTCGATCGCCGAGAGCGCCTATGACCAGCTCGCACGGGAGTTCAATTTTCAGATCAAGGACCCGGTGCCGCTGATCTACTACTCCACCCACTCGGCGTTCGAGCAGAACAACATCATCCTGAACTTCATCCCCGAGGGGGTCGGCGCCTTCGCCAGCCCGGCCCGTTTCCGCATGGTCCTGCCGATCGACCTGCCGGACGCCGAGCTGATGCAGCTAGTGCTCCACGAGCTGACCCACATCTTCCAGTACCACATGCTGTTCCAGGGCAGCCTCGCCAAGGCGGTGGCCTCGACGCCTCCCACCTGGTTCATGGAGGGCATGGCGAGCTACATGGCGAAGGACGAGACCGAGCGCGACAAGATGTACCTGCGCGACGCGGTGGTCAACGACCGCATCCCCTCGGTCAGCCGGGCGAACTTCGGTGGCTTCTTCGCCTACCGCTTCGGCCACGCCGTGTTCGACTTCGTCGAGGAGAGGTGGGGCAAGGAGGGCTTCCTCGACTTCATCTACGAGGTGCGCAACACCATCGGCTCGCGGGTGGACCGGGCGGTCAAGCGGGCCTTCAAGCTGGAGCCCGAGGACTTCGACCTCGAGTTCCGGCGCTGGCTGCGCAAGAAGTACCTGCCGCAGCTCGTCGAGACCGGCGAGCCCTCGGACTTCGGGCGGGTCTTCCGCATCGAGGAGGAGCGCAGCGGCAGCCAGGCGACCTCGCCGGTGGCCTCGCCGTCCGGCGACCTGGTGGCCGCCCTGACGGTCTACAAGGGCGACGTGGACATCGTCCTCTTCGACACCAAGAACCGCAAGCTGTTCCGCAACCTGACCCGCGGCTTCTCCCGCGAGTACCAGTACCTGGTGGCCCAGGAGCTCACCCTCGGCCGCCGGTTGGGTCGGGACATCTCCTTCTCCCCGGACGGCAACACCATCGCCGTCTTCGCCAAGCGTGAGAAGGGCCGGAGCCTGCTGCTGATCGACGTCCTGAACAGCAGCCTGCGCGAGATCATCGACATGGACCAGCTCGAGCAGCAGAGCTCGCCGGCCTTCTCCCCCGACGGCAAGACGATCGCCTTCTCCGGCTGGCGCAACAACCAGTTCGACATCTTCCTCCTCGACGTCGAGTCGCGGACGATCCGCAACCTGACCAACGACGAGCTCTACGACGGCGCGCCCGTCTTCTCGCCGGACGGCCGGTCGCTGACGTTCGTCTCGGCGGTCGGCACCGGCTACTCCAAGCTCTTCCGCGTCGACCTCGGCCAGGCGGACCGCCGGCTGCCGCTGACCACCGGCGAGTCGAACGAGAACGATCCGGTCTACTCGCCCGACGGCAAGCGGATCTACTTCACCTCGGACCGCAAGGGGCCGGAGAACATCTTCAGCCTCGATACCGCGACGGGCCAGCTCCTCCAGTTCACCAACGTGGTGACCGGCGCCTACATGCCGACCGTGCTGCGCGAGCCGGAGGGCAAGGAGCGGCTGGTCTACGACGGTTTCTGGAAGGGCAGCTTCGACCTCTACGTCACAGAAACCGACGAGCCGGTGGTGGACCCGCAGACGGTCGAGGTGCCAGTGGAGCCCGTGGTGGCCCAGGACCTGCCGCGCTTCGAGCCGGACATCCAGGTGAGCATCGACCCCGCCAACATGGACAAGTACCGGGGGCACAAGTTCTTCCTCGAGAACGCCGAGACCTACATCGGCGTCAACAGCGACCAGAGCTACCTCGGCCGCATCCTGCTGAGCTTCTCGGACTACCTGGGCGACCGCCGGATCTTCGCCAACCTGAGCTCGATCGACAGCTTCTCGAACTTCAACGTCCTCTACGCCGACTTGTCCAGGCGCTGGAACTGGCAGGTCCAACTGTTCGACGACCGGACCTTCTACTCCACGGGCGATCCCATCCGGGACCGCATCGACCGCGGACGGGTCGCGGACCAGCAGAGCGGGGCCATCGCCTCGCTCCTCTTCCCGTTCACCTTCTACCAGCGCGCCGAGATCGGGGCCGGGTACATCTACCGCCGGATCGCCTTGCCGTTCCAGGACCCGCAGACCGGGTTCGTCGACTACCGCGAGTTCTCGGACGACTTCCCGCTCGTCCGCGGCGCCCTGGTGGGCGACTCGGTCGTCTTCGCCAACTACGGGGGCGTCTCGGGCCGCCGCTGGCGCTTCGACCTCTCCTACGCCCCTGACCTGGAAAACTCCGGCACCCTGTTCGAGTCCGGCACCCTCGACTACCGGCAGTACATCCCGGTGACGCAGCGCAGCAACATCGCTTTCCGCGCCTTCGCCGCGGCGTCGGACGGCAACGCGCCGAGCCCGTTCTACTTCGGCGGCCTCGACACCGTGCGCGGCGTCAATTTCCGCTCGCTCTCCGGCGACCGGGCGTTCTTCACCAACCTCGAGTTCCGCTTCCCTCTGCTCGACGTCGTCGCCACCCCGTTCCTGGCCTTCCAGGGGATTCGTGGCGCGCTGTTCGTCGACATCGGCGGCGCCTGGTACAGCGACTTCGAGAGCTTCGACTTCTACAACGAGGACACCAAGCGGCTCCAGGACGGCGTCGCCTCCTACGGCTGGGGCATCACCACCAACCTCTACGGCCTGGACTTCAACTGGGACTTCGCGAAGCTCTACAAGCCGGCGGTGGAAGGGGATAGCGGCTTCCAGACGGAGTTCTGGATCGGCACGCGGTTTTGACCCCCCCGACGGGGCCTCCTCAGGGAGGCTCCGTCAGCTCTTTCTTGTCCCCCAGGCCGATCGGGGGATACAATCCCTGCTATATATGCTGATCCAGGTCCTCGGGGGGTATGGAGGCGAAAGCCTGGAGTGCCGCATGACCTGCCTTCTGGTCAACGGCACCATCGCGCTGGATGCGGGGTCCCTGTCGCAGGCCCTGCCCATCGAGCGCCAGGTGGGGGTGCGCTCGATCCTCCTCAGCCACTCCCACATGGACCACACCAACTCGCTGCCGTTCTTCATCGAGAACGTCTACGGCAGGAGCGACGGGGCGGTCGACATCTACGCCTCCTCGGCGACCATCTATGCCCTGCGCAAGTACCTGTTCAACAACGCCACCTGGCCGGACTTCACCCGCCTGCCCAACCACCTGGTGCCGGCGGTGCGCTTCCATGAGCTCGAGAGCGAGGTGCCGGTCGTCATCGACGGCGTGAAGTTCACGCCCATTCCCGTGGACCACCCGGTGCCCACCCACGGCTTCCTGATCGAGTCCAACGGCGCGGCCATGCTCTGGTCGAGCGACACCGGACCCACCCAGCGATTCTGGGAGATCGCCAACCGCACCCCGAACCTGAGGGCGCTGTGCATCGACACCAGCTTCGACAACTCCCTCCAGCCGGTGGCGGACCTCTCGCTGCACCTGACCCCGAAGACGCTCGAGGCCGAGCTGCGCAAGCTGCAGAAGAAAGTCCCCGTCCTCATCCACCATCTGAAGCCGCCTTGCGTGGCCCGCATCAAGGAGGAGGTCCGGCAGCTCAACAACCCGGACCTGGAGTTCCTGGAGCAGGGCAAGGAATACAAGTTCTAGTGGATCGGGGGGCAAGGCCCCCTGAATGTGGTACCTTTTCTCCTGGGTGGACCTCCCGTTGAACAACCGATTCACCAGACGCCGGCACGCTCCGGAATCCTCCGGCCAGCAGAGCTTCTTCGACTTCTTCGCCCCCAGTGCCCCCGGGGCGGAACCGGTTCCGGAACCGGTCCGCTGCGCGCCGCGTCTGCCGGGGCCGCCGATGCGCATCGGCGTCCTGGGCTCGGGCAGCGGCGGCAACGCCGTCGTCGTCGAGAGCGGTCCCCACCGGCTGCTGATCGACGCCGGGTTCTCCTGCAAGGAGCTGGTCAAGCGCATGGCGCGCCTGGACTTCGATCCCGCCACCCTGGGCGGCCTGGTGCTCACCCACGAGCACCAGGACCACCGCAAGGGAGCGCAGCGCTTCTCGCGCCGGTTCAAGCTTCCCGTCTTCGGCACCGCCGGCACCCTGGACGGCGCCGGCCTGCGCGGCGCGGCCGTGCCCAAGGCGGTCGAGATCCGCTCCGGCGAGCCCTGCGAGATCGCGGGCTTCGTCGTCGAGCCGTTCCTGATCCCTCACGACGCCGCCGAGCCCGTCGGCCTGGTCGTCCAGGATCCCCTGGGCCGGCGGATCGGCCTGGTGGCCGACGTCGGCTGCCGCACCAGCCTCGCCTGGGGGCGTCTCTGCGACCTCGACGTCCTGATCCTGGAGACCAACCACGATCTCGACATGCTGCGCAACGGCCCCTATCCTTGGAGCCTGAAGCAGCGGGTGGCCGGGCGGCACGGCCACCTTTCGAACCGGGAGGCCGCCGAAGGCCTCCCCGAGCTGATCTGCGACCGGCTGCGCTGGGTGGCCCTCTACCACCTCTCCCGCACCAACAACCTGCCCGCCCTGGCGGCCGCCGCCGTCGGCGAGGCGCTGGACCGGGAGGGCTGTGCCGCGAGCGTGGTCCTGACCGAGCAGGATCATCCGACCCAATGGCTGGAGGTAACGTAAGTGAAGGCAAGAGTTACGGTCTATCCGCGCCGCGAGATCCTGGACCCGCAGGGCAAGGCGATCCGCGACGCGCTCAACCGCGTCGGCTTCCCGGGCGTCGAGGACGTGCGCGCCGGCAAGAGCTTCGAGATCTCCCTGGGCGCCTCCGACCCCGAGGCCGCCGGCCGCGAGCTGCGCGCCATGTGCGAGAAGCTCCTCGCCAACACGGTGGTCGAGGACTACTCGGTGGAGCTCCTCGGGGGCGACGGGATCCAGCCATGAAGTGCGGCGTCGTCGTCTTCCCCGGCAGCAACTGCGACCACGACGTCTACCACGTCCTGAAGCACGTGCTGGACCAGGAGGTCAGCTTCCTCTGGCACCAGGACGACACCCTCAAGGGCTGCGAGCTGATCGTCCTGCCCGGCGGCTTCGCCTACGGCGACTACCTGCGGGCCGGCGCCCTGGCCGCCCTCTCGCCGGTGATGGGGGCCGTCAAGCGTCACGTCGAGGCCGGCGGCCTGGTGCTGGGGGTGTGCAACGGCTTCCAGGTGCTGCTCGAGGCCGGGCTGCTCCCCGGCGCCATGCGCCGTAACGAGAACCTACGCTTCCAGTGCCTCGACGTCCACCTGCTCGCCGAGCGCACCGACCTGCCGTTCACCCGCGGCCTGAAGCCGGGACAGGTGCTGCGCCTGCCCATCGCCCACGCCGAGGGGAACTACGAGGACTCGCCCGCGAGCCTCGACGCCCTGGAGGCCAACGGCCAGGTCGTCTTCCGCTACTGCGAGCCGGACGGCCGCGTCACCCCCGAGAGCAACCCCAACGGCGCGGCGCGCAACATCGCGGGCGTCTGCAACGCCAAGGGCAACGTGCTGGGCCTGATGCCCCATCCCGAGCGCGCCTCGGAGCAGATCCTGGGCAACACGGACGGCCTCGCGATCTTCGCCAGCGCCGTCCAGGCCGGGAGCCGGATGGCGGGGGCTCGCCGGTGACCGTTTCCCAGGAACGAGTCCAGGAGCCGGAGGTCAACGCGGAGACCGCCCGCTCGATCGGCCTGACCGGCGAGGAGCTCGAGCGGCTGAAGAAGATCCTCGGCCGCGATCCCAACTGGACCGAGCTCGGCATCACCTCCGCCCTGTGGAGCGAGCACTGCTCCTACAAGTCGTCCAAGATCTACCTGAAGGAGTTCCCCACCGAGGGGGCGCACGTGCTCCAGGGGCCGGGCGAGAACGCCGGCGTGGTGGACATCGGGCACGGCTGGGTGGCCGTATTCAAGATGGAGTCGCACAACCACCCGAGCTTCATCGAGCCCTACCAGGGATCGATGACGGGGGTGGGCGGCATCCTGCGCGACATCTTCACCATGGGCGCGCGCCCCATCGCCTGCATGGACGCCCTGCGCTTCGGCGAGATCGACGCCCCGCGCATGCGCTTCCTGATCGACGGCGTGGTGCGCGGCATCGGCGGCTACGGCAACTGCATGGGCATCCCCACCGTCGGCGGCGAGACCGGCTTCCACCGCTGCTACAACGGCAACATCCTGGTCAACGCCTTCGCCCTCGGCATCGCCCGGCGTGACCGCATCTTCCACGCCCGCGCGAGCGGCCCCGGCAACCCGCTCCTCTACGTCGGCAGCCGCACGGGGCGCGACGGCATCCACGGCGCCACCATGGCCTCCGAGTCGTTCGACAAGGAGAGCGAGCAGAAGCGGCCGACCGTGCAGGTGGGCGATCCGTTCACCGAGAAGGTCCTCCTTGAGGCCTGCCTGGACGCCATGCGCACGGGCGCCATCGTGGCCATCCAGGACATGGGCGCGGCCGGCCTCACCAGCTCGACCTTCGAGATGGCGGGGCGCGGCGGCACCGGCCTCCGGCTCGACCTCGACCATGTGCCGCTGCGCGAGCCCGGCCTCACGCCCTACGAGATGATGCTCTCGGAGTCGCAGGAGCGCATGGTGCTGGTGGCGAAGAAGGGGCGCGAGGAAGAGCTGGTCAAGATCTTCCACCGCTGGGGCCTCGAGGTGGCGACGATCGGCGAGGTCACCTCGACCGGCCGCGCCGTCCTCACCTGGCGCGGCGAGACGGCGGCCGACATCCCCATCCGGCCGCTCACCGAGGAAGCCCCGGTCTACCGCCGCCCGGTGGAGGAGCCCGCCGACCTCGCCGAGCGCTGGCGGGCCCCCGAGGTGCCGCAGCCGGAGGATCTCCGGGGCACCCTCGAGAGCCTGCTCGCCACGCCCGAGTTCGCCAGCAAGCGGTGGATCTGGCAGCAGTACGACCATACCGTGCGCACCAACACGGTCCAGGGCCCCGGCGGCGACGCGGCCGTCCTGCTTCTGAAGGGCACGCCGGCCGGCCTCGCCATGACCTGCGACGTCAACCCGGTCTACTGCTATTTCGACCCGCGGCGGGGCGGCGCCCAGGCGGTGGCCGAGGCGGTGCGCAACCTCGCCTGCGTGGGCGCCGAGCCGGTGGGGCTCACCGACTGCCTCAACTTCGGCAACCCCGAGCGGCCCGAGATCTCCTGGCAGTTCCGCGAGGCCGTGCGCGGCATCTCCGACGCCTGCCGGGCCCTCGGCGTGCCGGTGATCTCCGGCAACGTCTCCTTCTACAACGAGACCGAGGGGGAGTCGATCTACCCGACCCCGGCGATCGCCGTCGTGGGCGTGATCCCGAACCTGGCGGCCCTGCCCGACCCGTGGTTCCGGCGCGCCGGCGACCGCATCGTCCTGCTGGGCGAGGACCGCTCCGAGCTCGGGTGCGCCGCCTACCTGCGGCTCCTATACGGCATCGAGCAGGGCCGCCCGCCCGAGGTGGACCTGGACGCCGAGCTGCGGCTCGCCCGGCTCCTGCGCTCGCTCGGCCTGCGCGGGCTGGTGCACACCGCGCACGACCTTTCCGAGGGCGGGCTCCTGATCGCCCTGGCCGAGGCCTGCTTCGGCCCCAAGCGCCTGGGCGCCCGCGTCGAGGTTCCCCTGGCCGGGGCCGACCTCTTCTCGGAAACTCAAGCCAGGGCGATCGTCGCCTGCCCGCCTGCCTCGCTGGACCGCGTGCTCAAGGCGGCCGAGGAGGCCGGCGTCCCGGCGCGCGAGATCGGCGAGGTCGGCGGTGGCGACCTCGAGATGCGGACCGGCGGTGAGACCCTGAAGGCGCCGGTCGCCGGCCTGCACGAGATCTGGTCGACCGCGCTCCCGAAGGCGTTGGGCCTGTAGAGAATTTCGCGGCATGCTCTTTCGTTGAACCGGGAGTAGCGACCTGGCCGCCCCGGCGGGGCGGCGCCCAGGCGGTGGCCGAGGCGGTGCGCAACCTCGCCTGCGTGGGCGCCGAG
>Ga0126305_10000001_pt1 | contig 121832 bp, 103 predicted proteins | sample Plot26_FD_92536 | JGI IMG/M metagenome (GOLD analysis project Ga0126305, IMG submission 92536) | Serpentine soil microbial communities from UC McLaughlin Reserve, CA, USA - Plot26 | ecosystem: Environmental > Terrestrial > Soil > Grasslands | place: USA: UC McLaughlin Reserve, Lake County... | reverse complement strand
GCGGCAGCCCGTCGCCAGTAGCGGCAGCCCGTCGCCAGTAGCGGCAGCCCGTCGCCAGTAGCGGCAGCTCGTCGCCAGTAGCGGCAGCTCGTCGCCAGTAGCGGCAGCCCGTCGCTAGTAGCGGCAGCTCGTCGCCAGTAGCGGCAGCTCGTCGCTAGTAGCGGCAGCTCGTCGCCAGTAGCGGCAGCCCGTCGCTAGTAGCGGCAGCTCGTCGCCAGTAGCGGCAGCTCGTCGCTAGTAGCGGCAGCTCGTCGCCAGTAGCGGCAGCCTGCAGCAGCCTGCTTGGGATGGCTATGAGGAGGATCCTGGGCCAGAATCGCCTCCGGACCGAGAGGCTCCCTGTCGCCGAGGGCGGACTGCGCCTCGAACTCAATCTCGCCGACCAGATTGGAGACGCAGACCCGGATTTGCTGCTCGGAGAGACCCTCCCAGCAGGGCAAGGGATCGAGCGTCAAGGTCTCGGCCGTGGCGTAGCGGAGACGGTCGAAGTCCTCGCGCCGTTGCCGGCGTACTCCTGGGTGCGGTCGAACCAATATCCTTCCAGGGGCTCGCCGTTGAGAAGGTAACGAAGGCCATGGATTCCTGGCCAGTCTTCAGGGGTGCGCAAGGCTTTCCTTGGCGCCCGGGCTGGAAGGAGGCTGGCACCTATGCCCCCCGGGCGCTCCTCGCGGGGTGCCGGAACGATGCCGTAGAGTACTGCTTCGACCTGTCGAAGGCAGGCCGCCACGAGGCGGCCGCCGAGGCGTGCGCGAAGGCCTATCAGGCGACGGGAAATCCGCGGACCGGGGACGGCGGTGGTGGTCGCCCACTACTCTCCCGGGCACCCGGATGAAGTGCTCGCCTGGGTGGACCCAGGGAAGAGGCTGGCACCACTTGGGGTCCAACTCGTACTACGGCGACTCGGCTCTGCCCGCCACGCTGCTATCAAGACCATCGCGTTCTTCATGGGCGCAATTATAGTTCTACGAATGCGCGTTACGCGCCACTACCTAGCTCTTGCCTTATAATACGAGCTCAGTCTCGCCATTTGGATCCGGCGGGCTCAATGCGGCCGGGATGCCAAGATCGGCCGGCCACAATGCCAGAACTATTCGATATTATTAGGCAGAAGGCTTATATATTAGGAGCTAGGGTCCCATGTCAGACTTTTGGCGTATTGTAGTGAGCTTGGGGGTTCCGGGCTTAGCATTGGGCGTTTTCTATATGCTTTACGGAGCGCTTCGAAAGCAATGGAGCCTTTCCAAATTGCCCACAAAATGGGTATTCCCGGCGATTTGTCTTTACATGGCACTGGCGGCGTGGGTAGTTCTATATGCACTTAAGCTCTGGGCACCGGTTCGATCCGCCCCGGTCAGTCTATACCACGTAAGAATCATAGCGCTTGGGCCGGAAGGTTTGCCAGCGGCTGGAGTTAGGGTATGGAGTTCTGTGGGCGGAGAGGCTAAGGCTGTGGATGGTGGCTGGGAAATAGAGGTCGCGGCAGCTAAAAGGCCGGCCAACGGCGAGTTGGAGGTCCGCGCTCTCCAATATTCTACAGGAGCCATGGGAATAACATCGATTAGCCTTGCAAATGAGGCTTATGTGAGCCAGACGATCCGATTGAAAGCTGATCTGTCGACACGAGTCCGAGGAATAGTATCTGACCCCTCTGGTCAGGCAATCCAGGGAGTACGCGTGAGTGTTGAAGGATTTGGGACTGAAGCTGTCCTAACCACCATAGACGGCGAGTTCGACCTTCCAGCTCATGCGCCTGCTGGACAGCCTATTTTTTTGCGAGCGGAAAAGAAAGGCCGCCTGCTCCGGCAAATGCATCCGGCAGGCGGGGAACTCGCCTATCTTGTCTTTGAGGGAGGCGCTTAAATGCACCTTCGGAAGTTCTTACCTCTGCTCCTCTTAATCTGGGGATCTGGCCACACTCTAGGGGCTCAAGCGCCAATTCTATGGCTTCAAGTGTCAGATCCTGATGGGAAGCCCATTGTCGGAGTCCAAATCTCAACTCTGGGTCCTGGCGCAGTAAGTCGGCCAACAGATGTAGCTGGCAAGACCCGACTACCCTTGACTGCCGGAATTAAGCCCGGAGAATGGGTCTCACTACAGATCGTCTCTCAGCAAAGAAAATTTGTATTCATTAGTCCCTGGAATGCGCGGATGAGAATTCCTTCTATCGTTGAGGGCGTCGAGAACGTAGAACTTATCGTACTTGGAATGCCCGGAAACCGCGAGTTGCTTGCAAATCCTCAGGCTATTATCACCATCACTGAAAACATTCTCGACCGGTTGGCTCCGAAATCTCCTCGACCGGAGGCCATCTCGGCAGAAGAGCGATTTAGATCCGCCCTACAAGAGGTGGCAAAGGGTTTTAACCTTTCACCCTCAGAGGTAGATAAGGCCATCCGTGAAAAGCTGGCGACAGGCAACGATCCTTATCAGAAGGGCTTGGCGCACCTCTATGGCAAAAACTACCGAGATGCCTCGAGACAATTTGCCCAATCTCTTGGAATTCGCAAGAAGAGATTAAGCGAAGACCGTGCCGGGGCAGCAGATGCGGCGCGATTTCTCGGGCAGTCCCTCTACGAAGAGGGTCGATACCGAGAGGCTACAGATGCCTTCAGCGAAGCCTTGTATTTAGGAGACAATGATATAGGTTTGCTGCTGCAATTGACAGTTAGCCTGCATGCCTCCGAGCAATATGAGAAAGCTCAGAAAGTTGCCGAAACGGCCCTTGACTTTGCGATGAATACCTTGGGTCCTCACGACCGAGCCCTACTCGCGAGCAGAGCTAACCTCGGCGTGGTTCTAGAGGCCCGAGGAGACTGGAACCTAGCACAAAAAATCTACGAAGACGTTCTGGCTGTTCAAGAAGTCGTACTGGGAGGAGTTCACTCTGATACGCTAACAGTAAAACACAATCTCGCTCATGTGCTGTTTGCTCAAGGTGAACTTGTTAAGGCCCGCAAATTGCAAGAGGAAGTACTTTCTGCTCGAACGCGTTTACTGGGCGTGAATCATCCGGAGACTCTCTCTTCTAAGGCGAATTTGGCAGAGACACTGGAGATGCAGGGAGATGTGGTTACTGCGCGACAGATGGAGGAAGAAGCACTTGCAGCCATGCGGAATCAGCTAGAAGAATCTCATCCAATGGTCCTGAGGATCAAGAATAACTTGGCGGGAAAGTTGTTTTCCCAAGGAAATTTGGTCGGTGCGGGTCAACTATGGAAGGAAGTCATTGCATCGGCGTCTCAACAGCGCTCGCTTGTATCCATAGCAAAGAACAATTTAGCCTTAATATTTATTATCCAAAAAGACTTTGCTGGCGCACGCAAACTGCAGGAAGAAGTTCTGTTAAACTTCGAAGAGGTGCTTGGCCGGGAGCACCCATTCACACTAAACACCAAGGCCAACCTTGCACGGACCCTGATGTCACAAGGTGATTTTTCTGGAGCCCGCAAGCTACAAGAGGAGGTTCTGTCTACGCGAGAGCGTCTTAAGGGCAAATATGATATCGAGTCGCTGGTAAGCAGGAGCAATCTTGCGGCCATTCTCATTGAGCAAAAGGACTTTCAGGGTTCTCGAGCCCTGAGTGAGGACGCCTTGTCGGGTCTGGAGCGGGTAGCGGGAGCAAGACATCCACAGACGACTCTGACTGCTATCAATCTTCTTATTGCTCTTATGAATCTAGGGGACGTTCCGGCAGCTCGCAAGGTTATGGCTAGGGTGGAGTGGATGATCACAGCGAGGGAGGACTCGCTTTCAAGCGAGGAGAGAGCGATGCGTAAATTGTTGCTAAGCCTATTGCCTCAAATGGAAAATGCTCGGCAGTAGCTATGGAGAGGTGTTTACATCGGCGGCGGCGCGGTGTCAGCAGGGCCTCCTTGGACGAGATGCTGCCACATCAGGTGCCTAGCAACAGGTGCGCCCCCATGAGGTGCCAGCCAAACCTTGAGCGCCAAACTTTGAACCCCAGCAACAGGTGCCAGCCAAACCTTGAATCCCTGCCTCAGCTTTGCTTATCAGAAGGCAGGATCGAAGACCTTCATCGCTGCCACATCAGGTGCCAGCCAAACCTTGAACCCCAACAGGTGCCAGCCAAACCTTGAACCTCCTTGAACCTCTGCCTCAGCTCTGCTTATCAGAAGGCAGGATCGAAGCTCTTCATCGCTGAGGTCAGATCAACCGGACCGACCTGAAGGCTTCCGAGGGCGGCTGTCTGCTCCGATTAGATCTGGATCTCCCCCACAGGGGAGACGAGAGGGCATTTTCGCGGCCGTCAGGCGCAGGCCGGCCTGTGGGAACAACGTACAGCCGAGGAAGTTGCGGGCGAGGACAGCCGATTTTAGCCGGAGCGGACGAACGGTAAGCCAGGTGGGAAGCTGCCAGACGGGAACTGGGCGCTGCGGTCGCCGGATTGCAGCTTCTCGGCGGCGTCGCGGAAGGCTGCCAGGAATTCGGAGTAGGCGTTGTAGAGCGCGCGGCGCATCTCTTTGCTGGAGGCATGGAAGCGAGGCGCCGGCGATTTCTCGGGCTGCTTGGGATGGCTATGAGGATCCTGGGCCAGAATCGCCTCCGGACCGAGAGGCTCCCTGTCGCCGAGGGCGGACTGCGCCTCGAGCTCAATCTCGCCGACCAGGTTGGAGACGCAGACCCGGATTTGCTGCTCGGAGAGACCCTCCGAGCAAGGCAAGGGATCGAGCCTCAAGGTCTCAGCCGTGGCGTAGCGGAGACGGTCGAAGTCCTCGCGCCGTTGACGAGCGGCGTACTCCTGGGTGCGGTCGAACCAATATCCCTCCAGGGGCTCGCCGTTGAGAAGGTAGCGAAGGCCATGGATTCCTGGCAGTCTTCTGGGGTGCGCACGAGGCCTTCCTTGGCGCCGTTGGAGAGCACGTACTTCATCCTCTCGATCTGGGCGCCCTCCTCGTCGCTGATCACGATGGCTCGATATCGGCGGGACCAGAACTTCTCACGCCACTGGACCAACCGGCCAGCTTCCCTCGCAAGGTTCGAGTTCACATATCCCATGAAGTTGGCGAGTTGCTCGGCGTCCTTGACCCACAGGATCATGTGGTAGTGACTGGAGGTGAAGATCAGGGAACAGATCTTCATGTTGAACATCCGCTTGGCCCGGGCCAGGATGCCCACGGCGATCTCGTTCAAGTTCCGGCTCGGACGTAGGAGGTATCGGCCATGTACGGTGCGGCAGGTGACCTCGACCAAGGCGCCATCTTCTGGGATCCAACGCAGGGGACGCGGCATGGAGCGATTGACAGTCAAAAATCCTGCCAGGAGGGGTTATTTTCATAACTTCTCCAGGGACAGGCTTTAGAGCCGGCGGACCGGCAACCCGCCGAACCGTGCCGCGCAAAGGATTTGGCGCCTTGGAGTCTGCGCGCTAGGATCTGACGGTTGTAACTTCCTCTCCGCCAGTAATTTAGGCGTCCCCTTGGGACCTGTCAAAAGATTTGGCGCGGCGCTAAATCCTTTGACAGGCGGTCTAGGTTGCGGGTCAGGAGGGAGGCGGGGCGGTCATGGCTATCCCGACTCAGGTTGAGAGGCGGTTGGGAGAAGGCTGGCACCTGTGCGGCGGCTGGACGTATGTGCCGCGAGGCCAGGCCGAGAAGCGTCGGGGTTCGACCCATCCAAGGCCTCGCCCGCCGAGCAGGCGGCGGATGCGCCCCCCCACTAAACCTTGAACCCCTGCCTCAGCTCTGCTTATCCGAAGGCAGGATCGAAGCTCTTCATCGCTGAGGTCAGATCAACCGGACCGTCCTGAAGGCTTCCGAGGGCGGCTGTCTGCTCCGATTAGATCTGGATCTCCCCCCATGGCGGGGGCCTTTAGCAGGTAGAGTCGCGGCAACCGTGCGTGGCGTAGCCCGTGATCGAGTAGCCGCCCGAGGTCGCGTGACAGGCGATAGTGATAGTGACGACGTTTTGGCAACTCCCCGTTCCGCAGAAAGAGTTGGCGTAGCTCTTGAGCTGGTTCGTCAGGTTGGTCTGGGCGATCGCGCAGGACGTGCCGATGGCCGTCGCCGAAGGCGTCGTGTAGCCTCCTGGGCTGTCACAGTAGGGTCCGCACAGGATGGCCTGCGCCGAGGGTGCGCTGCCATACATGGCGAGGAACACGAAGGCGAGAGCCAAGGGGAAGAGGAGCAACTTACGCATAAGAGTCCTTTCTCGTGAACAAATCAGGCATGTACTCTAGCTTAGCTGATTTGCATCCGTCAATAAGATGCTGCAGAGAGAGGGAGGGGAGGGAAAGAGGTGCCAAAGAGGTTCCGCATGATCCGCAAACCGGTTGAGCAGGATGACTCCAGCGACCGGGCAATCTTCTACCACGACGTCGACCCGACGCTGGCGGCCGAGGCGCTCACCAAGGGCCCCACATCCCACATCAGGTGCCAGCCAAACGCGCGGCGCAGAGCGCGCGGCGCATCTCTTTGCTGAAGGCATGGAAGCGGGTGACCTCGACGAGGGCGCCATCTTCTGGGATCCAACGCAGGGGACGCGACATGGAGCGATCGGGAGTCAAAGATCCTGCGAGGAGGCGTCATTCCGTTAACTTGCTCCAAGGAAAAAAGTTGGAGCCTGCCCCAACAGGTGCCAGCTAAATCCTGAGCCGCTCCAACAGGTGCCAGCCAAACCCTGAAGCCCTCCCAATAGGTCGGGACAGAAGAGGCTGGCACCTGTGCTGGGGGATCAAGCGTCAAGGTCTCAGCCGTCGCGTAGCGGAGACGGTCGAAGTTCTCGCGCCCGGGGGCGTAGGTGCCAGCCGAACAACTGCCTGGGGTGAGGTGCCTACGAGCACCAGTAGCCGATCGCGTTGAGGTTGCCTGACCGGTAGCAGTTGGAGGTGCTGGGGCTCTGGCTGCAGGAATTGCACTGGTAGAAGTTTCCGGAGGCGTCGGTGTAGGCGTGCTTGCCGCCGGCGCAGTTCGGGTAGGGGGACCAGCAGCCCTGGTAGGTCCAGCCCGTCGGGATCGCCTGCGCGGCGAAGCCGGAGAGGGTCAGGGCGGCCAGGAAAGCGAGAGCGCGGATGGGTTTCTTCATGTTCTGTCTCCTTGGTTCGTCAGCGATCGGAGGCAATTCGCGTGCACTCATGGGAATGCCTCAATAACTAGAGTGCTGCCAACTGGTGGAAGAGGGACTCCATCTTTTCAGGCGATGCACGAGCAGCAGCCGGGCCGTCGCCACTCCCGCCCCCCTTCCGCCCCACCTGCGGGTCACGGCCTCGGCCTCCTCCCTGCGACAAATACCACTCGGTCCCAACACGGCGACAGGGATCAAATCCGAGCGGGTGAGCTGCTGAGTGTCTCCTTTGGCCGGCGCGCAATTCATGGCCTCTCGCACATGCTTATGTAGGGACTGGCGCTCGATGTCAAAAGACAGTGGGCTCACCCGACCGATCCGCGGTGCTTCAACGGTCTGGCCTCCTCATGGGCAACGACCGGTTTTGACAAGGAGACATGAATGAGAAACAGAAGTATCCTCCTGCTCGCGTTGTCGCTCCTGCTCGGCCTTTCCCCGCTGGCCGCCGCGGACTCCGTGATCCAGCGTGGCTTCGACGTGTTCACCACGGTGGCAGACGGAAAAACCTTCTACGACTTCTCTCAGAACCCCATTCCTCCGGGCTTCTTCTGCGAGCGCTCGAAAGCCTTCACCGGCAAGGTGGCGTTCAAGGGCCTGCCTCTCGCGGCCCAGGGAGATCTCTGGGGCGCCGACACGATCATAGAACGGTTCGACAACGCGACCTTCGATGACAAGGGCGTTGCCGTGACCCGCCTCCAGTTCAAGGCTCTGTCGCTCGTGAGCGTCTCCCCGATCAAAACCTCCTGTGGCAACTTCCACGTTTACGTCTCCCTCGCCGGCAAGCAGCGGATGACGACGATGAGCATCCTCCGCACCCAGGAGGCCGGTGGAAACTTCACCGCTCCCCTCGCGGTCGACGTGCGGATGACCTTCATCCCGGTCAAGCCGGCGCGGGCGAAGAGCACGAAGCCGCTGGAGATCAAGGCGGACTTCACCTTCCCGGCCCATCCCCTGCCGTGGAGCTACCGGTCGGGCGTCAAGTCCAGGATCGGCGCCGCGGTCGTGGATACGAATGGAGACCTGATTCCTGACGCATCGGTCTCGGGAACCTCGAACTTCGCGGCCGGCCTGCCGCCGGAACGGGCCGTAGCCAAAGGATGGAGCGACTGCCCAAGATGCGCCGTGATCACCTGCCATTCGGCCGGCTCCGAAGAGGAGCACTGCTATACGGAGCCGACTCCCCCGGGCTGCTTCGCCGTCATGATCTGCGACATCCTTGAGTAAATGAGCCCCGGCGCGGAGGCATCTCCCTCCGCGCCGCTCAGCTGAGCGCCAGTGGGACACGAGTGGAAGGAGCGGCTCGCTTGGCTGAAGGCACAGCTTGAGCATAGTGTTCAGGTCTGTAAGGCTGGGTGCATCCCCCGGGGCGCAGGTGCGGGCGCAGGTGCCGGGCGAACAACTGCCTGCGCCATTCCAGGGCCTGCCGCAACAGGTGCCAGCTAAACCTTGGCCCCGGTTTTAGGAGGCTGGCACCTGTGCGGGGGTGACGGCTGCGCCCGGTAGACCACTCATCCCATAGCCCATGCACTATCTGCAGATGCAGATGTAGTCGATACTGTCGAAGTAGTAGCTGAAGCAACCGCCCTGCAAGCAATGAGATTGACACTCAAGCGGATGCCTGCCGGCACCGTCCAGGCCCGGAGCTGTTGGCCGTCAAATCCAAGGGTGACGACTCGGCGTTGCTCGAAAGGCGTGGGTAAAGCGTTACCTTACGTAAGAGGAGCTCGGGACCATGATCGCTGAGTCTATCGGCGCAGTCGCAGGGGCCATTCTTGCAGCATATCTCTGGGAGAAGAGAATTCGCGATCGCATAAGCGTGCGACGGATAACGAGCCGCGGGGACGCTGACATCAGGGGAGTTCTGGATCTATACGAGCTCTTGTTCGTGGCCGACGCCGCGAACTACTCGCCGGACGACCTTCTGGAGTTCATCGATCCTACCGAAGCATTTTCGGTCAAGAGGCATGTACGCGCTGAGAACATTGTTCTGGTGGCGAAGCAGCATGACGACGTCGTGGGTATCCTTCTGTGTCATTTCTACCCCGAGAGGGCCAAGGGAATCATCAGCTACCATGGGGTCAATCCGGCGGTGCCGGCTGCCAATGCGTCCGCGGGACCACTCCTCTTGCGCTTGCTCCGACGCATACTGTTAAGGGGGGGCCGGAAGTGCGATTTCCTCCTCTTTGAGATCGAAGAGGCGCCTATCCGGAGGACCGACGGAAAACGGAGGCGGAGAAATGCATTGTTCGAGCGCTTTCGGATCAATGCTTCGGGGCTCGGCCTGCGGGCGCTCAGGCTTGAGTTCCCCTACCACTGTCCAAAGGTCTCACTTGAGGAGACCGCTGAGGAGCGGTTGCTCGATCTCGTGTGCATACCGATCAAAGCAGAGCTGCCGAAGCCTGTGCCCAGGCTTGCCGTGCTGGACCTGCTCGCATTCCTTCACCTCGACTGTTACGGCGATCTCTACTGCACTGACGATCCACGCTTCCCAATCTACAGACAGTACCTACAGGGACGGGTCGAGCACTATCGGACTACCTTGCCGGATGCGGTCGATTACTCGGAGTGACCGGAAGCCGGGCTGGCTGGAGGCAGGCCAAAGAACTTCGCCAAGACCTCAGGAGATTCAGCATTGTCGCGAGCAATTTGCGGACCCAGCAGCAGGTGCCAGGTATTTATTCCGGGGGCACTTGTCGGGAGGAAAAGTCTTGAGTAAGGGTGCCGTTTTGGGCGGTGGATGTGGATGCTTTACTTGGATGGGATTGGGAGCGCTCACATGGGCCGCAGGGATGGGCCTCCTGCACTTGTTCGGGATCAGGGAAGAGTCTATCGAGGGGGATGTTGGCGCTAGTATTTTTATCTTACTCGCGATCTTGACGTTCCTTCTGTCGCGGAAGATTAACAGGCATCTGGAAAACAAGTCGGCCGTGGAGAAAGCCGAGGCTGACCGGGAGAAAGCCGAGACTGACCGGAAAGAGCGCGAGGAGCGAGAGAGGCAAAGAGAGCTAGAAAACAAATATTACAGAGAGAACCCTGAGCGATTGGTGACGGATTATTGCCCCGAATGCAACATGCAAATCCCTGCGTTCGCGCGGATTTGCCCCTACTGCAGAACAAACCTCCGCGCGGAGCGTTAGAATCTGGATTAAAGCGCTTCTACGCCTACACCGACGCCGACCTCCTGGGGCGCGTCCAGGGCCCCGGATCCCAAGCCGGCAGCGATGCCCCCTCCTGGGCCAGGACGAACGCGCGGGACGCCACCGTCTGCTCCCAACTCGCCTGGAACGCGGCCCATGCCGCCGGCGTCCAGGTGGAGGACTCCACCGTCGAGGCCGGCGACAAGCCGCACGCCTCGGGAGCGGCCCAAAACGGCCTCTACCTCTACAGCGAAGAAGAGCGCCGGATCGCCGGTCACTGGCTCTACGATCGGATCTATAATCAGCTCTACGACAGCGACGAGGTCGCGCGACGAGCCCGCGCGGTCTGAACGGCTTGTGATGTAGTCGACAGGAGGCCAGAACATGAGGTTTTCCGCATTGTTCGCATGTATTTCCCTGCTCCTCGTCTCAGGCGGAGCGGCACGCGCGGACCGCATCGTCTCAGAGAACGGGCGGGAGCTCCTCGGCCCGGACGGCCGCACCTTGATCGACAAGCAGGATGGGTTCTCGATCGTGCTTCCCGCCTCGGACTGGAAAGTCCATCTCCACCGGTGGGAGGGGACCGCGCTGGACTCCCCTTTCACCTTGCTCATCGCGAACCCGGCTGGAGACTCGCGCGTGCGGGTCATCGGGAAGATCTTCCCGAAGGAAGCCTTTCCGCTTCCCATGACCCTGGAGATGCTACGAAAGTTGTTGGAGTCCCACCCGAGTCCCAGGGAGAAGGCCCTGCGCGCTCAAATCGTCGAGGCGCCCGGTACGAAGTGCCTGGAGAGGGAGTGGGAATCCACGGCCGGCGATCGCGTGACACACCACCTCGCGAGGGTGTGTGACCAGGATCTCCGTCACAAGTTCACGGTGGAGACCTGGTTGGGAATCCCCGTGGATCAGTGGCCGGCCGAGGAAAAGGTGTTGCGTGAGCTGGTGGAGAGCTTTCGGGTTCTCCACTGACCGTCTTCTCTAGGGCAGGATCTCCACGTACCCGTCCGTTCCATGCACGCGGATCCGCTGCCCGTCCCGGATCAGCCGCGTGGCATGCTCCACGCCGACGACGGCCGGCAAGCCGTACTCTCGTGCGATCACCGCGCCATGGGTCATCAGGCCGCCGACCTCCGTCACCAGCCCCTTGATCGCGACGAACAGGGGCGTCCAACTGGGGTCCGTGTAGGCGGTGACCAGGACGTCGCCCGGTTCGAGATCGGCCTGCGACATGTCGAGGATGACGCGCGCCCGCCCCTCGACGGTCCCGGCGGAAACCGCCAAGCCGACCAGCGCGCCTTCCGGCAAATCGCCGCGCCGGTACGAACCGGAGATCATCTCGCCATCCGACGTGAGCACGCGTGGCGGCGTAAGCGCCTGATACGACTTGAACGCGTCCTTGCGCTGGCGAATGAGCTGTTCATCCACCTGGTTTGTGCGCAGGACCTCCTGGAGCTCCTCGAATCTGAGATAGAAGATGTCTTCCCTCTCACGAAGCACGCCGGCCTGCACGAGGCGATCGGCTTCTGCCATCAAGGCCTGCTTGTAAACGAAGTAGCGGCTGACCATTCGGTACTTCGGATACTCCCGGTACCCGGCGAACGTCCGGACCCGGTCGATCATCCGCTGGGTCTCTTCGGCCTTCTGCTCGCCGTCCGGCAAGGCACGCAAGCGCTCCAGCAGCTCCTCTTCCTTCTTCCGGGCCTCCTGCCGTCCTTGCTCGAAGCGCCGCTCGGCGGCGCCCGGCTCGAAGTTCTTGACGTTGCCGAGGATCAAGGGCACGAGCGTGGTGGGGCGTTCGCTCCAACGCGGCCGCGTGACGTCGATCTCACCGACGCAGCGCATGCCGTACTTGTCGAGCCAGGCCCGGATGGCGTCTCGCGCTTGCCGCCCGCCCGCGAGCCTGGGCAGCTCGTCCAGGAAGCCCTCGTCTTCGACGTGATCGTGATGCAGAAAAGCCACCACCTCCGGATGCGGGCGGATCACGTCCGCGACGTCCAGGAGCGCCAGGCCCATCTCCGACGTGACGTTGTTGGGGACGGATTGCGTGAGCGTGTCGCCCGCGTTCTTCTCGCCCAGCCACGCTTGCATCTGGTCGTTGAGCCACCAGGTGGCCTCCATCCCGGCCATGATCACCTGCATGCTTCGCGGATCGAATTGGATCCGCCTCATCTCCTGGATGTCCGCCAGGATGAAGTCGAGCAGCGCCGATCCGGACTTCGTTCGGATCTCGGTCTTCAAGGCGGTGATGGAGGCCTCGCTGAGTGCGATCAGCTCGGCGACGATGGCCGGATCGGTCTCGATCGCGGCCGACCCCGCACCAGGCGGCGCCCATCCGGGTCCTTCGTTCGGGAGCGAGGGGATGAAGTCGTCGCGGCCGAGGACCGTCTCGAGCGCGTCCCGGATGAGCGGATCGGATTTCCCCAGGGCGCCGAGGAGGCCTGCGCGGCTCGCCGGTGAAGCCAGGATCTGCGTGACGTCGACGAACAGCCTCCCGCCGGCCTCGGCCATAGGCCGTGGGGTCGTGAGCTGCCACAGGGAGAGACCCAGGGGCTTCATCGGGTCGGTCATCATTTGCTGATGGCCGACGGAGACGTAGACGTGGTTCTCCCGGTCGCCGGCCTCGGGGATGGGGAAAAGCGTTGTAATCGGCCGGCTCTGGACGATCTGAAACTCGTAGTCGACCAGGCACCATTCGATGTCCTGGGGGCGGCCGAAGCACGCTTCGATCCGCCGGCCCAACTGCGCGAGCCGCACAACCTGTGCATCCGTCAGCGCTGGCTGCTGCTGCCGCTCCGGCTCGATCACCTGTTCCCGCGTCCCGCCGGCGGGCGAGGCTTGGATGGCGAGCCGCTTGGTGCCGACCGCCTTGGCGACGACCTCGCCGTCCCGCACCTTGTAGACGTCCGCATTCACCAAGCCCGAGACCAGGGCCTCGCCGAGGCCGAAGCTGGCCTCCACGGAGGCGACCTTCCGGTTTCCCGTGACGGGGTCGGCCGTGAACAGGATGCCGGCCGCCTGCGGGAAGACCATCCGCTGGACGACCACGGCCATGTGGACCTTCCGGTGGTCGAAGCCGTTCCGCAGGCGGTAGGTCACGGCCCGCTCGGTGAAAAGGGAGGCCCAGCACCGGCTGACGTGCTGGAGGATGGCTGCCGGCCCCACGACGTTCAGGTACGTGTCCTGCTGGCCCGCGAAGGATGCCGTGGGCAGGTCCTCCGCCGTCGCGCTGGACCGGACGGCGTAGGCGGCTTGCTCGCCGAGCCGGGCGAGCGCGTGGGTAATCGCCGCCGCCAGATCGTCGGGGATGGCGATCCCTTCGAGGGTCCGGCGGATTCCTGAGCTGAGCGCGCGGATCGCCTCCCGGTCGTCCGGCTTCAGGCGCGACAGGCGATCGAGTTGGTCATAGATCGACGGGATCGACGGCGCTTCCGCCATTATTTCCGCCATTATTTCCGCCATGATCCGCTGGAAGGCGTCCGTCGTGATGCAAAAGCCGGCCGGCACGCGGAGGCCTTCGATCCGCGAAAGCTCTCCCAGGTGCGCGCCCTTGCCGCCGACGACCGCGGCCTGCGTCGGATCGATCTCCTGGAAACCCAACACGTAGCAGCCCATCCGCTCCCTCCATTCCTGAAGGTTCTGGTCCTCGGCCAGAGGGTCTGGCCTTGGCCGGCGACCCTACGGCACGACCCGGGTCTTGCCGCAAGCCCTCCGGGGCGCTATATGCTGGAAGTGGCAAGGAGGGGTACTCTCCCTTCGGCCTCCCTTTCGTCCAGAGAGCGCTCAGAGTATCCTCGGCGGGCAACCAGACCTCCGAGGGCGATGAATGATCTCTGCGGCACCTTCTCCGGATGCCGGATTTGCCGGGCCGTATCGCATCGACCGCCGCCTCGGCCGCGGCGGGATGGGTGAGGTGTATGCGGGTTTCGACGAGCGCCTCGACCGTCCGGTGGCGCTGAAGCGGATCTGGCCTCATCAGGAGGAGGACGGCACGGCCCGCCAGCGCTTCCAGCGCGAAGCGCGCGCGGTCGCCCGGCTCCATCACCCGGCGATCGTCCAGATCTACGATTGGGTCGAATCGAGCGACGGCGACTGGATCGTCATGGAGCTGATCGAGGGGCGGTCGTTGCGCCAGCTCCTGCACGAGGGTCCGTTGGGGCTCGGCCGCTCGGCTCACCTCGCCCGCGACATCCTCGTCGGGCTGGCCGTCGCGCATGCCGGAGGGATCATCCACCGCGATCTCAAGGCCGAGAACGTCATGGTCGCGGCCGACAGCTCGCCCGGCCAGGTCGAGCAGGCCAAGATCCTCGACTTCGGCCTGGCCAAACAGAATCAGGCCGAGATCGACGAGACCAAGCTCACGACCGACGGCCGGCTGGTCGGCACGCTCTCCGCGATGTCGCCGGAGCAGGTCCGCGGCCACGAGATCGGCCCGCGCTCCGATCTCTTCGCCCTCGGCAGCCTGCTCTACGAGATGGTGACCGGCGTCACGCCGTTCCGCGGCGAGAGCGCCGCGGAGATCCTGCAGCGCATCTGCACCTGGGACCCGCCGCCGGCGCGGTCGGTGAGCCCGGCCGTGCCCGAAACGCTGTCGGCCTTCATCGCCCGCCTCCTCGAAAAAGATCTGCGGAAGCGCCCTCAGAGCGCCGAGCACGCCCTGGCCGAGCTCGATCGAATCCTGCGCGAGCTTCCCGCGGCAGAAGCGGAAGACGAGATCGGCGAGCGCCTCCCGGGCAGTACCACTCGTGCTTCAATCCCTCACGGCGACGCTCCGACCCTCCTGTCTACAACCGGCCGCCGCGGCAAAGCGGGCTGGCGCGCGGCGGCCGGCATCGCGCTCCTGGGAATCCTGGCGGCGGCGGGCTTCTGGTTCCAGAAGCCGCCGCGGACGCTGTACGTGGCGGTTCCGGAAACCGTGATCGCGGCGCCGGGAGACGCCGGCCAGAGTCTCTCCCTGGCGGCGAGCGGAGTGCGGACGGCGCTCCTCCAGGGTCTGCTCGGCTTTCGGCACGTCGCCGCTCTGGAGCCGTCGCGCGACGAAGCCGCCGCGGGCGATCCGGCGGCGCTGGCCCGCGTCCTCGCGGCCGACGAGGTGCTGACCTCGCGTTTGGAGTGCGGGCCACGCATCTGCCGGCTGGAGCTCCGCCGCCTGCGCGGCGCGGATGGGCGCCTGCTGTGGACCACGGGATTTACCGTCGACACGGGAAACCTGCTGGAGACGGGGCTCGCGGTCGTCGAGCACCTGCGCGCCGCCTTCCCCGAAGCCCGCCTGCGCTCCGGCATGCCCGATCTGGAGGTGCGCGCCGAGGACTATGAGGCCTACCTGCGCCTCAAGGGGCGGTTCGACAACCGCGAGCAGGGCTTCTCGACCGACGATTTCCTCGCCGGGCTGGAACACCTGGAACGCACGTCTCCGCGCTTTCTCGACCTGCCCCTCGACGCCGCCAAGGCCCTGGTCATGCGCTTCGAGGCGACGCGGAGCCGCGCCGATCTCGAGCGCGCGGCGCAGGAGGTGGAACGCGCCCGCGCCCTGGCGCCGGACGATCCCCGGGTCCTGGCCCAGCAGGCCACGGTGGCGCGCGTGGCCGGGCGGCTGGATGAAGCCGCAGCCGCTCTCGAACGGCTGCGGCGGCTCGAGCCGGGAAACGCTCACAGCCTGCAGCAGAAAGCCCTGCTCCTCGAACGCAAGGGGCAGCGACAGGAGGCCCTTGCCCTGATGCGTGAGGCGGTCCTGCAGCTCCCGTCCGCCTCGTTTCACATCAACCTCGGCAGCATGCTCTACCGCCACGGCGACGTCGCCGGCGCTCGCCGCGAGATGGAGGCCGGGCTCGCCCTGGCGCCGGAGCTCTACAGGGGCCTCTCGACGCTCGCTCAGCTCGAGCTCGCCAGCGGCGACCCGCAACGCGCGGCGGAGCTGTACGAGAAGCTGGTGCGCCGTTCGCCGGAGTACACCGAGCTGACCAACCTCGGCACCGCCTACCTGCTGGCCGGACGGTACGCCGACGCGGCCGGCCGCTTCCGGAATGCCCTGGAGCGTTCGCCGGGCTCGCCGTCCGCGCTGCTCAACCTGGCCGACGCCGAGCTCCTGGCCGGCCGGCAGAAGGAGGCTGTCCTCCTCTACCGGCAGGTGCTGGAGCAGATCGACAAAGATCCGCAGCCCGAGAAGCTCCTCACCGTCCGTGCCCAGGCGCTCGCGCACTTGAATCGCGCCCCGGAAGCGGTGGCCGCCGCGCAGGAGGCCCTGCGCCTCGAACCGGAAAGCCCGTTCAAGGCCTACGAAGCCTCGCTGGTCTTCGCCCTGGTCGGAGACCGCTCCTCCGCGCTCTGGAACGCCCAGCGCGCTCTCGAACGCGGCTTCGATCCGCGCTGGTTCGCCTTCCCCTGGTTCGACCCGCTCCGCGCCCAGCTCGCGGAAGCGATGAAGCCCGCCGGCCGAAATCTTCCCTGATCGCAGTCTCCGCCGCGGTCTCAACCGATCGGCGGATTCTCGACGATGGTCGGATCCGCGCCGTACTGGGCGCCGACGCCGGCGCCGGGCAGGGGCTCGTTGGCGCCGGGCCCGACCTCGTGATTTTTGCTGCCGTCGCTGAGATGCATGGTGAAGTGATAGGTCAATGCTTCCGGAGGAGCCTGGGGCGTGACGGTGATCATCAGCGTCTGGTTGGAGTCGGAGAGGCTGTGGCTGATGCTCGGGGGCTCGTCGATGGGAGTACGGACAGGGCTCGCATCATCCTGCCAAAGGATGAATGGAGAGACGAAAAAAAGTGGGGATTGGGCCTCGAAGGAGAGCTCGGCCGGCGGCAAGCCTGCGAACACCTCGAACGTCGGCTTCTGGGGAGTCTCTCCGTCGGCATAGAGGACCGGCTTGCCTAGCTCATCGAGTTGAATTTGGCAGGAGCGGGTTTTGACGATGTCTTGCATGTCGTTTTCCTTTCAAAAGATGTCCACGGACATCGGCAAGATGTCCGCGGTCCTTCGTACGATGTCCATGAGGCACCGAAACTCTACCTGATTGCAGGCCGCGAAGCGAATCTTGCGCCGAGACGCTCCAATTCGGGCTGGTATGGGTCTTGCGATAGTGACCTGTGTCTCGATCAAGGTTGTAGGTGCAGGTGATCCAAAGGGCTCCCGCACCTGGAGGAACAAACTGCTAAGCTGCTTCAGCCGGCAGAGTAGCCTTTTTCGGAAGGAGTCCGTCATGGAACCAGTCGTGGAAAAGAAAAGCGAGAGCAAGAGCGTTGAGCTGAGCTTGGTGGATGCAGAGGCCATGAGTAAACTTCTGGCCACTGTGGAACCCAAGATCGCGACAGAGACTTTTTCGATTATGCTCAGTCTATATGAACAGGGCGGCAACGCTTTCATCTCTTGGAAGATCTCGCCTAATTGTGCAATCACGGACCGCACTCTTTTGCAATTGGTCAAGTCCGCGGCGAACGGGGCTTATTTCACTTGCGCGATCGAGGCTCATTCCGACGTTCTAGATACCAAATGCCTCTGGGGACCCGGCTTGTACGCTTCCCTTGTGGCCTCGAGCCACACAGATCACGGGACTAAATACATGGTTATTGCGAAAACACCGGACACCTGATCGGGCGGTCATGGATTGAGCTGCGTGCAATCCGGCCATGTCTTTCGTTAGTTGATCTGTGTCTCGATCAAGGTTGCAGGTGCAGGTGATTCAAAGGATTCCCGCACCTGGAGGAACAAACCGCTAAGCTGCTGTTACAGCCGACAGAGTAGCCTTTTTTGGAAGGAGTCAGTCATGGAAGCAGTGACGGAAGAGAAGAGCAAGGGCGTGAATCAGTCCGTGGTAGTAACTTCCACGATTACGATCAGCATCTTCGAACAGCAGGGGAACGCGTTCATCGGTTGGTTCATTTCCCCCAATTACGCAATAGGGCCTTACGACAAGATAGAGCTTAGAAAGGGGACGACTCTGATCAAGGAGTGGCCGATCAAGGGATACGCCGGAACGCTAGAGACCGACACCGCATGGGCGCCCGACTTGGATGCTTCGTACTTGGCCTTGAACCAGATAAATCCCACCGGATGGAGGACGTTGGTGGCGACGCCGAACACCTGATCGGGATGGCCAGCCACCACCACCTCGCTTTCAACTCTCCCCTCTCAGAGCGGTCATCCGCCGCTTCAGCCCCTGGGGCGAGACGCGGAGTCTGGCGGCTGCGGCGGCGGGATCGCCGCCGCAGTCTGCCAGGGCGCTCTCGATCTCCGGGGGCTCCAGGTCCGCCGCCTTGCGGACCTTCGAGCTCTCGATCAACCGGTAGAGCGCTCCGCGGGAGACGCCCAGGGCGGCGGCGGCAGGCTTGAGCTGCCAGCGGTGGGCTTCGAGCACCTCCAGAAGCTCCTCTTCGCTCACCTCGGCAGATCTGCGGTAAGGCTTGGCCGGGCTCGCCATTCCCCCCTCTCCCGGAGGTTGGGAGGGCGATGGGGGAGGGGGGCCAGGGGGGTGAGGCGCCGCTTCCTCGAGCAACTGGTCCACCAGAAAGCCCATCTCCTTCTCGCCCAAGCCGTCCCGCCGGGCGATCAGAAGCCGCCGGGTGACGTTGCGTAGTTGGCGGACGTTGCCCGGCCAGCTCTCCTCCACCAAGCGGGCAACCAATTCGGCCGGCGGCCAGGGACGGTCCGTGGTTTCGAGGTCGAGCCCCTTCGCCTCTTCGCGCAGGAAATGGAAAAAGAGCCGGGCGATGTCGTCGCGCCGCTCGCGCAAAGCCGGCAGGCGGATCTCGAAGCCGGCGAGGCGGTGCAGCAGCGGCGCCCGGAAGCGCCCTTCGGCGATCGCCGCTTCGAGCGCCGCGTCGGTGGCGGCGACGATGCGGACGTCGACCGGCACCGTCTCGACGCTCCCCACCGGCTGGATCTCGCGGCTTTCGAGCGCCCGCAGGAGCAGCGCCTGCACCTCGGAGGGCATGTCGCCGACCTCGTCGAGAAAGAGGGTCCCGCCCTGGGCTGCGCGGAAAAAGCCGGTCTTTGCGCGGTCCGCCCCCGTGTAGGCGCCCCGCGCCGCGCCGAACAGCTCCGCGGCGGCGAGCGACGGCGGCAAGGCCGCCATGTTGACGGCGACGTACGGTCCCTGCCGGCGCCTGCCCGCGTCGTGGAGGGCGCGCGCCACGAGCTCCTTGCCGGTGCCGGTCTCTCCTCGCAGCAGCACCGGGACGTCGAGGCCGGCGGCCGAGCGTATCTCCCGGCGCAATCGCAACATCGCGGCCGACTCCCCCACCAGGCCATACCCGGGCACCGGGGCCGGCATGGGATCGATCAGATGCAGCAGCAGGGCGATGCGCCGGCCCAGCACCAGGACGACTCCGCTCTCGATCTCGGCGGCGGCGAAGGTCCGCCGCGCCGTGATCTCCACACCGCCGGCGGTGACAGGAGTCGAGCTTTGAGCACGATCAAGGATCACGCTGCCCGGCGCGGGCCCAGGAATCAGCTCGTGGCGGCTGCGGCTCAGGTAGGGATCGTCGAGAGGACGGAACTCCCCCTCGCCCGGCGCCGCGAAAGACGGTTCGAGTCGCGAGATCCCCACCTCCTGTCCCGACACCAGCCTGGTCAATGCCGCTTCCTCACCCACCCGCCGCGGGTCGGGATGGCTCAAGATCACGAGGCCCGGCACCCGGAGGCGGAGGGACTCCGCCGTGCCGGGCGCATCGACCGACCGCGTGGTTTTATGGTCCGTCATGAAGCGGTCCGGTGGTGCTCACAGGTCAAGACCAGCCCGTCACGGCTTTCGAGGGTCGGCTCGGGGGGTGGCATGTCGATCAAAGATACACGATCTCGGGATTCGGCTTATCTTGGAGGGTGCGGATGTGGCGAATCACGTGCCAGTGGCCGTGCTAAGGTTTAGCCATGCCTACCAATGAAGCCTCCGCGGAGCGCGAGCAAACGAACGAGAGCCTGCGCATGGAACGGGAAAAGACCGACCGCGCGCTGGCCGAGAGGCAGTCGGCCGAAGAGGATTCCGACCTGGCGCTCCAGCGCGCCCGGGAGAGCGCGGACGCCGTTTTGACCGAGTCGCGCGCCAAGGCGGATGAGCGGCTGGAGGCTTCGCCACAGGTCGGGACGCACGTCACCCTCGCCGAAGAACGAGTGCTGGAAGACGAAGCCCTCCAGGATGAGCGGGCCTCCGCGGATGAGATGCTCCGCCGCGAACGCGAGGAGAATGCCCGCGTCCTGTCGAGGCTGCTGCCGCTGGAAAGAGAGAAGACCGACCGATTCCTGCTGACGGAGCGCGCCCGGTCCGATGTCGCGCTCTCGAACCGGGACAACTTCCTGGGCCTCGTCAGCCACGATCTGCGCAATCTGCTTGGCGGCATCGTCATAACTGCGGAGCTGCTCTCGGCGGGAGCTTCCGAAAACGAGGAAGGGGCACAGATCCTCCTGAGGACGACGCGCATTCAGCGCTACGCCGCCCGCATGAACCGGCTCATCGGAGACCTGATGGACGTCGCAAGCATTGACGCCGGCAAGCTCGCCGTGACGCCGGTCCCCGGCGATGCGACGACGCTGATCGCCGAGGCGGTGGATACGTTCCAGGCGACCGCGTCGGAGAAGGGCATCTCCTTGCAGTCCGAGATTGTCGAGGGTCCTCTTCCGGCGGAATTCGACCACGATCGGATGCTTCAGGTGCTCGCCAATGTTATTTCCAATGCGATCAAGTTCACCTCTCAAGGCGGCAGCATCCGGGTTCGTGGCGAATGCGCCGGAGGCGAGCTTCGTTTCTCCATCAGCGACACCGGAGCGGGTATACCCGGCAACATGCTGGAGGCCATCTTCGAGCGCTTCTGGCAGGTTGGGAAGGATGATCGGAGAGGCGTGGGCCTCGGCCTCTACATCTCCAGGTGTATCGTCGAAGCTCACAGCGGAAAGATCTGGGCGGAGAGCAAGCTCGGCGAGGGTAGCAGGCTCTGCTTTACGCTCCCAAGCCCGAAGAGCTGCGAATAACTGCGAATAACTGCGAATAAGTAGTGGCGGGGGCTTGGCGGCAGGTTCAGAGCTCAGTACGCCCACGCGACGTCGCGTGGGCGTCCGAGCTCCAAAAACGTCAGGCTAGAACAGCGGTTCCGTCTCCGCGAAGATGTGGCTCACGGCCGTGGTGTTGCTGCCGTGGCAATTGAAGCAGTTGCCGCCCTGGGTGTAGGTCTCCATGGTCGAGTTGGACAGCTTGTTGGTTCCCACCTGGTTGCCAGCGGTGGGGCTGGCGCCGAAGATCGTCCAGGTGGTGCCTTCGTGGAAGTAGTTTCTCCTCACGTCAGCGGGGTCGAGGAGCGACCGCACGGTGTTGTTGATGCTGATGACCTCGGCGTTCCCGAGCGCCGCGGAGCCGTTCAGGCCCCAGGGCCTCTCTCTCCGGGTGTCGCTGGGGCTGATGGTGAAGGGGGGAACCGGCAAGAGATGGCCGGGAGCGCCCAGCGCGATGTGCTGCTGGTTGAACGGACCGGCGGACCCGTTCGAGGAGAACAGCCAGTCACCCACGGTGTTCAGCGGGACCGTTCCGGTGCCGCTCGGCGTCTTGGTGTAGTTGTAGGCCGCCGCGGGACCGTTGCTCAGGTGCTCGAACGTGGCCCACAGCATCTCCGGATGACCATGGTTGACGTTGTTTGAAGGATTCGTCGACCCGGTGCTGCCAACGACGTGCAGCCCGACCATCGCCAGCATCGTGGTCTTGGTGCCGTTCTGCACCCAATCGTTGGGGTTGCTCGTGTTGTAGGTCGGCACGGTTGCCTTCATCTGGATGAACGTGCTCGCATCCGCCAAGCTCGACGACTCGATCCACGACGTCTTGATCTCGATGGCCAGCGCCTCCGGATCGATCACCGGCGGCTGGCCGTTCAAGGCGGCAAAGTTCGTGATGGCGTCGAGATCGGCCTGGGTCACGGGGAATTTCGTACCGGGTGGGACGGAGGCACCCTGCATCGTGCGGTACAGGGCGAAGACGTTGTTCACGGTGAGGGCGTAGTAGACCAGCGAACCGTTCTGTGCCATCAGGACGCTGCCGTCCGCCTGTCCCTGCTCGGTCTCCGGGAAGTTCCCGAACAGGTCGAGCGACACGACCGACTGATCGTCGAGGGTGATCCGCTGGATCAGCTCGCTTCTGTCAAAGGCACCCAGAAGCTCGATCTTCTTGGCGAACTCCGGCTGCAGAATGGCCCGCGGCCCCTGGATCTCCCGTCCGCTGCGATCAAACAGGATCGGCCTGCCGGTGGTCGTCCGGCGTGCGCTGCCGACTTCCAATTGATTTCCGTTCTGATCCGCCACCATCTGCCTGCGTTCCCGAGACATGACGGTGGGAAGGATCTCGAGGAGCCGGAACGAGTCCTTCTCCATGACGACGGACAGATCGAGCAGGCCCTTCTGGGACGAGCGGAGGGTGAAGGCCCGGATGAAACCGGACGAATGGGGCACGAATTGCCTGTCACCATTGGAGTCGGGAGGCGTCACGTCGTAGAACGCCGACGTGTTCATGATCAGCCCGCCGCCGCCGCCGTACCGGGGCGGAGCGGGGGACGTCAGCCAGAGGAACATCTGCTCGGACCACTTGTAGAAGCTGCAGTTGGGGATGTCGGGGAAGTTCACGCTGTCGGCGGGCTTCACCGCGCCGTTCAGCGACACGAACCCGGCGTCGAACCACGAGTTGAACTCCGGGACGGTGAGCGAGGTGGCGCAGGAGCTTCCTGCGTCCGACGGCAGCGTCTGCTGTGTGAGCGCGTAGCCGATGCTGACGACGAGAGTCGTAGCCGCAGCCGCGAGCGCGAGTTTCCTGATCATAGGACGGGTCATGAATTCTCCTTGGTCGAATACTTTGATTTTTCATATCGGCGATCTAACGGACGACGCGGAGCGAAGGAACCACAAGCGGCCGCCGCTCTCGTCGGAACGGAACGGCGGCGCAAATCCCGGGCTTCGGCGTGGTACGAACGAACCCGCCGGCCGCCACGGACGCTTGCGAGAAACTTCCTACAATACTAAGGTACAGCTCAGCCCGTTTTGCGAGCCCGGGGCGTTGCGAGACGCCCTCCATCCCGATGAGGCATCTGGGGTACCCTCTCCGCTGTGCAGGACTCGATTCAGACAGAAGGGCGCGTCGCCCTTGTTCGTCATGCCCGCTCTTCGCACGTCCACGCAGGCTGGATCAGCGCTAGCGGTTTCCGAGAGTGGCGGGAGGCCTATGAAGCCGCGGGCATCCACGAAGACGAGCGCGTTCCCGCCCATCTCGAGCAACTGGTGTCTCGTGCCGGCCTCGTGGTCTCCAGCGACGCTCCCCGTGCCGTCGCCTCGGCGTGCCTGCTGGCGCCTGGACGCGAGGTCGCCGCCTCTCCTCTGTTACGCGAGCTCGATCTCGAAGGCCCCCCTCTCGGCGGGCTTCGTCTCCCGCTGAGGGCGTGGGCCGTTGCGGTCGGTGGGCGAACCCTGCTCCGGACTCTCCGCCGGCAGTACCCCTCCGCGGCAGAGGCCGCTCGCATCGACAACGCGGCGGCCTGGCTGGAAGAGCTCGCCGCGCAACACTCCCTGATCGTCGCCGTCACTCACGCGATGTTTCGACGGCGGCTCTCCACTCGACTCGTGCAAGCTGGCTGGCAAGCCGAACCAGGGCGCCGCTCGATGCAGCCCTGGAGCGCGTGGATCTTCAGGCAGGGGTCCTGACCGCCGTGGCGCTCGTGGAGTCTTGATATGAGAATCGCCGTCTCAGGAGCCCATCGGACCGGGAAGACGACGCTGATCGAAGAGCTGAGCCGAGCTCTCCCGACCTACGGGGTGGTGGATGAGCCCTACTATCTCCTCGAGGAGGAAGGTCACGAGCTCGCGGAGATGCCGTCTCTCGAAGATTTCGAATTGCAGCTTGAGCGCTCGATCGAATGCCTGCGCGCCGGCGGGAAAGATCAGCTTTTCGATCGATGCCCGGCGGACATGCTGGCGTATTTGATTTCACACCGGGACTCGGACAGGGTCGACGTCGAGGTCTGGCTTGCGCGCGTGCGGAGCGTGATGAAACGGCTTGATCTGGTCGTCTTCGTGCCCGTCGAGGATCCCGATCGCGTCATCGTCTCGGATCCGGACGAGAGCGAACTGAGGCGACGCGTGGACGAGGAGCTCCGGGACATTGTCCTCGAGGATCGATGGGACTTCGGTGTGGAAGCGATCGAGGTGACAGGCAGCTCGCGCGAACGCGCCCGCCAGGTGTTGGCGCATGTCAGAGGCTGGGAGCCGTGATGCTCACCGAGCACCACGGCTGGGAGGCAGAATCACTGAGCTACCTGCCGAGCTACCTGCCGGCCGGCACCTCGGCCCTGGCGAAGAGCTCGACGATGGCGCGGTTGAAGGCCGGGATGTCGTCCGGTTTGCGGCTGGTGACCAGATTCCCGTCCACCACCACCTCCTGATCGACCCAGTCGACGCCCGCATTCTTGAGGTCGGTCTGGATGGTCTCATAGGAGGTCATCTTGCGGCCGCGCGCCACGCCGGCGTCGATCAGCGTCCAGGGGCCGTGGCAGATCGCGGCGACCGGCTTGCCGGCGTCGAAGAATGCCTTGACGAACCGCTGCACCTCGGGCTTGCGCCGCAGGTGGTCGGGGTTCATCACGCCGCCCGGCAGGAGCAGGGCATCAAACTCGTCCGCCCGCGCCTGGCCGAGCGGCACGTCCACCGGCAGCTCGTCACCCCACTCGGTGTGCTGCCAGCCCTTGACCGTCCCTTTGGAGGGGGAGACGATGCGCGTCTCCGCCCCCGCCTCGTCGAGGGCCTTCCTCGGCTCGGTCAGCTCGACCTGCTCGAATCCATCGGCGACGAGGATCGCGACCTTTTTTCCCTTCAACTGTTCCATGGTGTATCTCCTTCTCTGCAGTCGGGGAGCAACCAGCTCCCCGTGAAGCCAAGGTCAAGAAGGAGCAATGAGGGTGCCAACTCCCGGGAAGCAGGGCAGGACGTCGCGCGCTCATGCGTCCTGGCGCTCGTACACCGGCGCCAGGAAAACCGTTTCGAAGTCAGGGCCTGTCACCGGCACCTGGAGGAAAACCTGCCAGTAGGTGGCCTCGGCTCGGTTCAGGCGGGTGCCGGGGAGATCCGGCGGGATGTCGAAGGAAACCGGCAGCTCCCGCACGTCTCCACCCCCGTCGATCTCGAGGATCTGCTGATAGATCACGAACGGCTCCAGCGTCGCGGCCTGCCCGCCGACGGCGTCCTCGATGCAGCGCAGGGTCGCCTTCACCGGTCCCCTCGGCCGCAGGGCGGGGCTCATCAGGAAAACCCCTTGGAGACGGTCGCCAAGGAAGGCGGGAAAGGTCGTCCAGCGCATCCGCGGCCGCCCGTGGCGAAGGGCCTGCCAGGCCTTGCGGAGGGCGTCCACGAGGAAGACCAGCCCGAGAAGGTCGAGGACGAGGACGATCCCGCGGAGGAGCCACGGGCTGGGCGACAGGAACACCGTGTTGAATAGTCCCAGCAGGCCGAGGAAGGCGATCAGCCCGAGGAGAAAGCCGCCGCTGTTCCCCGCGTAGTCCGGCCCCTGACCTTCCGGCAGCCAGGGATGATCCGACTCCCAAGGCCGCTTGCGGCTCCCACGGTCGCGGCTCCGGGCTTCCTGCTGTACCGAGTTGATCGTGATCTGGAGCATCCGCAGCGCGACGAGCGCGAAGACGGTGCCGAAGCCCATCATGACCAGGAAGAACTTCGGATCGCCGTTAGCCCGCAAGCCTTCCTTGTAGGGACCCCAGGTGCCAGCCGCCCCGAACAGAAAGATCCCGGTCCCTATCGCGATGAAGAACAGGAGCATGCAGCCGCCGCCCCGCGATTCCCGCATCATGCGCAGGAACCCGCGGCCGAAGGCGGACCCCTCGCCGGGGACCCGCAGTGCCGAACGCGGCGGCGCGTAGAGCCGCGAGCGCTCTCGCGACTCCTGTACGGAAGCGGTGGAAGGTCCGGGGAATCCGATTCGGCACCTGTGCGGGGGTCGACCGCCGTGAATCCGTGCCGCGACCTATTTCGCTTTCGCGGGTTTGACCGGCTTCGGCTCGCCGATGGCGAAAACGCTCTGGCGGCCGCGCACGATGATCATGCCGTCGACGATCGCCGGCGTGGCCATCAGCACCTCGCCCATGGGATTTTTGGCGAGCAGCTCGAACTTCGGGCCGGCCTTGATCACGTAGACGTCCCCCTCTTCGCTTGGGAAGTAGACCTTGCCGTCGGCCGCCACCGGCGAGGCGGTGAAGGCCACGGACGCATTCCCGGCCAGGCGCTCGCGGTAGACCTGGGCGCCTGTCTTGGCGTCGTAGACGGTCAGGATGCCGTTGTTCGAGCAGGTGTAGAGGTGGTCGCCATAGACGATCGGCGTCGGCATGTAGGTGCCGCCCTGCTTCATGCTCCAGGCGACCGCCTCGTTCGCCGACTTGCCTTCAGGGGGCGTGATGTCGCCGCTCGCCGTTCCCAGGCGGATGGCGTAGATCGGCCGGACGGGAGGGTAGCCCGCGGTGATGAAGGCCATGCCATGAGCGGCGATCGGGGTGGGGACGGCGATCTCCGAGCCGCCGGTCAGACGCCACAGCTCCTTGCCGGTCAGCGCGTCGTAGCCCCGGACGTACTTCGTGGCGTTGGTCACCAGCTCGGCTCTCTTGGCGGTCTCGAAGACGGTGGGCGACGCCCACGAGGGGATCTCGTCGCGGTCGGTGCGCCAGACCTGCTTGCCGTCGGCCAGGTCGTAGGCGGCGATGAAGGAGCCCTTCTGCAGGTCGGCCTGCACGATCACCAGGTTCTTGAAGATGATCGGCGAGGCGCCATACTCCCACTGATAGGAAGGGTCGTAGAACCAGCCGGCGTCGAGCACTCCGAGGTCTTTCTTCCACTTGAGCGTGCCGTCGGCCTTGTAGCAGAAGAGGCCGGCGGAGCCGAAGAGGGCCACGACGTGCTCGCCGTCGGTCGCCGGCGTCGAGTTGGCGTGGGTCGCCTTCATGTGCCGCTTGACCTGCGGCACGCCGCTGTGGGCCACCCGCTCCCACAGCACCTTGCCGGTCTTGCGGTCGAGGGCGTAGACCCTCCAGCTCTGCTCGGCCTTGCTCTCGACCGAGTCGACGTCGCCGTAGAGCCCGGGGCGGAAGGTGGGGTTGACCTCGTTCGATACGGCGGTGGTGACGAAGACCCGGTCGCCCCAGACCACCGGGCTGGAATGGGCGAGGCCCGGGATCGGGGTCTTCCAGAGGATCTTCGTCCCCTTCTCGCCATCCCAGACGGCGGGCGCGGGGCCCTCTCCGACACCCGAGGCCTGGGGGCCGCGGAACGAAGGCCAGGCGGGGGCTTTCGCCGCCATGGCAGCGGACGGCAGGCCGAGGAGCAGGGCGGCCAGCGGCGCGCTGATCTTCCAGCAGAGGCGGCTGAGGCGGCGGGGGCTTTTCATGGCGTCTCCTTCTTCTTGAGCAGGGTCGAGCTCCCGCGCTCGATGAGCGTGAGGCCGGTGACCTTGCCCGCCTCGACCTGGAACTGGATCTTGATGCCCGCGAACTCCTCGGCCCGGAAGGTCACCGGATCGAGGGCGGCGAGGGTGAGGACGCCGCCGTCGGCGGCCGCGACGAGCTTGCCTTCCTTCAAGGTGACCGTCAGGGTGAAGCTCGGACCCTCGAAGACGCCCTCGTAGGGCTTGAGGAGGGCGGGATCGACTTCCACCACCACCGGCGGCTTGGCGCCGGCCGCCTCCAGCAAGGCGACGACCTCGGCCTGCTGGCCCTTGGAGGCAGCCGCCAGAGCTTCGCTCAGCGCTTCGGGGCCGAGCTTGCCGCGCTCGAGGATCACCTTCACGACGGCGGCCTTGCCTTCACCGGCAGCCGACGCCAGCGCTCCGGCCTCGTCCTGGGCTCCCTTCGCGAGCAACGCCCGCACGATCTCCGGATGCCCCTTCTGGACCGCCCAGTCGAGCGGCGTCGAGTTGTAGAAGCGGTCTTTGACGTTGGGATCGGCGCCGCGCTCGAGGAGCAGGTTGATCACCGCCGTGTGCCCCTTGTCGGCGGCAAAAGCGAGGGCGGTGCCGCCATAGTTGTTCGCGGCGTTGACGTCCACGCCGGCGGCCAGGAGCTCCTGGACCTTCGCCAGGTCGCCGGCGCTGGCGGCGCGCCGCAACGTGTCGCCAGGGTCGTCCGCCGCGGCGCCGGGGCGGGCAGTGGTCAGCAGAAGAGACAGAGCAAGGCAGTATCCCGCCGCACCGAGCTTGGGCATCACGACCTCCTTCGTTCTCTTCGATTATACGGGCGGCACGGCGCAAAGTTACCAACCGCGACATCTGGCAGACTCCTCCCATACGATCCGCTCTCCTCCTCCTCCTTCTGGTCACGTCGGCCCCCGTAACATCGCGGGAGGGTGCGCGTGATGTCTATGCCGCCACCGATTTCGAAGGGGCAGGGGGCTGGCCAGCGCACCCTGTCGCCTGCTGGAACGGCGTATCGGATCGACTTGCGATTTCGAGGGCCCATGGAACTACAAATCAGGAATCTCTCGAAGACCTACGCCAACGGTGTGCATGCCCTGAAGGACGTCACGCTGGCGATTCCCCACGGCATGTTCGGACTGCTCGGCCCGAACGGCGCCGGCAAGTCCACCTTGATGCGCACGATCGCCACCCTGCAGGAACCGGATGAGGGCTCGGTCCGCTTCGGCGACATCGACGTGTTGCGGCAGAAGGAGAGGGTGCGCGAGACGCTCGGCTACCTCCCGCAGGAGTTCGGGGTCTACCCGAAGGTGAGCGCGGAGCAACTGCTGGATCACTTCGCGGTGCTCAAGGGCATCACCGATCGGCGGGCACGCAGGGAGGCCGTGGATGCGCTCCTGCACCAGACCAACCTCCATGATGTACGCAAGAAGAAGCTCGGCGGCTACTCCGGAGGGATGCGCCAGCGGTTGGGCATCGCCATCGCGCTTCTGGGCGACCCGAAGCTGATCATCGTCGACGAGCCCACCGCGGGTCTCGACCCGGCCGAACGGGTGCGCTTCCTCAACCTGCTGAGCGAGCTGGGCGAGAACGCGGTGGTCATCCTCTCCACGCATATCGTCGAGGACGTCGAGGAGCTGTGCAGCCGGGTGGCAATCATCGACAAGGGTACGATTCTGCTCGAGGCCGAGCCGCTGCGCGCGGTCGCGGCCCTGCGAGGGCGGATCTGGCGGCGGGTGATCGAGAAGAGCGAGCTGCCGGAGCTGGAGCGAGAGCACGCGGTCATCTCGACGAAGCTCCTCGCCGGCCGCACCGTCGTGCACGTCAACAGCGCCGTGTCACCCGGCGCTGGTTTCAGTCCCGTTGAGGCGGATTTGAAGGACGTCTACTTCAGCACCATGGCGGGCTGTCATGCCTATGCCAGCGAACAACCGGTGCTCGAGGTGGTTCGATGAAGCTCTGGGAAATCTTCCGTTTTGAAATCAGCCAGCAGTCGCGGCGCATTTCGACCTGGCTCTACTTCGCGGTCGTGCTGGGATTCACGTACATGGTGGGGACGGAAGAATTCGTCTCCACCGCGCGCAACGGCGGCTACTTTTTGAACGCGCCGTTCGTCATCGCGAGCGTCGCCACCATCGGCAGCATGGTAGGGCTTCTGATCACTGCGTCGCTGGCCGGCGATGCGGGAGCGCGGGACGCGCAGACGCGGATGCATCCGCTCCTCTACACCGCTCCCGTCGGCAAGGCCGCCTATCTGAGGGGCCGATTTCTCGCGGCGTTCCTCCTCAACCTGCTGGTCCTGGTTGCCGTGCCGGTCGGCCTCGTGCTCGCCGCGCTGGTCCCGCGCTCGGGAGCCGATCTCATCGGGCCGTTCCGGCCCGGGGCCTATCTCGGCGCGTATGTCTTCCTGGTTCTGCCGAACGCGTTCATCGTCACGGCGCTCCTGTTCGCGCTCTCGGCGCTCGGCCGGAAGGCGATCGCGGCCTACTTCGGCAGCGCTCTCCTCTTCTTCCACTCGAATTTCAGTTGGCAGTTCGTCGCCGGGACGTTGGGGTGGTGGAGTCTCGCGAGGCTGCTGGACCCCTTTGGCGTCACCGTGTTCAGCGAGCTGTCGAAGGCGTGGACTCCCGCCGAAAAGAACACGCTCCTGGTGGGGCTGCAGGGTCCGCTGCTCGCAAATCGCGCGCTGTGGCTCGGCATCGCGTTGAGCGCTCTGGCGCTCACCCATCAGCGCTTCCGTTTTGCCCATCCGTCGCCAGGCTCGTGGCGGGGCCGCGGCAGGCGACGGCAGGCGGACGGCGCCGCCCCGATCGTGGGGAGAGCCATCGCGCCAGGCACGACGCTTTCGGCGCCACGGGTCCAGCGGAGGTTCGGGTCCGCAACCCATGTCCTGCAGACGTTCGCGATCGCATGGCAATCGTTCCGAACGGTGGTGAGGAGCTGGGGCTGGTTCGTCCTGGCGTTCCTGCCGTTCATGGTGGTGCTGTCCGGGCCCGAATTGATGGAGCACATGGGCATTCCGCTGTTCCCCACGACCGCGCGGATCACGGCCTGGCTGACCGATCCTCAGGACGGCTTCTGGCTGCTGATTCCGCTGCTCATCGTCTTCTTCGCCGGCGAGCTGGTCTGGCGGGAGCGCGACGCTCGCTTGAGCGAGATCGCGGACGCGGCACCGGCGCCGGAGTGGGTCTCGTTGGTGGGGAAGCTCATCGGGCTCAGCTCTGTTCTCGTCCTGCTGCAAGCGTTGATACTGGCCGCGGGGATGCTCGTTCAGGTGCGCATGGGCTATCGCCTGTTTGAAACAGGGTTGTACGCGCGGATCCTTTTCGGTTTCCAGCTCCCCGACTATCTCCTCTTCGTCCTGGTGGCGCTGGCCGTCCACGCGATCGTGAACCACAAGTACGTCGGCCACACGGTTCTGCTCCTCGCGTATGGGTTTACCGCTTTTGCGGCGGAGCTCGGGATCGAGCACAAGCTGCTCGTGTACGCGTCCGATCCCGGCTGGGTGTACTCGGACATGCGTGGATTCGCGCCGTTCGTCGCCCCTTTCGTGTGGTTCAAGCTCTACTGGTCCGCCTGGGCATTGCTGCTGGCGGTGGCGGCGAAGCTGTTCTGGGTTCGGGGGAAAGGGGCCGGGCTCGGGTCGCGGCTCCAACTGGCGGGCCGCCGCTCGACGCGGGCGGCAGTCGGCGCCGCGGCGGCGGCGGCGGGGCTCATCCTGACGCTGGGCGGTTTCATCTTCTATAACACCAACGTGTTGAACGCGTACTGCACGACTTCCGACAGGATGGAGCGGCGCGCCGAGTACGAGCGGCGCTATGGGCAATATAAAGGTTTGGCGCAGCCCCGGAAGACGGGCGCCTCCCTTCATGTCGAGATCCATCCCCGGCGGCGGGAGGTGGACATCCGCGGCACTTTCCATCTCGTGAATCGGAGCGCGGCGCCGATCGGCTCCATCCACGTGGCCACCGCCTCGGAAGTCGAGACGCGAGCGATCCGCTTCGACCGGCCGGCTGAACGTGTTCTCGCGGATGATGACCTCGGCCATCATATCTACACCTTGGGGACGCCGCTGCAGCCAGGGGACTCGCTGCGTCTCAGCTTCGAGGTGCATTCCGCACCACGAGGATTTTCGAACGGCGGGGTCGATGCCTCCGTGGTACCCAACGGTACTCATTTCGAGCAGCGTGAGTGGCTGCCCGCGATCGGCTATCAGCCGAACCGCGAGCTTCAGACTGCCGGTGAGCGAAGAGCGTACCGGCTCGCCGCGCGGCCTGAGCGCCCCTCCCTCGACGACGTGCAGGCGCGATATGACATTGCAGGGGCCGAACGGATCGCGTTCGAAGCGGTTGTGGGCACCGACGAAGGTCAGGTCGCCGTCGCGCCCGGGAGGTTGCGGAGAACGTGGACGGAAAACCGGCGCCGATATTTTCATTATGTGACCGACGCGCCGATCTGCGATGACTACGCCTTCTTCTCCGCCGCCTACTCGGTCCATGAAGGGCGGTGGAACGACGTCTCGATTCAGATTTATCACCACCCGGACCACGCCTGGAACCTGGATCGCATGGTCCGCAGCGTACAGGCTTCGCTGAGCTACCACGTCGAGCAGTTCGGTCTGTACCCGCAGGGCCAGATCAGGCTCGTCGAGTACCCCGGGGACGCGATGACCCTGCACGCCTCTCCAGTCAACATCTCGTACCAGGAAGCGTTCCCCCTTCTCAATCCGTCGGACGGCAGTCCGCGGGCTGTCGATCTCCCGTTCGCGGTCGTGGCGCACGAGGTTGCGCACCAGTGGTGGGGCAACCAGGTCACGCCCGCACACGCCGAGGGCGCCCCGGTGCTCAGCGAGACCCTCGCGTGGTACACCGCGATGGGAGTGGTGGAGAAGACCTACGGCCACGATCACCTGCGCCGGCTCCTGAAGTTGATGCGGGAGGCGTACTTGACGCCCCACGCCCGCGCCAACGTCCCGCTGCTCCGGGCCACGGATTGGTTGCAGGCTTACAGGAAGGGGCCGTTCGCGATGTACGCGCTGCGCGAGTACATCGGCGAGGAGCGGGTAAACCTTGCTTTGCGGCGTTTGCTCCAGAAGCACGGATCGGGAGAGCCTCCCCTGCCGACTACCCTCGATCTTTACCGGGAGCTTCAGGCGGTCACGCCGGCCTCGCTCCGGTATCTGCTGGTCGATCTCTTCGAGGCGAACACCTACTGGGAGCTCGCCGCGGAGCGGGTGACGGCGCGGCAGGCTGAAACAGGGAGCTGGCAGGTGACTCTCGCCGTGGAGGCGCGCAAGGTGGCGGTCGACAACATGGGCGTCGAGACCGAGGTCCCCATGAACGATCTCGTCGAGGTCGGCGTCTTCGCGGCCGCGGAGGACGGAGGGCTCGGCGAGCCGCTGTACCTGCGCGTGCACCGCGTCCGCTCCGGTAAGCAGCAGATCACGGTGACGGTGCCGGGGAAGCCTGCCGGGGCCGGGATCGACCCGCGCGGCCTTCTGATCGACCTGGAGGCCAGGGACAACCTCAGGGAGATAACCTCAGGAAGATAACGCTGAGGCGCCTGCTCTGTCGCCAGAGTCAGGCGCCTCCTCTGGCTTAAGGCCTGCTGTCCGGATCCGCCGGATCGGAATGAGCTTGCCGCTCGTCGCCGTCCCAGGCGCCGTCCCCGTCGCGGTCCACGCCGACGCGCTTGCCGGAGCCGGGCGGCACGCAGGTGTAGGTCACGGGGCGGCCGGCGGCCAGGGACCGCAGCGTCGCGGCGGTGATGGGCGGCTGCCCGCGCCGGTCTCTCGCGAACAGGCCCGACCCCACGTACAGGAAGCCGGCCTCGTCGCCGAAGATCCTGGTCTTGGCGACGAGGTCGCATTCCCCCGCGTCCGCGCGCTGGCGCAGGAGGTTGACGCGGGAGTCCGCCGCCGCGGAGCTCGAGGCCGTGAGCGTGATCTGCTGGCCCACGACGGGCGCCAGGTTGGTGGGGAATGCCAGGATGAACGCCTCGAGCTGCCGCCGCTGGACCTCTCCAGTGGGCCCTTCCGGGATGCTGTTGCTGTTGGCCCCGTTGAAGACCTCCGAGAAGCTCAGCCCATGCACGAAGCGGAACACCGTATCGACGTTCCCGTCGTTGAGGAACCCGTAGCCGCGCACCTGTTCTCCCTTGAAACCGTTGTCACCGCCCAGGAATCCAGGGTTCTCGGCATTCCCGAACATTCCGATCTTTTGATAAGCGTTGCGCAGGTGGGGGGTTTTGAAGAGCTGCGGATTGAAGTCGAAGCTCGAGAAGCCGGCCGTGCCGAAGAGCCCGGGCGCCGCGGTGCCGGGGTTGGCGTTCGGGTTGATCACGTGGCAACTGGCGCACGTGAGGACGAGGCCGTTGAGCTCCGGAGCCGACGGGATGCCGCAGTTGACGCTGTCGAAGAGCCGGCGCCCGGCCTCCTGATCCGCGGTGAGCACATTGTCGATCCGCCGGTTGGGGTTCGGTGGATAGGTGATCCGAAGGATGAAGTCGGTGAACGCATCCATGTCCGCTTGCGGGATGGCCGCGTGGCGCCCGAGCAGATCGGGGAACGCGCCGTTGAACTGGTCGAATGCCGTACGCTCGTCGAAGCTCCCGCTGTCCGGCTGTGTGCTCGGCGCGCCGTTGCCGCCGGTGCGGTCGCCGCGCCAGTGCATCGGGCCGTGGTTAGCCATGCCGCGCAGGCTCTGCGTCGCCATCGGGCCCTTCATCGGGTGGAAGATGGGCTCCATGGGCTGCCCCGTGACCACGTTGAGCAGCTCGCTGATGAAGGGGCCGGGGTTGTCGATCACCACACCGTCCGGGTTGCCGAGATCCCACGACAGGCTGTCGAAATCGCCGAAGGCGTGGCAGCTCGCGCAGGAGGAGTCGCCGTGGCTCGACGAGAACTTGGCGTCGTAGAGGAACCGGCGGCCGGTCACGACGCTCGGCGGCTCAGGGTTGTGCATCCGGACGTGCGCCGTCTCCGCCCGCCTTCCCGTATCGATGATCGAGATTCCGTTGTCGAAACGCGTCATCACGTAAAGCTGCCTTCGATCCTCGTCGAGGACCAGGCCGGTGGGGCCGCCGCCGCTCACGGGGATGTGGCTCGCCGTGCTCGGCACGAACGTGTCGGTCTCGAGCTGCGCCGTGGAGAAGGCCCCCACCTTGTCGGACCCCAGGGCCGCGACGTACAGGGTCGCGCCATCGCCGGTCACCGCCATGCCCTGGGGCAGGGCGAGGGACCGGTCGTTCTCGGCGTTCGGGAGCGGCGCGCAGCAATGGTTGTAGTCGATGTGCTTGTTGAGGTGCCTCGCCGCCACGCCGCCCCCGGCACCCCCGGGTGACAGCACGGTGATGCGGCTCTCGTGCAGGTGGCCGCGCAGGCTCTGCCCGGCGAAGGAGCCCGGGCCCTCGAACCGCGCGGTGTTGTTCGCCTCGGTGTTGGCGACGTAGACCTTGCCGTTCACGGGATTGACGGCCATCGTGTACAGGAGGGTGCCGACGCCCTGGAAGAAGCCGCCCGCTCCCGGCTGCTGGCGCGGGGGATTGGCCATGGCGTTGATCACGAACACGTCCTTGTCGGGCAACGAGAATTTCACGTGCTGGTCGCGGGAACGGCCGAGCGAGTCGACCCAGTGAGCGCCGTTCCACTTGACGATGGCCCCGGTTTCGGGCGCGGGCCGGCCTTCGGCGTTGGCGGCGGGCCCCGGGACGCCGTCCGGACCGAAGCCGTCCGGGAGCGAGGTCTCGGCGACAATGGTGGTCCGGTTGCCCGTTTGGAAGCCGGCGGCGTAGACGCGGCTGCCGTCGGGCGTCACCGCGAGGGCGCGCGGAGTGTCCGTGAAGAGGGTGATGATGGTCAGCGGCGTGCCGCCCAGGGTGCCCCCGAGCCCGTCGGCGTCGAACACCCAGACATCCGCGCGCCCCACGCCCGGGGTCGTGAACTGGGGATCGAACGGGAGGTTCTGGCCTCGATGGGCCGTCGTGATGAACGCCCGCCTCCGCTCCGGTCCGGCGAAGACGATGTCTCGAGGCTCGTCGCCGACGAGGAGCGTGCGCCTGACGTTCCCGGTCGTGGCGTCGTCGTCGAGCTCGACGACGCTCACGCTGTCCGAGAGGTGGTTGACCACCCAGACCTCACGGTTCGTCCGGGCCGCGACGGCGACGGGCTCGAGGCCCACCGGGATGGAGGCGGCGTGGCTGAGCCCCTGCTCTCGGATGCGGAAGACCTCGAGGCGGTTGTCGGGCGTGTTGACGGCGAACAGAAGCCGCTTGTCCGGAGACATCGCGAGCGGGCGCACCTGACCGCTCTCGAAGAGCGTGTACGGGGAAGGGGCCGAGGCGTTTGTCGAGCTGCGGATCAGGCTCCCGACCTTCGTATCCGCCGACGCCTCGGCAGGATGGCTTGCGTTGGGGCTGGAAGAGAGCGCCGCGGTGAACGCGAACGCCACAAAGGCCATGAGCGACACCATCAAGCTACGGTAGGAGCGTTTTGAGCCCATAAAGATTTCCCCCTCTTTGTCTGGTTATGCTTGCTTCTGACATCTACAGATCTTTTTGATCGAGATCCGAATGCTTTGCCAGGTGTCGCTCCAGCCTCGGAGGCTTGGCCGTCGCCGCCACGATCGGTGGCCGTACCAGTTTCTCGGGGCTCCAGAGAGAGGAACGCTGCCGCTGTCGAGTTCCCCTCACCTGGATGGGTGTCCGACCGACTCGGCCTCGAGGGCAACAAACCGGAGGTGAGGGGAACCGGGCCAAAGCTGGCCTTCAGCCCCGCTTGTCCGGAGAGCTCCAGCCAGGCGCCGGGGGAAACCGGCCGCCTCCAAAGGAAAAGGTGCGCTGGCGCGCCCGGGCCGAGCCGCTTCCAAGGATCAGCTTTCAGGGATGGTGCTAAAGACCACCCAAACTGTTTAAAGGTCTTTTGCCGCGAGAAAAGTCTTTTGCTCCGGGCCGGAAGTCAATTGGGCGAAGATTTGATCAAATTGCTCCGGAATAGACTTGAGCTTCCATGGGAAAGAGGATCATGCTCCCGGCCGAAGGCAATCAGGGCCGGAAAAGGGTAGCCGCCCGGAGAATTTGATGATCCCGGGCGGGTAAATGCTCAATTGTTCGGGGATTAGACTCTAATCTGCGAGATTAGACTCTAATCCAGGCCGAAATGATCTTTTTCCTGGACCGGGTTGGCTTTTGCGCGCTTTTGATAACTAAAGGAACGAACACGCACTCTCTTCTCCGAAGCGGCGGAGAAGGAAGGGCGTGGCTGAGCTGGGAAAGGTGCCAGGCACTTAATTCGGCCGGTTCCCATCAAGCCCGGACCTACGCGAAACTCATGGTATAAGCTCGCGCTTCATCGACCGAAAGGGGAAAGATCCATGAAGAAGCGCTTGAAGAAGCTGACCCTCAACCGTGAGACCCTCCGTACCCTGGAGGAAGGCGCGATCCAGGCGGCGGTGGGCGGTGTGTCCGCGAGGACCTGTGGGAGCCCTTGCTCCGCGACCTGCACCGTCGACCCGTGCGTCGCTGCCTCCGACGCCTGTTCTTTCGCAGCGCGCTGCACCAAGTAGGGGGTGCGGCGGTGGGCTCCCTCTTGCGGCAGCAAGCGGGAGCCGTGATCTACTGCAGCGCGTCCGGCGAGGGGCAGGTGAGCGCGCTCGCATCGATGCCCTGGAGCTGGACCGTCGTGGCTCCCGGGAAATTGGCTGGCTTCACGCCAGCCGGCGGATTGGTGGGCGTGCCGGTGACGAGCGGCGCATACGTCGTCGTCCCCGACTCGCGCCGAACCCAGAAGAGGGGCTTCAAAACGCTGGTCATCCTCGGAAAATAGTGGAGGAAGTCCGCCCCCCGGCGATAGAGGCACAGCGTGTCGAAGAGGCGCGCCGATGCCGTGTAGCCGGGCGGAGTGACGGCGAGAGTCGGACTGTGGCCGCGCCGCCGCAGCTCGTCGAAGATCCAGCCGGCGGTGAAGTACTTGTCGGTCGGCCAGTTGCCGATGCCCGACGGCGCCTGCCCTTTGAGCAACGCGTGGATCTTCTCCCGGTAGACCCACGTTCCCTCCGTCGGCGTATCCTCGAAGCGCGCTCCCGGCGCGCGGACCAGACCGCCGCCGTTGGCGGCGATCTGGTCCCAGATGAATTTCTCATCCGCCCACCACTTGCGGACGGCGTCGAGCATGCCCGCGTCCGGCGGAGTACCGACGCCGTAGGTGGGGCCGTTGGTGAGCGCAAAAAGATAGGCCGCTGCCATTCCCGCATGCCAGATCTGGCCGTGGCTGATCGTGAGGGCCTCGCCCCCTTGGGCGCTCAGGGAGTAGTGCCCATGGGTCTGTTGGAGGTTGATGGTGTCGAGCAGCCACTGCCGGGCGCAGGCCCGCGTCGGCGAGTTTGGGGGTAAGTTCCGCAGTGTCCAGCCCCAGTACCAGGCCCGCCCAATCATTTTCTGGTTGCCCGTGCCGGTGAGATTGACGCAGGTGTTCTCGCTCCCGCCCGGACACATTTGGCCGCAAGGACAGGGCTCGGGACAGGGATTGCTCGGCGGGGTGTAGAGCACTGGTAGCCCGAACATCTGCTTCGCCAGGTCGTGCACCCGCTCCATCTGCACGTGGACGTCCTGGCCGCGCGCTGGCGCCGCTGCGAAGAGCGCGACGGAGAGGAGGATTGCGTACTGCCGAAATCGAGTCATAAGGACCTCCTGCGTTGAATAAGGGCTTCTTCGATGCCAGCCCTCGCTCGTTCTTGTGAATTTAATATTATCATAATCTAGTGAGTATCATAAGATACCGGGCGGACGAAAGGAGGTCCCCATGGACAAGCCCACCGAGCTGATCGAGCTCGTCTGCACCCGCACCTGAGGAACCTGCCGCAAGGCGGTCGCCTTGCTGGACGAGAAAGCCATCCCCTACCGCTACCGCGAGTACACCCGAGAGCCGCTCACCGAAAGCGAGATCCGCGGGATTCTGCGCCTGCTGGGCATCTCGGCCCGCGACCTGCTGCGCACCAGGGACCCCGCGTACGCCGAGCTCGGCCTCGCCGACGATCAGCCGGACGACGAGCTGATCCGCGCCATGGCCCGGCACCCCACCCTGGTCCAGCGTCCAATCGGACGGCTGCCGGGCAAAGCCGTCCTCGGCCGTCCGCCGGAACGGCTCCTCGAGCTGGTCGAGAGCTGAAAAGGGCGCCGCCATGCATCCTGCTATAGATCCAGTCCTCGTGACGGGAGCCACCGGCCGCCTGAGGTATTGGCCTTAGAAGAAAGTATCTTGAAACGCCGCTCCGCTTGAAGCATACTTCCAAAAAGATCTTTTGGTTTTGATTTTTGCAAAAACCAGGCGGGCTTTGGAGGGAGAGATGAAGAGGAAGCTTCTGTGGATCTTCGCGGCGGTTGTTCCGTCCCTGGTTGTTCCCTCCCTGGTATTGGCGGCCTCGCCGGCCGGGGCGCAGGCTCTCGGGCCGGAGCCGGAGGCCGGGGCGGCCAGGCGGGCGGGAATTCCGGTGGGACCGGGGCTCTGGCGGCTTTATGGCGAGGACCCCACCCTCGGCAGGACGGACGACCTGGCGCCGCTGCGCCAGATGATCGGCAAGGCGACGGTGGTCGGTCTGGGCGAGGCGTGGCATACCTCGGGCGGCTTCTACAAGATGAAGCACCGGATCTTCCGCGATCTGGTGGAGAACATGGGCTTCCGCGCCTTCGCGATCGAGAGCCACTGGGTCAGCGGGGAGAAGGCCAACCGGTACGTCCAGACGTGCGAAGGCTCTCCGGACGAGGCCCTCGACCTCCACATCCCCGTCTGGAGAAGCGTCGAGCTGCGCGATCTCGTCCAATGGATGTGCGAGTGGAACCAGGCTCATCCCGACGACCGGGTTCACTACATCGGCTTCGACATCCAGGGGTCCGGTCTGGGGCCCAACGTCGACGGCCCGGGCCTGATCGCCTTCCTTGGGCGGATCGGCATTCCGGAGGGGCGCCCCTGGATCCCGGGCATCCGGGCGTGCGAGGGAGTGACCGTCTCCCATCCCGCCGACCAGATCCCTCCGGAGGTCCACCAGCAGTGCTTGGCGGCGTTGACGGAGATCGAAGGACACTTCGAGAGCAACGGGCGGTCGATCGAGGAGCGGACGTCCAAAGAGGACTTCTTTATCGCCAAGCTCCAGTTGTTGAGCCTCAAGGCGTGGCAGGAGGAGGTCTTCCTCATCGGGACCGATCTCGTCGGAGAGGATTTCGCGCGGGGCTTCAATAAGCGGGATGAAGCGATGGCCAAGGTCTTCTTCCTCCTGCGGGAGAAGAATTTCCCCGGGGCCAAGACGGTGGTCTGGGGGGACAACATCCACGTGGCGCGCGCTCTGGTCCCGAATGGCGCGCGTCCGATGGGCAGCTTCCTGGCGGCAAAGCTTGGCCGCAACTACGTGAGCTTCGCTCTCACCGCCTACCACGCCGAGGTCGAAATCGAGGTCTGCCGGGTGAGAGAGGCCGTGCCCGGATCGGTCGAAGACCGGCTCCACGCCCTGGGCGAGGACGCCCTGCTCGTCGACCTCGCCCGCAGCTCTTACCTGCGGCCCCGCATCTACAACATTGGCATCTTCCCGTTCGTGCCGCGCCGGCATTTCAACGGGGTCGTCTTCCTGGAGACGTCTGAAAGGATGCAGCCGACGGCCTGGGCGCCGTGCCGGCCGTGACTTCCTGCGGTAGACGCGAAGGGGCTTGTACTATATTTGCCCCATGATCCGGAATCCCTTGTCTCGACTCGTGCGCGCCGGCCTCCTGACCGGCGTCATCGACGGGCTCTTCTCGAGCGTCCTGAGCGTCGCCTTTTATGGTTCAACGGTGACGCGGCTTTTTCAAGGCGTCGCGTCGACGCTCCTGGGCAAAGAGGCCTTCGATGGCGGGACCCCAACGGCCCTGATCGGCGTTCTGATGCATTTTGGCGTGGCGTTCGGATGGTCCGCCGTCTTTCTGCTGCTCGTCAGGCGCTCGTCTTGGATTCGCCGCGTGCTCACTTCGCCGTACGGAGTCGTCAAGGTCGCCTCGTGGTACGGCCCCTTCGTATGGCTGGTGATGTCGCTGGTGGTCATTCCGCTGCTGCTGCATCGCCCGCCCACGATCAACATACGCTGGTGGGTCCAGTTGATCGGACATTTTCCGTTCGTCGGAGTACCGATCGTAGCGTCGATCGGCAGCGGTTCCCGATTGGTCCTCGGGCCGCTCTGATACTCATCTCATGCTAATGTAGCTATGAGATGGGGCAAAACGTTGAGTCCCCTCCATCTGCTTTCGGCAGAGAAATCAGCTCTACAAGTTGAAAGTGAGGACTGTTCTTGAAAATCTGTCTACGATTCTCTCCATTCGCTCAAGCGAGATGGATGCTCTGTCTCTTCATGGCCACCGTCGCGGCGGCGGCCTGGTGCGCTCCTGCCGCCGGTGCGGAGTACTGGTTTCCCGTCGGCGACGGGGTCGGGCGGCCGGTCGCCGCTCGCAACAACGATGGCCGCCTCGAGCTCTTCGTCCGGCGTAGCGACGGCGCCATCTGGCACCGCTGGCAGGACGCCACCGCTCCCGACGGATACTCGGCCTGGCTGTCGCTGGGCGGCAGCTTCAGCAGCGATCCCGTGATCGCCAAGGCGGCGGACGGGCATCTCGAGGTCTTCGTCCGCACCTCGGCCGGCGCCATCAACCAGAAGTGGCGCAGCGGGGCGGCGGCGGAGGGCTCCTGGTCGGCCAACTGGACACAGATCGCGACCGGCATCGCGGGCGACCCCGTGGTCGTCCAGAACAGCGCCTCGCGCCTCGAGGTGTTCGCGCGGGCGAGCGACGCTTCGGTCGGCTATACGGCCCAGACCAACTCGACGCCCGGGGGCCCCTGGAGCGCCTGGACGTCTCTCGGCGGCTTCGTTTCGAGCGATCCCGCCGTGGCCGCGAACGCCGACGGCCGGCTCGAAGTCTTCGTCCGCACGCCGGACGGGATCGTCTGGAACAAGTGGCAGACGACGGCGGGCGGCACCTGGTCGGCCTTCTGGTCCTCGCTGGGAGGTGCCACGGCCGGCAATCCGGCGGTGGCCCGCAACGCGGACGGCCGCCTGGAGTTGTTCGCCATCACGGGGACGGGCCGGCTCTGGCATCGCCATCAGGCCACCGTCGGCGCCAGCGCCACCTGGTCGACCGAGCAGTTCCTGGGCGGGGATGTCGCGGGCGGCCTCGTGGGGACCTCCGGAAACCTGATCGGAAATCCGGCCCTCGCCTTCGGCGACGGCGGCCGGCTGGGGATCATCGCCCGGGCCGGCAACGGCCGCGTCTGGAGCAAGTGGCAGAAGACGGCCGGGGTCGACACCTGGTCCGTCTGGAGCTCGACTTGCGGCAGCACCGCCAGCGATCCGTTCGCGGCTCCCCCCAGCAGCGGCTCCCCGGAGCTCTACGTGCGCACCGGCGACAACACCCTGTGGCACAAGCGCTGCGACGAGCAGTGCCTGGGCCTGGAGGGCAAGACCGTGCCGGTGTTGATCTACCACGCCTTCTCCGAGGCCGACCCCACCTGGGGCGAGCCGGGCCTGTTCGTGAAGCCCTCGGAGCTCCAGTTGCAACTGAATCACCTGACGAGCAATGGCTTCACGCCCGTCCAGGTCGCCGACCTTGAGAACCTCTGCGTCGTCGACAAGCCGGTGATGATCACGGTGGACGACGGCTACCGCGACAATTGGACCGACCTCTACCCCAAGCTCCAGGCCGCGAACGCCAAGGCCGTGATCTTCTCGATCTCCAACGCCATCGACGCCGCTCTCTACCTCACCGAGCAGCAGATGCTCGACATGCGTCCGCTGGTGTCGTTCCAGAACCACACGGCGAATCACCCCGATCTCACCACGCTGTCGACGAGCGCGGTCCGTAGCGAGATGACCACGGCGACGAGCCGTCTCCAGACGCTCACCGGCCAGACGGTCCTCGCTCTCGCCTACCCCTACGGCGGGCAGAATGCCACCATCAACGGCATCACCCGGGAGTACTTCCGCTACGGGTTCTCGACCGTGGACGGCGTCTACCGGCTGGGGCAGGACCGCTACACGGTGCCGCGGATCTTCGTGGGCCGCAGCGATACGCTGAGCTCCTTCGTTGAAAAGCTCAGGACGTGCGCTCACTCCGAGTATGCGACGGGTGTGAAGCTGAAGAGCGACTGCGGCGGTAGCTGCGTAGCGACGGTCTGCGCGGGCCAGCCGTCCTGTTGCTCGACGTCCTGGGACCAGCTCTGCGTCGACGCCGCCAGGGTGCAGTGCGACGTCGACACGCCGTAAGGCGCATGCTTTAGCGAGGAACCGGATCGGGGGCGCAAACGTTGCGCCCCCGGTTTTCATCGCTGATAGACTTCGGTCATGGCCAACATCCAGGCGGTTGCCGCGCCGGACGCTACCGAGCTCCCGCTGGTTTCGATACGCCGCGAGCGTGCAAGGCAGTTTCAGAAGCTGCAGCACGCGGTGCCTGCCATCGCGCTGCTCGGCGCGGGGGTGCAGGGGCTGAGGGAGGGAGCGCACGGTTTTGCGTTCGCTCTGGCAGTCGGGGAGTTGGCGGTGAGCTTTCTGCTCCTGCGCATGGCGGTGAAGGAGCTGGCCTCTGTGCGGCGGTCGCATTCCGTGCACGCTGAGCACCACCAGGGTGTGGACTGGTTCGACGTCTTCGCGGCAGGTGTGCTGACCGCCGAGGCGCTGGAGCACTGGCACACTCATCACCACCTGCCCCGGCCGACCCTTCTGATGGCTGCCGTCACCCTTGCCCTGGGACTGTTCCACCGCCAGATCAGCACCTTTTTCGCCGCACGCCGCCGATTGCTGCGCATCGACGGATCCGGCATCCGTGTCCGCGGTCGCTTCGGCCGGAGCTTCTTCGCCCCCTGGCCGGACATCGAAGGCATCGAGGTCGACCACGACAAGGCGCGGATCGTCGCGCGAGGCGGCCGGGAACGGCGGATCGACCTTACGGACCTGCGGAACGCTCCCGAGGTCCGCCAGGCCCTTCTTGCTGCGCGAGAACGGTTGGCCCCGGTTGGTTTGCCTCGACCGATCTAAAAGGGGAAGATTCCATGAGCGTTGCGACGACTGCAGATCCGGGCGTTCTTCAGGTTTCGCCGCAAGAGGAGCGGAAGGTCATTTTCGCCTCCTCGCTGGGCACGGTTTTCGAGTGGTACGACTTCTATCTCTACGCGACTCTGGCGCCGTTCTTCGCCGCCCTCTTCTTTCCCAAGGGCAACGACACCGCGGCCCTCCTCTCGGCCTTCGCCACCTACGCGGCCGGCTTCCTGGTGCGGCCGTTCGGCGCCCTGGTGTTCGGGCGCCTGGGCGACCTGGTCGGCCGCAAGTACACGTTCATGGTGACCATCATCGTGATGGGCGCCTCGACCGTGCTGGTGGGCCTCCTCCCCACCTACGCCTCGATCGGCGTCCTGGCGCCGATCCTCCTCGTGACGCTCCGCCTGCTCCAGGGCCTGGCCCTCGGCGGCGAGTACGGCGGCGCCGCGACCTACGTCGCCGAGCATGCCCCCGACGGCCGGCGCGGCTACTCGACGAGCTGGATCCAGACCACGGCGACCCTCGGCTTCTTCCTCTCGCTGCTGGTCATCGGCCTCTGCCGGGTCGAGATGAGCGCCGACGCCTTCAAGGATTGGGGCTGGCGGGTGCCGTTCCTGGTCTCGCTCGTGCTCCTCGTCTTCTCGATCTACATCCGGGCGCGGCTGAACGAGTCGCCGGTCTTCCAGCGGATGAAGTCGCAGGGCAAGGGGTCGAAGTCGCCGCTCAAGGACAGCTTCCTCCGCTATCCGAACAACAAGTACGTGCTGCTCGCCCTCTTCGGCGCCACCGCCGGCCAGGGGGTGGTCTGGTACACGGGGCAGTTCTACGCCCTCTTCTTCCTCACCATCACGCTCAAGCTCGACTACCTGAGGGCCTACGCCCTGGTCGGGGCCGCGCTCCTGCTCGGGACGCCGTTCTTCATCGTTTTCGGCGGCCTCTCCGACCGCATCGGCCGGCTCAAGATCATCCTCGCCGGCTGCCTCATCGCGGCGCTCACCTACTTCCCGCTGTTCAAGGGGCTGACCCACGCCGTCAACCCGGCGCTGGAGGAGTTCCAGAACAGCCATCCGGTGAGCGTTGCGGCGTCGGACTGCCACTTCCACGTCTTCGTGCTGCCGGGCACCCAGTTCTCCGACTGCGACAAGGCGAAGGACTTCCTCACCAAGTCCGGGCTCTCCTTCATCTCGCAGCCCGCGGCGCCCGGCCAGGCGGTGACGACGCGGATCGGCAACTCCACGCTGAACGGCTGGAACGAGGACGAGTACAAGGCCGCCCTGACGGCTGAAGGCTACCCGTCGGCACCCGAGCCCGGGCGGATCAACTACGCTCTGGCCATCCTGATCCTCTGGATCATGGTGATCTACGTCACCATGGTCTACGGCCCGATCGCGGCCTTCCTGGTGGAGCTGTTCCCGACCCGGATCCGCTACACCTCGATGTCCTTCCCGTACCATATCGGCAACGGCTGGTTCGGCGGCATGCTGCCGCTCCTCGCCACCGCCATGGTGGCGAAGGCCGGCAACATCTACTATGGCCTCTGGTACCCGGTGGTGGTCGCCGTCCTGACCGTGATCATCGGCGCGCTCTTCCTGCGCGATACGAAGGACCAGTCGGTCGTCGACTGAGCGTTGACGGAGATCGAAGACCCGAGCCATGAAAGTCCTTGAAACCGACCGCCTGGTCCTTCGCCGCCTCGCCGTCGACGACGCCGGGTTCATCCTCGATCTGTTGAACCAGCCTTCGTTTGTTCGTTACATCGGAGACAAGGGCGTCAAGACCCTCGAGGATGCCCGCAATTATATTTTGACGGGGCCGCTGGACAGCTACGAGCGCTTCGGATTCGGGATGTACATGACCCTGCTGAAGGAGGGCGGGGTCCCGATCGGGCTCTGCGGGCTGCTGAAAAGGGATTTCCTGGAAGACGTCGACGTCGGTTATGCCTTGCTGCCGCAATTCTGGTCCCAAGGGTATGCCTTCGAGTCCGCCTCCGCGGTGATGGCCTACGGGAGAGCTGCCTTGGGACTGAAGCGCATCGTGGCGATGACCGCGCCCGACAATGAAGGTTCGATCAGGGTGCTTGAAAGGATGGGGCTGAAATTCGAGCGGATGATCAGGTTTTCCGGAGACGGCGACGAGGTCAAGTTGTTTGCGTCGGAAGCCTGAAGGGGTTGCAGCCGGTCGCAAAAGGTTCCTGTGGGGTTTGGGACTGAGCATGGCCGTCACGGTCCTGCTCCTCGCGGCCGGCGAAGGGCTCGCTCGCGTGGGGTATGAGCCGCCCCCGCCGGACGAGCCCTGGATGGCCTACTCCCGTGAAGCCGGATGGGTCCGGCGCCCGGGCTTTTCCGGCGACGTCCACTCCGCGGTGCGGACCTTCGACGCCCAGGGCCTGTTCCCGAACGATGCGCGCGGTCTGGCGCGGCGGCCGCGCAGATTGATCCTCGCCGTCGGCGACTCGCGGACTTTCGGCGTCGGGGTGGACGTCGGCGCGACCTGGGCCGAGCAGCTCGAGCGCCGGCTGGCCGGGACCGAGGTGGTGAACCTTGGAGTTCCCGGATACTCGGCCCGGCAGGGACGGGCGGCGCTCGAGCTGGCCCTCGAACGGCCGGAGCTCAGCCGTCCGGACATCGTGATCTTCTCGTTCGGCTTCAACGACCGGCGCTACGTCCTGCGTCCGGAGGATGCGGACGGCGCGGCTGCCTTCTCTCGCAATGCGCGCCGGGCCTCCTGGGCAGCCCTGCTGCGGCAGTCCGCGCTGCTCTCCCGCTTGAGCCGTCCGGCGGCGACCGGGCGCGTCCGGCAGGGACTGGACCTCGGGTCGGTCGTCCCCCGCCTGCCGGCCGCCGAATTCCAGCGCGAGCTCGCCTCGGTGGCAAGGCTCTGCGCCGAGCGTGGGATTGGCCTCGTCTTCCTCTGGACGCCTGACAACCCTGCCCAGGCCGGAGACCTGCGCGCCGGCATCCAAGCCGCCAGGAACGGCGACCTCGACGTGGCGCGAGAGGCGCTCCAACGCGTCGTGAAGGCCGACAACGCCTTTTCCGACGCCGCCCGGCTGGAGCTGGCGAGGGTCTACGAGCGGCTGGGCCGCGCCGGAGATGCCCGGGCGGCGCGGACCAGCCCCCGGCTCTTCCGCTCGGCCTCCGGGGGCTATCCCATTCTCGCCAGCCTCTCCTATCGCGCGGCCGAGCAGCAGGCCGCCCGCGCAGGGCACGTCATGGTCGTCGACGCCTCGGACCGGCTCGAGGCGGAGCCCGGCGTCTTCCTGGACTTCTGCCACTTCGACGCCCGCGGCCACGCAGCCGTCGCCGAGCTTCTGGCGGCGCGCCTCCAATAGGTTTTCTGAAGGGTTGAGCCATGGAAATTCTTGCCATCTCGGGAAGCCTGAGGAACGCGTCCTCGAATACGGCTCTCCTCCATGCCGCGGCCCTCCTGGCGTTCGCGCGCTTCATCGAGAGCCAGGTTCGCTGGGGAGCCGGTGATAACATCCACGGCGGGGAGGAAAAGCAATGAATACGAGCAAGGTCATCGTCATCACGGGTGCCAGCAGCGGGATCGGAGCGGTGCTGGCTCGCGAGCTCGGCTCCCGGGGCCACCGGCTCGCGTTGGCGGCACGGCGGGAAGAGGAGCTCAAGAAAGTGGCGGAGCAGTCCGGCTCCGAGGCGCTTGCCGTCGTGACCGACGTCAAACGGCGTCAGGACATCGAGAACCTGCGGGATCGGACGATCGAGGCTTTCGGTCACGTCGACGTGTGGATCAACAATGCCGGGCGTGGCATCGGCAAACGGGTCATGGATCTCACGGACGAAGATTTCGACGAGATGTTCACCGTCAATACGAAGTCCGCGCTCTATGGAATGCAGGCCATCGTGCCCCATTTCATGGAACGGGGAGCTGGACATCTGATCAACATCTCCTCGTTTCTGGGGCGGGTTCCCGTCGCGAGCGTCCGCTCGGCGTACAGCGCGGCCAAGGCGGCTCTGAATTCGTTGACGGCCAATCTGCGCATGGACCTCCGTCAGGAATATCCCGGTATTCAGATTTCTCTCGTCATGCCAGGGATCGTGCTCACGGAGTTCGCGAAGAACGCCCTGGGAGGCACGCCGGGTACGCCGCCGCCTCCGGGAGCGATGAAGCCGCAGACCGTCGAGGAAGCGGTGGCGGCCATCGTGGGCGTGGTCGATCAACCGGTGCCAGAAATGTTTACCAATCCGGCTCTGGCGGAGATCGCGCGCCGTTACTACGAGGACGTCGGCGCTTTCGAAGCCAACTTCGGCGCGCCGCCCGCGGGCCCGCGGTCATGATCCTTTTTTCGGGTCTCCTCGCCGCTGCCGTATTGGGCGCCATCGGCGCGCTTCACGTTTACTGGGCTGCCGGCGGGAAGACCAGCGGCGTGGCGATTCCCGAGCGGAACGGCGTCCAGACTTTTACTCCGTCCAAAGCCAGCACGCTCGGCGTGGCGCTGCTGCTCTTCACCGCCGCGGCGCTTGTCCTCGGCCGGCTCGGCCTCTGGGGCGGGGCGCTGCCGTCGTGGATGTTCCGCGTGGGTGTGTGGGGAGTCCTGGTGGTCTTCGTCGCGCGGGCGGTCGGAGATTTCCGTCTGGTCGGCCTCTTCAAGCGGGTCCGGGACAGCCGTTTCGCGCGTTGGGACACGATGCTCTTCACGCCTCTCTGTCTGGTGATCGCCTTGTTGCTGCTGGTCGTCGCCCGGTCTTGAGCGGCTTGTGGGTCGGCTGCGCGGACTGGAGCGCCAGCGTTCCGCCGTCCTTCCGGTTTTCCGTCAAGCGATCACTCACGTTTTTCGCCTTCGACAAGCACCCTGTCCGTTGACAGGTTTCCAAAGGGATGTAGAATTCATAAGCTGCTATGAAAAAAATCGATAGGAGACGAAATGGCACAGCCTAAGTTATTCATCGGCTCCTCGCAGAAGACATTGAGGGTCGCGACACTTCTTGCGGAGGGGCTGGAAGAGTGCACTGACGCTACCATATGGCACGAGGGGGTTTTCGGCCTCAATCAGGGATTCCTCGAGACCCTTCTGAAGAGCCTCGAGGAGTACGATTTTGCCGCCTTTGTTCTATCCCCGGACGATGTGACCACGAGCAAAGACGAGACCAGTCCGTCGCCACGCGACAACGTCTTGTTCGAGAGCGGGCTTTTCATGGGTGCACTGGGGCGCTCCCGCGTCTTCCTTGTCTATGATGAGACCGTCGATCTCAAATTGCCCTCTGACCTGGCCGGCATCAATCTTGCCACATATGACGGCTCGCGGATCGAGGGTCTCGATGCCTCGGCAGCAATCCGAAAGGCATGCCGTCTCATCCGTGACAAGATCACGGCCTCGCGCTTCCCGAACCTTGTCGGTGAGTGGCGGTCCCAATATCCAATGACTGCCGAGGAAGGTAATCCGATGGTCACGGAGGACGTTGAGATCAAACCTTGCAGGGACGGATTCTCTATCACCAGCGTCAATAACCCGCAAGATGATGGTTACAAAGCCTTCGGGCGGGAGATGATCGAGAGGCAGCTTTCGGGCCGTTGGGAGTCTGTCGCCGAGAGCACCAACACGCGCGGTCTGTTCGTCCTCACTGTCCATCCAAGCTCGAAATACATGTACGGGTATTTCACTTCTCCTGACATGACGGGGGGACTTACCTACGCCAGCTGGGTTCTGGCGAAGAAGGCTGGTGCGGACGAAGCCAAGATCAGCCAGCGGCTGAAGCAGGCTCAGGACATGCTGGCGAGAATCACGATCGGTCTCTGAGGGCGGGAGCCAAAAGTTGGCTCGCCGGAGGTCGTGTCCTGCTTCAATGTTGGTGGTGGGCGGGTGAGCCCTCCGGCCTTGCCGGAGGGCGAGGGATCGCTAGCACTCCAGTCGGCTAGCTGGCATCCTGGGGCAGTAATATGGGGCGCTGTAGGAACACACTACGCCGGAGCCAGTACAGCCCTCTGCATCCGTGTCAGCGCCTACGGCTCTCCTAAGGTCGAGGTCCAGACCCCGCAACGTTTCCTTCGCCAGCATCAGCTTTTTCACCTGCTTCTTCATGAGGTCTCCCAGTAGTGCCAGGGACCCTCCCCCGGCTCCTGCATTCTAGCTGATCCTCAAGCGCCCGCCGGTCACTGCGGGATGACGCACTCCTCGACGGGCTGCGGTCCGGGCGCGATCCGCACCGACTCCATCATGCCCTGATCCTCATGGTCGAGGATGTGGCAGTGGAGCACGAAGTCGCCGTCAAACGTCTCGTAGCGCGTCCGCAGCTTCACGGTCTGACCTTTGTCGACGAACAGGGTGTCCTTCCAGTACCGCTCGCCGGACGGCTCGATCACCTCGAAGGGGTTGACGTGGATGTGGAACGGGTGGCCGGCGACGGTGGAGGAGGCCACGATCCATTCGTCCGCCTTGCCGAGCTCGAGGCTCCGCGGCGGCAGCTTGGGGTCGTAATCCCGGCCGCACACCGTGAACTTCCCCTGGCTGATGTCGAAGTAGACCTTCTGCGGCGCCCGTCCCGCGATCTCCTGGTCCGTCACCGAGGGGAGCCGGAACGACGCCAGGCGGGCGGGTTCGGGAAGAGTGCGGTGGCACGGATCCTTCGGGTCCGAGCAGGGCTTGCCTTCGACCACGAGGACGGCCAGCACCTTGCGCGGCTCGAGCGCCTCCGTCGCGGCGGCCTCCGTGGCGTCGAGAGCGGTGAGCAGCGGGGCCGAGGGCTCGTCGAGCAGGTAATAGGTGCCGGGCTTCTGGGGGGCCCGCGCCAGGACGTCGGCGCGATAGCCGGGATCGAGCCGGACGGCGTCGGACGCCTTGACGCCGCCGGTCGGCAGACCGTCGAGGGCGATCAGGTTGAGCCAGCCCTTCTGGACCTGGAAGCTCGAGTCGCCGGTCTTCTCGCCGACCGCCACCGTCAGCCTCTCGCGGACGCCGCCGTGGATGAGCCGCCAGCGCCGCACCTCCTCGGGCCGCATCTTGATCACCGGCTGCACCAGACCGTTGACGGTCGTGAACCGCCCGGAGGCTTCCCATTTGCCGGTGCCGAACTGCTGGGTGAAGTCCTCGACGATCCCGAGCTGGTCCGGCTTGCAGGTCCAGTCGGTCGCGACGTCGAAGTTGCACTTGTAGGGGATCTGCTGGAAGAGGATGACGTCCTCTCCGGCTTCGCGGATTCCGGGCACCTCGTCGAAGTCGCCGCGGATGATCAGCGCGCCCTCGGCGCCGCTGCTCACCTGCACGGCCGTCGAGCCGTGGACGTGGGGGTGATACCAGTACGTGCCGGCGGGGTGGCTCTTGGGGATCTTGAACTCGAAGGAGAAGCCGCAGCCCGGCTGGACATCGACGAAGACGTTGTCGCTGTTGCACTTCGGCGAGACGTGGAGGCCGTGGGTATGGAGGTTGGTGGTGTTGAAGACGCTCTTGGGCGGCACGCCGGAGACCACGGCGTGCGCGTGGGCCGCCGGGCTCTCCTGGCCGCCGGCGCAGGGGTCCGGCTTGCAGGTGCAGGTCTGGCCCTCCGGGCAGGGGAGCGTGTTCTCGAGGCGGATGCGCAGCGTGTCGCCCGGTCTCGCCACCAGGGTGGGCCCGATCAGGTCGCCGTTGTAGGTGCGGAGGTGGACTTTGTCGCCGTCGATCGTGCTGTCGGTGAAGCCCAGCTTCAGGTCGAAGACGAGCTCGCCGCTCTTCGAGCGCAGTCCCGGAGCCTGCGGAACGGCGGCGGGTTCACGGGGATCGCCTGCGGGCCTCCTCGGGGGGGCCGCACGGCGATGGTTTGCGGATTATCTTGGGGCTTGTTCTGCGGGGCATCCTGGGCCAGGGATGCGCCTGCCGTGACGATCGCCAGTAGCGCGAAAATGGCAAACGCCGCCGGCACTGTCCAGCGACAGAGTCCTCTCATGGTGCTCCTCCTTTTGGCAGTGGTGCTTCACACCGGAGCTGCCATGGCGGAGCGATCTATCCCAGGGTCTTCAATCTCTCCGGCAGTGAAGCGAGGAAGGGGCTCAGGTCGTCCGTGTCCGGCAGGGTGATCTCGAGCTTGCCCTTCTTCGTCCGCGCGACCTTGCCTTCGCCTTCCATCAGGAGGGGGACCTCGAACGATTCGCGGTCGATGCCGATCTCGTCGGTGACCTCGAAGAGGCGGTTCATGACGTTCTGATCGATCACTCTCATGAATGGATCTCCGGGCTGAGCTGGCGGTAGGGGACGGTGCGCAGGATCTCCTCCAGCGAGGTGATGCCGGCGCGGGCCTTGGCGAGGGCGTTTTCGAGGAGAGGCTGCATGCCCTTTTCGATCGCCGCGGCGCGGATGCGGTGAAGGGGCGTGCCGGCGGCGATGAGGTCGGCCGTCTCGTGGTCGAGGACGAACAGCTCGTAGATTCCCTGCCGGCCCTTGTAGCCGGTGCCGGCGCAGATCTCGCAGCCGGGCGCCGGCTCGGCCCGGAAGAACGGCCCGTCGCCGGGAGCGAGGCCGAGCCGCCGGGGCTCCTGGCCGTCCGGCGGCGCTTCCACCCGGCATTGCGGGCAGAGCCGGCGGACGAGCCGCTGCGAGACGGCGCCCAGGAGGCAGGCGGCGATCAGGCCGGGGTCGATCCCCAGGGTCCGCAGCCGGGAGAGGGTGGCGACGGCGTCGTTGGTGTGGAGGGTGGAGAAGACGAGGTGGCCGGTCTGCGCGGCGCGGACGGCGGCGCTGGCGGTGTCCTCGTCGCGGATCTCGCCGATCATGATGATGTCGGGGTTCTGCCGCATGAAGGCGCGGGCATAGTCGGCGAAGCCCATGGTGGTGGAGACCTGCTTCTGGTTGGTCTTCTCGAAGTTGTACTCGATGGGATCCTCGACGGTGAGGATCTTGTTGGCCGGGGTGTTGACGCGGTGGATGGCGGCGTAGAGGGTGGTCGTCTTGCCGCTGCCGGTGGGGCCGGTCACCAGGATCATCCCCTCGGGGTTGGCGATCAGGCGCTCGAAGAGGGCAAGGTCCTCGTCGCCCAACCCGAGCTTCCCGAGCGGCAGGGGGGCCGAGCTGTCGAGGATGCGCAGCACGGCGTCCTCCCCGAAAGGGCCCGGGACGACGGAGAGGCGGAAGTCCACCCCGCGCCCCTTCGGGTCGGCCGCGTCGCGGAAGACGGCCTGGATGCGGCCGTCCTGGGCGCGCCGGCGCTCGGCGATGTCGAGGCCGGAGAGCACCTTGAGGCGGGCGATGAGGGCCTGGACGTTGGCGACGGAGAGGGGGGTCGCGACCTGCCGCAGGACGCCGTCGACGCGGAAGCGCACGTCGACGTCCCGCTCGTAGGTCTCGATGTGCACGTCGCTCGCTCCGAGCTCGACGGCGCGGCCGAGGACCTCGTCGAGGAGCCGGGGGGTGTCCTCGTCGCGCTCGAAGGAGAAGTCCCGCACGGGCTCGAGGAGGAGCGTCGAACGGTCGCGTTGCGGGCCGCCGGCCCCATAGCCCTGGTCCAGGGCTTGCCGGATCTCCCAGCCGTTGAGGCGCACGGGCCGGACCGGCCGGCCGAGCGCCGCCTCGACCTCCGCCACCAGGGAGCGGCGGGAGGGGTTCAGCATGCCGACCGCCACCGGCTCCCGCGATCTGGGATCGGCGCGGCCGAGGACGACGACCTCGTTCTGGACGCAGTAGTCGTGCTCGAGCAGCCGCACGGACCGCCCGTCGATCTCGAAGTGGGCGAGCTCGGTGAACTGCTCTTTCAGCGGATCGGTAAAATCGGCGCTCATGCCTTGCTCTGCCACCTGCCCTCCCGTCTTTCGTTGAGGACCCTATTTTCTCATCTTCCTGACCCCCGCTGCCGTTTTTGCTACATTGGACCCATGCAGCACCCAACCACGAACGAAACCGACCTCTTCCTCAACCTCACGCCCGAGAGAGTGCTGGCGGCCGTCGAGGCCGGCGGCCTGGAGTGCAACCCCGTCTGCTACCCGCTGAACTCCTTCGAGAACCGGGTCTACGAGGTGGAGCTGGCGGACCGCACCCGGGTGGTGGCCAAGTTTTACCGGCCGGGCCGGTGGACGGAGCAGCAGATCCTCGAAGAGCACCTGTTCCTGAACGACCTCGCCGCCCAGGAGATCCCCGTCTGCACCATGCGCGAGTTCCCGGGCGGCGGCACCTTGCGGAGCATCGACAACATCTTCTACTGCCTCTCGGACCGCAGCGGCGGCCGGGCGCCGGACGAGCTCGACGAGGCGGCGGCCCGGCGCCTGGGCATGCTGGTGGGGCGGATGCACAACGTCGGCGCCCAGCGCGAGTCCGAGAACCGGGTGCGGCTCACCGCCGGCACCTACGTCCGCGACAACCTCGACTGGCTGGAGGCCCACGACGTCGTGCCGCGCCACCTCCACGACCGCTACTTCGACACCGCCCTGTCGATCGCGGCCATCGCCGACCGGCGGATGGAAGGCGTGCCCGTGCACCGCATCCACGGCGACCTCCACCTGGGCAACATCCTCTTCCGGGACGGGCTCCTGCGCGTGCTGGACTTCGACGACATGGTGGTCGGCCCGGCCGTCCAGGACCTCTGGCTGGCCCTGCCGGGCCGCGATTCCTACACCGAGGGTCTGCGCGAGCGGTTCCTGGAGGGGTACATCCAGTTCCGGGACTTCGACCGCTCGACGCTGTCGCTGGTCGAGCCCCTGCGGGCCCTGAGGATCATCCACTACGCGGCCTGGATCGCCCGCCGCTGGCATGATCCCGCGTTTCCCGCCGGCTGGCCGCACTTCGGCACTCCCGAGTACTGGGAGCGCGAGACGCAGGACCTCGAGGAGCAGCTCGCCGTGATCCGGGGCGAGATGACTCCCGAAGAGGCCCAGATCCACCTCACGGAGGAGGCCGCCGCCGAGGAGGAGCCCGCGCTCACCAACAAGGATTATTTCTGGGACTGGGAGGGGTAGCCCTCACCCTGCCCTCTCCCCGAGGGAGAGGGTAAAACAGCCTCCCTCCTCTCCCTCGGGGAGAGGAGGGCCGGGGTGGTGAGGGTTTTCGGAGGTAGGGCCTAGCGGCCGTCGCGGTCGGCGTCGCCGGGGATGGCGCGCTCGACGCGGTGCCAGGCGTCACGGGTGGCGTGCTTGGCCTCGTTCCAGGTCTGGCTCGAAGTGCCCTTGGCATTGTCCCAGCCACGCTCCAGGTCGTTCTCGGCATCTTCCCAGCGCTTGTTGCCGGCCTGGGCGCGCGACTCCCAACCGTACTGATAGGCCGGGCGGTAGTCGTCGTAGCTGCGGTTGGCGTCCGCATAGGGGCGCGTCTTGTAGTTCTCACGCCAATAGTTGTCTTCCGCGGTCGGGTTGACGCCCTCGGCGATGCCGTGGCCCACCAGGCCGCCGGCAAGAGCGCCGACCGCCGCGCCAACCAACGTGCCGACCGGGCCGCCCACGGCCGTGCCGACCGCCGCGCCCGTAGCCGCACCCGCCGCGGCGCCGACGCCGCTGCCGACGGGATGAACCTTGTCGTGAGTCGTATCGGCGGCATTGCCGGTGCTCATGGTGTCGTGATCCGTAACCCCCGTCCCGGTGCCGTATTTATTCTTGTCTTCCATGATGTCTCCTCTCAGTCGAAGTGCAACCGGTCGGTCCGGCGCATGCCCAGTGAACACTGCAAGGTCGGGGCCAACGTCGGACCCAACAGGGGACTGTGTTAGCATCCGCCGCATTCCAGGGCCAGCCCCCCGATCCGACCATGAAGCTCCGCAATATCCTCCGGAAGCTCCCGCCGATACTGTCCGGCGTGCTCCTTCTCGCGGCCGCCGCCGCGGCCCAGGCTCCGGCCGTGCCGCGGACCGAGCAGGCACGGCGGATGATGGAGGAGCTGCGGACGCGGGTGGGGAGTCCGGGCCTCTCGGCAGCCGTGGCGGTCGACGGCAAGATCGTCTGGGCGGAAGGCTTCGGGGAAGCCGACGTCGAGGGGCACGTTGCCGTTTCTCCGGCCTCGAGGTTCCGGCTGGGAAGCATCTCGAAGCTCCTGACCGCCGCCTCTGCCGCCCGCCTGGTGGAGCAGGGCCGCCTGGATCTCGACGCTCCCGTCCAGCGCTATGTGCCCTCCTACCCGGACAAGGGGCAGCCCATCACGCCCCGGCAGCTCGGCGGCCATCTCGCCGGCATCCGGCATTACGGGCCGCAAGACTTCCTGCGCCCCGTGAAACGCTACGAGAAATTGGCGGACGGCCTCGAGATCTTCCAGGGCGACCCGCTCGTCCATGCGCCCGGCGCGTCCTATCTCTACTCGAGCTACGGCTACAACCTGCTCGGCGTAGTGGTGGAGGGCGCGGCGGGCAAGGACTTCCTGACGACGGTGGACGAGCTGGTCCTGCGCCCTCTTGGCCTCACGGCCACGGGGCCCGACGTCCCCGAGAGGGTCGTCGACCACAGGGTCCGTCCGTACCGCCGCACCTCCGACGGCGCGCTCGAGAACGAGACCCCCATCGACAGCAGCTACAAGTGGCCTTCCGGCGGGTTCCTCTCGACCGCTTCGGATGTCGCCCGCTTCGGCGCGGCGCAACTGGCCGGCGACTTCCTGAAGCCCGAGACCCGCGCCCTCCTCTTCACCTCCCAGCGGACCGCCGCGGGCGAGGAGACGGGCGTCGGCCTGGGCTGGCGGATCGGAAAGAGCGAGGCGGGCCGGCGTTTCTACCACCACGGCGGGGCCATCGAGGGCGGGCGGGCCTTCATCCTCCTGCTGCCCGAGGGACAAGTGACCGTGGTGATCCTTACCAACCTCAGCGGGGCGCGTTTTGCCGAGCAGGATGCACTGAAGCTGGCGGAGCTTTTCTTATCGGAGACATGATGGAAATCTACGAGAACATCCTGGAAACCCTGGGGAACACCCCCTTGATCAAGCTGGGCCGGTTCCATACCGGGCCCGCGATGCTGACGGCCAAGGTCGAGTCCTTCAACCCCGGCTCCAGCGTCAAGGACCGGATCGGCATCGCCATGATCGAGGCCGGAGAGAAGGCGGGGCTCCTGAAGCCGGGCGGCACCATCGTCGAGCCCACCTCGGGCAACACCGGCGTCGGGCTCGCCCTGGTGGCCAACCTGCGCGGCTACAAGCTGATCTGCACCTGCGCCGACAAGATCCCCAAGGAGAAGATCGCGCTGCTGGAGGCCATGGGAGCGACCGTCCTCACCTGCCCGACCAACGTCGAGGCGGACGACCCGCGCTCTTATTACAAGGTGGCGGAGCGCATCCGCGACGAGGAGGGGGCCTTTCTGCCGTACCAGTACCACAACCAGGCCAACCCCGAGGCGCACTACCGCACCACCGGCCCGGAGATCTGGCGCCAGACGGACGGCAAGGTGACCCACTGGGTGACCGGCGTCGGCACGGGCGGCACGATCAGCGGCACGGCCAAGTTCCTCAAGGAGCAGAACCCGGAGGTCCGCGTCGTCGGCGTGGACACGGTGGGCAGCGTCTACGCCTACTACATCAAGCACCGCGAGCTGCCGCCCGCGGAGCAGATCCACCAGTACCTGATCGACGGCATCGGCGAGGACTTCCTGCCCTCGGCGGTCTGGTGGGACTACATCGACGAGATCGTCACCATCGACGACAAGACGGCCTACAAGGCCACGATGGAGCTGGCGAAGAAGGAGTCCATCTTCACCGGCTCCTCGGGCGGCGCCGCCGTTGCGGGCGCCCGCCAGGTCGCCCAGTCGCTGGGAGAAGGAGCCCTGGTGGTGACCCTCCTCCCGGACTCCGGCGAGCGTTACCTCTCCAAGCTCAACAAGACCTGGATGGCGGAGAAGGGCCTGCTGGACGACTGACCAAGACCTGGATGGCGGAGAAGGGCCTGCTGGACGACTGACGAGACCGAGAAGACCGAGGAGGAGAATACCGATGTACATCGCGATGAACCGCTTCAGCATCAACGAGGGGCACGAGCAGGTATTCGAGGAGATCTGGCGCAACCGGAACACCTACCTGCACGAGGTGCCCGGCTTCAAGACGTTCAACCTCCTGCGCGGCGACACCCGCGACGGCATCACCCTCTTCGTCTCCCACTCCACCTGGGCCTCGCGCGACGCCTTCACGGCCTGGACGGAGTCCGAGGCCTTCCGCAAGGCCCACTCGGACGCGCGTTCGCCCCAGGGCACCCTGGCGGGTCACCCGGTGTTCGAGGGGTTCGAGGTGGTGGAGATGTAAAGGGCTTCGATAGGATGGACGGCATGCGCGTGCTTGCCGTCCCCTGCCTGGCCCTCTTTGCCCTCTTCCTCGGCGCCGCGAGCTGTCCCGGCTCCGATTCCCCTAAGACGGCGGCGCCGGCCGCCAAGGCCTCCCAAAGCGACGGCGAGATCGAAGCCGACCTGCGGCGTCTCCTCCGCTTCGACACCGAGACGACCCGCTCGGTCCTGCGCCAGGCGTCCGCCACGAAGGACCGGCGCTACCTCGCCCCCTTCTTCGAGCTGCTGCGCTTCCCCTCCTCGGCGCCCAGGGCGGAGGTCGGCGCCGCCATGGACGCCATCGCCGGCGAGCAACGGGGGGGAGACTGGGCCGGTTGGTACGAGTGGCTGGCGGCTCATCCGGACGTGCCGGCGGCCCCCGGATTCGCGTCGTGGAAGGGCGAGCTGTATGCCCGCTTCGTCGATCCGGCGATGAAGCGATTCCTCGACAGCGGGCGGCCGTCGACCATCCGGCCGGAGCTGATCCAGTGGGGCGGGGTCAAGGTGGACGGCATCCCGGCCCTCGACAAAGCGCCTCTCGTGCGGGCGAAGGAAGCGACCTACCTGACGGCCGAGGAGCCGGTCTTCGGCGTCCAGATCGAGGGCGACGCCCGCGCCTATCCGCTCCGCATGCTCGACTGGCACGAGATGGCGAATGACGTCGTGGGCCGCGTGCCCGTGTCGCTCGCCTACTGCACGTTGTGCGGCGCGGGCGTCCTCTATCGGACGGATACCCCCCGGGGCACCCTCACCTTCGGCTCCTCCGGTCTTCTCTACGAGAGCAACAAGCTCATGTACGACCGGCAGACGGGCACGCTCTGGAACCAGCTCACCGGCGAGCCGGTCAACGGCCCGCTCGTCGGCTCCGGGATCAAGCTCGAGCGCCTGCCCGTGGTGGTCGCCTCCTGGGGGAACTGGCAGCGGTCCCATCCGGAGACGCGGGTGCTTTCGCTCGCGACGGGCTTCGAGCGGGACTACACGCCGGGCAAGCCCTACGGCTCCTACTTCGCGAGCCCGGAGACGATGTTCCCCGTCCATCAGCGGAGCAAGGCGCTGCCGGAGAAGGCCTGGATCTACGCCCTGGTCGTGGGCGGCGTGCCGAAAGCGTATCCGCTCGACCGCTTGGTGAAGGAGGGCATCGTCAACGACGAGTTGGGAGGCCGGAAGGTCCTGGTCGTGCTCGAGCCGGGGGCCGAAGCCCAGAACCGCACCGTCCGCGCCTATGACCGGGGGGACCGCGTTTTTTCCCGCAACGAGCGCTCCTTCCTGGGCGTGGTCTTCCTCACCGACCAGGACGGCCAGGGCTGGCGAGTGGGCGAGGAGGCCCTGACCACCCCGGACGGCAAGTCGCTTCCCCGGCTCCCCGGCCACCTCGCCTACTGGTTCGGATGGTTCTCGTTCTATCCGCGGACGCTGATCTACGGGGAGGCGGGGACCTCATGACTTGGACACCAGGCGCTGCTATTATGGACACGAAGGATGTCCAGGAGGTGTTCTCGTGAACTGGAATGTCGCAGAAGCCAAGCAGCGGTTCTCAGAAGTTGTCCGAGCGGCCGAGGACAAGCCACAGATGATCTACAACCGGGGCAAGCTGGTTGCCGCGGTCGTCCCCGCTGGTGATTTGAAGGAGTATCTTGCCTGGCGTGAAAAGAAGGAGGAGGTCACCCTGGCCGACGCATTCGCGGAGCTGCGCAGGATCTGCGCCGAAGAAGCCTATGCCTTCGAGGCTCCCACCCGTGAGGATCGGCCGAATCCCTTTGCCGATGATCTGCCATGAGCTTCCTCTGCGATACCAATATCCTCAGTGAGTTGGCGAAGCTTCAGCCGAACGAGGGGGTCTCGGACTGGTCGCGAAGTCTTTCGAGGATGGCACTGAGCGCGGTTACGGTCGAGGAAGTCACCTTTGGTCTCATCTGGAACTCGAAACCAAGGATCCAAATCTGGTTTGAAGACTTCGTCGACTCTCGTTGCGAGATCCTGCCCGTCACGGCCGAGATTGCTCGGCGCGCGGGAGAATTGAGGGGCGGGCTGAAAGCAAGAGGGCAGACCCGTACTCAGGCTGACATGCTGATCGCGGCAACGGCGCAGGTCCACGCCCTAACCCTGGTGACTCGGAACTCCCGGGATTTCGAAGGCTGCGGAATCCCCGTGCTCAATCCGTTCACCTGACGCGGGACTGGCGAACCCCCCAGGCAAGCCTTTTGCAGATGTGCTCGTGTCCGCTGGCCTCCCCTTGGAGGGCGGCGGCAACGATGCACCGCCCGAAGCCTCAGAAGATCTGGCACGTCGTCCAGGAGACGATCGCAAACTGGAACAAGCACAGCGCTACCACTCATAGCGCGGCTTTGGCCTACCTTTCCCTTTTTTCCCTGGCGCCGGTGGTGATCCTGACGGTGGCGATCTCCGGCTGGGCGTTCGGGGCGGAGGCGGCCCAGGGGCGGATCGCCCTGGAGCTCGGCCGGTTCATTGGCGCCGAGGGGGCCACGGCGGTCCAGGACCTCGTGGCCGCCAGCTCCAGGCCCCGGACCAACCGGATCACCGCCCTCATCGGCACGGTGACGCTGCTGGTCAGCGCCACCGCGGCGCTGATACAGCTCCAGGACAGCCTCAACACGATCTGGGAGGTCTCGCCCAAGCCGGGCTTCTTCCTGAAGCAGCTCCTCAAGAAACGCCTGCTCTGCTTCCTGCTGATCCTTGGCGTCGGTGCCCTGGTGCTGGCCTCCCTGGCCGCGAGCGCCGGTCTCGCCTTTCTCCAGAGGATCCTGGAATCGCGGCTGGAGGTCGGCCTCGCCACCCTGGTGGGCTGGGCGGACGTGGTGCTCTCTTGGATCGTGATCACGACGCTCATCGGCTTGGTGTACCGCGTCCTGCCCGACGTGAAGATCGGCTGGCGCGACGTGGCCTGGGGCGCGGGAGTCACGGCGGTGCTCTTCCTGATCGGCAAGTACGCCATCGGCTTCTACCTGGGGCGGGTGCCGATCGCCTCTTCCTACGGAGCCGCCGGATCGCTGGTGCTGATCCTGGTCTGGATCTACTACTCGTCGCTCATCTTCCTACTGGGCGCGGAGTTCACCCGGGTCCACTCGCGCCGTTACCGCGAGGGCCGGGCCGTTCCCGAGGACGGAGCGGTCCGGACCGTCACCGTGACGGTGCCTGTCGAAACACCCAAAGCGCCCGCCGAGCCACCCAAGGTGCCCGCCGGAACGTCCCACTGAGATGCCAACGATGCTGACAACCCAACGCTGGATCGCCCTCGGGCTGTGCTTCGCCTTCCTGCCCGCTCCCGTGCACGCCCTGCGCCTCAAGGTCGAGGTCGAGGGGGTGCGGCGGGAGCTGGAACGCAACATCCGCTCCGTCCTGAGCCTCGAGAAGCTCGAGCAGAAGGAGCTCAGCGAGGAGAGCATCCGCAGGCTGCACGCCGACGCTCCCGGCGAGATCGAGGAGGCCCTGCAGCCCTTCGGCTACTACCGCCCCCAGGTGCGCTCGGAGCTGCGGCAGGAAGGCGAGCAGTGGATCGCCCGCTACGAGGTGGACGCCGGGCCGGCCATCAAGGTCGCGAGCGTCGATCTGCGGATCGCGGGCGCGGGGGGCGACGACGACCGCTTCCGGCAGATCGCGGCCGATTTCCCCGTCAAGCAGGGGGACGTCCTCTTCCACCCCGACTACGAGGAGGGCAAGCAGGCGCTGATCGAGCTCGCGGCCGAGGAGGGCTACCTCGACGCCGCCTTCCAGGAGAACCAGGTGCGGGTGGACCTCCAGCGCTATCAGGCCGACGTCATCGTCCACTACGACACGGGCCCGCGCTACCTGTTCGGCGACGTGCGCTTCAACCAGAACGTGCTCGATCCCGACCTGCTGACCGGCTACGTGACGTTCAAGAAGGGCGATCCCCTCGACGTCAACAAGGTGCTGGAGCTCCAGAGCGCCATCTCCGACAGCCCCTACTGGAGCCGGGTCGAGGTGGTGACCCGGCAGGAGCAGGCCCAGGGGCTGGAGGTGCCGATCGACGTCGACCTGGTGCCGGCCAAGACCATGCGCTTCACCGGCGGCCTGGGCTACGGCACGGACACCGGCCCGCGCGGCACGGGCGCCTGGGAGCTGCGGCGGATCAACCGGCGAGGCCACCGGGGCGAGGCCGAGCTGCGGGCTTCGCAGATCGAGCAGAGCCTCCAGTTGAGCTACCAGATCCCCGGACCGTACCCGCGTACGGACGTCCTCTCCTTCAACACCGCGTACCAGCGGCAGGACACGGACACCAGCCTCAGCGAGACGGGCCTGATCGGCGCCCAGCGCACCCAGTCGCGGGGCGGCTGGCGCGAGGCCCTCTCGCTCACCTACCAGCGCGAGGACTTCGAGGTGGGGCTGGACAACGGGATCTCGAACCTCCTGGTGCCCGGGGCGAGCTGGGAGCGGGTGCAGGCCGACGACCGCATCTACACCACCAACGGCTACCGCCTCCGCCTCTCCATCCAGGGCGCGGAGGGCAGCGTGCTCTCCGACTCCTCGTTCGTGCAGGGCAACGTGCAGGCCAAGGCCATCCGCACGCTCGGCGAGCGCAACCGGCTCATCGGCCGGGCCGAGGTGGGCTACACCGCCACCGACGAGTTCCGCGAGCTGCCGCCCCGCTTCCGTTTCTTCGCCGGCGGCGACCAGAGCGTGCGCGGCTTCGCCTACCAGGCCCTGGGACGCGAGGACGAGGCGGGCAACATCATCGGCGGCGAGAGCCTGATGGTGGCGAGCCTCGAGTACGAGCTGAGGTTTCTGGAGAAGTGGGGCGCCGCCGTCTTCTACGACACCGGCAGCGCCTCGGAGTCTTTCGGCGGCGTTCTCGCCCGCGGCGCCGGAGTCGGCGTCCGCTGGCGCTCTCCCATCGGACCCATCCGCGCCGACGTCGCCTGGGGGCTCTCCGAGGAGGGCCGGCCGATCCGCTTCCACCTCAACATTGGACCCGACCTATGAGCCCGGATTCACCCACTTCCGCCCCCGCCACACCGCCGTCTCCGCCCGAGGCGCCCCGCAAGCGGCGGCGCCTGCTGCGCTGGACGCTCGGCATCCTCCTGACGCTCGTCGTCCTGGTCCTGCTGCTGGCGGGCCTGGCCTGGTACGGCGTCTCCTCCGAGAGCGGCACCCGCGTCCTCCTGACCCGTCTGGGCGGCCTGGTGCCCGGCGAGCTCACCGTGGGCTCGCAGCGCGGCCCCCTCACCGGCCCCCTCGAGCTGCGGGACGTCCACTACCGCACGGCGGACGGCATGGACGTGCGGCTGAAGAGGGTCGAGCTCGACTGGGACGAGGGCAAGCTGCGCCGCCGCCAATTGGACGTTCAGCGCCTGCGCGCCGAGGGCATCCGCATCACCCTGCCGCCGGCGAAGGAGGAGGACGAGACCGAGGACGGCAAGCTGGTGGACATCCATCTGCCGGTCAACATCATCGTGCGCGACGCCCTGATCCGCGACGTCGAGGTCGTCCGCGCCGGCCAGCCCCCCTTCCGGCTGGACGAGATCGCCCTCGACGCCCGCAGCGAGCGCCAGACGGACGTCCTCCACGTGCGCAGCCTGCGGGTCGACGGCCCGACGTTCAAGCTGCGGGCGCATGGAGACCTGAACCCGGTCGGCGACTACCCCGTGAACCTCCAGGCCCAGGCCACCTACGACGATGCCCAGTATCCGCCCTTCGTGGTCGCCGGCACCTTCACCGGCACGCTCGAGAAGCTGGGGGTGAACGCGCGGCTCACGCAGCCCTTCGACGCCCGGGTCACCGGGAACGTCCTCACGCCGATGCGCGAGCTGGGGATGGACCTCTCGGCCCAGGTGCGGGGGTTCGAGGCCAAGGAGATCAATGCCGAATGGCCCGTGGCGCGGATCACCCAGGGCAACGTGAAGATCAAGGGCAAGCTCGACGACTTCGTCTCCGAGGGCAAGGTCGCCGGCGCCTACGAGGACTACGGCTCGGGCGAGGCCACCTACCGGCTGGCCCGCCGCGGCGAGGACTTCATCTTCGAATACCTGAACCTGCGCACGGAGGACGGCGCCGCCCTGAACGCCCGCGGGACTATTGGGATGGGAGAGACAGGCGGCACGGGCGACAAGGACCTCGCCCTCGACGTGATCGCCGACTGGCGCGGGCTCGCCTGGCCTCCCACGGGCGGCCCGCTGCTGGTGGCGAGCCGCTCCGGCGAGGCGAAGATCCGGGGGACGCTGGCCGATTACCAACTGGACCTCGACGCTCATCTCGCCGGCCCGGACATTCCTCCGGGGCGGTGGGTGCTGGCCGGGCGGGGGAGCAAGGAGAAGATGGACATCCGCTCCCTCCGGGGCGACGTGCTGAGGGGGCGGCTCGCCGCCGCCGGCACCGTCTCCTGGAAACCCCAGGTGACCTGGCGGGTGCGGCTCTCGGGTGACGGCCTCGACCCCGGGGTGCAGTATCCCCAGTGGCCGGGAAGGATCTCCTTCGCAGCCACCAGCGACGGCGTGCTCCGCGACGCCGGTCCCTACGGCCGGGTGGACGTCGGGCAGCTCTCCGGCAACCTGCAGGGCAACCCCGTCGCCGGTGTGGTCCATCTGGAGATGATGGGCGACCGCTACCGCCTGCCCCGGCTCGACCTCCGCTCGGGCACGGCCCGGGTCACCGCCGCCGGCACCTTCGGCACCAAGCCGGAGCTCTCCTGGCAGGGGCGGCTCGCCGGCGAGGGCATCGACCCCAGCGTCCTGCAGCCCGAGTGGCCGGGGAACCTCGCGTTCAACGTCGCGAGCAACGGCGCTCTCCGCGGCGGCAACCCCTACGGCCGGGTGGACCTCACGGACCTGCGCGGCAACCTGCGGGGCAACCCGGTCGCCGGGGTGGTCCATCTGGAGATGATGGGGGAGCGCTACCGCCTGCCCCAGCTCGACCTGCGCTCGGGCACGACCCGGGCCACCGCCTCCGGCACGTTTTCCAAGACGGCTGGCGACCTCGACTGGCGGCTCCAGGCACCCAACCTGGCCGAAGCGCTGCCGGACGCCACCGGCTCGCTGATGGCGGCCGGCCACGTCTCCGGGCCGTGGAAGACCCCCCGGGTACAGGCGAAGGCGGACGGCCAGTCGATCGCCTACCAGACCTACAGCGTCGAGACCGTGGCGTTGACGGCCAACGTGGACCTGGCCAGCAACGGGCCGATGGTGATCGACCTCGACGCCGCCAAGGTCGGGCTCGACGAGCGCCGGTTCGACACCGTGACCCTGGACGGCCGGGGGACGCGGCGCGCCCACGAGGTCGCCCTCGCCGTGCGGGCCACGGAGGGGAGCTTCGACCTCGCCCTGGCCGGTGGGCTCGCCGGCACCACCCCCGCGAACATGGACTGGAGCGGCGAGATCCGCCGGCTCGACCTCGCCAACGAGCAGACCGGCACCTGGCGGCTCGCCGGTCCCGCCGGCCTCGCCGCCGGTGCCACCGCGGCCGCCCTGCGCGACTTCTGCTGGGTCTCAGCCGATAACAACGCTCGTGTTTGCGCCCAGGGCCAGTGGGCCAAGACGGGCCCCTGGAACGCCTCGGGCACCATCGCGGACCTGCCCTTCGCCATGTTCAAGCCGTTCCTGCCGTCCGACCTGGAGATCACGGGCGGCGTCAACGGCTCGTTCCAGGGCCAGAGCGCGCCGAACGGGTTCGTCACCGCCAACGTCGACCTGCGCCCCGGGCCCGGCGAGGTGCGCTACCCGACCGAGAGCGGCCAGACCGCCCGGGTGCGCTTCGACCAGGGCACGGTGACCCTGACGGCGGGCCAGAACGGCCTCGCCAGCCGGCTCGCCATGGCGTTCCCGGAGACCGGCAGGGTCGAGGCCGATCTGCGGCTGCCGCAATACAACAAGTTCGGCACTCCCCTCCAGCAGCAGAGCGTGGGCGGGCGCATCGTCGCCAGCTTCACCAACCTCGGCCTCCTCGAAGCCTTCTCACCCGACCTCAAGAACCCCAAGGGCGTCCTGGACGCCGACCTCGCCTTGTCGGGCACCGTGGCCGCGCCCCGGGCCACCGGCTCCGCCGAGCTGCGGGGCGCCCAGGTGGACGTGCCGAAATTCGGCCTCGAGGTGCGGCAGATCGGGCTGACGGCCCGGAGCGACGGCCAAGGGGTCCTCCAGCTCCAGGGATCGGCCCGCTCCGGCGGCGGCAACTTGACGATCGGCGGCAACGTCCCCTTGGACAAGCGGCCGTCCCGCATCACGGTCGACGGCCGGCGCTTCGTCGTCTCCGACACGCCGGAGGCCAAGGTCTTCGTCTCGCCCAACCTCCAGATCGCCATGGAGTATCCGCGCGTCGACGTCACCGGCGACGTCGAGATCCCCGAGGCCTCGATCGGCCAGCCGAAGAAAGGCCGGCGGGCCGCCATCCCCGTCTCTCAGGACGTCTACATCGTGCCGCCTTCCGAGGAAGGCGCGGAGACTCCCAAGGAGCAGCTCGCGCTTCACGCCCGCATCCGGGTGATCCTGGGCGACAAGGTCGTCATCAAGGAAGCCAACGGTTTCAGCGGCAAGCCCACGGGCAGCGTGCTGGTCATCGAGGAGCCCGGCAAGATCACCACGGCCGTCGGCGAGCTGGAGGTCAAGGACGGCATCTACAAGTCTTACGGCCAGGACCTCACCCTCGACCGCGGCCGGGTGATCTTCGCCGGCGGTCCCGTGGACAACCCGGGGCTCGACCTGCGCGCCTACCGCAAGGCCGATGACGGCGTGGTGGCGGGGCTCAACATCAAGGGCACGCTGCGGGCGCCCGAGACCACGATCTACTCCGATCCGCCCATGGGCCAGAGCGAGGCGCTCGCCTACATCCTCCTCGGCCACCCCCTCGGCCAGGCCTCGCCGCAGGAGGGCAACCTCCTCGCCAACGCCGCCAACTCGCTGGGGCTCAAGGGCGGGAACATGGTCGCCAAGAGGCTCGCCGCCCGCTATGGTCTCGAAGAAGCGCGGATCGAGTCCACGGGCGGCCTCAAGGAGGCTTCGCTGGTGGTCGGCAAGTACCTCTCGCCCCGCCTCTACGTCACCTACGGCCTGGGATTGTTCGAGCCGATCAGCACCTTCCGCATCCGCTACATCCTCGGCCGCGAATGGACCCTCCAGGCCGAGCAGGGATCGGAGACCGGCGCCGACATCCTCTACACGGTGGAGAGGGGGAAAGGCGGAGCGACCCCGGCGCCCGTCAAGGACAAGGGAGAGGACGTGCAGGGGCCCACGGGGACGACGACAGAGGGCGGGGGATCGGGTGGACGTCCGTGAACCGAAAAACAGGGCGGCCACGCAGGGCCGCCCCTACAGCCACCCCCTGTACAGCTCCGGCCGCCGGTCGCGCCAGAACAGGCGCCGGGCCGTGGACGCCGCGCAGAGCGACAGGTCGATGTCCGTGACCACGAGGTCCTCTTCCAGGCTCTTGCCGCGGGCGATCACCCGTCCCTCTGGATCGGCGGCGAACGACTCGCCCGCGAAGTGGAGCTTGCCTTCGACTCCGACCCGGTTTGCCAGGGCCGTGAAGTAGCCGTTCTGGAAGGCGGCCGTACGCAGCTCGGCCTCGTAGAGCCCCTCCGGCCACTCGCCGACCGTGCCCGCCTGGGGAATTACCACCAGCTCGGCGCCGGCCACCCCGAGCGCGCGCATCACCTCCGGGTAGTGGCGGTCGTAGCAGATGGCGACCCCCACCTTCCCGACCCGCGTCTCGTAGACCGGCACGCCTTTGTCTCCGGGGTGGTAGTAGTCCTGCTCGTGGAAGCCCTCGTAGTCCGTGATGTGGATCATGCGGGTGACGCCCAGCAGGCTGCCGTCGGCGTCGAACACGGGCGAGCTGTCGAAGCGCCGGCCCCGCTCGTCCAGCTCGTAGAGGTTGAAGACGGTCACGAGGCCCAGCTCCCGCGCCCGGGCGGCGACCCGCTCCGTGGTGGGGCCGGGGATCGGCTCGGCCAGGGTCAGCGCCTTCTCGTCTCCGGGATGCTGCGGGAAGAAGCGGTCGAGGATCACCTCCGGAAAGGCGATCAGCTCCGCCCCTGACGCCCGGGCGGCCGTCATCGTCTCCAGGACGCGGACGAGGTTGGCTTCGCGGTCGGGAGAGGCGGCGAGCTGGGCGAGGGCGATCCGCACGGTTGTCTACCTCTTCGACTGCTATGATCTCTGCGACCGCTTCTTGAACGACCAGGTGAAGGCGAAGCGGGCGACCTCGGTGCCGTCCGGCATGCGGCCCACCGTCTCCAGGCGCGCCGTGGCCGGCTCGCCCGTGCGGACCGTCTCCGCGACGGCGGCGAACGCCTTCGCGCCGTCCTCGCAGGTGAACGCCGTGAGCGAGGTCGCCTTCTTCCCGAAGCTCGCCTCCAGGTTGACGATCAGCAGCGCCACCGGCTGGGGAGCCAGCTCGACGGCCATCATGGCCGGCGCGCCGGTGGACATCTCGGCGGCCATGCTGAGGGCGGCGAAGTAGGTAGAACGGAAGGGGTTCGTGGTCCGCCAGCCGTAGGGCACCGTGACCACGCAGCGGTCGCGGTCGAGCGCGCGCACTCGCAATCCCGCCACCAGGGCGAGCGGCAGCTTCGCCAGCATGAAGCCGCGCATCAGGAGCGGGCTCAGCATGCGCGAGCGGAGCTTCTCGGCGGCGGGGGCCGTCAGGGATTCGGACATAAGGGCGATCTCCTCGGTAGGAACTATAACGCGAGGCAGGCCTGCCACCGTCTCGCGGGGATGTCTCGACAGGATCATTTGCCGTCTCGCCTGGGCCGGCGGACATCTCGCCAGACTCAACGGCTGCTCCGCCAGGCCGATGGACGGTCTCGCCAGCCCTGGCGGATGTCCCGCCAGGGTTGGCGGAAGGTTTGCCAGGATCTCCGGACGTCTTGCCAGAGTGATTGGACGGTTCGCCAGAGTGATTGGACGGTTCGCCAGAGTCATCGGACGTCTCGCCAGGGCTGGCGGATGTCCCGCCAGGGTTGGCGGATCGTTCGCCAGGGTCGGCGGATCGTTCGCCAGGGTTGGCGGATCGTTCGCCTGGGCTGGCGGAACAGCCGGAGATCCTGGCGGAACGTCCGCCGGGGCTCCACGGACGCCGCGAACTGAGGATACGATTCCCCGATGACCTCCCGTCCCTTCCGCGTCCCCACCCGCGTCCTCATGGCACCCGGTTGCATCGGGCGGCTGCCGGAGATCGTCGCCGAATACGCTCCCGAGCGCGTCCTGATGGTCACCGATCCCGGCGTCGAGGAGACCGGCTGGCCCGAGCGGATCTGGCGGGCGCTCGCGGAGCGGGAGATCGAGGCCATCACCTTCGACGACGTCGAGCCCAACCCGCGGGCCTCGACGGTCGACCGCCTGGCCGATTGGGCGCGGGAAGAGGGCGCTTCCCTGGTGCTCGGCATCGGCGGCGGCAGCGTGCTCGACGCCGCCAAGGCCGCCGCCATGGTGATCCCCAACGGCGGCTCGGCCGCGGACTACGAGGGGCGGAACCGCTATGAGAAGGATCCTCTCCCCTTCATCGCCGTCCCCACCACCTGCGGCACCGGCTCGGAGGTGACCTGGGTCTCCGTGCTCACCGTCGAGGAGCGGCAGGCCAAGATCAGCGTCAAGGGCGAGACGATGTTCCCGGACTGGGCCGTCGTGGACCCGGAGCTCCTCCGTACCCTGCCCGCCCGGCTCGTCGCCTGGACGGGCGCCGACGCCCTCACCCACGCCATCGAGGCCACCACCTGCCGGGTCGCCAACCCGGTCTCCGACGCCCTGGCGGCCACCGCCATCTCCCTCCTCTTCCGCTACCTCCGCCGGGCCGCCGCCGACATCGGGGGCGACGCCGAGGCTCGCGAGGCCGTGATGCGGGCCTCCACCCTGGCCGGCCTCGCCTTCGGCAACGCCGACGTGGCCGCCGTCCACTGCCTCTCCGAGACGCTGGGCGGGCGCTACGACATTCCCCACGGGCTCGCCAACGCCGTGCTCCTGGCGCCCGTCACCCGCTACAACCTCCCTGCCTGCCGGGCCAAGCTGGCGACCCTCGCCAGTGGTGGCGCTGACGAAGTTCTCCAGGAGATCGAGGATCTCGTACGGGATCTGGGCATCCCGCCGTTCCGGGATTTCGGACTTCCGGCGGAGGACTATCCCTGGATCGCGGAGCGCGCCGCTCAGAACGGATCGAACGGCTCCAATCCGCGGGAGATGGGACCGGCGGAGTACCTGGAGCTGTTGGCTGCCTTGGAATGAGCGAAGACCCCCCGCCCGAAGACCCTCACCCTACCCTCTCCCGACCCCTCCCTCCCACCCCCACCGGGAGAGGGAAAAGAGGCCAGGAGTAGTCAGGATCCATGTCTTGCTCCCTTCTCTCCCGGTGGGGGTGGGAGGGAGGGGTCGGGAGAGGAGGGCCGGGGAGGTGAGGGCTCGGCGGAGGCTCGGCTGACCCGAGCTGACAAAGCGGTTCTGGACCTCACCCCAACACCTTGCCGGCCTCTCCCTCCATCATCGCCTTCCGCACCAGGGGGACCGGCGGGCCGCCGTAGGAGAGGAAACAGTCATGGAACTCCCGCCAAGCAGCTCGTCCTCCACGTGACGCCGTCCAGTCCTCCCGCAGCTTGCGCACCATCAGCTTGCCCAAGGTGTAGTTGAGGTAGGCCGGATCGAACGTTCCCCGCGAGGCCTGCTGGCGGGCGTTGGCCGGGTCCTGGAACGCCTGCTCGCGGAACATCCGCTCGGCTTCTTCCAGCGACAGGCTGCCGGCGTGAAGGCCGAGGGCCACCACGTAGCGCACGTTGCGCAAAAGAGCGTTCTGGAGCTGCCCTATGTGCAGGCAGGGATCGCCGTCGCCAAATCCGGCCTCCCACATCAGCTCCTCCGAGTAGTGGGCCCACCCCTCGGCGAAGCCGTAGCCCACGAACAGCCGGCCCAACTCCGACTCTACCTGGTGTGCGTGCAAAAATTGCAAGAAATGTCCGGGCCAGACCTCGTGGGCGGTGATGAACAGGAGATCCGCCTCGCCCGGGATGTACTCCGCCTGCTCCTTCGGCGACCAGGCGGGGTCCGGGGGCGAGATGTAATAAATGGACGGCAGGTGCTGGTCGTAGGGACCCGGGATGTCGATGAAGGCCGAGTTCCAGCGCTGATAGGGGGGCGACTCCTCGACCCGGGCCTCCTCGGAACCTGGGATCGAGACCAGCCCCTTCTCCTCGACGAACCGGCGCAGCCCCGCGATCTGCCGGCGGGCGCCCTCGACCGGTCCGCCCACGGGCTTCCGGGCCTCCACCCGCGCCAGGCACTCCTCGACGGAGAGCCCCGGCGCGTAGGCGGCGCACGCCTCGCGCATGGCCGCGAGGTTGCGCTCGAGGTCGCGGCGGCCGGCATCCTCCAGCTCCGCGAGCGAGACGTCGACCCGCTCCGTTTCCCGCAGCATGCGGGAGAAGAGATCGGCCCCGAGCCGGAACTCGCCTGCGTCCGTGCCCGCGGGCGGGATCTGGTCGTGGAACCAGGCGCCCAGCTCGCGCATCGCCTGCGCGGCGGCGGCGTTGGCTTCCCGCAGCTCCGCCTGGAGATCGGCATCGTCCACGGCGGCGAACAGGGCCGGCACGTCCGACTCGTAGTAGCGCGCGAGGCCGCCGAAGGACATCTCTCCCAGCTCGGCGTGGCTGCGCGGCATCGGCGTGCGCAGATTGGCGCGCACCTGTCCGGCCGCCTTGGGGACGGCCCGGGCATAGTCGACGTAGGCCCGCATCCTCTGCGGCAGAGGCGCGTACTCGCGGGTGAGATAGAGGCTGGGATCGAGGGGGCCGGAGTAGAAGAGGGGGTTGCGGTGGGGCCACTCGGCCGCCTCCAGCCAGAAGAGATCGGAGTCCACGATCACCATCAGGACCTCGCGCTCGAAGGCCCGGCGCTCGTCGAGCGTGCAGGGATCGAACTCCACCGCCCGCGCCCGTTCGCTCCGTAGCCGGGCGATCTCCGCCGCGGTCGCCTCCGGGCTCCAGTCGGGCAGCCGGCCGTCGAATTCGTGCCGCCCCGCGCCCGCGGCGAAGGTGGGATTGGACTCGAAATAGGCTTCCAGGAAGGACCGCACCAGCCGGTCCCACGAGCCCGCGACGGCGGCGACGTCGATGCACTGCAGATCCTTGGCTTCGGGGTCCATGGCGGGGAAGTCTACAAGGCTCCCGCCGGTCCGTGTACCATGAGCTTCTACGAAGTTTGGAGGGAGCCATGCCAGAGCAGAATTTCGCGAACCACCGGAAGTTCGTTCCGGGATACCACTACGTCCTCGCCGGCCTCCTGGTCGTCAATCTCGTCTGGTCTTTGTACCGGCTGTTCCGCGGCCTGCCGGGCGTGCCGGTCTTCGACCGGCTCCTCGCCGTGGCGGTAGCGGTCGCCCTCGTGCTGGCTGCCGCCTACCTCCGCACCTTCCCTCTGCGTGCCCAGGACCGCTTGATCCGCCTCGAGGAGACTCTGCGGATGGAGAGGCTCCTGCCGCCGGACCTCAAGGCCCGCATCGGCGAGCTCCGCCCCGGACAGGTCGTCGCCCTCCGTTTCGCGAGCGACGGGGAGCTCCCCGACCTGACCCGGGCGGTGCTGGACGAGAAGATCGGGAAGCAGAACGACATCAAGAAGCGGATCCGCTCCTGGCGGGCGGATCATTTCCGGCTGTAGGAGACGGGCTGGAAAGAAACGAGGTTGGAATGAGTACTTCGGCGCTTGAGATTGGCAACATCAAGATCCAGGACGTGGCGGTCAGTGAAGATGCCCTGACCGTAGACTTGAACGACGGCCGCACGATCGCGGCGCCGCTCGCGTGGTATCCGCGTCTCCTGAACGGGACTCCCCAGGAAAGGCGCCATTGGCGTCTGATCGGAAGCGGTGAAGGAATCCACTGGCCCGATCTCGATGAGGACATCAGCGTGGAGAACCTGGTGTTTGGAAAGGCCTCTGGAGAAAGCCAGCGGTCGTTTCAGCGATGGCTGGAAGATCGCGGCCCGCGAAGCATCGCGATCGAGCACTGAAACTTTCTGACGTGCTCCTCCCTTGAGGGGTGGGGGCCCGCCCCACCCCTCAGAAATCCTTTACATTCCGGTCTCGCGGAGGGCGATCTTCTTCGAGACCTTGCCTCCCTTCAGGCTGTCGTAGTTGACGGTGACCTCGCCGTCGCCCTGGACCAGGAAGAACAGCGTGCGGGTGGAGACGCCCTCGACGCCGGGCACCATGAGGCGCTCGGGGCGGTGGGCCTGGATCGCGATCTTGTCGAGGAACGGGTCGTCGACGATGCCGCTCGAGATCACCTTGCCGCCGGTGAGGGTGGCGACGTCCCGGCGGTGGAGCTTGCCGTTGACCGCCACGGTGGTCATCGAGGGGATGGCCCGGTCGTTGAGGACGGGCACCTCCACCTTCCACAGGCGGTCCCCCGCTTTCTTCACCATCGCCTCGCCGATCGACAGCCGCGGCAGGTGATAAGCGTTCAGGAGGACGAAGGCGTTGTTGCGGTGCGTCTCGTCCTCGAGCGTCCAGCCCTCGGGCACGCGGCCGACGTCGCGCTTGAAGCCGCCGACCTCGATCATGCCGTACTGCGGATGCTTGTACGGCTTCCAGTCCACCCACTGCCGGCCCAGGGAGAGCAGGTCGTTGAACTTCATCAGCTCTTCCTGGGTGATCTCGCCGTTCTTGTCGAAGTCGGCCGGCGGATCGTACATCTCGTTGGTGAAGGCCAGGGCGCCCATGATGTTGTAGAAGTGGTCGGTCGTGCCGCCATGGACGGTGTAGAGGTCCTTCCACGAGATGAAGTAGCGGTAGCCGGGCAGGAGCTTCTCGCCCTCCTTGCCGAGCAGGTCGTAGGCCTTGAGGTCCTGCGGCGGATAGGGCGGATCGGCCTTGGCGCCCGGGCCGCGCAGGATCATCCTGCCGTTGTTGTGGTAGCTCTGCACGGCGGCGACGTTGGGGTGCGCCAGAGCCCACATGGCGATGGCTCGCGTCTCCGGGATGGCGAGGGGGTAGTTGCCGGCCCCGCGCTGGACGTACTCGGGCTCCCAGGAGAAGCCCCAGGTGCGGTTGGGGTCGACATAGCCGATGGTGTCCTCGTTGACCCGGCCGTCGCCGTCGTTGTCGAAGCCTTCCTTGCCGAGCTGGATCCAGTCGCCGAGCTCGCCGGGCTCGACCTGCACCAGCAGGCGCGGGTCCTTCGGGTCGAGCCTGTGGGTGCCCTGGCCCATGGGGACCTTCTTGCGCATCTCGGTGATGTAGCCGTCGCCGTCCACGTCGTCGAAGCCGTCCTCGTCGAGCTTGCCGTCGCGGTCGTCGTCCACGGGCTGCATGACGGTGCGGGGGAAGTCGGCGTCGGAGGGGCCCTTGAACCACAGGGTGCGGCCGTCGGCGTTGACCACGGGCAGGATGTAGAAGACCGAGCGGTCCATTATTTCCGTGACGCGGGGCAGCCGGCCGTAGTTTTTGAGCAGGTAGTCCACGGTGTAGAGCGCGGCCTCGGCGCCCTGCACCTCGTTGGCGTGGGTGTTGCCGTCGACGTACATGGCGGGCTTCGAGAGCTCGGGGCCGGTCGCGGGATTGTTGATGGTGATCATCCAGAGGTCGCGCCCCTGGGCGGTCTTGCCGATGCTCTCGAGCTTCGTCCACTTCGGATAGGCGGCGGCGTAGCCCTTGAGGAGGTCGACGACCTCCTCGTAGGGGTGCAGGCGGTTGAAGGCCGCGGCCGGCGGGTTGCCCTGGGGCTGGATGGGATCCGCTGCCGCCGGCAGGACGGACGGGGAGGCCGCCGCCAGGAGAGCCAGGGCTCCGAAAACGAATCTTGGGGTGCGCGGTCTCATGGTCAGGCTCCCTTTCCAACGGTGGTGGTCTTCTGGTCGCGGCCGGCGTTGTCGGTCGCCGCGTCGACGACGATCCGGGCGCCGGCGTCCGCCCGCACGAGCCACTCGCCCGTGAGGGTACCGGTGGTGCCTTCCAGGCGCTCGGCGGTGACGAAGGGATAGCCGGTCACCAGCTCGACGCCCTGGCCGGTCCGGAGGGACAGGCGGACCGGGATATGGACCTGGGCGCGGGCGGCCTGCTTGGTGTGGGTGGCGAGATAGCCGCGGTTGCCGGCCACCGCCTTGACGCGGTAGACGCCGCCGCCGAGGGGAGTGACGTCGAGGGAGAGGATCTCCACCTTGGGCAGCTTGCCGGCGAGGTCGAGCACCGTCTCGGTGTGGGCCGCGAGGGCCGGCTTCAAGACGGCCATGGGGGGATCGAGCTCGACCAGCGGATCGAGCCCGCCGACCTCGGCCTTGGTGCCGTCGGGCAGGGTGACCGCCTTCCAGGGGGTGAAGGCGCCGGGAGCGTTGGCCTCCGCCCAGGCGAGCACCTCGCGGTCGCGGGCGCTCGCCTCGTTGGGCTTGCCGCCGCCGCCCGCCGGTGCGCCGCCGCCCATCTGCTTGATGCGGGCCACCATCCCCTTGGGATCGATCTGGCCGCCCTTCATGAAGCTGAGCACCGTCTTGGCGTTGAACTGGGCCGGGACCTTGTTGTCCTTGAGGAAGGCCTCGATCTTCTCCTCGCCCAGGGCCATGAACTGCTCGCTGGTCATCGCCGCCGCCTTGTCCAGGGTCAGCGCGTCGTCCTTGCCGTCGCTCTTCTTCTCGGCCTTGGGGACGCCCCAGACGTCGAGCTCCAGGGCCATGGCCCCGTACTGGTAGTAGAGCCAGGGGGTGAGGCCGCCCTTGCCGTACTGGGCGCCCGGCCGGTCGTCGGCGAGGCCGGCCTTCTTCAGGCGTTCCTTGTAGCCCTCGGCGAACTTGTCGAGGTAGGCCTGGTCGTCGGGGTCCACCTTGGTGGCGGCGCCGGCGCCGAGGAACTGCTGGAGCTGCTCCTTGGTGATGTTGTTCTGGCGCACGAACGGGAGGCTCTGGGCGACCGTCCAGATCTCGTCGATGGTGTACTCCTGCTCGGGATCGAAGCCCAGGAACGTGGCCGCCTGGGGCGGCACCTTGAACTTCTGCGTGCCCAGATCGCCGCCGCCGCCCAGGCTCTGGGGCGCGGCGAGGAGGTTGTTGGCCGGGCCGTAGACCACGGCCAGGGCGACGTTGCGGCGGGCGATCAGGAAGTCCAGCAGCGCCTTGGTCTCCGGGGCGTAGCTCGACCAGGGGCCGCTCTCGGCGCTGTAGGGGAAGGCGTGGGGGAAGTTGCGGTCGGGCCAGACGCCGTCGGCGCCGTCCTCGTTGTACTCGCCGTCGCCGTCGTCGTCCCTGCCCTCGGCCACCACCCGGTAGGCGCCGGGCCGCTGCTCCATCGAGCTGGCCTTCACCAGCACGCGGGGGTCGGTGGCGTCGGCCAGCCAGCCGCCGGCGGCGTCGGCGATCCGCATGCGGGTGATGGCGCCGTCGCCGTCCAGATCGTCCGGCCCGTCTTCGCCCAGCAGCCCGTCCATGTCATGGTCGAGCTTCTGGCCGTTGCCGCCGCGGCGGAAGCGGGAAGCCCCGAAGAGGGTGTCCTGGGCGTCCGGGTTGAGGGCCGGCGCCACGTAGAAGGTGGACGAGGCCAGGAGCTTCGCCGTCGAGCTGGCGGGGGGATCCGAGACCAGCGTCCGGAGGAGGTCGAGGGCCGCCTCGGTGCCGGCGTTGTGATAGCCGGCGATGTTGGCGCCCACGAAGACCGCCGGCCGGTCGTCCGGATTTTCTCCGCGCGAGACGCGGACGACATAGATGGGCCGTCCGCCGGCCGACTTGCCGATGGTGAGCAGCTTCACCTCCCGCGGGTGATCCTTGCTCCAGGCCTCGAGCTGCCGCTCGACCTCGGCGAACGGGTGATAGTCCTGGGAGCTCACGGCGGCGACGGCGGGGCCTGCCAGGGCCGTCAGGCCCAGGGCTGCGGCGGCCGCGGCGGTCCGCAAGCCGGAGAGCGTTCCTTTCACGAGCACCTCCTCTGATCGGGAAGAAGCCCCGCCGAACGGCGGAGCGGTATTCAAGGGACACACAAGGGGCACACTGGCCCTGATTCTATACGCTCGACGGCAGAGGGAGTTTCAGCCGCCTCCCGGTGGGGCTCAACATGGTATAGCCCTTGCAACTACAAATCTGCGCGAGCCAATCTCAGGGTCGGCTCTGAAATCTGTACCAGACAAAACAAGGGAGACTGAAATGAAAGCATCAAAGCTTCTGGCATTGCTGTTTGTTGCGGTGTTGCCGTTGACGGTCGCGTGCAAGGGAACGAACGATCAGGCGACCACGGACGACGCGGACGATACCGCGACCCAGACGACGGAGCAGGAAATCGCGGGCGTCAACCAGCCGAACGACCTCAATCCGGTCGAGGCCCAGACGATGATCGACGACGTGACCATCGGCCACAAGGTCGGCGCCGACGGCATGATCGCCGCCGCGGACCAGGGTGACGACTTCGCTCCTGGCGATCCGATCTACATCACCATGAAGGTCGGGGACGCTCCGGCCGGCTCGGCGGTGAAGATCGCCTGGTACGCTCCTGGCGAGACGAAGATCGCCGACGATGAGAAGACCGTCAGCGAGGGCCAGTCATACATGACGTTCGAGGCGACCAACACGAGCTCCTGGCAGAAGGGCGACTACCGCGCCGAGGTCTGGATCGGCGACGAGAAGGTCAACCAACAGCAGTTCAATATCGTCGATAAAAGCGAAGCCGGCAGGTAGCCGATCGCTTTAACATTGTCTTCGGCAACGCTCTTCAACAACAACCGTTTTCTCCCCCGAAACGGCGGCGCGGGATGGTCCCGCGCCGCCGTTTTCGTTTGGGATTGAAACGTTTTTGGCCATAGAAAAGGGGCGGGGATCTCTCCCCGCCCCTCTTTCCCTTTCAGTATCCCAGGTTACTGCTGCGGCGGCTTCGGGTTGTCCGCGGGCGGCTTGACGTCGACCGTCGGCACCTCGACCGTACGCTTCTCGGTCTTGACGTCCACGTCGGTCGGGACCGTGACCTCGCGCGACTCCGTCTTGACATCGACCTCCGGAGCGTCCACGTCGTACTTCGGAACCTGTCCGCCCTTGACCTCGACGTCCGGCATTTCGCCTTCCTGGGTCTTGGTGACCCTGCAGCCGGTCGTCGAGACCGTCAACAGGGCGGCGCTCAACAGTAAGGGCAGTGCCACTTTCTTTTTTGAGATCTGAATCATGGGTTTCTCCTTTGAGGTGCCATATTGCTTGACTGGTTCGTCGTTCGTGACTCCTGATGCCAGCTTGAAGATGCAAGGCACGTTCCACACCCCGTTCGAAGGGTTTGCCCGGAGATGGCCCAGAGATGCGCTTATCTGGAGATACGACTTACGCCCGCGCCCGGCGGCGTGGCGCGTCGAGGGTGACGTACTCCAGCTCCGCGTTCTCGCGCACGGCCCTCAGCAGCATGCCGCCGCGCTTCATGTCGCCGGCGCCCGCGAACTCGCGCGGGAAGAGCAGCCGGTCGCCGAAGACGGGGAGGAGCAGGTCGACGTACTTGCCGGTGGCGACGCTCCCCAGGAGCACGACCTGGGACTCGGGAGCGAGCTCGCGGAGCTGCTCGGCGTGGGTCCGCATCGGCTGGCAGTAGGACGGGTTCTTGAGGTCCACCGGGGTGCGGCGGAGCTTCTTCATCCTCTCGGGAGTGATCCGCCAGCTCGGGGGCACCAGCCCGAACCCGGGCGCGATCACCAGGGCGCCGTCGTCTCCGCTCCCCAGCGCGAGCTCCGGGGGCGGCGCCGCGAAATGGCGCGCGTAGGTGATCTTGCCGCGGAAATAGAGGGAGCTCATGAAGGTGAAGGCATCCTCGATCGTCACCCCTTCCGGGCTCCGGTAGCGCTGGGCCGCCTCGAACCGCGCCCGCGGCGACGTGAGCTGCGCCGACCGCACGCCGTCCGGGCTGGCCGGGGAGAGAAGGAAGACGCGGGGAGGGCGATTCCCGATTTCCATACCAGAAGGTATAACCGGGCGCGGATTGTTCCGCATTCCCGCAACGGGAAAAGATCTTTGCCCGGTTGCTAGACCCGGACCCGGCGCAGCAGCAGGTTCTCCGCCCCGTCGGGGGAGACCGGCTCGGAGAAGAAGAAGCCCTGGCCGTACTCGCAGCCGAGGCTCTGGAGCTTGGCCTTCTGCTCCTCCGTCTGGATGCCCTCGGCGACCACTTCCATGCCGAGCTGGTGGGCGAGCGTGACGATGGCCCTGACGATGGCGAGGTTCCCCTCCGACTCCTCGATGCGGGAGGTGAAGGAGCGGTCGATCTTCAGGGTGTCCATCGGGAAGCGGTGGAGGTAGTTGAGAGAGGAGTAGCCCTTGCCGAAGTCGTCCAGGTAGAGCTGCACTCCCATGCTCTTCAGGCGGGAGAAGCGGCTGGCGGCCGAGTCGGCGTTGCGGATGATCACGCCCTCCGTGATCTCCAGCCCCAGGCAGGCGGGATCGAGGCCCGACGTGGTGAGGGCCTCCTTGATCTGATCGAAGAGGTCGGCCTGGAAGAACTGCTTGTTCGAGAGGTTGACGGTCAGCTTGAGCTGGCCCATCTCCGGGTGCTTGCGCTGGAGCTCGCGGACCTGCCGGCAGCTCTCGACGAGCACGTAGCGGCCCATGGGCACGATCAGGCCCGTGTCCTCGGCCACGGAGAGGAACTCTTCGGGCTGCAGCAGGCCGCGCCGGGGGTGGTGCCAGCGCAGGAGGGCCTCGAAGCCCACCACCTCGTCGCGCGCGAGGTCCACGAAAGGCTGGTAGTGGATGCGGAGCTGGCCGCGCTCCACGGCCCGCCGGAGATCCGTCTCGAGCTGCAGGCGCTCCATGACGAGGCGGTGCATGCCGGGGTCGAACACGACGTGGCAGGCCCGCCCATTGGACTTGGCCCGGTACATGGCCGTGTCCGCGTCGCGCAGCAGATCCTCCGGGCGTTCGTATTCGGGGGTGTGGACGGCGATGCCGATGCTGGAGGTGACGAAGACCTCGTGCCCGCCGAGGTTGATGGGTGCCGAGAGGCGGTCGTGGATCCGGTCGGCCACGCGCACCGCGTCGCCCACGTCGCGCCCGCCTTCGATCAGGATGGAGAACTCGTCGCCGCCCACGCGGGCGATGGTGTCCGAGGGGCGGAGGGCGGAGGCGAGGGAGCCCGCGATCTGGATCAGCAGCTCGTCGCCCACGAGGTGGCCGAGGCTGTCGTTGACCAGCTTGAAGCGGTCGAGGTCGAGGAAGAGCACGGCCGTCAGCCGCTCCGGCTCGCGGCGCGAGCGGTCCATCGACTGGCGCAGGCGGTCCATGAACAGCGCCCGGTTGGGCAGGCCCGTCAGCTCGTCGTGCAGGGCGTCGTGAAGGAGCTTCTCCTCGGCCCGCTTGCGGTCCGTGATGTCGTGGGAGTTGAGCACGATGCCGGCCACGGCGGGCTGGCCGAGGAGGTTGGAGGCGGTCGATTCGAGGGTCCGCCAGGAGCCGTCCCTGTGGAGGAGGCGGTACTCGAGGGTCGGGATCGCGTCCGGGTTCTCGACCAGGTGGAGCAGGGACTCCTCGACCGCCGGCCGGTCGCTCGGATGCACGAGCTCGAGCATGCCGCGGCCGGTATGCTCCTCCGGCGCCAAGCCGAGGACCCGCTGGTGCGAGGGGCTCTCGTAGCGCACGGTGCCTCCGGCGTCGAGGATGGAGATCAGGTCCGAGGCGTTCTGCACCAGGGAGCGGAAACGCTCCTCACTGGCGCGCAGGGCCTCCTCGGCCACCCGGCGGTCCGTCACGTCCTCGAGGGCCCCCTCGTAGCGCAGGATCCGTCCGTTCTCACCCAGGGAGGCGCGGACGGTGAAGCGCACCCAGATGACGATACCGTCGAAACGGCGCACCCGCGCCTCGAAGCTCTGCACCAGGCCCGCGCCCTCCATGGCGGCCTGCCAACGGCTGCGGTCCTCCCGGTCGACGTAGATCCCGCCGACGTTGGTCTCCAGCAGGGATTCCAGGCTGGGGAAGCCGAGGATGCGCACCAGGGCGGAGTTGGCGTCCAGCATCCGCCCCTCCGGCGTGGTGCGGTAGAGGCCCACGGGCACGCCCTCGAACAGGCCGTGATAGCGCTCCTCCGACTCCCGCAGGGCGGCCTCGGCCCGCTTGCGCTCGGTGATGTCGCGGGTAAAGGCGCAGTAGTATTCGCGCCCCTGGTGCTCCAGATAGCTGAGGGTGACCTCCGCGGAGAAGAGCTCGCCCCCCTTCTTGACGTGGGCCGCCTCGAAGGTGAAGGGGCCGCCCTCGCGGACCTTGGCGGACATGTCCCGGAACAGGTCTCCCAGCTCCGGCGGGAGGAGGTCGGCCACCGAGAGCGCGAGCAGCTCCTCGCGGGAGTACCCCATCAGTTGGCCGGCCGCCTCGTTGACGTAGAAGAAGCGGCCGGTGGGGTCGGCCCAGAAGGCGCCTTCGCCGCTGCGGTCGAGAAGGAACCGCGTCAGCCGCAGAACATCCTCGGGCTCCGAGGAGGTCTCCGGCCGCACGGCATCATCCTCCGGCAAAAACGATCGCATCGAGGCGACTCCCCTCCGACGAATTGGACATGATGTGGAACCCGTTCATTATAGCCCCTTTCCGCGTCGAAACGGCGTCGAGAGGCTGTGGAGAGGGTCTCTTCCGGTCTGTGGAGCGCTTCACAGCAATCCCCCGCAACCCCGCGTACCCTGGGTGGGTGGAAAGCCCTGTGCGGCGATGCCGGACAGGGCCCGGGCCCCGGTCCGGCCGCGCTTGCCCCCTCCTCGCGCGGTTGGACCGGCGGTCCTTTTTGCCCCCCCAGACGGCCTCCCGAACGGTGATACCCTTTGCCTCTTTGGAGGCTGCACGGTGAACGACTCCCCCGCGTCCCTCTACCTCGCCGACGTCGTCGACCAGTTCCGCAAGCTGAAGGAGCTCGGAGACCGGGCCCTCGCCCAGGTGCGCGACGAGGGCCTCTTCGCCACCCTCGATCCGGAGTCCAACAGCCTGGCGATGCTGATCCAGCACATGGCCGGCAACCTGCTCTCCCGGTGGACCGACTTCCTGGACTCCGACGGCGAGAAGCCGGACCGCGACCGCGATTCGGAGTTCGAGGTGGCGGCGGGGACGACCCGGGAGAAGCTCCTGGAGCGCTGGGAGGAGGGCTGGCGGTGCCTGTTCCTGGCCCTCGCCGCCCTCCACGAGGAGGACCTGGCGCTGACCGTGCTCATCCGGGCCGAGCCGCACAGCGTCGTCAAGGCGATCAACCGCCAGCTCACCCACCACGCCTACCACATCGGCCAGGTCGTCTTCCTGTCGAAGCACTTCGCGTCGGAGAGCTGGCGGACCCTCTCGGTGCCCCGCGGCGGCACCCGGCGGTTCAACGCGGAGAAGCTCGGCCGCGGCTTAATGCCATGATGATGGGATCAGGACCACGGGCATGACGGAGCCGGTCCGCCTGCCCGAAGCCCGGCGGCCGATGCTCCGCCTGTTCGGCTATCTCCACTCCTACCGCGCCCGCATGGCGCTGGCGACGGGCGCCAGCGTCGCCAACAAGGTCCTGGACCTCATGCCGCCGCTGCTGGTCGGCTGGGTGATCGACTCCCTGCGCGGCAAGCCGCCGGGGTGGATCGCCTCGCTCGCGGGCACCCGCGACCCCTGGAGCATGGCGGTGGTGCTCGCCGGCCTCTCCGTCGTCATCTTCTTCTTCGAGAGCCTCTTCCAGTGGATGTACCAGGCGGGCTTCATGGGCCTCGCCCAGCGGGTGCAGCACGACCTGCGGATGGATGTCTACAACCGCATCCAGGAGCGGGAGATCGCCTTCTTCGAGGAGCACCGGCTGGGCGAGATCCTGGCCATGCTCAACGACGACGTCAACCAGCTCGAGCGCTTCCTGAACACCGGCTTCAACGAGCTGGTGCAGCTCGCCGTTCTGTTCATGTTCGCCTTCGCGGTGATGTTCCCCATCTCCTGGCAGCTCTCGCTGGTGGCGGTCGCCCCCATGCCGTTCATCCTCTGGGGGAGCCTGCTCTACCAGCGCCGCATCCAGCCCCGCTACCGGCGGGTGCGGGAGAGCGTCGGCGGCCTCGCCAGCCGTCTGGAGAACAACCTCGCCGGCATCCACGTCATCAAGAGCTTCACGGCCGAGGCGTTCGAGACCGAGCGGGTGCGCCAGGTCTCCGCCGAGTACCAGCGGACCAACCTCGACGCCATCCGCATCTCCGCGGTCTACGTGCCGCTCATCCGCATGGCCATCGTGGCCGGCTTCGCGGGCGTCCTCCTGGTGGGGAGCTATTGGATCCTGAACGGCTCCGGCATCATCACCGTCGGCGAGCTGGTGCTCTTCTCCATGATGACGGAGCGGCTCCTCTGGCCCCTGACCCGTCTGGGCACGACGGTGGACGACTTCGAGCGCGCCCGGGCCAGCGCCCGCCGCTCCTTCGGCCTGCTGGACACCGAGCCGGCCATCAAGGACCCGGAGCGCCCCGAGCCCCTCGGCCGGGCGCGGGGCGAGGTGGTCTTCGACCGGGTGGAGTTCCGCTACGCCCGCGGCCGGGTGGACGAGCCGGTCCTGCGGCGCCTGAGCTTCCGCATCGCCCCCGGAGAGACCCTGGGGATCGCCGGTCCCACGGGAGCGGGCAAGTCGACGCTGATCAAGCTCATCCTCCGCCTCTACGACGTCGCCGGCGGCGCCGTGCGGCTCGACGGCCACGACGTGCGGGCCGTCGCCCTGGCCGACCTGCGGCGCAACATCGCCCTGGTGAGCCAGGACGTCTACCTCTTCCACGGCACCATCCGGGAGAACATCGCCTACTCGAGCGACGCCTCGCTGGAGGAGGTCGAGCGCGCGGCCCGGCTCGCCCAGCTCCACGACTTCGTGGCCGGCCTTCCCGACGGCTACGACACCCTGGTGGGCGAGCGGGGCGTCAAGCTCTCCGGCGGCCAGCGCCAGCGCCTCTCGATCGCCCGCGCCATCGTCAAGAACGCGCCCATCCTGATCCTCGACGAGGCCACCAGCTCGGTGGACACCGAGACCGAGCGGGCTATCCAGGAGAACCTGCGCACCCTGACCGCCGGCCGTACCGCCCTGATCATCGCCCACCGCCTGTCGACGATCCGCCACGCCGACCGCATCCTCGTCCTGAGAGGCGGCGAGGTCGCCGAGGAGGGCAACCACGACGACCTGATCGCCCGGGGCGGCACGTACGCGGACCTGTGGCGCGTGCAGGCGGGGGAGATCGAGGAGGTGCTGGCGTGAAGATCCTCCTTGCCCTGCTGGCTTCCATCTCGCTGGCCTCGCCCCCGCCGGACTACGATCTTCTGATCAGGAACGGCACCGTCGTCGACGGCTCCGGCGCTCCGGGGTTCCGGGCGGACGTGGCGGTGAAGGCCGGCCGGATCGTCCGGGTCGGGCATCTGGGGGACGCCAAAGCGAAGCGCACGATCGACGCCTCGGGCCTGGTCGTGGCTCCGGGGTTCATCGACGTCCACACCCATGCGGACGACCTGGCGAAGAAGCCGCGGGCGGAGAATTTCCTGCGCATGGGGGTGACGACGATCGTGGCGGGCAACTGCGGCAGCTCGCCGGTCGAGATCGGCCAGGAGCTGGCGGAGATCCGCAAGGCCGCCCCGTCCATCAACTTCGCCACGCTGGTCGGCCATGGCTCGGTGCGCGAGGCGGTGATGGGCACCGAGCGGCGCGCCCCGACGCCGGCCGAGATGGCGAAGATGAGGGCGCTGGTGGCCAAGGCCATGGCCGACGGCGCCGTGGGGCTCTCGACCGGCCTCCAGTACGTGCCGGGGAGCTACGCCGACGAGGGCGAGATCGTCGAGCTGGCCCGGGTGGCCTGCCGGGCGGGCGGCCTCTACGCCTCCCACATGCGCAACGAGGGGACGGAGATCGAGAAGTCGCTCGTCGAGACCATCGCGGTGGGCGAGCGGGCCGGCTGTCCGGTCGAGATCTCCCATCTCAAGATCGACAGCCCCAGCCGCTGGGGCGGCAGCGCCAAGGCCCTCGAAGCCATCGACGCGGCCCGCGCCCGGGGGATCGACGTCGAGGCGGACCAGTACGCCTACACGGCGGCCGCCTCCAGCCTGTCGATCCGCTTCCCGGACTGGGCGCTCGCGGGCGGCGGCGAGGAGGTCCGCAAGCGGCTGGACGACGAGGCCACCTGGGCGCGCATCAAGGCGGACATGCAGACGATCCTCGCCGGGCGGGGCTTTTCGGACCTCTCCTTCGCCGTCGTCTCCTCCTTCCCGCCCGATCCGTCCCTGAACGGCCTGACGATGAAGCAGGTGGCCGAGAAGCTCCTGGGCGGCGGCTCCGCGGACGCTCAGCTCGAGGCGGCCCGGCGGATGCTGCGGCAGGCGGACGCGGCCATGATCTACAACCTGATGTCCGAGGACGACGTCACCCGCATCCTCAGGCACCCGCGGGTCGCCTTCGCCTCCGACGGCGCCATCGTCACCCCGGAAGACGGCCGCACGCACCCCCGCTCCTTCGGCAACAACGCCCGGGTGCTCGGCCTCTACGTCCGCGAGAAGAAGGCGATCGGCCTCGAGGAGGCCGTGCGCAAGATGACCTCGCTGCCCGCCGCCCACTTCAAGCTCGGCAGCCGCGGCCTGGTGAAGGAGGGCTACGCGGCGGACCTGACGCTCTTCGCGCCGGCGGCGGTCCGCGACGAGGCCACCTTCGACCGGCCGCAAAACTTCGCGAGCGGAATCTCGTATGTGCTGGTGAACGGCGTGGCGGTCGTCGACGGCGGCCTTCATACCGGCGCGGGGGCGGGTCAGGTGCTTCAACCCTTCTCGCGATGAGGTGTCCCGGTTCAGCGGACCTGCTACACCTATTGGACAGCAACAAATTTTCTCTTGAAGTCCTTGAAACGTTCAAAGGCGCTGTAGTACACGCCCTGCCGCCGGCTGCTCGCGAGAGCGGCCGGCGGCAGGGCGGCTTCGCGTTTGCCTGCCAAATCTTCGCCTCCCCAACAGGTCGCGACTTGACGTAAGATCGGGTGCGACTTCTAGGAACCTGTGAGCACCGCCGTCCTTGCCGAAAAGCCTGCCGTAGCCCGGGACATCGCCCGGGTGCTCGGCGCCGACCAGAAGGGGAATGGTTTCCTCCATGGCAACGGCTACGTCGTGACCTGGGCCATCGGCCACCTGGTCACCCTGCCGCAGCCCCACGAGATCAACCCGGAGTGGCGAAAGTGGCGGCGGGACCACCTGCCGCTCCTGCCCCAGGACTGGCCGCTGGTGGTCTCCGAGGCGACGAAGGCCCAGTTCGAGGCCGTCTCCAGGATCCTCAACTCCCCTGAGGTCGAGCGCGTCGTCTGCGCCACGGACGCCGGCCGGGAGGGGGAGCTGATCTTCCGCTACATCTACGAGGCCGCCGGCTGCCGGAAGCCCTTCCAGCGCCTGTGGATCTCCTCCCTCACGGCGGACGCCATCCGCAAGGGCTTCGGCAAGCTGCGCGACGGCCGCGACCTCGATCCCCTGGCCGACGCCGCGCGGGGCCGCAGCCGGGCCGACTGGCTGGTGGGGATGAACCTTTCCCGGGCCTACACGCTGGACTTCGACGAGGAGCTCTCCGTGGGGCGGGTGCAGACCCCCACGCTCGCCCTCGTCGTCGAGCGCGAGCTGGCGATCCGCGCCTTCGTGCCCGAGGACTACCTGGAGGTCCTGGCGACCTTCTCGCCGGAGGGGGGCGCGGGCACCTACAGGGGCACCTGGTTCCGGGGTACGGCCCCCAATGCCGAAGCGAAACGGCTGAAGGCGGAGCCCGGCAAGGAAGGCGCGGAGTTCGAGGAGGCGGCGCGCATCGTCCAGCGCGCCCGGGTGGGGCAGGCGGCCATCGAGTCCATCCGCGCCGAGACCAAGCGGATGCCGCCGCCGCTCCTCTACGACCTCACGGAGCTGCAGCGCCACGCCAACCGCCTCTACGGCTTCAGCGCCAAGAAGACCCTCGGTCTGGCCCAGACGCTCTACGAGCAGAAGAAGCTCATCAGCTACCCCCGCACGGACAGCCGCCACCTCTCGGCGGACGTCGCGGCCACCCTGGGCGAGATCGTCCGCGCCGTCTCCGGTCCCTACCAGGACCGGCTGGCCCCCGGCACGGGCGAGCGCGCCCTGGGGAAGCGGTTCGTGGACGATTCCAAGGTCACGGACCATCATGCGATCATCCCTACTCCCGTGTCTCCGGCGGGCGCCGCCCTGCCGGACGACGAGTCGAAGATCTACGACCTCATCTGCCGCCGCCTCCTCTCCGCCTGGCACGACGACCACGTCTGGTCCGTCACCACGGTCATCACGGCGGTGACCACGCCTCCCCGGTCCGGGGTGGGCGAGCCGCTGGTGGACCGCTTCCACAGCACCGGCACGATGGTGGACCAGGTCGGCTGGAAGGTGCTGGATATCGACCGGAAGGCTGACCGGAAGAAGGAAAAGGACAAGGAGAAAGAGGAAGACTCGGCCGAAGCCCCCTCTCCCGAAGAGAACCAGGCGCTGCCGCCGGGCCTCGCCCAGGGGCAGCGGCAGGAGGTCGTGGAGGTCAAGGCCGTGGCCAAGCAGACGCGGCCGCCCAAGCGCCTGACCGAGGCGACTCTCCTGACCGCCATGGAGACGGCCGGCAAGACCCTGGACGACAAGGAGCTCTCCGAGGCCATGAAGGACTCGGGCCTCGGCACTCCCGCCACCCGGGCCGAGATCATCGAGACCCTGCTCCGCCGCGAGTACGTCGTGCGCCAGGGCAAGACTCTGGAGGCGACCGACAAGGGGATCCGGCTGATCGAGATCGTCCATCCCCACGTCAAGAGCCCGGCCATGACCGGCCAGTGGGAGGCCCATCTCCAGCGCATCCAGCGCGGCCAGGCGGATCTCGGCACGTTCCTGAAGGAGATCGAGGAGTATGTGCGGGGGGTGGTGGGGAATGGGAATGGAGCCCGGAAGAGCGCTCTCCCTTCCGATCCCTCACCCCCCGGCCCCCTCTCCCGACCCCTCCCTCCCTCCCACACCGGGAGAGGGGGAGAAAGGGCGGAGATTTTTGATCGTGCTCCCGCCCCTACGCTGCCGCTCCATTCGTCTCCCCTCTCCCGGGGAGGTGGGGAGGGAGGGGTCGGGAGAGGGGCCGGGGGTGAGCCTCCGAAGCGCACCGGCTCCCTCGACGACCTCCTCCGCGCCACCTTCCGCCTCCCCTCCTTCCGCCCCTACCAGGAGGCGGTCTGCCGGGCGGTGGTGGAAGGGAAGGACGTCCTCCTGGTTATGCCGACGGGCGCCGGCAAGTCGCTCTGCTATCAGCTCCCCGGCCTTGCCCGGGGCGGCACGACGCTGGTCGTCTCGCCCTTGATCGCCCTCATGGAGGACCAGGTGGCGAAGCTTCGCGAGCTGGGCCTGCGGGCCGAGCGCATCCATTCGGGCCGCGACCGGTCGGCGTCGCGGCAGGTGTGCGTCGACTATCTGGCGGGGCGGCTCGACTACCTGTTCATCGCTCCCGAGCGCCTGTCCGTCCCCGGCTTCCCCGAGATGCTCGCCAAGCGCAAGCCGGTGCTCATCGCGGTCGACGAGGCCCATTGCATCTCCCAGTGGGGGCACGATTTCCGGCCCGACTACCGGCTGCTCGGCCAGCGCCTCCCCCTGCTGCGGCCGGCGCCCGTCATCGGCCTCACGGCCACGGCCACCCCGCAAGTCCAGGACGACATCGCGCAGCAGCTCGGCCTCGCCGCCGAGGGGCGGTTCATCCATGGCTTCCGGCGCACCAACATCGCCGTCGAGATCGTCGAGATGCTCCCCTCCGAGCGCGCCGGCACCGTGCGCCGCATCCTCGCCGATCCGGCGCGCCGGCCGGCCATCGTCTACGCCAGCAAGCGCAAGGAGGCCGACGCCCTGGGCGAGGCCCTGCAGGCCGACTTCCCGGCCGCCGCCTACCACGCCGGGATGACGACCTCGGAGCGCGACCGCGTCCAGTCGGCGTTCCTCGCCGGCCGGCTGGAGGTGATCGTCGCCACCATCGCCTTCGGCATGGGGGTGGACAAGCCGGACGTCCGCACCGTCATCCACACCGGCCTGCCCGGCAGCGTCGAGGGCTACTACCAGGAGATCGGCCGCGCCGGCCGCGACGGCAAGCCCTCGCGGGCCATCCTCCTCTACTCGTACGTGGACCGCCGGAACCACGAGTGGTTCCATGGCCGGGACTATCCGGAGGTCAACGAGCTGGAGCGCATTTTCCGGGCGCTCACCGCCGCCGCCCAGATCGACGGCCAGGTCCGCAAGCGCCTGGGGATGGACGAGGAGCTCTTCGAACGGGCCCTCGAGAAGCTGTGGATCCACGGCGGCGCCCTGGTCGACGCGGACGGCAACGTCGCCGCGGGCTCGGCTGCCTGGCAGCGGCCCTACCTCGCTCAGCGGGACCATAAGCTCGAGCAGCTCGATCACATGGTCCGTTACGCCGAGGCCCACGGCTGCCGCATGCTCCACCTGGTCCGTCACTTCGGCGACCAGGAGGACTCGGGCGAGACCTGCGGCGTCTGCGACGTCTGCGCGCCCGAGGACTGCGGAGTGCGGAGCTTCCGGCAGCTCAACGCCCTGGAGCGGGACCTCCTTGACCGCATCGTCACCTCCCTGCGCAACCGCGACGGCCAGTCCACGGGCCAGCTCTACCGCGACACCTGCCCCCAGGAGCTTTCCGACCGCAAGTCCTTCGAGCGTCTCCTCGGCGCCATGGCCCGTGCCGGCCTGATCAAGATCACCGAGGACGAGTTCGAGAAGGAAGGCCGCACCATCCACTTCCAGCGCGCGACCCTGACGCCGGACGGCTACCGGGGCGATGCCGGCACCCTGGCCCGCGTCGAGATGGCCGAGGAGGTGCCGCGCACCAGGAAGAAGCGCGACCGGAAGGTACGGCCCGACAAGGGCGAGCCGCCCGCCATCCGGAAGAAGATCGCTCAAGGGGAGCTGGTGCCGGGAGCCGCGCCGGAGTTGGTCTCGCCGCAGACTGTGGAGGCCCTCAAGGTCTGGCGCCGCGCCGAGGCCGCGCGCCGCAAGGTGCCCGCCTTCCGCATCCTCACCGACCGCGCCGTCCACGCTCTCGCCGCCGCCCGGCCGCGGACCGAGACCGACCTCCTGAACGTCTCCGGGATCGGGCCGACGATCATCCAGAAGTACGGGCGGGAGATCTTGGGGATCCTGGGGGAGGGATAGGAAGCTCGTGTCCAAGAGATTGATCATCGTTGCGGGACCCAACGGGGCCGGCAAGACTACGTTTGCGCGAGACTACCTCCTAAATCATCCGGATCCCTTTCTGAGCGCCGACGACTTGGCCCTCAAGATTTCTCCAGAGCAACCCGAGCTGGCAAAGATCGAAGCTGGGCGGCAGTTCTCGAAAGAGCTGCACGAGTCGATTCAGTCCGGAAGAAGCATGGTCATCGAGTCCACGCTCTCAGGCCGAAGCATTCGGAGAGTTCTTCGCCAAGCGAGGGCGGCGGGCTATACTACGACGATCATTTTCGTGTTCCTTGAATCTGCCCAAGCTTGCATCGAACGCGTAAAGGAGCGCGTCCGAAAGGGTGGGCACGATGTGCCTGACAGCGATGTACTGCGAAGGTTCTTCCGCAGCAAGGAAAACTTCTGGGAGGTCTACAGGAATGAAGCGGACAACTGGTTTTTGTTCTACAATTCAGAGGCCGTGCTTCAACAGGCGGCCTTTGGAGACGCGGATAGTTACGTGGTGACAAATGAAGAGTTCTTCAACGTGTTCATGAGAGATGTCAAATCCCATGAGTAAGAAAAAGCTACCGCGACTTGAGACTTATCAATTCGCCGCCGAGTTGCAGCGGATCGGTAATCGTGCGGTTCGTGCCGCTCAGGAAGAGAGCCGTAGGCTCGGGGTTCCGAATGTGTACTCCAAGGGTGGCGTAGTGTATTTCGAGCTCCCTTCAGGTGAGCTCACGCAGAATGATCCGTTTAAGGATTGATCCACCGCCGAGTCAGAGCGTACGCCCCCTCTCCGCCCATGCCACCAATCCGAACGTCATCCGCGCGTTGATCTCGCCCAGGGGATTCAAGGCGATCGTCCCGTCCTCCTTCCTGTAGCTCCAGGCGTCGATCCCGAACGGACCCACGTAGCCCGCCCTCCGGAGAGCTGCGGCGACGGCCTCGACGGTCTCCAGCAGACGGGCCCGGTCCTCCTCGGAGAGGTCAGGCTGGAGATCGATCCCCGCGAACTGGCCTTTCAGGTCCACCCGCTGGCCATGGATGCCGACGATCCGCAGGTCCGTCTCGGTGAGGAGCGCGGAGACGCCGTAATCCGCGACCCGGTCCATCCAGGGCTCAAAGAGGAGGGGGCCGTGGCGAGCAAAGAGGCGCTCGACGGTACGCCTCGCCTTGGGATCGGACAGCTCCGGTCCGTTCCTTTCGATGTACCGGGATCGTCCGGAGGCGGAAAGCGGCGCCTTGAGCACCCAGCTTCGGGGCAGGGGGAGGCGCTCCAACTTCGCCAGCGACTCCACCATTCGCGCTCCGGGCAGGTCGCAGCCGATTTCCTTCGCGACCTGGAGATGGAAGGCCCGGTGATGAACGGCCGCGACGACGGACGGCGACGGCACCGGCAGCGTCCAGAGCAGCTCGTGGAGGGGGGCATCCCAGGAGACGGCAGAGCTTCGAGGGCCGCGCCGGTGCGCCGCGGCCTCGGGCGTCTCGCACCAGGCGAGCACCTCTTCGGCGGGCGGGAGATCGCGGAGCGGACCCGATTCCAGGATCGGCCGTTGCCCATCCGGGATGGATTCCATGGGCGCGGGGCTCCACAGGCGATCGCCTTCACGGGCGAAGACGCGCAGGAGCGGGGCCATCCGGGAGACCGTCTCCAGGACGGCCCGGGATGGCGGGGTCCGCCGGCGGGCGAGATCGTCTTCGCAGAGGAGGTTGGCGAGGATGCGCCTCACGGCTCGCCCTGCTCGAGGCGGCGGATGAACTCCGCGTCGAGCCCGGCCGCTTCGCGCCCCTCGCGGTCGAAGCTCCGCCCGCGCGCCCGCTTCGGGCGGAGCGGCCAGGTGAGGTTCGAGCGGTAGGCGTCCCAGGCGGACTCGTCCTCGGGCTTGAAGACCTGGAGCCAGGTCCAGCCGAAGCGGACGTGCTCGATCTCGTCCAGGTGGACGCGCTCGATCACGGCCGCCGTCTTGAGGTCCCCGGCCCGTCGGGCCGCCTCGGCGTAGTCCAGGGTGTGGTCGAGGTTGGCGTTCTCGAAGGTCAGCGACATGGCGCAGAGGAAGCGCAGCGGCGTGGTGATCGTCTCGACTTTTCCCCAGAAGTAGCCGTTGACGGGGAAGTCGCCGAACCGCGCCCCGGCGTCCTCCACCCGGGCGATGTACATGCGGGTGTGCCGCTGCTCGTCCTCGAGGATGCGCAGCAGCCCGCGGCGGAAATCGGCCGGCGCGCCGGGAAACGCCAGCAGGGCCCAGGCGAACAGCTCGGCCGCCTGGAGCTCGTGATTGGCGAGGGCATGGAGGATACGCGGCCTCTGCGCCGAGTCCGGCATGCCTTCGATCGACGGCACCTCCACCCCCGACGCGAACCGGAGGTCCGGCGGCCGGCCCGGCTCCAGGACGCGCAGGGGCGGGCCGGGGTCCAGGTCCGTCAGCCCGCCCGGCGGCGGCGCGAGCTTGAGGTCGACGTCTTCTGTGAAGAGGACCGTCCGGGCGAAGTCGCGGAGCTCCATGGCCCGAACGTTACCGCAAGGAGGGAGATGAGGGGCGGCCACATAGGGCCGCCCCGAGGGAAGAGCCTGCTCTACCGGAACCGCAGGATCGCCGACAGCACGATCGCCCGCGGGTCCGAGAGCTGGGTCGGCTTGCCGAAGTTCGCGTTGTTGGACGGGCTGAGGAGCGGGTTGGGTCCCGGGTTGCTGGGGTTGAGCGGCTGGTTGAGGAGATACCGGTCGTCCACCTGGAGCGCCACCTGCTCGTCGAACAGGTTGGTGACGCGCCCCTCCACCTCCAGGCCGAAGTCGCCGAACCGGAACTCATAGGAGGTGAGCAGGTCGACGTTGAGCCAGTCCTCCATCCGCCGGGAGCCCGCCGCCTCCAGATAGCGATGGTAGCTGGAGGAAACGTTGGTGGACGGTTGGGCCCGCGCTTCCCAGGCGGCGCCGCTCTGGTAGCGGATGTAGGTGCCGGCCCGCAGATGCTCGATCGGCTCGATCGTCGCGAACAGCTTGGCGAGGTGCGTGCGGTTGCCGCGCAGCAGGCCGTCGCGGTTGTCCGTGATCAGCACGCCGGGGCCGTCCTGAAGGATCGACGAGTTGAAGAACAACTGGTCGGCATAGTCGATATCCCAGTTTCCCTCCAGGCGGCTCCAGGTGTAGCTGGCGTTGATCCAGAGACGCTTGAAGCGGTCGTCGGCCGGCCGGCGGTTGAGCTCGAGGGTGGCGGCCGTGTACTTCCGGAAGGCGTCCGGGAGCTGGGAGACGCGGAAGGGGCCGTTGCCGAGGCCGTCGGCGCTGACGTCCTCGAAGATGTCGCCGACCTCGCGGTACATACCCCAGACCTCGGCCGACCAGGCGGAGCCGAGGGGCCGCGCGTACCCGGCGAGGTACTCGTCGGTGAACATCGGGTCGAGCCCGGCGTCGATCTTCTTGTTCTGGGTGTTGGCGGCCGGCACCTCCGAGATGAGAGTGCCGTTGGCGTCGAACGTCGCCCGGGTGGTGAAGATGCGGGTGGGCGAGGCGGCGCGGGTGAGCGACTTGTTCTCGGTATTGGAATAGCGGCCGAAGTTGGCGTACACCTTGTCGCCCAACTGCGGGCTCGGGACGAACGTGATGCCGAGCCGCGGCTGGATCTGCTGATCCCAGTCGAAGGTCAGGATCTTTACCTTGGTCTTGGTGCCCGGCGTGGCGCCCAGGCCCTCGCCGAAGTACTCATCCCGGTTGACCAGCAGCCCGGCGGTCACCGTCATCCGCTCGCCGACGGAGATCTGGTCCTGGAGAAAGGCGCCCCAGACATCGGCGCGGCCGGTGTGCGGCGGCTGGATCGATACGTAGTTCGCCGTGAACGTCCGCGTCGTGGTGCTGAAAGAGATGTTCCCCCAGCCGTTCGCCTGCCGGCTGAGCTGCTCCTCGTTGTGGTCATAAGTGACGCCGCCGCGGATGTCGTGCCGCGTGTCACCCCAGGAACCGAAGCGCTGGTAGGTGAGCCGCGCCTCGTCCCGCTCGAAATCCTGGAAGTTGAAGAGGTCCGATCCGCCGACGATCTGGCCGGCGGCGTTGGCTCCGCCGACGATGATGCCGGTGGCCGTGGAGAACCGGCCGACGAGGTCCGGGCGGAGGGCGTTGAAGGCCGGCCGGTAGCCCAGGTCGTTCACCGGGATGGCCGAGTTCTTCTCTTCGTTGTGGTTCAGCTTGAGCTCGGTCAGGCTGTCCGACGTGACGTTCCAGACCCAGGAGAAGGTGCCGAGCAGGTAATCGGTGGAGTCGTCGGTCGCGACGCTCGGGCTGGAAACCGAGAAGGTGCTGGCGCCGATGCTGTTCTCGGTCGTGGTGTCCCGCTTGCGGCCCGAGAGGGACAGGAAATGGCTCGCTCCGGGGTTGGAAGTGAGCTTCCCGAAGTACTCGTCGGTGCTCCTGTCTTCGTCGGGCACTCCGCCGAGGTTGTTCACGCGGTCGGTGGAGGTCACGGTAGGCAGGTTCACCGAGCCGTAGAACCAGAGGTGGTCGCGCAGGATGGGCCCGCCGAGCGCACCGGCGAACAGCGAGCGGTCCCGCGTGCTCTGGATGGTCGAGAGCTTGCTGTCGGAGACGAAGCTCGCCGGCTGATACTCCGTGCGGAGCTGACCCGCGAAGTCGTTCGTTCCCGACTTCGTGATGGCGTTGACCACCATGCCGGCCGCGCGGCCATACTCGGCGGAGATGCCGCCGCGCTTGAGGCTGACCTCAGCGATGTCGAGCTCCGTGATGTCGGGCAGGATGTCGCCATAATGGGGGTTGGTCACGTTGATGCCGTCGACCATATAGGTGTTCTCCATCCGCGACGCACCGGCGTTGGGCGTGTTCCGCCCGTTCTCCGAGACTCCCGGCGCGAGTTGGAAGAGACCCCTGTAGGTGCGGCCCACCGGCAGGTTCTCGATCTGTTCCGTGGTGTAGTTGGTCTGCACGTCACTCGACTTGACGTCGATCGTCGGCAGCACCGTGGTGACCGTGAGCTCTCCCGTGACCGACGGATTGAGCACGAGGTTCACTTGCGTGTCCCGTTCCAGTGCGACGACGGCCCCCCGCTTCACGTTGCCCAGCCCTTGCAGATCGGCCACCACCTCGTAGTCGCCGGGCGGCAGGCGCAGGATGGTGAAGGCGCCGTTGTCGTCCGTCACGGCCGTCCGGCCGGCCGGCAGGAGGGGACCGCTGACGGTCACCGTGACGCCGGGCAGCGCGGCGTCGTCCGAGCCGCGGACCGTGCCGGAGATGGACCCCGTCACCTGGGCGAAAGCGGCGCCGCCCGCCGAAAGAATCAGAATCATGAGCCAGAGGATCGGTTGAAGCTTCCGAACCATGGTGTCTTCCCTCCAGGTCTTCCGGCGCCCACCTCGGACGCAACGGAGAGCGTTGATAATTTCAAGGAGATCGATCGTAGCACGGGGGTGACGGGGAGGTTACAGGAGGGAAGGGGATGCCTGCTAAACTCATTTTCAACTATGCATAAGAATCCGGTCCTCTTCGCGTTCCTCGTCCTCGGCCTGCTCGCCGCCTCCGCTTTCGCCCAGCCGGCTCAGCCCGGCGGAGCCCTTCCCGGCCCCCTTCCCCTGTTCCCGGCTGACAACTGGTGGAACGTCGACGTCAGCTCGGCGCCGGTCGATCCCAACAGCGGGGGCTACATCGGCTTCATCGGCGGCAACGTCGGGCTCCATCCCGACTTCGGAGGCGACGCGGACGCGTTCCCGGAGATCTACGGGATGGTCTACGTCGTGGTCCCGGGGACCCAGCCCCTGGTGCCGGTGACGTTCGTCGAGTTCGGCGGCGAGAGCGACGCCGGGGCTCCGGGCCGGCCGCCCGGCTATCCCATTCCGGACGAGGCCAGAGCCCAGGCCCGATGGATCGAGGGCGGGCATCCCGGCAACGCCGATCCGGGCGGCGACCGGCACATGCTGATCGTGGACCGCGACGACCGCATCCTCTACGAGCTCTACCACACCCGCTGGAACGCCTCCCGCGGCCGGTGGGAGGCGGGCTCGGGGGCCGTCTTCCCCCTCGATTCCAACCTCCGGCGGCCCGAGGGGTGGACGAGCGCCGACGCCGCGGGCCTCGCCATCCTGCCGGGCCTGGTGCGCTACGACGAGGTCTTCGGCACGGCGCCCATCCAGCACGCCTTCCGCTTCACGGTGGAGGAGAGCGACGGCCACGTCTTCCCCGCGTCCCACGACGCCGGCGATTCCCGGGGGGCTCTGCCGATGGGCGCGCGCCTTCGCCTCAAGGCGGGCAAGGACCTCTCTGGATACACGCCGGAGGTGCGCAAGATCTTCCAGGCGATGAAGACCTACGGTCTGATCGTGGCCGACAACGGCTCCAACATGTTCATCTCGGGCGCCTACGACGCCCGCTGGAACAACGATGTGCTGAACCCCGCCTTCGCCAGCCTCCGCGCCGGCGACTTCGAGGTGGTCCAACTCGGCTGGAAGCCCTCGGCGACGCCTCCGGGTGTCTGCGTCTCGGGCGACACCCGGCTCTGCCTGAGCGACAGCCGCTTCCGGGTCGAGGCCCGATGGACGGCGAACGGCGGCAACGGCCCCGGCCACGCCGTCTCCCTCACGCCAGACACCGGCTACTTCTGGTTCTTCAACGATGCCAACGTCGAGATGGTCGTCAAGGTGCTGAACGTCTGCGCCGCCCGGCAGCGCTTCTGGGTTTTCGCGGGCGGCCTGACCAACGTCCAGGTCCGCCTGACGGTGACGGATACCCGGACGGGAGCCATCAAGACGTACGACAACCCGGCGAATACGCCTTTCCGGCCCGTGCAGGACACGAACGCGTTTCTGACGTGCCCGTAGCTCAGTGCGCCCGGGCCTTCTCCTCCCCGATCCACCAATCCACGTGCTTCGCCAGCACGCTGAGCGGCATCCCGCCGCTGCCGATGACGGCGTCGTGGAAGCGGCGGACGTCGAAGGCTTTGCCCAGTTCCCGCTCGGCCTTGCGGCGCAGATCCCAGATGGCGCTCGAGCCCATCTTGTAGGCGAGGGCCTGACCGGGGATGTCCACCGCGTAGCGGAGGGTCTCGGTGCCGATCTGGGTGTCGGATTCCAGGGTGTTCGCCTTCATGTAGTCGATGGCCTGCTGGCGCGTCCAGCCCAGGGAGGCCATGCCGGTGTCCACCACCAGGCGCGAGGAGAGGAACAGGTCGTGGGCGATCCAGCCGGCGAGGTCGTAGGGATCGGAATAGCCCCCCATTTCCTCGGCGAGCCCCGAGGAGTACATGGCCCAGCCCTCGGCAAAGGCGGTCGACTGGTAAACCCTCCGGAAGTACGGCAGGCTCTGGTTTTCCCACTGCAACTGGATCTGGAAGTGGTGGCCGGGGATCAGCTCGTGGTAGATCAGGGCGGCGGCGACGAGCATCGAACGCTCGTCGAGCTTCGAGCCGTTGAACATATAATCCCCCTCCGCCCGTCCGGTAGTCGGCGCCCGGTAGTAGCCGTAGGTCATCGATCCCTCGAGCTCGGGCTCCAGACGTTCAACGCCGTAGGGAGCCTTCGGGGTGCGGAGGAAGAAGTCGCGGATGCGGGGCTCGATGCGGCGGATAGGCGCCATCAGACGCTCGGCCACCTCGTCCGGGGTCTTCATGAAGAAGCGGAGATCGGTCTTGAGGAACCGGCGGAACGCATCCAGGTCCCCCTCGAATCCGGTTTTCTTCCGCACCTCCTCCAGACGGCCGTTGAGACGGGCGACCTCGTCGAGGCCGCGGCGGTGGATCTCCTCGGGCGTCGAGTCCAAGGTGGTATGGAGACGCACCAGGTAGCGGTAGGTCTCCTGTCCCCCCGGATACTGCCCCAGGCCGACCTTCTCCGGTGCCGCCGCACGGTACGGCGGTGAATCGGGGACGGCGGCGAGCGCTTCGAGAGCGGGGTTGACCTGGGTCTCCACGGTCTTGAGGACCTGGGCCTGGAAGGCTTCCGCTCCCTCCGGATAGAACTTCTCGAGGCGTGCGTCGCTCACCGCGAACAGGCTATCTTCCGGCTTGCGGATGAACGACCGGACGAGCTCCACCACGGGATCGATCTCTGCCTTCGGCAGCAGGATCCCCATGGCGCGCTGGGCTTCCAGGTTCGTGCGAAGCTGGTTGATGACCCGCACGTAATCCCGCAGGAGATGGAGATAGCGGTCGCGGTCCTTGACCGTCTTGAAGGGGAAGCCGGTGAGCACCGGGAAGAGAGGGCGCAGCGGGGAGCTGTAGGGTGTGACCTGAAAGAAGCCCCGGAAGTGGTCGTGGGACTCGATGGCATGAGCGAGCTGCCAGTCGAGGATCTCGCGGGAGAGCCACTCCTCGTGGGTCAGTTTCCCGGCGTCCACCCGGGTGAGCCGCTCGCGGAGGGACCGGAGGCGCGCGGCATCCCTGCCGTCTCCCTCGTAGGAGTAATCGGGAAGCTCGGTGACCTCGAGCCCCTCCTGCATGCGGGCCAGGGGGTTCTGGTCGAGCTGAAGCTTCTGGTAGTCCTGGAGGATGCCGGCGAGCGCCGCGGAGGCCGCGGCCGGCTGCGGCTTCGCGGCAGGCTTGCCGGCGGCGCCGAGGAACAGGAGGGGGAGAAGGATGACGACCGGAGCGAGGGTCTTCATTCGAAGAGCTCTGAAAGCGGCAGCTCCAACCCGGGCAGCAGGGGCGTGGTGAGCACGTCGCCGGCTTCGGCGGAGAGCTCGGCGACGAGGCGTAAACCCTCGGGCGTCTGCCGGTACACCCGGGTGGTCCTCCGGGAGGTGTTGAACATCCAGTACTCGAGGACTCCGGAGCGCTCGTAGAGATGGAGCTTGATTCCTTCATCGCGCCGCCGGGTGCTCTCCGACAGGATCTCGACGACCAGGTCCGGGGCTCCCTGGATGTTCGTTTCGGTGACGATCCCCGCCCGTTCGTTCGAGATGAACATCAGGTCCGGCTGGACGATGTCATGCTCCGAGAGGATCACGTCGAAGGCAGCGGCATAGACCCGGCCGAGTCGGCGGCTCTTCACGAAGAGATGAAGCCGCGACCCCAACTCGATCGAAAAACCCTGGTGGGGCCGAAAGGGCGAAGGCGTCACGTAGAGCTCCCCATCGATGATCTCGTGACGCTTGCCGTCATCCGGAATCCGGGCGTAATCGTCGTAGGTCAGCTTGCGGATGCGGTCTTGGATAGCCATGGGTGTGCCTCTCGGCCCATGGTAGCACCGGGCTAAGCGAAGATCTCGGCGAGAGGGATCTCGAGCCCGGGCAGCAGCGGCGTCGTGAGCACGGCGTCGCCGGCTTCGGCGGAGAGTTTGGCGACGAGGCGGAACATGCCGTCGGAGAGCCTGTAGACGCTGACCGCCATCCGGAAGCCATCGACGATCCAGTACTCCCGGACGCCAAAGCGCTCGTAAGTCTGGATCTTGCTTTTTTCATCCAGCTTGCGCGTGCGTTTGGAGAGGATCTCGACGACGAGATCCGGAGCCCCTTGAACGTTCTCCTTCCCGGCGATCGCCGCTCTCTCCTTCGAGATGAACAGGAGATCAGGCTGGACGACATCGTTCCAAGACAGGACGACATCGCATGGAGCGAAGAGGACCTCACCAAGGCAGTTTTGGAGCACGAAGCTATCGAGCCAACGGAAGATTCTGACGATGAGGCGCTGATGCCAGAGGGAAGGAGCAGGCGTCACGTAGTGCTCTCCGTCGATGATCTCGTGGCGCTTGCCGTCGTCCGGAATCCGGGCGTAATCGTCGTAGGTCAGCTTGCGGATGCGGTCTTGGACAGCCATGGGTTTGCCTCGCGTCGACCATGGTAGCACCGGGACGAGCGGCTCGCTCGTTCCGCCCGTCGATGCATTCTACCCGGACTGTTTCCTGACTCGGGAACATATCACCGAAACGGTCCGCCTCACCGCTCGAACTGCGTCCGGGTGGCTTCGCCGTGGCCGGGGCGGCCCAACTGGAAGAGGCTCTCGGGCGTCCCGTCCTCCAGGATGACCCCCGCCGCGTACTCGCCCAGCGCCGGGCACAGCTTGAAGCCGTGGCCGGAGCCGCCGCCCAGGAGCCAGACGTTCTCGGCGTGGGGGTGGCGGTCGAAGAGGAGGTGGCCGTCCGGGCTGTTCTCGTACTGGCAGACGCGGGACTCGACGAGCGGGGCGCCGGCCAGGGCCGGGAAGCGCCGGGCGAGGATCTCCCGGGCTTCCCCGAGGAGGGCCGGAGTGAGGATGCGCTCCGCCGTCGTGGGATCGAGGGACGCGCCGCGGGTGTCGTCCGCCAGCTTGAAGCCGCGGTTCTCATTGCCGGGGATGCCGTAGAAGATCCGCTCGCCGAGATCGACCCAGGTCGGACACCGGCCCTCGTCGAACCGCGGATCTCCCGGCGGGGTCGCGAAGTAGAAGACCTCCTGCCGGCTGACGCGCAGGAAGCGCTCGCCGATCACCTCGGGGAACAGGCGGCCCAGCCAGGGCCCGCAGGCGAACACGTAGAGGTCCGCCCGGAGGACCGAGCCATCGGCGAGATCCAGCCGGTCCATCTTTCCTGCCTGGAACGGCCCCGGCGCCACGGCGGCGAGCCGAACCTCCCCGCCCTCGGCGTCGACGGCCGCCGCCACGGCCTGACAGGCGCGCCGGGCGAGGAGATAGCCGGCCTCCTCCTCGACGAAGACGGTGCGGACTCCCCCGAAGCCGATCTGGGGGAAACGGTCCCTGGCTTCCCGGATCGAGACCTCGGCGGCGGGCAATCCCACGTTCTTTAGATAGGGGAGGGAATCGCGGACGTAGCCGTCGTCCTCGCCGCACATCCAGAGCATGCCGGTCGGCCGGTAGAGCCGGCGGCGCCAGCGGGCCTCGGCCTCCCGCCACAGCGCGAAGGAGCGGGCGACCCATTCGACATAGATGCGGTCCGAGCCGTAGGCGCCGCGGATGATCCGCGTCTCGCCGCCGGAGCTGGAGCGGGAGTGACCCGGACCCCAGGCGTCGAGCAGGGTGACGCGGGCGCCGCCACGGAGGAGGTGAAGGGCGGTCCAGCCGCCGAAGGCTCCGGCTCCGATGACGGCGACGTGGGGGGCGGGGGGCATGGTGGGCTGGAACGTTATCGCAGTTCCGCCCCCTCCCGAACCCTCACCCCCCGGCCCCCTCTCCCGACCCCTCCCTCCCGCCCTCACCGGGAGAGGGGGCCGGGGGGTGAGGGTTCGGGAGGGTGGGATGCCCGCTACTGATCCTCGACAAGCTGTTGAACGCCCGCAGGAATTTCGCCTACGGTCCGCAGTACAACTACCTCGACCACGCGGACATCATCGGCTGGACCCGTCCTCGCCAGCCATCAAATCGTGATCTCGCTGTAGCTACCCTGCGTTGCATGATCGACCGCTCTCACCACCGCTGCAACTTTCGCCTGGATCTTGGGCCAACTGGTAGAGAGAAGCACTACGACCGCCAAGCTCCGCTCACTCAGGTTCTGCTGGTACCTCAAATTCTGGTCTGTAGTCACCAGAATCTCGAACCCCGAAGCTTCGGCCTGGGAGATCAGGGCGCCGTTCTGGAGAGTGCTCCAGGCCAGCTCGTAAACGGTCGTCACTTCATGGAGAAGAAGATGGCGGCGCAAGGGTACCGGCGTACCCTGGTCGAAGAGAACCTTCACGCTACGAGGAGGCTACGAGCCGCGTGTTCGAGAACCGCCTCCGCCTGCTCTTGGGAGACTCCCGGGAACCACGCGAGGAATTCCTCCAGCCTCGCGCCAGATTCGAGATTCTCGAACAACGCCTTGACGGGCACGCGCGTACCCCGGAACACCCAGGCACCGCTCACACGGTCCGGATGGCGTTCGACAGCGGGGCATTGAGACCAGTCCAGCATCGAAGTCATACTAGCAAAATCAGCCTGCCACGTAGCAAGTCGAAGGACCCCAAGGCACCAGCACGCCCGCCCCGGAAGAGCGGCAGCCCTGGAAGCGGATCGATGGAGCTCAGGTGAAACATAGTGTGTTTCATCGTTGAACGATCTTACCATTCCAGCTCGATTTCCTCTGCTACAATCAAGTTTCCGGGAACGTCCAATTCGAATGGGCGGGTGTGGCGATGATCCCTCTTCAGTCCGGTTCCAGGAGGTCTCTAAATGTTCAATTACGTTCGATCGCGGGCGAGCCTGCTCCCGCTGCTTCTCCTCATGGTCTTTGCGGCGGCGCCGGTCTTCGCGGCCCATACGCCGGCGCCCCAGTTCGTCACGGTGGCCGGCAGCCTCCAGCAGGAGCTGGGCTGTACCAGCGACTGGATGCCCGACTGCGCCGAGACCCATCTCGCCTTCGATGCCGCGGATGACGTCTGGCAGGGGACGTTCGACGTCCCGGCCGGCAACTGGGAGTACAAGGCGCCCCTCAACAACTCCTGGGACGAGAACTACGGCGCCAACGCGCAATCGAACGGCGGCAACATCGCCTTGAACCTCGGGGCCGCCGCCAGCGTCAAGTTCTACTACTCGCACGAGACCCACTGGATCACCAGCAACAAGAACGCGGTGATCGCGACCGCCCCCGGCAGCTACCAGCACTTCCTGGGCTGCCCGGGCGACTGGCAGCCGGACTGCCTGCGCTCCTGGCTCCAGGACCCGGACGGCGACGGCATCTACACCTTCTCGACCCGCTCGATCCCGGCCGGCAACTACGAGGTGAAGGCCGCCATCAACGAGAGCTGGGATGAGAACTACGGCGCCGGCGGCGCCTCGAACGGGGCGAACATCGCGTTCACGGTCGCCGCGGATTGCGCCGAGACGGTCTTCTCCTACAACGCCGCGACCCACGTGCTCACCGTCTCGGCGGGCGCGGGCGGCGGCGGCGCGCAGCCGGCCAGCGTCACCATCGCCGGCAGCCTCCAGTCCGAGCTGGGCTGCCCCGACGACTGGCAGCCGGCCTGCGCCAATACCCATCTGACCTTCGATTCGACGGACGGCGTCTGGCAGGGGACGTTCAACGTCCCGGCCGGCTCCTGGGAGTACAAGGCCCCCATCAACGACTCGTGGGACGAGAACTACGGCGCCAACGCTCAAGCCAACGGCGCCAACATCGGCCTCAACCTCGACTCGCCCGCGGCCGTCAAGTTCTATTACGATCACGCCACCCACTGGGTGACCAGCAACCGGAACGCCGTCATCGCCGTGGCGCCCGGCAGCTTCCAGTCCGAGCTGGGGTGCCCGGACGACTGGCAGCCGGACTGCCTGCGCTCCTGGCTCCAGGACCCGGACGGCGACGGCGTCTACACCTTCTCGACGAGCGCGATCCCGCCGGGCAACTACGAGACCAAGGTCGCCATCAATGAGAGCTGGGACGAGAACTATGGCGCCAATGGTGCGCCGAACGGCGCCAACATCTCCTTCTCCGTGCCGCAGGCCTGCACCGAGATCTTCTTCTCCTACAACTCCACGACCCACGTCCTCACCGTGAGCGCCACCGGAGCCCCCAAGGGGAACATCGGCCGCACGCAGGCCTACTGGGTGACGGCGGACACCATCGCCTGGAACCCGGGCGCCGTCTCGGCCGGCTGGGACGTCACCCTCCACTACGATGCGGACGGCGGCCTTATCCTCGATCCCGAGGGGGTCACGGGCGGCACCGAGATCCCGCTGACCTACGACCCTGCGGGCCTCTCCGCCGCCGTCAAGGAGAAGTTCCCCCACATCGCGGGCTTCCAGGCCTTCCACGTCCCGGCGAGCCGGCTCTCCGAGGTGCCCGAGGCCCTCAAGGGGCAGATCGCCGTCGACGCCAAGGATGCGGGAGGCACCCTGGTGGACGCCACCGGCCTCCAGATCCAGGGCGTGCTCGACGACCTCTACACCTACAACGGCCCGCTCGGCGCGGCGTTCGGGGCCGGCCGCGTGCCGACCCTGCGCGTCTGGGCGCCCACGGCCCGCTCGGTCAAGCTGCACGTCTTCGCCGACTCGAACCCGGCGACGGCTTCGACCGTCCATGACATGACCCTCGATCCGGCCAAGGGCGTCTGGAGCGTCACCGGCCCCGCGAGCTGGTATGGCAAGTACTACCTCTTCGAGGTGAACGTCTTCGTCCGCACGACAGGCCAGGTCGAGACCAACCTGGTCACCGATCCCTACTCGGTGAGCCTGTCGCGCAACAGCCAGCGCAGCCAAATCCTCGACCTCGCCGATTCAGCCTGGAAGCCGGCCGGCTGGGACGCCCTGACCAAGCCGCGGCTCGACGCTCCGGAGGACATCGTCCTCTACGAGCTCCACGTCCGCGACTTCAGCGTCAACGACCCCAGCGTGCCCGCCAACCTCAAGGGCACCTTCAAGGCGTTTACGCTCAGCAACTCGAACGGTATGCGCCACCTGCGCTCGCTGGGGCTGGCGGGCCTGACCCACGTCCACCTGCTGCCGGTCTTCGACATCGCCACCATCAACGAGGACAAGTCGCAGTGGCAGCAGCCCGCGGGCGACCTGTCGGCCTTCCCGCCCGACTCCGAGGAGCAGCAGGCCCGGGTGCTGGCGGTGGCGGACGCCGACGGCTTCAACTGGGGCTACGACCCCTGGCACTACACCGTGCCCGAGGGCAGTTACTCGACCAATCCGGACGGCCCGACGCGCATCCTCGAGTTCCGCGAGATGGTCAAGGCGCTCAGCGACAGCCGGCTCCGCGTGGTGATGGACGTGGTCTACAACCACACCAACGCCGCCGGTCAGAACGACAAGTCGGTGCTCGACCGCATCGTCCCGGGCTACTACCACCGGCTCAACTCGGACGGCAACGTCGAGACCAGCTCCTGCTGCCAGAACACGGCCTCCGAATTCAACATGATGGAGAAGCTCCTGGTCGACTCGGTGGTGACCTGGGCCCAGGCCTACAAGGTCGACGGCTTCCGCTTCGACCTGATGGGCCATCACATGAAGCGGAACATCCTCAAGCTGCGGGCGGCCCTCGACGCGCTCACCCCCGCCAATTCCGGGGTGGACGGCAAGAAGATCTACCTCTACGGCGAGGGCTGGAACTTCGGCGAGGTGGCCAACAACGCCCGCGGCGTGCAGGCGACCCAGGCCAACATGGCCGGCACGGGCGTCGGCACCTTCAGCGACCGCCTGCGCGACGGCGTGCGAGGCGGCGGACCGTTCTCCGGCATCCAGGAGCAGGGCTTCCTGACCGGCCTCTACTACGACCCGAACGCCACCAACCAGGGCTCGGCGGCCGACCAGCTCTCCAAGCTGCTTCTGGAAGCCGACTGGGTGCGCACCGGCCTGGCCGGCGCCATCGCGACCTATCCGCTCGAAGACCGCAACGGCAACCTCGTCGAGGCCCGGCAGATCGACTACAACGGCCAGCCGGCCGGCTACACCGCCGATCCCCAGGAGGTCATCAGCTACATCGAGGCCCACGACAACGACACGTTGTGGGATGCCATCCAGCTCAAGGCCGCGCCCACGGACACGCTGGCGGACCGGGTGCGGACGCAGAACCTGGGAATGAGCCTCCTCGCCTTCGGCCAGGGCATCCCCTTCTACCACGCGGGCGTCGAGCTGCTGCGTTCGAAGTCGCTGGACCGCAACAGCTACAACTCCGGCGACTGGTTCAACAAGCTGGACTTCACCTACAACTCGAACAACTGGGGCGTCGGCCTGCCGCCGGCGCCGGACAACCAGTCCAACTGGCCGGTGATGCGGCCGCTGCTGGCCAACCCCGCGCTCGAGCCGGGCCGGCCCGAGATCCTGAAGGCCTACGGCCACTTCCTCGAGACCCTGGCCATCCGCAAGAGCACGCCGCTGTTCCGGCTGCGCACGGGCGACGCCGTCAAGGCTCGGGTGCGTTTCCACAACACCGGCCCGAACCAGCTCCCCGGCCTCATCGCCATGAGCGTCGCGGACGCCGACGGCAGCGTGGACCGGGCTCACAACTTCCTGGTGGTGGTCTTCAACGCCAACGACGAGGCGCAGAGCTTCACCGCCTCCGAGCTGACCGGCAAGCGGCTGGTGCTCCATCCCTTCCAGGCCTTCTCGCCCGACGCCCTGGAGCGCACCTCGACCTTCAACCGGACGACCGGGACCTTCTCCGTGCCGGGCCGCACGGCGGCCGTCTTCTGGTCCTACCGGCCGGTGACGGAGCAGATCGATCTGCTGATCCAGGACATCATGAACCTCCAGACCGCGGGCCAGATCACGTCCGGCCGGGCCACGGCCCTCAAGGCCAAGCTGAACGCGGCCCGCCAGCAGGCCGACCACGGCAACAAGGTCCCAGCCGCCAGCCAGCTCGGCGCCTTCATCCTCCAGGTGAACACCTTCGCCAAGCAGGGCTTCCTTCCGCAGGAAGCCGCCGACGCCTTGACGGAGAACGCCACCCAGGCGACCGTCACCCTGTTCCTGTAGGTTCGCGGATCTAAAGCCGCCGCCCCTCCATGGGGCGGCGGCGATTGTGAGGAGGGCCAGGACCCTTCCAATCCGGACCTAAGACGCGGTTGACATCAGTACGGCAGGGCCGTATAGTGCTCCTATGTACACCGTCGTCGAAACGCCTCTGTTCCAGCGCCTCGCCGACGGCTACTGGACTGAGCAGGAGCGTAGCTTTTTCGTGTCATTCATTGCGGCCAATCCAGACGCCGGAGAAGTCATCCCGGGCTCGGGTGGTGTGCGCAAGGTGAGATGGAGCACAGCGGGACGTGGCAAGAGAGGCGGTGTCCGAGTGATTTACTTCAACCGGCTCTCTGCTGGCGAAATCTGGCTTCTCGTTCTGTACTCAAAATCGGAAGCCGAGAACATTCCAGCGCATGTGTTGCGCCGGATCAAGGAGGAAATTGAGCATGGCTAAGATTGCCGGGAAGAATCGGTTGGCTGTGTCCGGCGAAGAGCTGGGAGAGCAACTGCTGCAATCAGTTCGCGAAATGAAGGCCGGATTGCGTGGCCGCGTGCATAAGCCAGAATTGTCCAGCATTGTTGAGGCCCGTCTGATCTTGGGGTTCTCGCAAGCATCGTTCGCTGCTCTGTTGGGTGTATCGGTTCGCACACTGCAGGACTGGGAGCAAGGGAGGCGGGAGCCGTCGGGCGCAGCCAAGACCCTTATCAAAGTCGCCAGACTTCACCCTGAGGTTCTGCAGGAGTTGGCCTCGTAGCCTCGATCAGGAAGGACGGCAGGGAACGGCCCCGCTTTCCGTCCCTGCCGATGCGTCAATTGTCAAAGATCCTATCCGGGGATGCATCCCCGATCCAATTCCGGTCTGGCCGGCTGAAACGGCCTGGAATCTAATCCCGCCAAGAGGTCGTGTCAAGAGTTTTCAACGGAAAAAGCCAAAGGAGATCCGCAAAAGACTAGCGACACTGTGGAAAAGGTCTTTTGGCCAAGGGAAAGACTTTTTGGCTGCGGTAAAAGTCTTTTGGAATCGAGCGGAAGTCAATTGGGTAAGAATTTGACCAATTCCCTGTGGAAAAGGCTTGCGCTCTCCGACAAAAGCGGAGTAGCCTTCTGTTCGAAGCAGCCGCCGCGGAGAAAAGGGGTCAACCTCGGAGTAAATGACTTTTTCGAGCGAAGAAAAACTCTTTTCCCCGGAGAAAAGGGTTCCTGGTGGACCCGAAAGGTCTTTTGCTCCAAGTTTTCCAACAAATCCGGTATCAACAGACCTTTTCCACGGACGCGGTGGCCTTTTCTGGCTCTTTGACAACTGAAGGACACACAAGGCGCCTTTTAGACGGGGCGCTCTCCGCTTTGGAGAGGCCCCGTCGTTTTTAAGGCGACCGCGAAGCTACCTGCGCCCCTCCGAGCTCCAGGAGGGGTAGGGGCTGTCACCCAGGGCTGAAGCCCACCCTCTTACACACACCTAGCCGGACGTCGGCCAAACAGCCTTGGCAACGGTAGCGTCGCCCTGAAAGGGCGGGATTTGACCAGCCCGGGGTGGCAACCCCGGGGATGCAGGCCCACCTTCCCGTACCAAGTCCCGAAGGGCCGACATTCCGTCGAGCGGTGGAAGGGAAGTCAGACCTTGGCTCTGTCAGGTGGCTTCGGCTCGTCGACGAGACCTGCCGGCCCTTCGGGACTTGAGGCTGTGTGGGGCTACCGTTCCCGGGGTTGCCACCCCGGGCTGGTCAAATCCTGCCCTTTCAGGGCGACGCTGCGGCTTCCGAGTCTGTCTGCCAAGCGCCACAGGAATTTCTCTAAGCGCGCCAAGGTAGAGAGGTTTGATGTTGCTCGCCGACGCCATGCTCGGGGCCCTCGCCCGCTGGCTCCGCGTCCTCGGCCTGGACGTGTCCTACGATCCGGACCTCGACGATGCCGAGCTGGTCGACAAGGCCGTCGCCGAGGGGAGGACCATCCTCACCCGCGACCGCCGCCTGACCGAGCGCCGCCTCGCCCGCAACCCCTGCTGATCCGCTCCGGCGACGTGGACGAGCAGGTCCGGCAGGTCCTGACCGAGCTCGGCCTCCACCCCGACCCCGCCCGCTTTCTGGGCCGCTGCCTGCGCTGCAACGCTCTCCTGGAGCCCATCGAAGCCGAGACGGCCCGCGCCCGCGTCCCGCCCTGGGTGGCCCGGACCCATGACGAGTTTCGCGCCTGCCCCGCCTGCGGACGCGTCTACTGGCGCGGCACGCACGCCGAGAGAATGGCCAAACGGATGGAAAGATTGGGGATACGGGAATACTGGAGGGCTCCTGACGGGTAGATTCCCTCGATGTCGCGCCGCTCCGTCGTTCTCCTCGTCATCATCACCCTGGTCCTGATCGCTCTGGGGCTTCGCTTCTGGCTGTTCAGCCGGACCGGGGGCGAATCCGAGGTCGGTGAGAACGGCGAAGGCCGCGAGATCTTCGACATCTTTCCGGCCGAGGATCACCTGGAGCTGGAGCCGGCGGCGTTCGCCGATCTCCCGGGTTGGCGGGAGGATACCCTCGAGGAGGCGGTGCCGGCGTTCCTACGCTCCTGCCGGCGGTTCGCCACCCTGCCGGACGGCGCCGCCATCGACGACGAGCCCTTCGCCGGCACCGCCGGGAGCTGGAAGGCGCCCTGCGCCGCGGCCGCCCAGCTCCCGCCCGGCGACCGGGCGGCGGCGCGGCGCTTCTTCGAGACGCGCTTCCAGCCTTTCGCCGTACGCAACAACCGCAACCCGCTCGGCCTCTTCACCGGCTATTACGAGCCCCTCCTCCATGGCAGCCGCAAGCGCGGAGGCAAGTACACGGTGCCGCTCTACACCCGGCCCGACGAGCTGGTCATGGTGGACCTCGGCCGCTTCCGCGACGACCTCAAGGGCAAGCGCATCGCCGGCAAGGTCGAGGACGGCAGCCTCGTCCCCTACCCCGACCGGCGGGAGATCGACGCCGGCGCCCTCGCCGGCCGCAAGCTCGAGATCGTCTGGGTGGACGACCCCATCGGTGCCTTCTTCCTCCACGTCCAGGGCTCCGGCCGGGTGCGGCTGGCCGAGGGCGGCGAGCTGCGGCTCGGCTACGCGGCGCAGAACGGCCACCCCTACACGGCCATCGGCCGCGAGCTGATCGCCCGCGGCGCGCTGACCGCCGAGGAGGTCTCCCTGCAGACCATCCGCGCCTGGCTCGAGGCTCATCCCGGCGAGGCCCGGGAGCTGATGGAGCACAACGCCTCCTACGTCTTTTTCCAGAAGATCGAAGGCGACGGCCCGCTGGGAGCCCAGGGAGTGCCCCTGACGCCCGGCCGCTCCCTCGCCGTGGACCGGCAATACATGCCGCTGGGAGTCCCCCTCTGGCTCGTCAGCGGCGTGCCCTCGGCCCGCGAAGGCGAGCCGGCCGGCCGGCTCCAACGCCTTCTCGTCACCCAGGACACCGGCGGAGCCATCCGCGGTCCCGTGCGCGGCGACGTCTTCTGGGGATTCGGCGCGGAGGCTGAGGCGATCGCCGGGCGGATGAAGCACCGGGGGCGGTATTGGCTGCTGTTGCCGAAGACCCTCAACCCCGGCGGCCCTGCCGGGGCCCGGGCGGCGCACTAGCGGATCGCGCTGACGGGGACCGCCGCCGCCCGCACCTTCGACGGCTCGCCGCTCTCCACCCAAGCCAGGATCAGGCGGTCGCCGGCGCGGACGAGGCGGGGGAAGCCGCTGTTGCGGGCGGCGCTGGTGGCGGCCACGGGCAGGGGCGTGCCGAGCTTGCCCTGGGGCGTGACCCGGCGGAGACGGACGCTGGCGCCGCCCGAGGAGCTCTTGGGATCGGCGGCCAGCCAGCTCACCAGGGCGTCGCCGTTGGCGTCGAGCGCCACGTCGACCCGGCCGATGGGCAGGGTGCCGTCGACCACCGCGGCGGGTCCGAAGGTGGCGCCGCCATCCTCCGAGAAGGCGACCTGGACGCGGGGGTTCGGCGGCGCGGCCGTGAACCAGGCCACGGCGACGCGGCGGCCGGCGGCGGCGATGGCCGGCCCGTTGACGGGGCAGCCCGGGATCTTCCAGCCGTCGGCGTGAACCCGCGTGGGCTGGCTCCAGCCCTCGGGCGTCCGGCGGATCACGGAGATGTCCCGCACCTCCTCGTCCGTGCGGTCGCGGTAGGCGATCACCGGTCCGGCGGCGGCCAGTGCGGCGTCCGTCTGGCAGCAGCTACAGACCCGGGCGTCGATCTTTTCCTCGCCACCTCGGACCGAACCGCGGACCCTGGCCGTACGCAGGGTCATGGCGGCATCCTTCTCGGACTTGCCCGCGAGGTCCCGGCCGTCCAGCCAGAAGCCGCGCACGCCGTCGCTCTCGGCGAGCCAGGAGACGAAGCCGTGCTCGGTGGGAGTGTCGTCCGTGTTCAGCGCGCCCGCCGGAGCCCAGGTGGCTCCGCCGTCCGCCGAGCGGGAGAGCTTGATGCCGTAGGCGCCCGGCCCGGTCACCTCCAGCCAGTGGGCCACGAGGGCGCCGTCCGGCGCCTGGATCACGCCGGGGAAATCCGCCCAGTTGGCGAGGAGAGTGGCGCCGGAAGCGATCGTCGCCGGCGCGGACCAGCCCCGGGCGGTGAGGCGGGAGAAGCGGAGCCGGCGGGATTTGTCCTGCCGGGACTTGTTGTCTTGCCGGGATTCCGTCGGCTCGATCCAGGTGAGGAGGACGTCGCCGCCGGCGAGGGTCACGTTGGGAGCCATGGCGCCCGCGCCCGCCGGCGGATCGATCGGCCGTGAGGGCAGGGGAGAGGCGGAAAAGGCGACGGCGACCCCGCCCGCGAGGAGCGCGAGGGCCGCCGTTGCGTTCATCCAAGTGCGCAAATCAGTTGCCCTGCGGCTGCGGCGCCTCGTTCATGCCGCTCATGTTGGCCACGCCGCAGGCCAGCCGGTCGCCGGAGTTGCCGGTGGGCTGGGTGGTGCAGTCGTCGGCGCCGGCGTGGAGGATGACGGCCTTGCCGGCCACTCCGGTGGCGCCGGTCAGCGTGATCGCGCTCGAGGTGAGCTCCAGGTGGCCGGTGCCGTCCGCCGCCACCTCGATGTTGCCGAAGTCGCCCGCGTGGCGGGGATCGGTGGGCGGGCAGGCGTGGGGCGCGCCCGTGGGGTTGAAATGGCCGCCGGCGGAGGTGAAGTGCTTGTCGCCCTCGCCGTGCTCGCACTGGCCGTTCTCATGCAGATGGATGCCGTGCCGGCCCGGAGGCGCGCCCGTGACGTGGGCCACGATCCGCACGCCGTTGTCCGCCGGGGTGAAGGTCACGCTGCCGGCGAAGCCCGAGGCGCTCGGAGCCGCCTGCAGGGTCGCCGAGGCGCTCACGGCGGGGGCCTTCTGCATAGCCCCCTGCACGCCCCCCTTGTTGTCCACGCTGTCCATCGGCTTGCTCGCCGCTTGGTTCATCGCCGCGTCGTCGGTCGTCGTCGCCTTCTGGACCGGGGTGCCGCAGGCGCCCAGGACGAGAAGCAGACAGGCCGCCGACGGGATCCACGCACTCCTTGAATGATTCATGGTCATTCTCTCTCCTCCTCTCAAATCAGGTCCTTGAGCTCCATGTGGACGTCGGCCAGGTTGCGGGAGATGACGATCTCGACCGGCGTGGCCGCCTCGTCGCGGGTCAGCCAGAGGTCGAGCTTGCCCTTCCACTTGCGGCGGCCCGGGATGTCGACTCCACGGATCGAGTAGCGCCGCACGTCCAGCTTCCTGCCGTCGCGCATCTTGCGGGTCGCCGTGGCCAGGGGCATGACGACGACGGGATAGATCTTGCCGTCCGACCAGATCTCCATCCGCCGCGGCTTCTCCGGGGGGTCCTGGCGGATGGCGTAGATCCCGGAGGCGACGTCGAGCACTCCCTCCTCCTTGATCGGACCGCTCTTGGACTTGGTCTCGCCGCGCCACGAGTAGGCGCTCCACGCCCGGATCGGCTGCAGGGTCTTGGTGTCGATCTCCGAGCCATAGCGGAAGTACTCGCCCTGGTACTTGGCGCTGGAGGTGATGCTGAGCTCGCTCAGCAGGTGTCCGTTGGGCTCCGTCCTGAAGGTCAGGGAGCCCTCGCCGTGATTGGGCAGGAACAGGCCGGCCAGGTTGCCCATGAAGTTCCGGAGCTGCCAGCGGTATTGAAATTCTTCCTGGGCCTTGGCCTGGGCGAAAGCGCCCGAGGCGCCGGCCAGCAGGCAGGCCATGACGAGGAGGAGAATGATCCCGCGTAGTCTGGGTTGCATAGTTTTGGCCTTAGAGAGCGTTTGCGGAGCTACCCGCGGATGCAAGGGTTATAACAGAAGCAAGCGGCCTGCCATGCCCGATTCCCTGGATTGTAAAAAAGTCCTCTCGCGGCGGCGCGCCCCTACGGTAGACTCCGGCGTCACCGAAGGGAGGACCCCGATGCCCCGCTGCCCTCTGCCGTACGTGCTTACGCTGAGCCTGTCCGTCCTGTCCATGCTGTCCGTGCCGTCGCCCGCTCTGGCCGCCGGGCCCGTCTCTCCGGAGAGCTTCCTCGGCCACAAGGTCGGGGCGGACCGCAAGCTCGCCCCCTGGCCCAAGGTGGTCGAGTACCTGCGCCTCCTGGACGCCGCCTCGGACCGCATCTCGATCGAGTCGGCGGGCAAGTCCACCCAGGGCAACGACATGATGGTCCTGGTCATCACCTCCGAGGAGAACCAGAAGAACCTCGGCCGCTACCGGGAGATCGCCGGCCGCCTCGCCAACCCGGAGGGCCTCTCCGAGGAGCAGGCCCGCGCCCTGGTGGCCGAGGGCAAGACCATCGCCCTGGTCACCTGCTCGATCCACTCGACCGAGGTGGGCTCGACCCAGATGGCGATGGAATTCGCCTACGACGTGGCGACCAGCCGCGATCCGGCCCTGCTCTCCTGGCTGAACGACGTCGTCCTCCTGCTCATGCCGTCGATCAACCCGGACGGCCAGGTCATGGTGGTGGACTGGTACGACAAGCAGCTCGGCACCCCGTTCGAGGGCGGGCCCCTGCCCTGGCTCTACCATGTGTATACGGGGCACGACAACAACCGCGACTTCTACATGCTGACCCAGAAGGAGTCGCAGGCGGTGAGCGACATCCTCTACAAGCGCTGGTTCCCGCAGATCTTCCTCGACGAGCACCAGATGGGCAGCACCGGGCCGCGCATGTTCGTGCCGCCCCAGGCCGATCCCCTGGCCCTGGACGTGAGCTCGCTGATCTTCCGCCAGGCCGACCTGCTGGGCACGCTGATGAGCATGCGCCTCGAGGAGGGCGGTAAGCTCGGCGTGGGCAGCGACATGATCTTCGACAGCTACTGGCCTGGCGGCACCCGCAACACGGCCTGGTGGAAGAACGTCACCGGCCTGCTCACCGAGGTGGCGAGCGCCGACATCGCGACGCCCATCTTCATAGAGCCGGGAGAGCTGCGGGGCGGCGTCAAGGGCCTGCCTGAGTACAAGCGGCAGTCGAACTTCCCCTCCCCCTGGCCGGGCGGCTGGTGGCGGCTGCGGGACATCGTGGACTACGAGCTGATCGCGACCCGCGCCTTCGTCGAGTCGGGCTCACGCTACCGCGAGGGCCTGCTGACCAACTTCTACCGCATGGCGCGCGAGGCCACCGAGCGGGGGAGCGCGGAGGCGCCGTACGCCTTCCTGATCCCGCCGGACCAGCGCGATCCCGTATCGGCGGCCCTGCTGGTGGAGCTCCTGATCCGGCACGGGGTGCGGGTCGAGCGGGCGCAGACGGCGTTCAACGTCGGCCGCGCGGCCTATGCCGCGGGCACCTACGTCATCCCCGCCGCCCAGCCCTACCGCGCCTTCATCCTGACGATGCTGCGCAAGCAGCGCTATCCGGAGATCGTGCCCTACGTCGGCGGCCCGGTGCTGCCGCCGTACGACGTCACCGCCTGGTCCCTGCCGCTGTCGATGGGCGTCGACGTGCTGGAGGCCGAGGCGCCGCTGCCCGCCACGGCCACCCGGCAGGCCATCCAGGCTCCCGTCTGGCCGGGCGGCACGGTGGCTCAGAGCGCGGGCGGGTATCTCATCCCGCACGCCGCCGACTCCGCGGTGACGATCCAGAACCGTCTGCTCGCCCAGGGGAAGAAAGTCTACTGGCTGAAGCAGGCGCCGCCGGGCGGCGAGGCCGGGGATCTCTATCTCCCCGCGCGCGAGGTGACGCCCGAAGCGCTCGGCAAGCTGTCGCAGGAGCTTCACGTGCCGGTCGCGCCGCTCGAGCAGGCACCCACGGGGCCGGCGTTCCGGGTGAAGCCCATCCGGGTGGGGCTCTACAAGCCGTGGGTCGCCAGCATCGACGAGGGCTGGACCCGTTTCCTGCTGGAGCGCTACGGCTTCGCGTTCGACAACCTCAGCAACGAGGTTCTGAAGGACGGCTCGTACAGGGGCAAGGTGGACGCGGTGCTGCTGCCCTCGGTGGGTGCGGCCATCGTCGAGAAGGGGGAGCCCGCCTCCGCCGAGGCCCGCCGGTTCTGGGAGCCGCTGCCGCCGCCCTACGCCGGCGGCATCGGCGCCGACGGCGGCGCCAAGCTCAAGAAGTGGGTGGAGGACGGCGGCACCCTGGTGGCCCTCGACGAGTCGACCGGCTACGCCATCGACCTCTTCGCGCTGCCGGTGCGCAACGTCCTCGACCGCGTCACCGAGGAGGATTTCCACGCTCCCGGCTCCATGCTGCGCATCCGGATGGACCGGACGCATCCCTTGAGCTACGGCATGGCCGCCGAGGAGGTGGCCTACTTCGCCGACTCCCCCGCCTTCCAGACGAGCCCGACCGACACCCGCGTCGAGCGCCGCGTGGTCGCCACCTATCCGGACGAATCCGAGGACATCCTGGTCAGCGGCTATCTCAAGGGCGGCGACAAGCTGGAGAAGAAGGCGGCCGTGGTCGAGTACAAGGTCGGCAAGGGCCGAATCGTCCTGATCGGCTTCCGCCCGCAGCACCGGGCGCAGCCTCACCGGACGTTCAAGCTGCTGTGGAACGCGCTGTATCTGGGGGCGTTGGAGGAGGTGGGGCTGTAGGAGCGGCCCCTTCGGGGCCGGCCCTCATCACCCCGGCCCTCTTCTCCCCGCCTCCCCCCCGTCCGCCGGGAGAAGAGGGAGAAGTTTGTCGAAGAGAGCTTTAGGAGCTTTTTCATTCCCCTTCTCTCCCGGCGGCGGGGGAGGGAGGCGGGGAGAGAAGGGGGTAGGGGGTTATGAGGGGTTTTTCTAATCCCGCCCCTCCAGCACCTCACGGATCTTCGCCGCCACCTCGCGGCCGCTGAAGGGTTTCTTGAGGAGGGGGGCGTCGCCCCTCGCGAGGTGCGTCCCCTCGGTGAGGCCGGCCGGGTAGCCGGTGGCGAAGAGCACCCGCATCTCGGGGCGCTTGAAGGCCAGCCGGTCGGCGAGCTCGACGCCGCTCAGGCCGTCCATCAGGATGTCGGTCACCATGAGGTGGATGGGGCCGGGATGGCTCTGGCTGATCCGGATCGCCTCGGCGGCGTCGGCGGCTTCCAGCACGTCGTAGCCATGGCTGGCGAGGATCTCCACCAGCGGCTTGCGGACGTTCTCCTCGTCCTCGACGATCAGCAGGGTCTCCCAGTTCCGGCCCTCCTTCTCGCGGCCTGAGCCCTCGGCCGCGACGGCCTGCTCGGCGCTGGGCAGGAAGATGTGGAAGCGGGCGCCGCTGCCCGGCTCGCTGTCGGCCACGATCTGGCCGCCGCTCTGGGCGACGATGCCGTAGGAGGTGGAGAGCCCCAGGCCCGTGATCTCCATGCCTCCCTTGGTGCTGAAGAAGGGCTCGAACGCCTGCCGGCGCACCTCGTCCTGCATGCCGGGGCCGGTGTCGCTCACCTTCAGGAGCACGTAGCGGCCCGGGCTGCCGTGCAGGGGGTGGGCCGTGTGGCCCGCCTCGACGTCCACGTTCATGGTCTCCAGGCTCAACCGGCCGCCGTCCGGCATGGCGTCGCGGGCGTTCGAGACGAGGTTCATGACCACCTGCTCGAACTGCTCGGGGTCCACGGACACCCGGTCGAGATCGGGATGGAGGCTCATCCGCAGCTCGACGTCGCCGCCGAGGAATCGCCGGATCCGCTCCTCCATCCCGGTCAGCAGGTGGTTGAGCTGCACGACCTTGGGATTGAGCACCTGCCGGCCGCTGAAGGCCAGGAGCTGGCGGGCGAGGGCGGCGCCCCGCTGATTGACCTTCTCGATCTCCCGCAGATGCTTGCGGGCGGGATCGTCCGAGGCGAGGCGGGTCAACGCCAGCTCGGTCTCGAAGGCGATGGCCGTGAGGAGGTTGTTGAAGACGTGGGCGATGCCGCCCGCCAGCCTGCCCATGGCGTCCATGTTCTGGGCGAGGGCGGGCAGCTCCTCGCTGGGGCGGAGCAGCCGGCGGGTATCCGCCAGCCGGGCCGCTCCCTTGGCCTCCTCCGGGCTCAAGTCCTCCACCGCCCTGACGGCCGGGTTGCTGCTGTTGGGTGTGCGCATAGGCTCTCTTTTCTTCGGCTCCGCACTTCGGTGGTCCGGTTTGCGGAACGATCGGGTGCCACGAGCTCGCCGCTCCGTGCCCGAGAGATATGCAGGTTTCAGTCCAGGTGCAAGGGATCAGGAGGAGGCGCCGTCCCGGGGGTCCGCGGCGCCGGCGGCGGCCCAGCGGCGGAGCCGGGCCATCGAGCGGGTGGTCAGCTTGCGGATGCTGGAGGCGTTGTAGCCCAGCCGCCGCGCCACCTCGCCGGTGCTGAAACCCAGGCCGAAGCGGAGCCAGAGGGCGGCGCGGTGCCGTTTGTCCAGGCCCACCATCAGGCTGCGCAGGTCGAGGAGCACTTCCTCCCGCTCCTGCGCCGGCGCCTGGGGCTCGCTGAGGTGCTCCAGCACCGGCATGTCCACCGCCTGGATCAGGCCGCCCCGCTGTTTGCGCCAGTAGTTGGAGCACTTGTAGCCGAGGGTGCCGATCAGCCAGGCCTCCAGGTTCTCGATGGTGTCCCACTTCCGCAGAGCCTCCAGGAGGGACTCCTGAAGGAGGTCCTCGGCGTCCTGATGAGGAACGTCATAACCGCTGAGGACCCGCTTGAGCCGGGGGCGGACCCGGTGCAGGAACTGGTCGATGGGCTCGCGGTCAGTGCCGGGGATGGGAGCGTGGTCGGGTCGCGTCACGACCCGGACTTTATCACCGCTACCAGTAACGGAGTTCCGCTCTTAGAACATTCCGAGCTGAAGACGTGCGGCTTCCGACATCATCGAAGGGTTCCAGGCGGGGTCCCAGACCAGCTCGACGTCGGCGGAGGTGACGCCGGGGGCGCTCTCCACCTTGGCCTTGACCTCGCCGGGGAGCGTGCCCGCCACCGGGCAGCCCGGGGCCGTGAGGGTCATCTTGACCTGGACGAAGCCATCCTCCTGGATGTCGATGTCATAGATCAGGCCCAGCTCGTAGATGTTGACGGGGATCTCGGGATCGAAGACGGTCTTCAGGACCTCGACGATGCCGTTCTCGATGTCGGAAGGATCGGTGGGGGCGGCCGTTGCCTCGGGGGTTGTGGATTCCTGATCCATGACTTGACCTCTCTATTCCGTCGAGACGGGTTGGTCCTTCTGCTCCAGGGCCGCCAGCAGGGTGTGCCACGCCAGGGTGGCGCACTTGACGCGCATCGGGAACTCGCGCACGCCGCCGAAGACGGCGAGCTTGCCGAGCTCCGGCGAGCCCTCGCCCTCGCCCGTGGTGACCAGGCCGTGGAAGCCGTTGAAGATCTCGCGGACCTCCTCGACGGTGCGCCCTTTGAGGGCCTCGGTCATCAGCGAGGCCGAGGCCGTCGAGATGGCGCAGCCCGCGCCCTGGAAGGCGACGTCGCGGATGCGGCCGTCCGCCATGTCCAGGAGGACGGTCACCCGGTCGCCGCACAGGGGGTTGTGCCCCTCCGCCCGGTGATTGGCGGCCGGCAGGGGCCCGAAGTTGCGGGGCCGCCGGTTGTGATCCAGGATGACCTCTTGGTAGAGATCCCGCAGCTCGTTCATCCGGCCGTTCCTCCAAACATTTCCCTGGCTCGGTGAAGGCCGGCGGCCAGCGCCTCGACCTCCGCGGGCGTGTTGTACAGGCCGAAGGACGCGCGCGTGGTCGCCGGCACCTTGAAGCGCTCCATGACCGGCTGGGCGCAGTGATGGCCGGCGCGGACGGCGATCCCTTCGGCGTCGAGGATCGTGCCGACGTCGTGGGGGTGGATCCCCGCCATGGTGAACGACAGGACGGCCGCCTTCTCCCGCGCCGTGCCCACGAACGTCAGGCCGGGGACCTCCGAGAGCCGCTCCGCCGCCAGGGCGAGCAGCTCCGCCTCCCACGCCGAGATGGCCGCCGGGCCGAGGGCGCCCACGTAGTCGAGGGCGGCGGCGAGGCCGATGGCGCCTTCGATGAACGGCGTCCCCGCCTCGAAGCGGTGGGGCGGCGGGGCGTAGGTGATCTTCTCGAAGGTGACGGTATGGATCATGCCGCCGCCGCCCTGCCACGGCGGCATGGCGGCCAGCAGCTCCTGCCGGCCCCAGAGCGCGCCGATGCCGCTCGGTCCGTAGACCTTGTGGCCGGAGAAGGTGTAGAAGTCGCACCCCAGCGCCTGGACGTCCACCGGCAGGTGGGGCGCCGCCTGGGCGCCGTCCACCAGCACCACGGCCCCGGCGCGGTGGGCCAGGGCGGTCATCTCGCGGACGGGGTTGATCGTACCCAGGGAGTTCGAGACGTGGGCGAACGCGGCGATCCGGGTGCGTGGGGAGAGCAGGCGCTCGAACTCGTCGAGCCGCACCTCGCCGCGGTCGTCGAGCGGCGCCGCCTTCAGGACCGCGCCGCGCTCCTCGCACAGCATCACCCAGGGGACGATGTTCGAGTGGTGCTCGAGGCCCGTGATCAGGATCTCGTCGCCCGGGCCGACGTTCTTGCGGCCCCAACTCGCGGCCACCAGGTTGATGGCCTCCGTCACCCCGCGCAGGAAGATCACTTCCTGGGCGCTCGGGGCGTTCAGGAAGCGGCGGACGGTCTCCCGCGCCCGCTCCCGCGCCTCGGTCGAGCGCTGGGAGAGGGTGTGGACTCCGCGCTCGACGTTGGCGTAATACTCGCCGTAGCAGCGGGCAATCGCCTCCGTCACGGCGCGCGGCTTCTGGGTCGAAGCGGCGTTGTCCAGGTAAACCAGGGGCCGGCCGCGGACCTCCGTCGAAAGGATGGGGAAATCGGCCCGCACCCGCGCCAGGTCGTAGGCGGGCGCGGACGTTCTTGGATGGTCTAGCGCTGCCGCGAAGCTGGTCATCGCGCCTCCGTCCTACACCGCCTGCCGGACGACGTCGCCCTTGGGCAGGCGGGCGAAGAGGAATTCCTCGAGGTCGCGGCGCACGGGCTCGACCTTGATGCGCTCCACGATGTCGCTGGCGAAGGCGTAGGTCAGCAGGCTGCGCGCCGCCTCCGCGCCGATGCCGCGGGAGCGGAGGTAGAAGACGGCGTCCTCGTCGAGCTGGCCGACGGTCGAGCCATGGGTGCACCGGACGTCGTCGGCGTAGATCTCGAGCTGCGGGTTGGAGTTGGCCACCGCGTCGCGCGACAGCAGCAGGTTGCGGTTCGACTGCTTGGCGTCCGTCTTCTGCGCGCCCTTGTGGACGTGGATCAGGCCGCTGAAGATCGACCGCGCCTTGCCGTCCAGCACGCCCTTGTAGAGCTCGTGGCTGGCGCAGTGGGGCTTGGCGTGCTCCACCCGCATGTGGTTGTCCACGAACTGGCTGCCTTCCAGCAGGTAGAGGCCGTTGAGGATGCAGTCGATCCCCTCGCCGTCGAGCACGGCGTTGACGTCGTTGCGCACCAGGCCGCCGCCCAGCGAGATCGAGTGCGAGCTGGGCACGCTGTGGCGGTCCGCCTGCACCTGGAAGGTCGACATGTGGAAGGCCTCGCGGCTCTCGCGCTGCACCTTGTAGTGGTCCACCACCGAGTTGGGGCCGGCCACCAGCTCCGTCACCGGGCAGTTGAAGTAGGGGCCCGTGCCGGCGTAGGTCTCGACGATCGTCGCCTGGCTGTTCTCGCCCGTCACGAACAGGTTGCGCGGGAACGACACCGTCGCCCGGCCGTCATTATCTGATGACGACAGGTACAGCACGTGGATCAGCCCCGTCGCCGCGCCGCGCGGCACCCAGATGAAGGCGCCGTCGCGCAGGAAAGCCGTGTTCAGGGCCACGAAGGGATGGTTCTCGAAGCGCGCGAACTGGCCCAGCCAGGGCTCGACCTTCTCGGGGCTGCGCTGCAGGGCCTGGGCGAGGCTGCCCACGATGACCCCTTCCGGGAGCTGCCCTACGGATGACAGCCGGGCCGAGAACCGCCCATCCACGAACACCAGCCGGGCGGCGGCGTCGAACAGCAGCTCTGGGCTGACTGCAGCCACCGCGTCCGGATCGCTCTGGGGCCGCTGGAACGTCCCCTGGGCGATCGCCGACACGTTGGTCTGCCGCCACTCCTCCTGACGGAGGGTGGGGAAGCCGAGGGCCGCGAAGCGCTCGATCGCCATCCGGCGCAAGGCCTGGACCGCTCCGGGCTCGCCCGCCGGCAGCTCGCGCTGGAAGCGCTCGAACTCGGCGAGGTGGCCGGCAACTCCTGCCGCCCCCGCCGCCCCGGCCGCCGTCGCGTTCTCCTGAATTTCCGTCATCGTCGTCGCCATGGCGCCTCTCCTCACGCGCCCACCGGCAGAGCCCGCTCGCGCTCGGCCGCCTCGAGGAGCGAGTAGCCCTTCTCTTCCAGCTCCAGCGCCAGCTCCTTGCCGCCCGAGCGGACGATGCGGCCGTCCAGAAGCACGTGGACGTGGTCCGGCACGATGTAGTTGAGCAGCCGCTGGTAGTGGGTGATCAGCAGGAACGACCGGTCGGCCGAGCGCAGGGCGTTGACGCCGTCGGAGACGATGCGCAGGGCGTCGATGTCCAGCCCCGAGTCCGTCTCGTCCAGGATGCACATGCGGGGCTCCAGCACGGCCATGTGGAAGATCTCGTTGCGCTTCTTCTCGCCGCCCGAGAAACCCTCGTTGACCGGACGGTTGAGCAGCGTCTCCTCCATCTGCACCATCTTCATCTTCTGGCGCACCATGGCGAGGAACTCGAGCGCGTCCATCTCTGGCAGCCCGCGGTGCTTGCGCACGGCGTTCAGGGCCGCCTTGAGGAAGTAGGTGTTGCTCACCCCGGGGATCTCCACCGGGTACTGGAAGGCCATGAAGACGCCCTCGCGGGCCCGCACCTCGGGGTCCATGTCCAGCAGGTCCTGGCCGTCGAACAGCACCTGTCCCGCCGTGACCTCGTAGGCCTCCTGGCCGGCCAGCACCCGGGCCAGCGTGCTCTTGCCCGAGCCGTTGGGACCCATGATGGCGTGCACCTCGCCGTTGTTGATGGTGAGGTCGATCCCGCGCAGGATCTCGTTGCCCTCCACCGAGGCGTGTAGATTTTTGATCTCAAGCATAAGAGGAAGTTCCGATTTTTGGATTCAAATTTTGGGATTTTGGATTGAGAACGGCGGGCTTCAACCGACGCTCCCTTCCAGGTTCACGGCCAGCAGCTTCTGGGCCTCGACGGCGAACTCCATGGGCAGCTCGCGGAAGACCTCCTTGCAGAAGCCGTTGACGATCATCGACACGGCGTCCTCGGTGGAGATCCCGCGCTGGTTGCAGTAGAAGATCTGGTCCTCGCCGATCTTCGACGTCGTCGCCTCGTGCTCCATGCGCGCCAGCGGGTTCTGCACGTCGAT